>Ga0315910_10002695_pt1 | contig 15397 bp, 12 predicted proteins | sample EdamamesoilMG_FD_204470 | JGI IMG/M metagenome (GOLD analysis project Ga0315910, IMG submission 204470) | Garden soil microbial communities collected in Santa Monica, California, United States - Edamame soil | ecosystem: Environmental > Terrestrial > Soil > Garden | place: USA: California...
TACCTGGACGCCCACCGCGGATGATTTCTCACGAGAGCTGCAACCCGTGGGGCTGAAGCACGCCCGCAAGGTGGCTCGCTGGATAGTCCAGCAGGACGCCCTGCCCGATTGCATCCTGTGCTCGCCATCCCAACGAACGCGCGAAACCCTGGCGCCTCTCTTGAGCATCAAGCCACAGCTGGAAAGTGTGACCAACTTCCTGCCACAGCTCTACCATGCCAACCAGCGGACGCTGCAGGCCGCACTGGACGCTGCATTTTCTGAAGCGGCAACTGTTCTGCTGGTAGGCCACAACCCCGGACTGGAAGTGCTGGTAGGCGAAGTGGTGCAGCATCGACAGCTCGACCGTTTTGACCGCCTGCCCACAGGAACCCTGGTGGTGGTGGAGTTCGCCGCTGGCTGGGAGAACGATGAAGGAAAAGGCGCCCTCCGTGCCGTGATCCGCGGCAGGGACCTTTCAGCCGATTGATTCCAGGTACACAGCAGCCACGGCTTCCAGCGCGGCCTGGTCTGCCTCGGTAAACCGGTGTGTTACCGGGCTGTCGATGTCGAGCACGCCCATCAGTTTGCCCCGCTGTACCAGTGGCACCACCAGTTCAGAGCGTGAATTCACATCACAGGCAATGTGGCCGGCGAACTGTTCAACGTCTTCCACGCGCTGGGTCTGCAGTGTCACGGCCGCCGTACCGCACACTCCTTTGCCCAACGGAATCCGCACGCAAGCCGGCTTGCCCTGGAACGGCCCCAGCACCAGCTCCTGGCCTTTGAGAAAATAAAATCCCACCCAGTTCACCTGCTCCAGTGCCATGTACAGCATGGCTGAAAGGTTGGCCGCGTTGGCAATGGCATCGTGCTCGCCCGACAACAGTCCACGCGCCTGGGCTGCCAGTGAGTTCGCAGTTTTCCAGTGATCGTCCATGCTCAGTCCTGTTTGCCCGGGGGCGGAGTGGTTATTGGCTGTTTGCGAAACACCAGCACCATGTTGTTGGCCGGCATATTGATGCGCTGCTCCAAATGCAGGTAACGCTCACTGCCCAGCTTTTCAAGATCAGTCACATCGCGCAGGCCCATATGGCCCGCCCGGCTGCGCAACTGCTGGTCGAACTCACGGTTGCTGGGCGCGGTGAACTGCCCTTCCACGTTAAATGGTCCATACAGGCCGAAACAACCCCCGGCCTGCAAAACATTGGCCACGCCCTCGAACATGCAGATCACCTCCCGCCAACCCATAATGTGCGCGGTGTTCGCCGAAATCACGGCATCGAACACCCCTCCGGGCCAGTGCCCTGCCACATCGAGCTCAATGGCCGGCAATACATTGGCGCCCGCTTCAAGCTCCAGGCGGCGTTGCAGCCCGGGAAGGTTTTCGGCCCGATCGCTGGGTTGCCAGGTGAGCATTGGCAAGTGCGCGGCAAAGTGCACCATATGCTGGCCGGTGCCTGAGCCGATTTCCAGCACGCTCCCGGTGGCGGGCAGGATGCGCTGCAGCACTTCCAGGATGGGTTGCTTGTTGCGCTCACAGGCCGGCGCAAATGGAGGAGTGCCGGGATTGGCGCTCACAGCAGTGCCCGGATGGTTTTGCGGTATGCGGCCTGCAGGGATTCACGCGCCACATGCCTGCCGTCCACTACGCGCAGCTCTCCGCCCACCCACACACGGCGGATCATGGACCGGTCACCGGCCAGTATCCAGCTGTCGAGCTGGCTGTCATCCCGGCGGCCTTCCAGCTGGATGTGGTCTTCATCCAGCTCGATGAGATCGGCATGGAAACCGGTCGCAAGCTGGCCAGTTTGCTGGCCAAGTGCCTGGAAGCCTCCTACCAGGGCGCGCTCAAACAGGCTGCGACCGCAACTCATGCCATTCGCGGTCAGTACGTTCCGCCGGCCACTGTGCAGGCGCGCCTGGAATTCCAGCATGCGCAGTTCCTCCGCAGGGCAAAGACGCAGGTTGCTGTCGCTGCCAATGCCGAAATTGCCGCCCCTGCTGAACCAGTCTTCAATGCCGAAATAGCCGTCACCCAGATCAGCCTCGGTGCTCGGGCACATTCCCACTACTGCACCGGTCCGCTGCATGGCAACCGACTCTGCGGCGTCGACATGGGTGGCGTGCACCAGGCACCAGCGCTGGTCCACCGGATGTTTCTCCAGCAACCACTGCACCGGCCGGCCTCCCAATACCTGCCGGCATTCTTCGACTTCACGCAGCTGTTCGGCGATGTGAATATGGATGGGTTGCGCAACTTCCCGGCAGGCTTCCAGCAGGGCCGACAATTGTCCGGGCGACACAGCACGCAGGGAATGCGGGGCAATGCCAACCTGGCGCAAGGTGGCGCCGTCCACCAGGTCACGGCAGCGGTGCCACAGCTCAAGGTATTCGTCGACGCCATTGCGGAAGCGGCGCTGGCGTTGGTTGGTTTCCCTGCTGTCGAAGCCACTGCGGCAATACAACACCGGCAACAGAGTGAGTGCGATGCCCGACTGCACTGCAGCTGCAGCCAGCTGCACGCACATCTCCGCACAATCGTCGTAGGGCCGGCCATCCGGCTGGTGGTGCAGGTAGTGAAATTCCGCGCAGCTGGTATAGCCATGTTCCAGCATTTCGGCCTGCAGCCAGGCAGCGATGGCCAACAACTGCTCCGGTTGGATGCGCAGCGCCAGCCGGTACATCTGCTCGCGCCAGGTCCAGAACGAGTCGCCTCCCGGCGGGGGGTCGCCTCCCGCAGCAACCTGGTTTCCAAGTCCAGCCATCAGGCGCTGGAACGCGTGGCTGTGCAGGTTGGGCATGCCGGGCAGGATGGGGCCGTATTGCGTGGCTGCCTCCTTGGGCAATGCTTCCACGGCGGCTATGCGGCCAGCTGAGTCCAGGCGTAGCAAGGCGGGTGACACCCATCCTCCCGGGGTCAGTGCACTGCTGCAGCGGAGTTCCTGTGCTGTCATTGGCTGCTTGCGGGCCTCCATTGGCTCAGCGAACGCACCAGGCTTTGCAGGTGCTGCTGCAATGACGCTGCGCGTAAGCGGTCCCAGGAGGCGCCGGATTCATCCATGTAAGCAGACTGGGCAATTTCCAGCTGTAACGCGTGAACCCCTTGCGTGGGCTGCCCGTAGTGGCGGGTGATGTACCCACCTTTGAATCGACCATCCAGGACCATGGACAAGCCGGACAAACGCAGGCAATCCACAGCCCGCTGGATGAGTTCCGGTGCAGCGCTGCGGCCCTGGTTGCTGCCCAGGTTCAGGTCCGGCAAACGGCCTTCAAACAGCAGCGGTACTCGCGAGCGTATGGAATGTGCATCCAGCACCATGGCGAAACCATGACGCGCACGGATTTCCTCCAGGCTTTGCTGCAACTGGTCATGATAGGGCTTCCAGTACTCGGCCAGGCGTTGGGCAATTTCATCTTGCGATGGGCCTGCTCCCGGCCGGTAAACGGCTTCACCGGAGAAACACTGCATGGGAACTACGCCCGTCATCAGCAGGGTTTCCTCGCCGCTGTACAGGGGCTGGTCATCACACGGCCGGTTGAGGTCCACCACCAGCCGGGAAGCCCGGGCTACCAGCATGCTGGTGCCCTGGCGCATGGCGAAGTCGTAGAGGCGATCAACAAACCAGTCGGTATCGGGCAGCGGCTGGGCCGCACTGCTCAGGCGTTCGCGCATGCCATCGGGCAAGCCCGTGCCGGCATGTGGAACGCTGATCAGCAGGGGGGACGAACCCGGATGGAATTCAGGCCGCAGCAGGTCCCGGGCGGGGCGGGCAGCAAAACTGTTTTGGGGGCTGGCCATAGTCGCCACAATTTACCTCATGCCCGGGTGGTTTGCCCGGCACCTGCACCTGTCCATGTGCAAGCTGCGCTTGCAGCCTTTTCCGGGCGCAAAAATGAAAACGCCCGGTGCATGGCCGGGCGTTTCCTGCAAAGCGAAGGCTGGATCAGAGAATAGGCCGATCTTCCACGATGGTCGGCGTTACGAAAATCAGCAACTCGCGTTTCTTCGATTCATTGGCACGGCGGCGGAACAGGACGCCCACGCCGGGGATGTCACCCAGCCAGGGCACCTTCTCTTCCTTGGATGCGTTTTCATCCTGGAAGATACCGCCAAGCACTACGGTGTCGCCGTTTTCTACCAGAACCGTGGTGTTCAGTTCACGCGTGTCGATGGAAGGAACCGAGCCACCACGGGCCGTCTGGTAAATTTCACCTACGGTATCCTGCTTGATTTCGAGATCCAGCTGGATGCGGTTATCCGGCGTGATGAGCGGGGTGGCCTTCAGTTCCAACACGGCTTCCTTGAAGGACACCGCGGTGGCACCGGAAGAAGTTGAGTTCTCGTAAGGGATTTCCACACCCTGCTGGATAAAGGCTTCAGCCTGGTTCGCGGTAATGATGCGCGGAGTTGAAATCACTTCACCCTCGCCTTCTGATTCCAGTGCGGACAATTCCAGGTCCAGCAGCAGGTCGCCGGTCAGGAACGACAGCCCCAGGGTTGCCGCATTGGCATTGGGGGCCGGCAGGTTGACCTGGTAGCGGTTCGGGTATCCGGGGATATCCAGCAGTCCGTCATCGCGCGGATCAATGGCCGGGTTCAGGACATCGGCTGCATCGCCATCGGAGGCAATTACACCGATATTGCTGCCGGCATGCAGGTAGCTCACGCCGAAACGGACACCCAGTTCATGGGCAAACTCGGAACTCGCGATCACGATACGCGATTCAATCTGCACCTGGCGCACGGCGTAATCCAGCTCGGTCAGCATTTCGCGGATGGCGATGATGCGCTCGGCGGTATCGGTGATCAGCAGCGTGTTGGTGCGTTCGTCCACAGTGACGGAACCGCGCTCGGACAGCAGGCCATATTCGCTGTCAACAGAGGCTGAGGATTCGTCGATCAGGACCTTCATGTCGATGGCTTTGGAATACGACATGGGGATCAGCACGGTTTGCAGCGGCTCCAGGATCTGCCGGTCCTGCCAGGCCTGCAGCAACTGCTGTTCGCGCGCTGCGATTTCCGCGGTTGGGCCAATCCACAATACGTTGCCGTTCTCCCGCATATCGAGGTTGCGCGCATCCATCACGATGTCCAGCGCCTGGTCCCATGGCACGTTGGTCAAACGCAAGGTCAGGTTGCCACCTACGCTGTCAGCAACCACGATGTTCAGGTCGGACACATCGGCAATCAGCTGCAACACGGAACGCACCGGGATGTCCTGGAAGTTGAACGTCACGCGGGTGCCGTCGTAGGTCTTTTCCTCGAAAAACTTGATGTCTTCCTTTTCCTTTGCCTCAACGTCCTGCACCAGTTTCTGGACTTCGATAACGATGTTGTCACCTGATTCATAAGCCAGCTGCTCATAGGGGCCGGAGGTGCTGAGTACCAGGCGCACGCCATCGCTGAACGCGCTGGCGTCGATGAACTGTACGGGTGTGGCAAAGTCGATGACATCCAGGCGGCGGTTCAGGTCTTCCGGCAAGCTGGCATTGAACAGGTCAACGGTAATGCGGTTGCTGCCCTCGTCCACCGACATGTTGGTGCCCGGGCTGCTCATGCTCACAATCACGCGCCCTTCGCCTTTTTCACCCCTGCGGAAATCCACTCCGGTGACGGACTGGCCGTAGCCGCCGCCAGAAGTCGGGGTGTAGGCCGTTTCGGCCGATGCGCCTGCGCCACCGATTTCCAGCACGACTTCGCCCGTTTCAGCAACGTAGTCATAACTGACAGAGCGGCTCATGTCGACCACCAGTCGAGTGCGTCCACCCGCACCCACAGCGGAATACTGTTGCACCGCGCCCATGCCCACCGAGACGGAATCGCTGCTGCCGCTGAACGTGGAATCTGCCAGGTCGAGCACGATGCGGGCGGGGCTCTCGGTGGCGAACACGCTCACCTGGGGTGTATCACCTACGGTAGACAGCGTAATCCTGACCGCGCCGTCTGCACCCGCCTCATGGCTGACATTGGTTACTTCCGTTGCACCGAATGCCACGCTCATGGGTGCCATCAACACCAAAGCAATGCCGCTCAGAAATCCATTTCTTACGTTACGCATGCTGCGCCCTCTTTCACAGAAATTTGGCTTGATAGCAAGCCTGTTCTTGTCGCTGTTCATGGCCTTGCCTCTGAAGGTTTCGTGCCCAAGCAGTTCTCGCCCAATGAAATCTTGCCCGGGGATCCTTTGTTTGATTGCGTCCATGTTTTAACTTCCGCCCAGGGCCATAGCCGCTTCGCGAACAATCCAGCCACCCGCGCCATCGGAAATGAATTCCGAAAGCTGCACTTCATCCGGATCGATCAGTCCTACCTTGCCATGGTTCTTGCCAAGGTAATTCCCGACGGACACCCGGTGCACAACACCATCGGGGTCACGGATCAGGGCCCACTCGGAAGACTCTTTGGCAAAGGTTCCCACCATCACCAGGGTATCGAGTTCAAAGCGCTCAAGGTATTCACGGGTGCGCTGGAAATCCGGCCGTGGGCCGCCTGTATTGCCCTGGGCTGTCGATTCATCCACACCTTCACTGGTAGAACGACGGAACGGATCGCGACCTTCCAGGCCTTCATATTCATACGGTGTATAGGTACGCACCGTGGGAATGGGTGGAATCGGCGCCGCCGGCTTGGCTTTCACATCAGCGATATAGCGATCCAGGTCATCCTGGTTGCTGGTGCAGGCGGACAGTGTCAGAGCCAGCATCAGGCCCAGCAAAGGCGCGAAAGCAGAATGCGGATATTTCATTTCTTTGCCTCCGCAGCCTGCTGCGCAGCTCTTTCAGCCGCTTCTTCCTCATCGATGTAGCGGTAGGTCTTGACGGTGCCTTCCAGGATCAGGCGGCCGTCGTTGCGGCTGCCACCCACATCGCGTTCATTGGCGCGGCGCAGCGCAATATCGTGCATGGTCAGGATCACCACGCGAGGCAGCGATGCAACGCCGCCGACAAACTCACCGAACTGGTGGTAGTCGCCGATCATGCGCACCGAAATGGGCCGCTCCGCGTAAAAATCATGCAGGGCTTCGGCATTGGGCTGGAACAACTGCACATCGATGCCAGCACCCAGGGCTGCCTGTGAAATATCCACCAGCAGCTTGTCCATTTCAGTCTTGCTGGGCAATTGCCGGAACATGGTTTCCAGCAGTTCCTGCATTTCCGCCAGTTGCGCTTCATAAGCTTCGAGGTTGGCCGCTTTCTGCTGCTTGTACTCAAAATCCTGGCGCAAAGTCAGCTCTGTCTGTTCCACCCGCTCCAGCTGCTCGATCTTGTTCTTGATCAGCAGGAAATACCCGATGGCCAGTACCACAGCCAGCAGCAGGCCAAGGATCACATAGCGAACCGAAGTTGGCGCATTGCCAATATCGTTAAAGTCGAGGTCTCTCAGTTCGTTAAGCATCAGTTCGTACCCCCGGCGGCGGTTTCGTTGTCAAAACCCGCTTCTGCATCTGCATCCCGCTGAGCATTACGCAACCTGACGTTGATAGCGAACTCGTAACTTTCGGTACGCGCCACTGGTTCTGCTGACGCCCGGACATACTGGAGTTCCGGAGCGACAAACAGGTCCATCTCTTCAAGGCTCTTCAGGTAAGCCGAAACCCGGGCGTTGGACTGGCTGGTGCCCAGCAGCGTGACGCGGCTGCCCTGTTGCCGGACATCGGTGAGAGTAACGCCAATCGGGATGGTCTTGGCCAGCTTGTCCAGCAACTCTACGGTGAGCGAGCGCGACAACAACCGGTTGCGGGTGCGTTCCAGTTCCGCAATGCGGTCGATACGCTGCTGCAAACGGTTGATTTCTGTCTGGATTTTCTGGTTACGCGCTTCCTGGAGACTGATTTTCTGGTCAAAGAATAAACTGACCACCAGCACCAGGATGGCGCCCAGCACCAGAGTTCCCACCAGCGAATACAGGAACTGCCTTTGGCGTTCCCTGCGCGCTTCTTCGCGCCAGGGCAAGAGGTTGATTCTTAACATCAGTCAAACCCCCTCAATGCCAGGCCCATCGACACCATCAGGTTAGGGGCATTGGCCGTCAGTGCGGAAACCGCAACCGAAGGCGCGAGTTCCAGGCCACTTACCGGATCGGCGATATTGGTCTTGATGCCAAGTTCCTGCTCGACCACATCCGTCAGGCCTTTGAGCATGGCCATGTCGCCTGCCAGGTAGAGCGTGCGGATGTTGCTGAAATCGCTGCTGGAACTGTAGAACTGCAAAGCCCGGCTGATCTGGTGCACCACGTTGAGCATGAAAGGCTCGAGCACCGCGTCTTCAAAATCTTCCGGACCGGCCTCACCGCGCTTGAAGAAGCCCGCCTGTTCCGGGGTCATGTCGTAGCGGCGCATGATTTCTTCCAGCAGCTGGTGGGCGCCGAAGGGGTGGTCGCGGGTGTACAGAACGCGGCCGTTGCGCAACACCATCAAAGTGGAGAGATCGTAGCCGATGTCGAACAGGCCTACGGCTTCGGTGCTGCGTATGCCGTCGCGTTCGCGGATCAGTTCGAAAGCGTTGGCGATGGCGAAAGACTCAACGTCCACCACCTGTGCCTTCAGACCCAGCGACTCCAGGGCATCCTGCCGGCTTTCCACATTTTCGTTCTTGCTGGCCGCCAGCAGGATATCCACCATGTCGGCATTGCGGGCAGAAGGCCCCAGCACTTCGAAATCCAGGCTGATTTCATCCAGCGGATAAGGAATGTACTGGTTGGCTTCGATCTGCACCTGGCTTTCAATGTCGGCCTGGGCAAGATTGGAGGGCAGGCTGATGGTCTTGGTAAATACTGCGGAACCCGATACGGCCACTGCACAGTATTTGGAGTTCGAGCCGGATTTGCGGATCGCCGATTTAATGGCATCGGAGATCGCCTCAATATCCTGCACGGACTTCTCGACAATCACGCCCTGCGGCAACGGCTCGATCGCAAAGTGTTCAATGCGATAGCTGGAGCCATGCGAGGAGAGTTGCAGCAAGCGAATGCTTGAAGCGCCTATATCCAGCCCGATAATGGGTGGTTTCTTTGTGCCTAATAGTTTCAAATTGCCCTCAATCCTTTGCTTGACAATAGCTTACTAGCACTTCTTACACTAGTTTTTAACAGAATTTCCAGACTATCTCAATGCCTTGCTTGAAATTCGTACAGCGCCACATCGCCATTATTCTGTCAAAGCCACAGGACCTTCCTGCGATGGTCCTGCCAGTGCGCTACTTCAAAGCGCTAACTCTGGGCGCCAACCCAAAACCCAATTCAAAACACTATCCCGGCGCTCAGGCCAGGCACTGGTAAACCGAAGGGAAGAAACCGAGGGCAGCTTTCGCTGTCAGTGATGGAATGTTTCGGCCGCTTCCCTGCATGCCTGATACTATCTTGTCCGGGAGCCGCACGAGTCTGCGAGGTCACCGGGCAATCAAGGGCTTAACCCTTGCTTGTGAACTAGCATAGCAGGAAAAAATAGCGTGAAGAAAGTGTTTCGGTGGTTTTTCGTGTTCGTACTGCTTTCGGCGGTGCTGGCCGTTTCGGCCGTGGGCGTTGCCTGGCTGGTGTTCGAACCCGAACTTCCCGAAGTCGAAACCCTGCGCGATGTGCAGCTGCAGGTACCGCTGCGTGTGTACAGCCAGGACGGCAAACTCATCGGCCTGTTCGGCGAAATGCGCCGCGTGCCGGTGACCCTGCAGGACATGCCGGAGATACTCAAACAGGCCTTCCTGGCCGGCGAAGACGCGCGCTTCTATGAACATCCCGGAGTGGATTACCAGGGCCTCAGCCGCGCCGCCTGGACACTGCTCACGACGGGTGAAAAGTCGGTAGGCGGCAGCACCATTACGCAGCAACTGGCACGAAATTTCTTCCTCACTTCGGAAAAGACCTTTACCCGCAAGATCAAGGAAATCTTCCTGGCGCTGAAAATTGAAAAGCAGCTCAGCAAGCAGGAAATCCTGGAGCTATACCTCAACAAGATTTTCCTCGGTTACCGCGCCTATGGCGTGGGAGCGGCGGCCGAGGTGTATTACGGCAAGACGGTGAGCGACCTGACACTGGCCCAGGCCGCCATGATCGCGGCCCTGCCCAAAGCCCCTTCCCGGATCAACCCCATCAACCAGCCGGAACGTGCGCTGGAGCGGCGCGATTATGTGCTGAGCCGGATGGAAGAGTTGGGCTATATCTCGCAGGAACTGTACCGCGAAGCCGTTGCGGAAAAGGACCTGGCGTTTTACCACGGCATGTCGGCAGAAATATCCGCGCCCTACGTTGCCGAAATGGTGCGGGTGAAAGCACTGGAGATGCTGGGGCAACAGGCCTACACGGGCGGTTTCGAAATCTACACCACCATCGACAGCGGGCTGCAGAACGCTGCCGACCAGGCCATTTCACGTGGCCTTGAGGCCTATGACCGCCGCCACGGCTATCGCGGCGCCGAAGCGCACATAGACCTGGCGGACAAGTCCACCCCGCAACAATGGAATGAAGTGCTTGAGCCGTTCCGGCCCACTTCGGGCTGGTTGCCCGGGCTGGTTACAGAGCTCGAAGAAAAGCTTGCCCTGGTCTACCTGATGGACGGCCAGACCGTGGCCATCGAACTGCAGGACTGGATGGCCAAGTTCATCAGCCGTGACCGTATCACCGTCAAACCCAAAACCTTTGCCGATGTGCTGGCCGCGGGCGACATTGTGCGCGTGCGCATGGACGACGAGGGCAACTGGCGGCTGGGGCAGGTGCCGGAGGCCGAAGCGGCGCTGGTCTCCATTGACCCCACCACCGGCTGGATCCGGTCACTGGTCGGCGGCTACGACTTCAGCCGCAGCAAGTACAACCGCGTGATCCAGAGCAAGCGCCAGCCCGGCTCCAGTTTCAAGCCTTTCATTTATTCAGCGGCGCTGGAACGTGGCTTCACCACCGCCAGCCTGATCAACGATGCGCCCATCGTGTTCGAGGACCCTGAACTGGAGCGCACCTGGAAGCCGGAAAATTTCAGCGAGAAATTCTATGGCCCCACCCGCATGCGTGAAGCCATGGTTAATTCGCGCAATCTGGTGTCCATCCGTTTGCTGCGTGACGCCGGCCTGGAGTTTTCCCGCGGATATGTGCTTCGCTTCGGCTTTGAAGATGGCGATATCACCCGCGACCTGACCCTTGCGCTGGGCAGTCCGTCGGTGCCGCCGCTGGCCATGGCCCGCGGGTATGCGGTTTTTGCCAATGGTGGTTTCCTCGTGGAACCGGTAATCATCGACCGCATCATCGACTCCGCCGGCGGAGTTGTTTATACCACCCCGGTACCGCGACTCTGTGACCCCTGCGAATCGCTGGTGGATGCCGCGGAAACCGAGGCAGGCCTTCCAGAAGAGCCTTTGTTGCAACCAGAACTACGTCACCTGGACATCACCGAGGACCAGAAGGGACTGGATCCAACCCTGGCCACCAGTGGCCAGGCGCCCCTGCGCATAGAAAGCAAGCCGGTCACGGCGCCACGCGTGATCACGGAACAGAATGCCTACCTGGTGCGCTCCATGATGATGGATGTGATCCGCCGTGGCACCGGCGCCAAGGCCATGGAACTTGGCCGCAAAGACCTGGCCGGCAAAACCGGCACCACCAACGAACAACGCGACGCCTGGTTTTCCGGCTACAACAACAGCGTGGTTACTTCAGTCTGGGTGGGTTTTGACAACCACGAACCGCTGGGGCGACGCGAACTGGGCGGCGCCGCCGCATTGCCAATCTGGATCGACTACATGAAGGTCGCACTTGATGGCGTGGCCGACGAGCAGCCCGTCATGCCATCCGGCCTGGCCCAGGCGCGCATTGACCCGGAAACCGGATTGCTCACAAGACTTGATAATCCGGACGCAATCATGGAAATATTCGCAGCAGGCAATCTACCGGCCATGGAACCAGAAGCAGTAGGAGATAGCCAGGATGTCGCAGCAGAGGAAAACCCGTACGAAATTTACTGACCGGGCTACTGATCGCGCCACTGCCCGGATCACCGACCGAACTCGCTCACCTCATTTCGCTGCTCGCCACCAGGGCAAGCTGCAAGTTATCCGCTACCAGGTCGCTGCTGAAGCGGCCCGCATCATCGCCACCGAAGGCCTGCACGACTTCCACGCCGCCAAACGCAAAGCGGCCGAGAGAATTGGCATCAATGAACGGCTGGCCCTGCCCAGCAACCTCGAAGTGCAGGACGCCTTGCTGACATACCAGAACCTGTATGGTGGCGCGCAACACGACAGGAACCTGGAAAGGCTGCGCCAGGCAGCGCTTCAGGCCATGACGCTGCTCGAAAAATATTCGCCAAGGCTGGTGGGTCCGGTACTGGACGGTTCCGCCGGCCAGCACAGCCGGGTATCACTGCAGGTGTTCAGTGACGCCGCCGAGACACTGGTGTTCGATTTCCTTGAACGCGGCCTGCCGTTCCGGCAGGAACAGCGCCGCCTGCGCTTGAGCGACCGGAATTACCAGACGGTGCCGGTGTTCGTGATTGAAGTACAGGACTGCATGATTGAATTGATCCTGCTGCCGGCCGTGTGCATCCGGCAGTCGCTGCCCAGCCCCATTGACGGCAAGCCGCAGGCCCGCGCCAGCCGCGCGGAGCTGGAGGAAATGTTGGGTCTCAACTCAAGCGCGGCCTGAAGGACTGGGAACAGCTTTCCTACCCTCTCTGGGGCCCGATTGTCAGCCGGCCTTTGTCCCAAGGATGCGGTTCAACTGAGGCGTAATTCCCGGCTTCACCACCGTGAAGGTTTCCTCCACGACGGGAACCTCATTGGCGAGTGCCACCATCACGGCGTCCATTTGCTCTGCCACGCTTTGCGCCAACTGCTTCACGCGACGACGCGCATAGGCCCGGGTGAATCCACATTCTTCGGCCAGCTCTTCCCAGGCTCCGATACCCACCTTGTCGATCTGCCCGGCGCTCCCGATTTGCAGGCTTAATTGCCGGGTATGAAGTTCGGTTCCTTGTCCTCCTTCCCAGCCCGTTGGGTTCACAGGCCGGAATGCCAGGCTCGCAGTTGACAGGCAATCGTACAGCGGCGCAACTTCGAGCATCCCATCTTCCGCATACAGCAGTGCGTAGTTTTTCAGATGTGCGTCCGGATTGTGCAGCAACACGTTAACGATCACCTGGTCCAGCAAGCGCATGCGTTCCACGGCAGGTGAGTGCAGCCGGCCTTGCCGACCCAAATGGTCAATCAACTCAAAGCAAGTCGCCATCAATCGCTCAGGCTTGTTGACGTTCTCATACTTTTCAAACGGCATACGTCCAAGCGCTGAGCAAAAATCCTCCTGGTGCAGCCTGGACACTCCTGTGGCTGTACGTGGCCGGTCAAAGCGCTGCACTCGATAACAGCTGTGCCACAGGTCCGACTCGGGAACACGCTCATCACCCAATACCGCTCGCGCCAGGCGCACGGTGATCAGTTCAACAAAGGCTGAGTTCGGGCGACAACCTGGGATGGCTGGTTTGAGGATATGCGAAGTTGACGCACCGTGTTCTGGCAGGAAGGCATTACCTTCTGCATCAAAATAGAGAGCCGTTTTGGACTGCGCGCCAGCCAGGGACAGGCGGATTTCGCGCCCCGGAAACTGCAAGGGCAGTTGATGGGCAAACTCCTTCCAGCGGCTGAATTCATCGTCGCCAAGTGGAAGGTATCCGGCAGTAGAAAAACCGGGCTGCTCGTTCTCAGGCCAAAATGATAACGCGCCTGCGCACTCACGTCCCAGCGCCCTCAGTAACCCAAAATCATGACTGGCGTCCACGTGCAGCAGGTGTTGCAGCCGACTGCGCACTGTTTCGCCTTCAGGCAGGAACGATGCCAGGAACGGAGCAACTGCCTTGTCACCAAACTCATCCTTGGTAAGCGGCAATTGGGTTGAAATGGGGAATCCATGGCCCTCAATCCAGGAGTCCAGGTAGCAGAAACCCATCTGGCCTTGGGTGTATTCAAACAGCAGGCCGCAAGGTTCATCGCGGAAATACACCTGTAGTGTGCTCACGCAAGCATTCCCCTGGTCAAGCTGCAGCCTTGACGGTTAACTGCAAGCCGAGCCGCTGCACTACCAACAGGGTCTTTCCGATAGATGCCGAAGGCTTGCCGCGCTCGATCTCTGACAGGAACCGCTCACCAACTCCGCACAATCCTGCTGCGTCGCGTTGGGTCAGGCTCAAAGCCTTGCGGCGCTGCCGGATTTGTATCCCGAGGTCGCCAGCGTCGCGAATTACTCCAGTATTGTTAGGAGGTGCCATTTTCCAAACCCCAATCTTACCGTTCAGTAAGATTAGGCCCACTCTGAGTTTTTGACAAGCCTATTTTACCGATCGGTAAATTTCGAACCCACATCAGGAACTCGTTGAGATTTCTTACTGATCGGTAAAATTCGCACATGGGCTCTGGAAGATATGAAAAACTTCCCGATTTATCCGGCAGATAGAACCCCGCAGCGAATCAATGCCTGATGGCCAAGTGATAATGCTCGAAGTCGGGTGATGTTCTTAATTAATGCCAAAGGCGCGTGAATGTCCACGTTCACCCCCCACCGTCACACTGGCTGTCTTGCAGTCCTCTTCAAGTAATGCTCCCGGATTTCTCAGGGAGGATTACTGGAATGAGCAAGAAGTACGGCCATTGAGCTTCCCTCAGTGGGGAAAACTACTTCGGTTGTGAAGCAGGGGTTCACACCCCAGTTAAACGGCATCCTTGGGTCAAAGGCCGCCTGACTTTGGTCGCCAGGTCATCATCAGCGGGGCGGCAGCATGCTGAACGGCGGCTGGCCTCAACGCTTGTCGATTGCTACGTAGTTGCGTTCGGTAGGCCCGTCGTAAACCTGCCGCGGGCGGCCGATCTTGGTGGGGGTTTCTGACTGCTCCAGCCACTGTGATACCCAGCCCACGGTGCGGGCGATGGCGAACATCACCGTGAACATGCTCACCGGGAAGCCCAGTGCCTTGTAGATGATGCCGGAATAGAAGTCCACATTCGGGTAGAGCTTCTTTTCCACGAAGTAGTCGTCTTCAAGCGCGATGCGCTCAAGTTCCATCGCAAGGTCCATCAACGGATCCTTCACACCCAGATCTTCCAGTACGTCGTAGCAGGCTTTTCGGATGATGGACGCGCGTGGATCGTAATTCTTGTACACGCGATGGCCAAAGCCCATCAGGCGGAAGGAATCGTCCTTGTCCTTGGCTTTCTGGATGTACTTGGGCACGTTGGCCACGCTGCCGATCTGGTTGAGCATGGTGAGCACGGCTTCATTGGCGCCACCATGTGCCGGGCCCCACAACGCTGAAATCCCGGCCGCCACACAGGCGTAAGGATTGGCGCCGGTGGAACCCACCAGCCGCACGGTTGAGGTGCTGGCGTTCTGTTCGTGGTCTGCGTGCAGGATGAACAAAAGGTCCAACGCACGTGCAGCCACCGGGCTTAC
>Ga0315910_10002696_pt1 | contig 15394 bp, 11 predicted proteins | sample EdamamesoilMG_FD_204470 | JGI IMG/M metagenome (GOLD analysis project Ga0315910, IMG submission 204470) | Garden soil microbial communities collected in Santa Monica, California, United States - Edamame soil | ecosystem: Environmental > Terrestrial > Soil > Garden | place: USA: California...
GTCACGAGCGAGCCGGGCTCGTTGAAGGCGACGTGCCCGTTGCGCCCGAGCCCGAGCAGGACGAGCTCGGCCGGCCCGCAGGCCGCCAGCGCGCGCCGGTGGCGCTCGATCTCGGCCGCCGGATCGCGCGCCGCGCCGTCGAGGCCGTGGAAGGCGTGCTGGAGCCCGAGCGGGCCGATCAGGTGCTCGACGAAGAAGGCGTGGAAGCTGCGCCGGTCGCCGGGCGCCACGCCCACCAGCTCGTCGAGCTGGAAGAGACGCGCACGGGAGAGGTCGAGCGTCCCGGCCCGCGCGCGCCGCACCAGCTCGGCGTAGAGCGGCACCGGCGTCGCGCCGGCCGGGAGCAGCAGCGTGGCCTCCGGCTGGGCCCGCAGCGTCGCCGCGACCAGGTCCGCGGCGCGCGCTGCGACGGTCTGGGGCTCGGCGAGACGCTCGATCTGCATGGCGGGGGGCCCGGACGGGAAGATGGGGCCGGAGGATACGTCTCCCCGCACGTGACTCCAGGCCCGATCCGTGCCTAATCCATGCCCGTGACCCGGCTCTGGCTCGCTCCCGCCCTCCCGGGCGTGCTCCTCGCCGCCTGCTCGCCGGCCATGGAGAGCGCGCCGACGGCCTTGCTCGCGCCGGACTCGGTGGTGGTTGCGCGGCTCGAGTCGGCCCGCGCCTGGGACGAGCTCGTCCGCGCCCTCACGAGCGAGGGAGAGGCGCCCAGGGCACTGCGGGAGGCCCTGGCCGAGCTCGGGGAGGCCGGGGCCGACGCGGAGCCGCGCGCCGAACTCGACGAGGAGCGCCCGCTCTACCTCGGAGTCTCGCTCGACGGCGCACAGCGGACGCAATGGACCTTCCTCGCGCCGGTGACGAACGGGCGCGCGTTCCGGCTCGAGGGCGGGCTCGCGAGCCGCGTGCACCGCGGCTACGCCGCCACCACCAGCCGCGCGAGCCTGGCGCTGGCCACGGACGCGACGCCGCTGGCCGACGAGCTCCCGCCGGGGCTCGTCGCCGCGCGCGTGGACCTGGCGCGCCTGATCGCGGCCTACCGGCCCCTGATCGACACGGCTCTGCAGCGCGCGCGGGTCGAGCTCGAGCGTGGCGCGATCCTGCAGCCGGAGCTGCTGGAGCCGTTCCTGCTGGAAGCCCCGCAGGTCCTGAGCGCGGCCCGGCGCCTCGAGCTCGTTCTGGAGCACGCGGGCGACGAGCTCGTCGCGCAGCTCGTCTTCGCGGACAGCGTCGTGCCGGTCGCCGACGGGCCGCGTGCGGACCTCGCCGCGCTGCTTGCGCGCCTCGACCCGGAGGCCGCCTTCCTGGCGGCCTTCAACGGCACGGGGGCGGAGCTCCACGGGCAGCTCGCGCGCTTGCTCGAGGGCCTCGGCGCGCTCCTGCCGGAAGCCTTCGCGGCCGAGCTGGCGGAGCTGCGCACGCTGGCCGAGCTCGCGCCGCTCGTGGAGCCGGGGCTGGCGCTCGCGCTCGCGCCGGGCACCCGGCCGCACTCGGTCTTCCTCGCACGCTCGCGCCGACCGGAGGAGCTCGCCGCCGAGCTCGCGCAGCGCCTCGCGGCCCTGGCGGGCGCCGAGGGACCGTTCCAGCTCGGCGCGGAGCGCTCGATCGCGGAGGCGGAGCTGGCGCTGCGGGTCTGGCCGCTCGACCTCGGCGCGGGTCTCGCGCGCTCGCTCGCCGAGGGCATGGGCGCGCTGGTGGGCGTCGGCGAGGGCTACGGGGTGGAGCTCGAGTCGTCCCTCGACGCGCTGGGCTCCCCGGACCGCGAGCTGCTCCTCGCCCTCGGCCACGCGGGCGACCTCGTGCTGGTGGCGCTGACCACGGACGAGGAGCGCCTGCGGGCCGACCTGCGCCGGCTGCGGGATGCGCCCGCGCTGGAGACCGAGCTCGCGCAGCTCGTCGCGCGCTGCGCGCCGGGGCACCTGGCCCTGGCCGGTCGCATCGGCGGTCGCGGGCCGCAGGCGCTCGCCCTGGGCTTCTGGGGCACCGCGCGCGGGAGCGAGCTCGAGACGGGCGCGAGCGCAAGCCTCGCACGCGTGCGCGCGGCCCTCGGGCCGCGCTGAGCCGGCTCAGCCCCTCTGAGGCGGAGCAAGAAGCAGAGGGGCGCGCGAGGATCGCGCGCCAAGGCCAATCCAGAGAGCCTGGCAGAACGCCGCGGCCTTCGGCCGCGGCAGTTCTGCTCAGCCCCTCTGGAAGCCGATCCAGTAGCCGAGCAGCATCCCGCCGCCGGCCGGGATGCGGCGCGTCAGGAAGGCGCTCATCGACTCGTTCTCCTGCAGGTTGAAGACGAGCGCGTTGAGCTTGCCGAGGAGGCCGCTCCAGTCGATCGAGACCGAGCCGGTCCACACCAGGGCCTGCAGGCCGACGAAGAAGAGCGCCAGCACGATCAGGCCGAGCTTGACGAACTTGCGCGAGGCATAGCCGAGGGCGAAGCCGATCAGCCCGAACAGGCTGCCCTCGGTCAGGTAGGGCAGCGAGCGCTCGAGCGGCGTCGGCTCGGCGGCCGGCGCGCCCTCGTCCCCGACCAGGCCGGTGGCGCCGGGCGGCAGGTCCTCTGCGCCGCGCTCGGCCCGGAAGCGCAGGAAGATCGAGCCCAGCAGCGTGACGGCGAGGAGCGCCACGAGCCCGAGCTGCAGCGGGGTCAGCCCGCGCGGCTCGCCTCCCTTGGGTTTGCTCATGGCCGAGAGGATCCGCGAAGCGGTGGGGCGCGGCAAGCGGCTGGCGCCGCCGCTCAGTATCCGATCGCCTCGAGCTCGCGCAGCGCTTCCGGGTCGAGGGCCTTCTGGTCCGAGGCGGCGAAGCGGCGCCGGGCGGCCAGGGCGCGGCCCAGCTCCTCCAGCGCGCGCTCGAGCTGGGCGCCGTCCGCCGCCGGCAGCGGCGCGCGCTCGCCCGGGTCGCCCACGAGGTCGAAGAGGTCGAGGGTGCGCGTGTAGCCGAGCTCCGCCGCGCGCGCCCCCGCGCCGGCGGCGAGCAGCTCCGCCAGGTCCGCGCGCGTCAGGCCGGCCGCGACCGTGGCCGTGCCGACGTCCTTGAGCTCGGTGTCGCGCGTGACACGCACGCGCAGCCCGGCCATCCGCAGCGTGGCGGACTCGCCGGCGAGCGCCAGGTCCTCGACCGTGGCACGGATCTCGAGCTGCTCGCTCTCGCCCGCGGCGTAGAACTTGATTCGCTCGGCCTGGAAGCCGGAGTCCCGCGGGCGACCGCGCACCTTCACGACCTGCCCGTCGGCCGGCTCCGGTCCGCCCGTGCCGGCCTCCACCTGGCGCTCGGTCGCCTGGTCGAAGTGCACGAGCACCCCGCCGAGCCGGAAGGTCGCGTGGGTGGCCTCGGCGACCACGCCCTTGAGCTCCGGCAGGCTGGCCACGTCCTCGTCGCGTGGCTTGAGCTGCGTTGCGAGCAGCTCGTCCCCGTTCCGCTCCAGCTCGGCTTCCCAGCGCGTTCCGGTCCGGATCGGCAGCAGGAGTTCCGTCACCGCGGTCCCCGGCGGCGGCGCGAAGCCGCGCTGCAGCTTGAGCGAGCCCGAGCGCAGCGACTGGAGGTAGTGGTCGGGCGCCTTGTGCTCGGCCAGGATCGGGCGCACCTCGGCGGGCCGCGCCAGGCGGTCGAGACCCTCGTGGCCCGCAGGCGCGGCGATGCCGGCCGCCGCGAGCAGGGTCGGGAAGAGGTCCACCAGGCTGACGGGCGTGGCGATGCGCACCGGATTCCGCCCCGGCACGCGCAGGATCCACGGCACGCGCAGCAGTCCCTCCCACAGGCCGTGGCCGTGGCCGAGACGGCCGTGCTCGCCGAACTCCTCGCCGTGGTCGGCGATCACGCACACGATCGTGTCCTCCTCGAGCCCGCGCAGGGCGAGACCCGCGAGGAGTCGTCCGAGCTCGGCATCGAGGTAGGCCAGGGCGCCGTCGTAGAGTCCGACCAGGGCCTCGCGCTCGGCCGGCTCCAGGCCGCGCTCCCCGGCGTTGATCGCCTCGTACAGGGCGCGCGAGTCGCGGCCCCGGAAGGGCGCGACGGCCTCGGGGCCGGCGAAGCGCGTGAGCCACTCCTCGGGCACCGCGTAGGGCCAGTGCGCGTCGAGGAAGTGCAGGTACAGGAAGAAGGGGCCCGGCTCCGCGCGCGCCTGGTCGACCCAGTCCAGCGCGCGCCAGCGGATCGCACGCGCGTCGTGGTCGCCCTGGTCGTAGTGCGCGAAGCCCTGCTCGAAGCCGTTGCCGGTGCGCAGGTGCGCGTTGTTCACGACCGCCCCGGTGTGGTAGCCGTGCGCCTGGAAGACCTCGGCCAGGGTGAGCGAGGCCGCCGGCAGGAGGTCCGTGCGCGCCTCGACGCCCACGCTCGCACTGCCCTCGTAGACGCCGTGCTGGCAGGGATAGGTGCCCGTCAGGAAGGAGGGCACGGAGGGCTTGGTCCACCCGGCCGCGGCGCTCGCGTCCTCGAACACGACGGCCCGCGCCGCCAGCGCATCCAGGCTCGGCGTCGTCGCTCGCCCGTAGCCGTAGGCCCCGAGGTGGTCGGCGCGCACCGTGTCGAGGCACACGAGCAGCACGTTCGGCGCGCGCGGAGCGCCGGGCGGGCGCGCCTCGCCGCAGGCCGCCAGGGCGAGCGCGGCCAGTCCGGGGAGCGCGCGCGAGCCGGGCGAGGTGCGGCTCACCGGAAAGCGAACTCCTGACGAGCCGCACGGGCACGGCGGTCGGAGCGGGCGGGGCTCATGCGCATCGAGGATCCACGTTCTGAACTCGGCGTCCAGTCTTCGGCGGTCTGCGAGGCGAGCGATCGATCGGCAGCGTGCGCCGGGCAAGGGCTGGGAATCGCCAGGGAGGGGAGATGCCACGGATCGGGCAACCCTGCAGTGCACGGTAGCGAACCCCGCTCCAGCCACCCTTCCTCCATGAAATTCGCCCTCCTCACCCCAGCTCTGCTGCTCCTCCTCGCATCCGCTTCTCACGCGCAGGTCATCACCGGGCGCGTCGTCACCTCGACCGGTGCCGGGCTCCCCGGCGTCAACATCGACGGCTTCGACATCGACGGCGACGAGATCGACCTGGCCAACGACGGGACCGACGCCGGCGGCTTCTTCACGACGACCATGGTCAGCGGTGCGGGCGTGTACCGCTTCGTGTTCTATCCGCCGCCTCCGCCGGCCACGACGCACCTGGTCGGCGAGCGTCCGAACGTGGTCGTGGTCACGACCGCGAACCTCGGGACGATCACCCTGGAAGCCGGGGTGCTCCTGACGGGCCGCGCGGTGCGCACGGGCAACGTCCCCGTTCCCAACGTGCTCCTCGAGGTGATCGACGAGACCACCGGGAACGTCGTCCTGCAGGACAACGACAAGACCAGCGCCTTCGGCACCTTCAACCTGGCGATCCCGCCGCACGCCTGCGAGCTGCGCCTCGACACGACCAGCTCGGCCTTCGTGCTCGGCTCGCGCTTCTTCGAGCTCGATCCGAGCGGGCCCGTGGCCCTGGGGGACATCTTCCTGCCGCCGGGCGCGGTCGTGAGCGGGCAGGTGCGGCGTCCGAACGGGCTGCCCGTGGACGGCGTCGACCTCGACTTCGACAAGGCCAGCAACGGCAAGCGCGTGTTCGTGCCGAACGACAACACCAACGCCATGGGCAACTTCTCGGTGGTCGTGGCCCTGAACACCTACGACCTCTCGCTGTGTCCGGACGACGTCACGGGGCTGGCCGGCGCGCGCCTCGACGGGCTGAGCATCACCGGCCCCACGAGTCTCGGCATCCTGACCCTGCCGGCTGGCTTGCGGCTCTCCGGGACGGTCGTCGATCAGCGCGGGGCGCCAGCGGCGAACGTGGACGTGGACGTGTTCAGCGCCTCCACGGGGGCTGCCATCCCGCTGTGCAACGACAACACGAGCGCGGTCGGGGCCTACTCGGTGCGCGTCCCGGCCGGGACCTACGACGTGGTCTTCACGCCGGGCGCGGCCGGTGCGGCGGTGGGCGGCGACTGGCATCGCGGCGTCGTGATCACGGCGGACACGGTCCTGAACGGGATGCTGCCCCCGAACGGGCGCGGCAACTCGTCCGCGGGGCCGCCGCCCTCCGGCGGGACGGTCCCGCTGCCGCTCGTGACGGGCGGGCCCGGACCGCGCCCGCGCGTGGGGCGAGCGCCGAGCCTCGCGCTCGTCCTCGGCCACGCGGACGACGAGCTGCTGGTGGAGGAGCTCGCTCCGGGAGCTCCCGCGCTCCTCTTGCTCCGCACGCCGGACGGCGCGAGCTCCGTGCGGTCCCTGGCGCCGGCCGACGCCGCGGGTCGCGCGCGCCTGACCCTGGGGCTCCTGCCCGAGGGCACGTGGCTGCGCGTGGTCCAGCCGGACGCCAGCCGCACCAGCGGCCTGCACCGGTTGCAGCGCCGCGGCGGCGGCGGCTAGCCTCCGGCGGCGTGCGGCCGCTCCCGATCCTGTATCGCGACGAGCGCCTGGCGGTGATCGACAAGCCGCCAGGCCTGCTCTCCGTGCCGGACGAGGGCGCCGGGGCGCGCTCGGTGCCGGAGCTGCTGGAGGCCGAGGGGCTGCGCGCGCGCAGCGTGCACCGCCTCGACCGCGAGGTCTCCGGCGTCCTGCTCGTGGCCCTCGACGACGAGGCCCTGGCGCTGCTGCAGGACCTCTTCCGCGCCCACGCGGTCGAGAAGCTCTACTGGGGCATGGCCGCCGGGCACCTCGAGCCTGCGGCGGGCCAGCTCGCCTTCCCGATCCTGGAGGAGCCCGGCGGCGCGCGCGTCTCGGCGCGCGGCAAGCCGGCGCGCACGCGCTACCGCACCCTGGTCCGCCACCGCCTCGCGAGCGAGCTCGAGCTGCGGCTCGACACCGGGCGCAAGAACCAGATCCGCGTGCACCTGGCCCACGCCGGGCACGCGCTGGTGGGGGAGCGCAAGTACGCGCGCGGGCGCGACGCCGTCCTGCCGCTGCGCAGCCGCCGCGTGGCCCTGCACGCCTGGCGCCTGCGCTTCCGCGTGCCCTGGACGGGGGCGGAGCTGGCGCTCGAGGCGCCGCTGCCGGAGGACCTGCGCGAGCTGCGGGAGCGCGCGGAGGCCTGAGGGGGAGCGCGCGGAGCCGGAAGACCGCGGAGCCGCGGAGGAGCGCGGAGGAACGCGGGGGCGGAAGAAGAACGTCGGGGAAGGCGCTCGTGCGGCTTCCCATCCACACGTTCTCCTCTCCGCGCCCGTCCGCCCCTCCGCGGCTCCGCGGTCGTTTTCCCCCGCGCGACGAAACTCCTTCCCCCCGCGATAGCCCATCGCCGCGAGCGCCTCGATCGAACTCCTCGCTTTTGTCGGACGGGCTCCATCCAGCTCACGCGCGTGGACGAAACACGCGGCCGGGGAACGTCTCGGGCGGGGAAGCGACGACGAGGCGGGCCCTCGCCAGCTCGTCTTCGCACCATGCTCTCGAGGGGACTTCGACGGCCGCGTCCGCGGCCGACCACGGCCACGGCCCGCGCCTCGCGCGCGGGCCTCTCGATCCTCGAGGTGCTGGTCACGCTGAGCATCCTGGTCGTGGCCGGGAGCCTCTTCTGCCAGATGCTGGTCTCGGGGCGCCGCATCCGCCTGGTGAACCACGAGAAGACCCTCGCAGCGGACGCGGCGCGCGTGGTGCTCGAGCGCATGCGCAACACGCCGTTCCTCGAGATCTACCGCGACTACAACGAGGACCCGACCGACGATGCGGGCGGCAACGGCACGGGGCCGGGCGCGAGCTTCGAGGTCGAGGGGCTCTCGCCGCTGGACGGCGCCGGCGCGGTCGGACGCGTGCTGTTCCCGACCATGGCCGTGCAGGTCTCGTCGGGGACGAGCGGAGGCGGGGGCAAGCTCGGCGGCATGGGCGGCGGCAGCCTGGGCGGCACGACCGTGACCCAGTACCACCTGCGCGAGGACGTGGTCGACGCGCGCCTGGGGATGCCGCGCGACCTGACGGGCGACAACAAGATCGACTCGGGCAACCACTCGGCCGATTACCTGCTCCTGCCGGTGTGCGTGCGCCTGGAGTGGAAGAGCGGCAGCGGCGAGCGGCACTTCGAGATCGTGACCCAGCTCGGGGACTTCCTGCTGCGGCCAGCCGAGCTGGCCCTGCTCGAGGAAGTGCCCGTGGAGGAGGCCCAGTAGTGCGGCGCGCGGGCTTCACCCTGATCGAAGCGGTGATCGCCCTCGCGTTGATCGGACTGGTCGTGACCAAGCTCACCCTGGTGATGGAGGAGGCGCGCCGCGCCCACCAGGAGGAGAGCGTCGCGCTGGCGCTGCAGGACCAGGCCATGATCCTGCTCGACAAGATCGCCTACGCGGTGGTGGGGGCCTCGCGCCAGCGCCTGGAACCCGAGCAGCCCGCGCCGCTCTCCTCGGCCGAGATCCGCTTCCAGGTCAGCCTGGGCGTCGAGGACGGCGAGCCGGTGTGGAGCGACCCCGAGATCATCGGCCTGGCGGAGGGCAGTGGGCAGCTCTACTGGGGCCAGAACGTGGGCGCGGCCGAGGAGCGCATCGTGGTGTGGGCCAACACCGTCAGCCAGATGCTCGAGGACGAGCTCCTGAACGGCGCGGACGACAACGGCAACGACCTGGCCGACGAGCTCGGCCTGGCCTTCGTGGTGGACGACAAGAGCGTGGTCATCCGGCTGACGCTCGAGAACGTGCGCGAGGACGGAGAACGGCTGCAGGTGACGCGCGAGACGACCGTGACCTGCCGCAACTGAGGGGGACGACATGAAGACTCGCAACGGGAACGGGGAGCGGAGGGACGCGGGACGGCGCGGCAGCGCGCTCGTGCTCTCGCTGATCGCGGTGGCGACGGTGGTGGTGCTCTCGGCGAGCTTCTCGCAGTTCGCCTCGGCCGTGGCCGACCGCCAGGCGCAGGCGATCGACAAGAAGCAGGCCTTCTACCTGGCGGAGGCGGGCCTGACCGAGGCCTTCGCCGGCTTCACCTGCGGCAAGTCGGGCATCGTGGGCGGTCCGGAAGCGCCGGCCCTCCTGGGCGACGGCCTGTTCTGGGTCGAGGCCACCGAGCTGATGCCCGGCATCTTCCGCCTGGACTCGACCGGCATGATCGGCTCGGGCCGCGCGCGGCTCTCGCTCGTGGCGCAGCGCGGGATCGACGGCATCGCCGCCCTGGGCGTGTTCTCCGGCGGCGACGTGATGCTCAAGGCGGGCTCGGTCGTCGACGCCTACGACTCGACCCTCGGCGCGTACGCCGGCCAGGCCGACAAGAGCGGCGCGGCCCTGGGCTCGAACGGGGCGATCACCGTGGTCGGCACGCAGCTCAAGCCGACCTCGATCCAGGGCGACGTGACGCCCGGCAGCGAGGAGACGGTCCAGGTCATGGGCAGCGTGACGATCACGGGCTCGAGCACCCCGGCCCTGACCACGACCGAGCTGCCCGAGGTGATCGTCCCGCCCGTCACGATGGGCGCGGCGCAGACGCACGCCTCGCCCTATCCGCTGATCGTCCCGCCGGGCAAGGTCGGCTACGAGTCGCTCACGGTCGCGGCCGGCGCCGAGGTCGTGATCCACGGCCCGGCCCAGGTCGTGCTCGGCTCGCTGACGCTGGCCGCTTCGGCCCAGCTCACCTTCGACACGAGCCAGGGGCCGGTGCGCCTCTACGTCCAGGAGTCCGTGGACCTGGCGGCCGGCTCGGTCATGACCACCAGCTCGACCAATCCGGCCGAGGTCATGTTCCAGGTCCCGGCCGCGACCGAGCAGCCGGTCGCGCTGCGCTCGGGCGGTCCGTTCCACGGCGTGATCTACGCGCCCGAGACGACGCTCCTGCTCGGCGCGGGCTTCGAATCCTTCGGCGCGGTCGTGGCCCAGGCCATGACCTTCGAGGGCGCGGCCAGGCTGCACTTCGACCGCAACCTGGCGGCCCTGGCGGCCGAGGACGTGCTGCCGGTGATGCTCTCCTGGCGCCTGGACGAGCTGGGCAGCCTGCCGGGCTCCAATCCCTTCGACCAGCTCGGCGTGGTCAAGGGCTCGCTGGCCAAGCCCTCGCTCGCCCACGCCGACCAGACGCTCTCGATCGACTACTACGACGCGCTGGACGCGTACCACCAGTACGTCGGCCTGGAGAGCGAGTTCGACTGGAGCGTCGTCAAGACCGTGATCTTCGCCACGCGCGACGGGGTCGAGGTGCTCTTCCCGCGCGCGACCTCGACCAAGACCGGCACGCGCAAGAGCCCGGGCGTGCTGCCGATCGTCGACGGCCCGATGATCTAGGCCGGCCATGGAAGCCCACGTGCGCTCACGAAGATGGCGAGGGATCGGCGTGCTCGTCGTCGCGGCGTCGCTGCTGGCCTCGGTCCGCGCTTCCGCCCAGGATGCGCGCCCGGCCTCGGCGGCGCTGGTGGCGGCCTTCGCCGAGCCCTGCACGCAGGTCGAGCTGCGCCGGCGCCTGGCCGGGCTCCCGGCCAGCGAGCTCGCGGGGCTGTTCCAGGCCGCCGCCCACGGGCTCCTGCCGGCCACGGCCGGCGAGCCGCGGTCGCTGGGCGCGGAGTGGCAGCGCGTCGTGCGCGAGTCGCTCGCCGCGCGCCCGCGGCGCGAGCTCGTCCCGTTGCTGGAGGACCTGGCCGCGCGTGGACCCTCGGCGCCCGAGAGTCGCGAGGCGCAGCTCCTGCTGGAGAGCGTCGGCAGCGCCGACCACCTGCGGCTGCTCGTACGCCTCACCTGTCCGCCGCCGGTGCGGCCTGGCCTCGCGCCCGAGCTGCGCCGCGGCTTCGAGTCGGCCCTGAGCGCGATCCTGGCGCGCGATCCGGCGGCCCTGGCGCGGCTCCCGGCGCTGCTGGCCGAGAGCCCGGCGGTCCTGGCCGGTCCGCTCGTCGACGGCCTGGCGCGCCAGCCGTCGCCCGAGGCCACGCGCCTCCTGGCCGAACTGCTCGGACGCGCGCCGGGGCTCGACGTGCTCCTGCTCCTGCGCCTGGCCGAGCGCGGGCCCCTCGTGGGCGAGGCTGCCGGCCTGCACCGCAGCGTGCGTCCCTACCTGCGCGAGCGCGATCCGGTCGTGGTCGGCGCGGCGGCCCAGGCCTGCGGGCGTCTCGGTGACGAGGAGGCCATCGCCGAGCTGGTCGCGCTGCTCGGGCACGAGGACGCTCGCGTGCGCGCCAGCGCGATCGACGCGCTGCAGCGTCTGACCGGGCTCGCCTACGGTCCCGATCCAGCCCGCTGGCTGCGCTGGTTCCACGACGAGGAGCGCTGGTGGGAGCGGGAGGCGGAGCCGCTCCTGCTCCACGTCGAGCGCGGGCGCGGGCTGGAGTTCGTGCGCGCCTCGCGTGAGGTGCTCGAGCACCGCCTGTACCGTGCGCGCATCGCGCGCGCCTTCGCGCTCGGGCTCACGCGCGCCCAGGACGAGGGCGCCGAGCTGGCCTGCCAGGCCCTGGCGCGCCTGGGCTCGCCGGTCGGCGTGGGGGCGCTCGTGGAAGCCCTCGAGCACCGCGACGCGCGCGTGCGCCAGGCGGCCTGGAAGGCCCTGCGGGCCATCACCGGGGTCGAGCTCCCGCCCGATCCGGCGGCCTGGGCGCGCTTCGAGGGCTGAAGCCGGGCCGAGGCTTCGATTCCGCAGGTTTCGGGCGCGGGCCGCCGGAATCGGCCCGCGGGCTAAAGGGCCCCGGACCCTGGTCCGAAAAACCTTCGGTCCGCCTCCCCCTAGCGCAACCGTCCGCGATGAATCCCACTCCGCAGCCTCCCTACAAGCGCCGCATCAAGCTGATCAAGCCGCTCCTGCAGCTGAAGTTCGTGGGGGTCTTCGCGGGCATCTCGGCCCTGGGCTTCCTGCTGCAGTCGCTGCACGTCGGCCTGCGCCTCTCGGAGCTCGCGGCCAGCGTGCCCGAGGGCGGCTCGTACCTCATGGCGGTGATGCCGGAGCTCCCGATCGAGATCCTGCTGGTCTCCTTCGGCATGCTCCTGCCGCTCACGGTCGCGGTGGGGATCCTGGTCACCTTCCGCATCGCCGGTCCGGTGTACCGCTTCGAGACCTACCTGAAGGCGGTGCTGCGCGGCGAGGAGATCGGGCCCTGCCGGATCCGCAAGGGCGACGAGTTCCAGGAGCTGTGCGAGCTGATCAACGAGGTCACCGCGGCACAGCGCGAGCGCCTGGCCGCCGGAGACGGCACGGCCAAGAGCGACGAAGCCCGCGAGCTGCGCAAGGCCGGCTAGGGCGGCGCACGAGCCGTCATGTCGCTGCGCTCCAAGATCGTCCTGATCCTCGTGACGGTCGTGGTCTCCTACGCCGCGCTGGACAACTCCGTGCAGCGCTTCCTGGCCGGCGAGACCTTCGGACGCCTGGAGCGCGACGAGGCGCTCGAGGGCCTGGGCCACGTGCGCCAGCGCATCGAGACCGAGCTCGACACGCTGTCCAGCAAGGCACGCGTCCTGGCGAGCACCGGCGACGTGGCCGCGCTGCTCGCCGGCCCGGGCAGGACCGGAGCCGCACTGGGGGGGCTGCTGGCGCACGCCGGCGCCGACCTCCTGTACGTGCTCGACCCCGACGGGCGCGTGCGCTGGAGCAGCGCCCTCGACCCGGGCACGCGCGAGCCGATCCGCGTGCCCGAGTTCCCGCGCGAGGCCCTGGCCCCGAACCACGTGGCGATCCGCTTCCAGCCCGGCGCGCCGACGCTGGCCGGCGTGATGACCACGCGCCTCCACCCGCTCCTCTTCAGCAGCGTGGCCGTGGCGGACGCGAGCGGACGCGCCCTGCAGGCGGTCGCCGACGGCGTGCGCCCGGCCGCGGGCGTGGTCGTGCTCGGGCGCTTCCTCGGCCCCGAGCTGAAGCGCCGCATCGTGGCCGACGAGCTGCAGCTCGCCACGGGCGAGGCCGGCACCGTGCGCCGCCAGGTCGCGCTGCTCGAGGCCGGTTCCCCCGAGCTGCCGCCCGAGTTCCTGCGCGGCGACCAGGAACGCCTGATCCGCCCGGGCAAGGACGGCCTGCTGCACGCCTACCAGCGCATCGATTCCCTGCGCACGGGCGAGCCGCTGGTCCTGCACGTGGCCCAGGAGCGCTCGATCGACGCCTACCGCCGCACGAACGTCAACCTGACGCTGCTCTCGACCCTGATCGGCGGGACCCTGATCCTGTTCGTGCAGCTGCGCCTCCTGCAGCGCTTCGTGATCACGCCGCTCTCGACCCTGACGGCCAAGGCGGTCGAGATCGGTCGGCGCGACGACACCACGATCCGAGTCGGCCTGCAGCGCGCCGACGAGATCGGCCAGCTCGCGGGCGAGTTCGACCGCATGCTGGGCAAGCTGGCGGCCTCGCGCGAGGAGGTCGTGAAGACCGCGCGCATGGCGGGTCGCTCCGAGGTCGCCACCGGCGTGCTGCACAACGTCGGCAACGTCCTGAACAGCGTCAACGTGGCCGCCAACCTGGCCACCAAGAAGAGCGAGGAGCTGGCCCTCGGCGACCTCCAGGCGCTGGTCGCGGTCCTGGCCCAGCACGAGCACGACCTGGCCGAGTTCGTGGCCCAGGACCCGCGCGGCAAGCACTTCCTGCCCTTCCTGCGCGAGCTCACCGAGTCACTTGGGCAGCAGCGCGAGGCCCTGCAGGGCGAGCTGCGCGCGCTCAACCAGGGCATCGAGCACATCGCCGAGCTGGTGCGGGCCCAGCAGAGCCACGCCGGCACGAAGTGCGTGCTGGAGAAGGCCGTGCTGGCCGAGCAGGTCGAGGCGGCCGTGGCGCTCTCGCGCCAGCACCTGGCGGCCTGCGAGGGTCTGGAGATCGTGCGCGAGTACGAGCCGCTGCCCTCGGTCGACGTGGACAAGCACAAGCTCATGGAGATCCTCGTCAACTTGATCCAGAACGCCGCTCAATCGATGGCCGAGCACGGGGCCACGCCCCGCACGCTGACGCTGCGCATCGCGCGCCACGGCGAGAGCACGGCGCGCGTCGAGGTGCGCGACAGCGGCCTCGGCATCGCGCCCGAGAACCTGACGCGCGTCTTCCAGCACGGCTTCACGACCAAGAAGGACGGCCACGGCTTCGGCCTGCACGTCTCGGCCAACGCGGCGACCGAGATGGGCGCGAAGCTCTCGGCCGACAGCGCCGGCTCCGGCCGCGGGGCCACCTTCACCCTCGACGTCCCCATGCCAGCGGAGGAGGCCCTCGTGGCCGCCTGACCCATGACGCCCCCCAAGAACCTCCGCATCCTCGTGGTCGACGACCAGGAGGCCATCCGCGACGACTTCAAGAAGATCCTGGCGGCCCAGGCCGGCGCGAGCGCGCCCTCCAGCGCACGTCTGGCCTTCCTGGGTGGCGCGGCTCCGACCGCGAGCGCGGCGCAGACGGCCTTCGAGCTCACGCTGTGTAGCCAGGGCGAGCCGGCCGTGGCCGCGGTCGAGCGCGCCCTGACCGAGGGCCGGCGCTTCGCGGCAGCCTTCGTCGACGTGCGCATGCCGCCCGGCATCGACGGCGTGCAGACGATCAAGCGCCTGTGGAAGGCAGATCCCGACGTCGAGGTCGTGATCTGCACGGCCTACGCCGACTACTCCTTCGAGCAGATCCTGCAGGAGCTCGGCACGACCGATCGCCTCCTGATCCTGAAGAAGCCCTTCGAGCCGGTCGAGGTGCGCCAGCTCGCCAACGCCTTGAGCGAGAAGTGGAACGTGACCCAGCGCGAGCGCGCGCGCCTGGCCGAGCTGGCCGAGGCCAACGAGCGGGCGCAATCCGCCAGCCGCGCCAAGTCGGAGTTCCTGGCCAACATGAGCCACGAGATCCGCACGCCGATGAACGCGCTGCTCGGCTACGTGGACTTCCTGTGCGACCCGACGGCCGAGCCGGAGGAGCGCGCGCGCTACGCCGAGACGATCCGGCGCTCGAGCGAGCACCTGCTCACGATCCTCAACGACATCCTGGACATCTCGCGCATCGAGGCCTCGCGCCTGGTCATCAACCGCGCCGACGTCTCGCCCTTCGAGCTGGTCAAGGAGGTCCTGGCCCTGCTGGCGCCCGAGGCCGCCGAGCGCGATCTGCGCCTGGAGCTCGAGGTGCCGCAGCCGATCCCGGAGGTGATCGAGACCGACCGCGTGCGCGCGCGCCAGATCCTGCTCAACCTGGTCGGCAACGCGCTCAAGTTCACGCCCAGCGGCTCGGTGCGCGTGGCCCTGCGCCTGGACGAGCACGAGGTCGCCGACCACCGCTACCTGTGCATCGACGTGGTCGACACCGGCATCGGGATCGCCGCCGACAAGCTGCAGCACATCTTCGAGCCCTTCAGCCAGGTCGACAGCTCCTCCACGCGCCGCTACGGCGGCACGGGCCTGGGCCTGACGATCTCCAAGCGCCTGGCGCTGCTGCTCGGTGGCGACATCGAGGTCGTGAGCGAGCCCGGAAGGGGCAGCACCTTCACGGTCAAGCTCTACGCCGGCGAGCTGCGGCGTGCCGCGCTGCGACCCTACACGGCCGACGACTGCCGCATCCCGGTCGGGC
>Ga0315910_10002698_pt1 | contig 15382 bp, 12 predicted proteins | sample EdamamesoilMG_FD_204470 | JGI IMG/M metagenome (GOLD analysis project Ga0315910, IMG submission 204470) | Garden soil microbial communities collected in Santa Monica, California, United States - Edamame soil | ecosystem: Environmental > Terrestrial > Soil > Garden | place: USA: California...
GATGGAGAGGCCCTTGAACTTCACCTCGAGCGTCTCGCGGTTGTAGCGGCGGCCGTGGCATTCCTCGCAGGTGACGTAGACGTCGGGGAGGAAGTGCATCTCGATCTTGATCAGCCCGTCGCCCTGGCACGCCTCGCAGCGCCCGCCCTTGACGTTGAAGCTGAAGCGCCCGGGCTTGTAACCGCGCGCGCCGCTTTCGGGGAGGCCGGCGAACCAGTCGCGGATCTGGGTGAAGGCGCCGGTGTAGGTCGCGGGGTTGGAACGCGGGGTGCGGCCGATCGGCGACTGGTCGATCTCGATCACCTTGTCGCAATATTCGAGGCCGGTGATGCGGTCGTGAGCCCCGGCGACCATGCGCGCGCCGTTGAGCACCCTTGCGGCGCCGGCGTGGAGCGTATCGACGGTGAAGCTCGACTTGCCGCTGCCCGAAACCCCGGTGACACAGCAGAACGTACCGAGCGGGATCGAGGCGGTGATGTCCTTGAGGTTGTTGGCCCGCGCGCCGTGGACGGTGACCTGGTGGCCGTTGCCCTTGCGGCGCTTGGCAGGGACGGCGATTTCGCGGGTGCCGTTGAGATAGGCTGCGGTGAGGCTGGCCTTGGACTTGAGGATGGTCTTGAGATCGCCCTGCGCGACCACCTCGCCGCCATGCACCCCCGCGCCGGGGCCAAGGTCGACGATATGATCGGCGCTGCGGATCGCATCCTCGTCATGCTCGACCACGATCACGGTGTTGCCGAGGTCCCTGAGGCGCTTGAGCGTGACCAGCAGCATATCGTTGTCGCGCTGGTGGAGGCCGATCGACGGTTCATCCAAAACGTACAAAACGCCGCTGAGTCCTGAACCTATTTGGCTCGCGAGGCGGATGCGCTGGCTCTCCCCGCCCGAGAGCGTGCCGCTGGTGCGGTCGAGATTGAGGTAATCGAGGCCCACATTATTCAGGAACCCGAGCCGCTCGTTGATTTCCTTGAGGATCGCGCGGGCGATCTGGTTCTGGGTGTCGGTCAGCCGCTCGTGCAGCGTGGCGAAGAACGCCACCGCATCCGACACCGAAAGCTTGGTCGGCCCGGCGATATCCGCGCCCGCGACCTTCACCGCCAGCGCCTTTTCGTTGAGCCGCTTGCCGCCGCAAGTCTCACACGGCTGCGCGGTCTGGAACGCGCCGAGGATCTCGCGCATCATCCCGCTGTCGGTCTGCAGCATGCGCCGGTTGAGGTTGCCGATCACCCCTTCGAACGGCTTGGTGACCTTGTATTCCTTGCGCCCGTCGCGGAACGTGAGTTCCACCGGCAGCCCGCCCGTGCCGTGGAGGATGATCTCGCGCTGGTCGCGCTCGAGCTCGTTCCACGGCGTATCGAGCGTGAACTGGTAGGCCTTGGCGAGGCTGCCCAGCACCTGCATGTAATAGGGCGATGGCGGGTTCGACTTGGCCCACGGCACGATCGCCCCCTGCTTGAGGCTCAGCGCCTCGTTGGGCACCACCAGCTGCGGATCGAAATGGAGCTTTTCGCCCAACCCGTCGCAGGCCGGGCACGCGCCTTGCGGGGCGTTGAAGCTGAACAGCCGCGGCTCGACTTCCTCGATGGTGAAGCCACTGACCGGGCAGGCGAATTTCTCGGAGAACACGATACGGTTGGGCGGGAGGCCCGCGCCTTTCATGGAGCCGATCTTTTCTCCTTCCCCCTCTCCGTTCGCGTCGAGCGAAGTCGAGACGCCTGTCTCGAGCTGAGCCGAGAGGCCGCGTGCACGTGTCTCGACTTCGCTCGACACAAACGGCTGTTTGAGAGCCTCCGCAACCGTCCCATCCGCCAGATCGACATAGGCCAGCCCCTCGGCCAGCTTGAGCGCCTGTTCGAAACTGTCCGCCAGCCGCGTCTCGATCCCCTCACGCACCGACAGCCGATCGACCACCACCTCGATATCGTGCTTGTAGGTCTTCTCGAGCGCCGGGGCGTCCTGGATCTCGTAGTTCTCCCCGTCGATCCGCACGCGGGTGAAGCCGGCCTTCTGCCATTCCGCCAGTTCGCGCCGGTATTCGCCCTTGCGCCCGCGCACCACCGGGGCGAGCAGATAGATGCGCGTCCCCTCGGGCAGCGCCATCACCCGGTCGACCATGTTGGAGACGGTCTGCGCCTCGATCGGCAGGCCGGTGGCGGGCGAATGCGGCACCCCCACCCGCGCCCACAGCAGGCGCATGTAATCGTAGATCTCGGTCACCGTGGCGACGGTCGAGCGCGGGTTGCGGCTGGTGGTCTTCTGCTCGATCGAGATCGCGGGGCTGAGCCCGTCGATATGCTCGACATCGGGCTTCTGCATCATTTCGAGGAATTGCCGCGCATAGGCGCTCAAGGATTCAACGTAGCGCCGCTGCCCCTCGGCATAGATCGTATCGAAGGCGAGGCTCGACTTCCCCGAGCCCGAAAGCCCGGTGATCACGATCAATTTCTCGCGCGGCAGCTCGATATCGAAGCCCTTGAGATTGTGCTCGCGGGCGCCGCGGATGGAGATGGTGGAGAGGGACATTGGGGGCGATGTGGCGGGTGCGGGTGCAAGAGTCCAGTGGCGCGGGGATCGCGCCGCTTCACGCGCGTTTGTTCCTCAAATGTTCGTACTGGTCAAGGGGTGACAATTTGGCGCTGGCGTGCTGAATGAGGAGGGAGGGGAAACGAGACCCATGACGCGCACCACCTTTGTCGATCGTGGTCAGGCAGGCCGATGACCCCGCACGAATTCCTGTCCAAATGGCGCAACGTCGAACTCAAGGAACGTTCGGCCTCGCAAAGCCATTTCAACGACCTGTGCGCGCTTCTGGGCGTGATCGATCCGATATCGGCCGATCCTACCGGCGAATGGTTCACTTTCGAAAAGGGCGCGAGCAAGACGAGCGGCGGCGATGGCTGGGCCGATGTCTGGCGCAAGGGCTGCTTCGCGTGGGAATACAAGGGCAAGCGCAAGGACCTGAAAGCGGCCTTCAACCAGCTGCTGCAATACAGCGTCGCGCTGGAAAACCCGCCACTGCTGATCGTCTCCGACATGGACCGCATCCTGGTCCACACCAACTGGACCAACACCGTCCAGGAGGTGCACGAATTCGCTACCGAAGAGCTGGTCGACGGGAACAGGCGCGAATTGCTCAAGCAGGCCTTCACCGATCCCGAAGCCTTCCGCCCCAACCAGACCCGCCAGCAACTGACCGAGGAAACCGCCGGCGAATTCGCCGGCCTCGCCCAGCGTCTGCGCGACCGGAAGCACGAAGCGCACGAGGTTGCGCATTTCATCCAGCGGCTGGTGTTCTGCATGTTCGCCGAGGATGTCGGGCTGCTGCCCGATTACATGTTCACCAAGATGCTCGAAGTCAGCCGCCGCAAACCGGCCGACTTCACCGACAATGCGGCCATGCTGTTCGGGGCGATGGCGCAGCCGGGCGGCAAGGTCGGCTACACCCCGATCGACTGGTTCAACGGCGGATTGTTCGAGGACGACCACGTCCTGCCGGTCAATGCAGACGATATCGAGCACTTGCTCAACGCCGCCGGGCGCGATTGGTCGCAGGTCGATCCCTCGATCATGGGCACATTGTTCGAGCGCGGGCTGGACCCGGACAAGCGCAGCCAATTGGGCGCGCATTACACCGACCGCGAGAAGATCATGCTGATCGTCAAGCCGGTGCTGATCGATCCGCTCGAAGCCGAATGGGCCGAGGCGCTGGCGAAGATGACCGCAATGGTCGAAAGCGCCCCCCGGCGAACGAAGGAGCGGTTGCTCACCCCGGCGGAGAAGCGCAAAGCCGAGAAACTGATGGCCGAGGCGGCGGCGATCCATTCGGCCTTCATCGAACGGCTGGCGAACTTCCGTGTGCTCGATCCGGCCTGCGGATCGGGCAATTTCCTCTATGTCGCGCTGCGGGCGCTCAAGGATATCGAGCACCGCGCCAATCTCGATGCCGAAGCGCTCGGCCTGCCGCGCGGCTTTCCGCGCGTGGGGCCGGAATGCGTGCTCGGGATCGAACTCAATCCCTATGCCGCCGAGCTGGCGCGGGTCTCGGTGTGGATCGGCGAAATCCAGTGGATGCGCCGCAACGGCTTTCCCGCGGCGACGAACCCGATCCTGCGCCCGCTGGAGACGATCGAGTGCCGCGATGCGGTGCTGGGCGAGAATGGGACACGGGCGAAGTGGCCTGGGGCGGACGTGGTAATCGGGAATCCGCCATTCCTCGGTGCCAGTCGAATGATTGGTGACCTCGGCGAAGACTACACAGCAGAGTTGCGGCGGGCGTGGCAGGGAATTGTTCCGGGCTTTGGCGACCTCGTCACGTTCTGGTTTGCAAAGGCTTGGGCGATGATCGTCGCTGGCAAGGCCAAACGCGTGGGCCTCGTCGCTACCAACTCCATCCGCGGCGGAGCCAACCGTGAGGTTCTCAAGGAAATTGTCGAACACGGACGCATCTTCGACGCGTGGGACGACGAAGAATGGACTGTCGAAGGTGCGGCAGTGCGAGTGTCGCTGATCTGTTTTGGCCGGAGTGAAGGCCGCGCCAAACTTGACGGCAAAGAGGTTGGGCGAATCAACCCCGATCTTACGGCGAATGACGAAGGCATCGATCTAACGATCGCTGCCAGAATTTCGCAAAACACTGGCATCGCCTTCCTTGGTACGAAGAAGGGGGGCCCGTTCGATCTGGATGCGGCGTTGGCCCGCCAGATGCTCGTGCTGCCATTAAACGTAAACGGCCAACCGAATCGCGATGTTCTGCACCGACGCTATACCGGTACCGACTTGGCACGCCGGCCTGAGGATCGATGGATCGTCGATTTTGGCCACGCTGTTTCTGAGTCGGACGCAGCGCTGTTTGAAGCGCCGTTCGAATACGTGGTCGAGCATGTGAAACCGGTGCGGGATGCCAATCGCCGGGAATGGCGCCGCCTGCATTACTGGCTTCACTCAGAGACAGCACCGGGTCTTCGCAGCGCGCTTAAGCCACTGTCCCGTTTCATCGGGACGCCGCGCGTCTCTAAGTATCGGCTCTATTCTTGGCTGAATGTTTCCGACTCGCTGGACGACGGCGCCATCGCCATCGCCCGCGACGACGATGTCACCTTCGGCATTCTCCACTCGCGCTTTCACGAGCTGTGGGCGCTGCGCATGGGCACCTTCCTCGGCGTTGGCAACGACCCCCGCTACACCCCCTCCACCACGTTCGAGACCTTCCCCTTCCCCGAAGGCCTCACCCCAGACATTCCCGCCGCCGCATACGCCGCCGACCCGCGCGCGCAGGCCATCGCCGTCGCCGCGGCGCGGCTGAACGAGCTGCGCGAGAACTGGCTCAACCCCGCCGACCTCGTCGTGCGCGAGCCCGAGGTCGTGCCCGACTATCCCGACCGCGTGCTGCCGAAGGACGAGGACGCGGCGAAGGAGCTGAAGAAGCGCACGCTGACCAACCTCTACAACGCCCGTCCGCAATGGCTGGCCAACGCCCACGCCGCGCTCGATGAGGCAGTGGCCGAAGCCTACGGCTGGGGCGACGACTGGCGCGCAGGCCCTTCGACAGGCTCAGGACTGACCGACGACGAAATCCTCGCTCGCCTGTTCCGGCTCAACCAGGAACGGACCAAGGCCTGATATCTCCGCCGCTTGACCCCACTTGGACCAAGTCCAGAGTCCGCCGTATCAAAAAGCCGCTACGATCCCGAATTCGACGGCCAAACGGTCGTAATCGTAGATCTCGATGGTAGACCAGTTACGTTCGTAGCGAATGCGCGCTAGCGGGGCGAAGGTGCCGAAAGTCAGGCTGCGGAACGTGCCCGAAAGATCGACGCTGAAGAAATCGTCCTGACGTCGTTTGGGATAGAGGAACAGCCGGGCGTCAGCTTCCAGATGGCGATAGCCCAAATTGAGCACGGCGGTGGTCCGGCTGATCTCGCGATAGAGGTAAATGCCCGCCCCGCCGCTGGTGGTCGAATAGCCGGGGTCGCGCGCGTCATCGCGCGACCCGTAGACCTGGAACCCGCCGCCCATAAGCGGGCTGAAGGCGCGGTCGAGCCCGATATTGAGCGTGTAGCGCTCGCTATCCTCGAGGTCGTTGCGGCGGTTGTCTTCCTTGAGCGCATTGGCATCGATCCGCAGCTGGGTGGTGTCGCTCAGCGGGTGCTGCCAGTTGCCGGTCACGCCGTAATAGAAGGTGTAGGGATCGTAGCCGTACCAGCGCCAGCCGACCGCCGCGGACAGCGCCAGCTGGTCCCTCCCCCAGCGCCATTGCGGGCCGGCCTGGAGCGCGGTTGCGATGTTGTCGAATTCGCTCTTGCCGTAGACGTCGGCAGCACCCGAAGCGCGCAGCAATATGTCCGCCGTCTGCCCCACCGGCAGCCGGTAATAGGCCTGGCCACGCGTTGACAGGCCGATCCCGGATTGCGCCTGCGCATCCTCGCTGAGATTGAAATCGCCGATGATCGTGCCGAGCGTGTCGGAACTGGTGGCGCGGTTGATGTTGGTGCTGGGCGCAAGAGCCACCTCCAGCCCGCCGCCGGCACGCTTTTGCGCCGAAAGCGCATTGGCGAAGAAGCGCACCTGCTGTTCGACCTGCGGCGGCAACCCGCTCGACTGGGCCGCGCGCAATTCGCGCCGCGCTTCGGAGAGATTGCCCATCAAGGCCTGCACCCGCGCCAGCTCGAGCCGCACCGCCACTGCATCGGGCTTGTCGTCGAGAATCCGGCGCAACAGCACCGCCGCCTCGCGATGCCGCTCCATCCGGTTGGTGAGCATCATCGCCAGGCGAAAGCGCGCCTCGGTCCTAAGTTCGAGTTCCGGGTCCTGCGTCAGCGCCTCATAGGCGGCCTGGGCGGTTTCGTAGTCGCCACGATCGCGCGCGGCATCGGCATAGGCGAAGAGTTGCGCCGCCGTCATCTGGATAGTCTCGCCCTCGTCGGCGGCAGGCTCCTGGGCCCGCAGCGCGGCATGCGGCACGCACAGCGCCAGCATGGCTATCCCCAGTAATGCGAATCCATTCAAGCGCGCCATACCGGGGCGGAGTGGTTGCAGGGTTAGAGCGACCTGTCCATGCGCTCCGGCTTGACGCCGCCCCGAACATCCGGCCTAATCGGCCTCCGAGGGGAAAGCTGAGGATGGCAGGCACCATCAACGAACAACAGGCTGCGCGCTTCCTGCTGCGCGCGCAGTTTTCCGCGCGCGACGAGGACATACGCGCGCTCCAGGCGGCCGGCTACGATGGCTGGCTCGACGCGCAATTCGCCGCTCCGCGCGGGCAGAGAGGCTATGACTGGCTCAATGCAACGGGCCACAACGCGGTGACTGCCGAGGGCCGCTATTTCTGGCCGCAAGCGGGCGATTTCATGATCTGGAACCAGCTGCTTGCCCAGCCGGGCGAGATGCGGCTGCGCTCCACCTTCGCGCTGTCGCAGTTCTTCGTCATCTCGCTCAACCCGATCGACGGGTTCTGGCCGCCCTATATCACCGCCTCGTGGTGGGACATGCTCGGCGACGAGGCATTCGGCAATTTCCGCACTTTGCTCGAACGGGTGACGCTCAATGCCGGGATGGGCATGTACCTCAACACCAAGGGCAATCTGAAGGCCGATGAGAAGACCGGCCGCCAGCCCGACGAGAACTATGCCCGCGAAATCATGCAGCTGTTCTCGATCGGGCTGATCGAATTGAACCCCGACGGGAGCGAAAAGACCGGGCCCGACGGCAGGCCGCTCGAAACCTACGTCCAGGACGACGTGACCAACCTCGCCCGGGTGTTCACCGGCTACGATCACGATATGCGCCGGGTGAAGCGGCAGACGGTGAAATGGCAGGATTACCCGGTGATCAGCACCGAGTTCACCCTCGATCCGATGGTGGTCGATCCGGACGGCCACTCGGCCGAAGCGGTCACTTTCCTCGGCCTCACGATCCCGGCCGCCACCCCGCCCGCGGATGCTCTCAAGGCCGCGCTCGATCGCCTGTTCGCGCATCCCAATGTCGGGCCGTTTTTCGGCCGCCAGATGATCCAGCGGCTGGTGATGAGCAACCCGAGCCCGGCCTATATCGCGCGGGTCGCCGCCGCGTTCGACGACAATGGTGCGGGCGTGCGCGGCGATCTCAAGGCGGTGTGGCGTGCGGTGCTGACCGACGAGGAAGCGCTCGCCCCGCCCCCGGCCGACCCGCTACACGGCAAATTGCGTGAGCCGGTGCTGCGCTTCGTCAGCTGGGCGCGTACGGTCGGCACAACCAGCGAAACCGGCGCCTACGAATTCCACAGCACTGCGCGGGCCGATGAAGGGCTCGGCCAGAGCCCGCTGCGTAGCCCTTCGGTGTTCAATTTCTACCGCCCCGGCTATGTCCCGCCGCAGACCGCGATGGCGCGCGCGAACAAGGTCGCGCCCGAGTTCCAGATCGCCAACGAGACCAGCCTCGCCGGTTATATCAACTTCCTGCAATGGGCGATCCGCTGGGGCTATAACGACGTCAAGCCGGGCTACGGCGAGCTGCTGCCGATCGCGCACGATCCCAAGGCACTGGTCTCCTGGCTCAACCTCCACCTCGCCGCGAACCAGCTTTCGGAGGAAAGCTGCGCGCTGATCGAACACGCGCTGGGCGAGACGCCGCTGACGGCGGACTCCGACCGGGAATCTAAGCTCAACACGCTCGCCGGCGCCTGCATGCTGGTGTTGAGCGCACCCGAATACCTGGTGCAGAAATGAGCAACGTCATCACCACCCCCGTCACCCGACGCACTGTACTCCGCCGCGCCGGCGGCATTGCCGCACTGGGGGCCGCCGCGCCGCTCCTGCACGGCCTCACTGCCGCCGGCGACGCCGCCGCGGCGACCGGAGCCAACGATTACCGCGCGCTGGTGTGCGTGTTCCTCTATGGCGGCAACGACCATGCGAGCACGCTGGTGCCTTATGACCGCGCGAACTACGCCCGTCATCTCAGGATCCGCGGTGGGGGCTTTACCCGCAAGGACCTCGCCGACACCGTGCTTACACCGCGCGCGGCGCAGACGCTGACCGACGACCAGCAATTCGCCTTCGCGCCTTACTTGCCGCGGCTGAAAGTGCTGTTCGATGGCGGCAAGCTTGCCCCGGTGCTCAATGTCGGGTCGCTGATCACCCCGGTCACACGGGCGCAGTTCGACGGCAACAACCGCGCGCTCTATCCGCTGCCACCCAAATTGTTCAGTCACAACGACCAGCAATGTTACTGGCAGGCGCTGGGCAGCGAAGGCTCGTCGATCGGCTGGGGCGGGCGGATCGGCGATTATGCGATGGAAGCCAACGACCATTCGCTGCTGACCTGCGTTTCCGCCTCGGGCAATGCCGTATTCGTCTCGGGCGACAAGGTGCTGCAATACCAGGTGAGCCCCAAGGGTGCGATCCCGGTCGAGCCGATCCTCGATCCCAAATATACTTCCCAGGCGATAGCCGCGGCGATGCGCCAATTGATCACCCGGCCGAGCAGCCATGCGCTGGAGAACGAGCTCGGCATCCTTGCGCGGCGCTCGCTCGATATGGAACGCGTGGTCAACGGCGCGCTCTCAAAGCTCAATCTCCAGAGCTCGTTCGACCTCGTACCGGGCGACAATCCACTCGCCGACCAGCTCGGCATTGTCGCGCGGCTGATCGCGGCGCGCGGCGAGCTCGGTTCGCGGCGGCAGGTGTTCTTCGTTTCGCTCGACGGGTTCGACCACCACAGCGACCTTGCGCTCAAGCACAACGATCTGATGCAGAAGCTCGATGAAGCGTTGGCCGCCTTCTACATTGCGACAGTAGAGTTGGGGGTCGCAGGACAGGTCACCAGTTTCACTGCCTCGGATTTCGGGCGCACGCTGGTCAAGAACGGCGACGGGTCGGACCATGGCTGGGGCAGCCACCACTTCATCGTCGGCGGCGCGGTCAAGGGCGGGCAATATTACGGCACCGCGCCGCAGGTCTCGGCCACCAGCGACGACCAGGTCGGCCAGGGCCGCCTGTTGCCGAGTACCGCGATCGACCAGTATGCAGCCACGCTGGCGCGCTGGTTCGGCGTGCCCGACGGCGAGATGGCGACGATCCTGCCCAATATCGGCAATTTCGAACGCCGCTATCTCGACTTCGTCTAGCGGGCGGCGGTCACTGACCAGCCTACCGTTTCACGCCCGCCGCCAGCTCCGGTATGGTCCGCCCAGCCGCTCGAGCCGCCGCGCGTGGGCCATCGCACCCAAGAGCAGGGCTGTGAGCTGGATATATTGCGGCAGTTGGGTCAGCGCCCAATAGGCGCGGCGCATCCCCATGGGCTCGATCAGCGCGGCGAGGTGGCCGGCAAAGCAGATCAGCGCCGCCGCCGCCGCCCATAGCGGCCACATGCGATTGGCGCGCAACGCGATCCAGGTGATCGCCGCAAGCTGCGCCCCGTCGAGCAGCAGGTGCACCGGATCGACCGAAGCGAAGCCCGAAGGCCCGAACACGATGTGGTACAGCGTATCCGCCAGCGCCCAGACGACGATGACCGCCGCCGCGATACGCTCGGGCGGACCCCCGTTGCGATGGGCGAACAGGCACCCGGCGATAAAGATCGCCATTATCGTGGCCGAGAACAGGCTCATCTGAGTTCGTGGCGGATGGCCGGCCCACCGGCCACGCGGGTTTTACCCGGCGGCCGGTCAGGCGTCGTACGTACCGGACGCCTCTCCCCGCGGCGTATCCGGCGGGCATTCGTCGGTCCCGCACACCTCTTTTTGCAGCTCAAGTAGCGACCCGTGAACTCGAGCAAGGTTGCCTCCCGCCTCCAGCAGCGCCTGCTGCGATTTGGCGAGCCGCAGCAACGCCTCGTGCCCCGCGAAGGGTTCGGCGCCGGTTTCGCGGCGGGCGGAAACCATGGTGGTAAACAGTGACGAATGCCGGATAAGCGCTTCATCGAGCGCCCTTTCGGCTTCGCTGATGTCGCGAACGATGCGCATCCGGGCAACGGGAACAGTCATCGACATGGCAATTTCTCCCCTGGCCCCTTTGGGCCGGATACATCCGTCCGGGAAATTGCCCCATTTGCAATCCTGTCCGCCTAGCCCGCCATCAGCAGCGAGAGTTGGGAAAGGATCGCAACGCCGCCCACCACGACAATCACCAGCAACACCGCAATCGCAACGATCGCGCCAAGCCGGACCAGCGTGCCGTGACGGCCTTCGAACAGTTCCTGGACAACCGCATAATCCAGTTCCGTGTCTGCAGACGGAATGGACTGTGTCCGCATGCCCCGCAGGGTTTCCTGGAATGGAACCTGTGGAACGAGGCCATCCTGCGGCGGTCCGGCGAGGACTGCGATACCCGAATCTTCGTATGTCACTTGTCCGTATATTTCGCGCAGCCGGCGATAGGCCATCGCGGCTTCGCTGCGGCTGTGCGCGCCGAGCTTGTCCTTGGCGAACTGGATGCGCTGGTCGACCGTATGGGGCGAAATGCGCAGGATTCGGGCAATCTCCTTCGAGGTCTTGTGCTCGATCAGCAGGTCGAGCACCTCCCGCTGCTTTGCGGTGAGGCTCGCAAGTAGATCGTGTTCGTCCAATTCCTGCTGCCCCGTCGTGACTCATCGCGTTGAGTTTGCGAATGTTATTAGCGTGATAAGCAACACAAAGAAAATGCTGGAAAAAGGGGTGTCCCAACTCCGGCTTGTCGCACGCCGGCCCCACGTCACGCCCGATCCTGCAATTCGTGCGGCACGCCGTTGGCCCAGGACTCGTTAACCGCAGTCGGATCATGCAGCATTAACCTGAAACTGACCATCTTTCCCCTTTCAGGAAGAGGGAGTTTGACCATGACTGACTTTTCGAAAATCACCCGAGGCAAGCATATCGGCGGTGCGATGCTGTCAGCAGCACTGCTCGCCGCTGCCCCGCTCAATGCCGCGACCGAAATTCCCGAAGGCTCGACGCTGGCAGACGTGCAGGCGCGGCAGAAGATCAACCAGGAACAGGCGCAATTCGCCCGCAACCAGCTGGCGCAGAATGCCGCCAACCAGGCCGAATACGAACGCAAGCTGTCCGAAGTTAATGCGGCCATCGCGAAGATTTCCGCCGACGATGCCGCGGCAAGGGCAGCATACGAGGCCGAGAAAGCACGGCTCACAGCCCAGCACGCAGCGGCCATGGCGAAATGGGAAGCCGATGTCGCGGCCTGCAAGGGAGGCGACTGGAGCCGTTGCGCCACGACGGGCTGACCGCCACAGTTTGAGGCCGGGGTAGATTGGTGTAGGAGGTCAGGCAACGCCTTGGAGGTTGCCATGACTGTCCGCCGGCCGTTTGCCCTGTTCCTGCTGCTCGCCGGGTTTCCGGCCAATGCCCTCGATCCGCCGGCGAAGCCTGCCGAGGCAGTAGCCGAGCCGCCCTCCATCGTGCTGAGCGATGCTGAACGCACCGCGGCATTCACCGCCGCCGGGTTCAAACTCGAGGACGGCGCATGGCGCGCCTGCGGCGATCCCGGCACTTTGAGCTATACGCCGGGTGCGATAGACAGCATCGCGGACCTCAACGGCGACGGTCGCCCCGAAGTGGTGACCAGCGAGGGCAGCACCTACTGTTTCGGGATGACCGGGACCGGCTATGCCATTGTCAGCCGGCAGGAAGACGCGAGCTGGAAGCTCATCGATGGTGGCCAGGGCATCCCGATCTTCCTCGAAACCAAGGGCGAGGATGGCTGGCCGGATTTAATGGTCGGCGGGCCGGGCTTCTGCTTCCCGGTGCTGCGCTGGAATGGCGAATATTACGACCAGCACCGCTTCGAATACGAGGACAAGCCCTGCGTCCCGTGAGCACTTGGGGCCATTAACCTCTTAACCCTGCCCGTACCGTTTTGGAGCGCCGCCGGATCGGCTGCTGCGGGGCGGCTTGTTTGCGCATACGCGCCGAGGCGCGATTTCGCACAGCACAATCGAAGGCCCCGCTTGGACAAGTCCCCCGTCTTTTATGCCGAACAGAGCCGCCGCGATTTCACCGCGCGGACCCCGCGCGATGCGCGCGCGATCGGCCGGGTAGGCAGGCGCAAGCATCGTGGCCGCAGGCTCGCCGCGCTGGCTCTGGCGATCGCCGTGCCGGCCTTCGCTGCCCCCGGGGAATGGAACCCGCTGCCCGATTTCGCCATCGAGGAAGCGGCACCCGAACCGGTGACCCCGATGGACTTCGAAACACCGGGCGAGAGCTTTCCCGGATCGGCCTTCTTCTACATCGAAGACCCCGAGTTCATTCCGGCCGAAGACCCGCTGGTTGAAGACGGCGGCGACCTGCTCGCCGGCCCGGCCGCCCGGCCGTTCGTGTCGCGCGGCACCGGGATCGACAAGTCGCGCGCGCTGCAATGCCTGACCCAGGCGATCTATTACGAGGCCGCCCGCGAATCCGATGACGGCCAGCGCGCGGTAGCGCAGGTGGTGCTCAACCGCGTCGCCCACCCCTCCTATCCAAGCAGCGTTTGCGGGGTGGTGTTCCAGGGATCGGAACGCAGTACCGGCTGCCAGTTCACTTTCACCTGCGACGGCTCGCTCGCCCGCCAGCCCCAGCGCAGCTTCTGGGACCGCGCGCAAAAGATCGCCGCCGCCGCACTGGCGGGCGCGGTCTATCGCCCGGTCGGCCTCGCCACCCATTACCACACGATCTGGATCCACCCCTATTGGGCCGACAGCCTGACCCGGATCGGCGAGATCGGCGCCCACCGCTTCTACCGCTGGAAGGGCGCCGCTGGACTGCCGGAAGCGTTCACCTCGGCCTATGCCGCCAACGAGCCGCTACCGGCGCCCCGCGCCCGATCGGCCACGCAAACCGTCGACGATCCGGTCGCGCTGGCGCGGCTCTACGAAGCCACACACCCGACCCATCGTTCGCCCTCGCCCGACGGCGTGTGGACGCCAGCGCCCGATTATTCAGCGGCGGTCGAGGCCCAGGGCGGCGATGCCGGGTTCACCGGCGGACAGCTGCCCGTATCGGGCTCGGTGCGCGAGGAATATGCGCAAAGCGGCCAATGGCTTGCCCGGCCCTGACGCGTATTTCCCGCGATTTCAATACTCTGGAAACCATCTGCCCAAACCATAGCTTAGCGTTGCAACGCTAGAAGACCGGCAACGACGCAATAACGCTGCGCACTCTTTGCCGGGGTATAGTTCACCATGACGATCCGTCTCGCCACCGCGCTCACCGGACGTGCGCGCACGCGCCTCAGCAAGGCCCAGGCCCGCGCCGCAATCGCCCGCCCTGCCAACGACAATCTGTTCGATTCGGCCGGCGATGCGATGATGCACGCGGCTTTGCGCCAGTTCGCCCAGCACGGCATCGGTGCAGCCGAACATGCGCGGCGGCAGGCCGAGCGCGCCTTCTTCAAGGGCGATCGCGAAACCTACCAGTGGTGGCTGGGCATCTGCCGTACGCTCGACCGGCGCCTGGCCGGCAGCCTCACCAACTCCAACTGAGCCGAGCCGAGCCGGGCCTAGGCCCGGGCCAGCTGCTTCGTGTCGATCGGCAGGGTGCGCACGCGCTTGCCGGTGGCCTTGTGGATCGCGTTGGTCAGCGCCGCGAGCACAGGCGGCAGCGCCGGTTCGCCAAGCCCGGTGGGCGCGTTGTCGCTCTTAACCCATTCGACATGGATCGTCGGCGTCATCGGCATGCGCGGCAGCGGATAATCGTGGAAGTTCGACTGCGCCACGCCGCCGCCCTCGATCTTCACCGCCAGCCCGAGCGCCTGCCCGAGCCCGTCGATGATCGAGCCTTCGACCTGGTTCAAGGCGCCGAACGGATTGATGATCGTATGGCCGACATCGGCCGCCACCCAGACATTGTGCACGCTGATCACGCCGGAAGCGGCGACGCTGGCCTCGACCACTTCGGCGAAATAGCCCTGGTGGCTGAAATAGAAGCCGAAGCCCTTGCTCCTGCCCTCGGCCGGCGCGGCGGCCCAATCGGACATTTCGACAGCCTTGCTGATCGTGGCCATCGCCCGCTTGGGGCTGAAGCCCGGTCCGAACGGCCCGCCGCCGCGCGGCTCCTCGCCCGGGGCGAGCAGCTCCAACATCAGTGTCGGGAGGTCGCGGCCCTGTGCCTCGGCAACTTCGTCGAGGAAGGACTGCATGACATAGGCAAGCCCGTTCGAGCGCGGCGCCCTTAGCGCGCCCATCGGCACGCGGGTGTCCATCTTGCTGTGGGCGAAGTGCAGGTTGGGCACATAGCCCGCCGGGAATTCGTCAGGCGTCATCCCGGCCGGATCGAACGGGTTGCCCATCACCGCCGGGTTGAAGGTGACGAAATGGTCGGCATAGCCGGTCAGCTTGCCGTCGGCATCGAGCGCCGCGCTCAGCTTGTGCCAGCCGGCCGGGCGATAGAAGTCGCTGCGGATGTCGTCCTCGCGGCTCCAGATCAGCTGCACCGGGG
>Ga0315910_10002699_pt1 | contig 15381 bp, 18 predicted proteins | sample EdamamesoilMG_FD_204470 | JGI IMG/M metagenome (GOLD analysis project Ga0315910, IMG submission 204470) | Garden soil microbial communities collected in Santa Monica, California, United States - Edamame soil | ecosystem: Environmental > Terrestrial > Soil > Garden | place: USA: California...
CCCACCTTCGAACCGTGAGGTCGATGCCGCCGCAGAATGCGACGTTGTCGTCGACGATGACGAGCTTCTCGTGATGTGAGGCCCCGACCGGCAGGTGGCTGTCGAGCACGATCTCAACACGGTCTCGATAGCGTCGCCCGAAGATGCTGCGCGGAAAGAGCTCGCGGTGGATCGCATACAAGAGTGGGTGGTTCCACAGCACGATCCGCATTTCCAACTGCGGCCGTCGCTTGAGCAGCCACTTCAGTAGCGAGCCGAGCTCTCTCGGCGCGTGGTCCTTGGGACGCGTATCGCCTTCGATCCTCGTCCGGCTGTGGAGCTCCCACCCGAGAATGAATATGGATCGCTGCGCTTTCAGCAGCGCCGCGCGCAATGCCGCAAAGTACTCGGAGGCATCGACGAGGACGGCGGCGCGCTCTGCGCGCGCTCGCCGCCAACACGTGTCGCCTTCGACGAGTATCGGTTCGCCGATTAGCCCGCGCTCAATCCCCTCAGAAACGCCAAGCGGCGTTGAGCCAGACGGCGCGGCTATCGTCGAGTTGATCGATGTCGACGACTTCATATTCCAGCCGCAGGTTCAGTCGCTCAGCTACGGTCACCCCGATGCCGGTCGAGAAAACGGGGTCGTTGGAGCTGTCATCGTAGGCGTCGTTGTTGCTCTCGATGGACAGGTCGTACCAGAGGATGCCGCCGCGAAGGAACAGCTCCACGGGTCCGAGCGGCAGTGTTCCGACGACGCTGGGGGCAATGCCTTCCGATTCGGTCGATACGTTGAGCTGGTTCGCGGCTGCCTGCGAACGTCCGAAGTCGACGATGTCGAGCTGTGCTGCGAAGAACCTGTTGAACCGCCAGCCCCCAAATACCTTGGTCGCGCTGGTGTCGCTGTCGAAGTCTAGCTCCGACAGGTCGACGTCCTCGATCTCGTCCACGCCGGTCGAGAAATCGCCGAGGCCCGCGCCAAAGTAAAAGCCGTCCGTGTTGTCGTCGTCCGAGTTCTGCCCGAACGCGGGGCTTGCCATCAGCAAGAGTGCACTGACTATCCAGGTCGATCGCATGACTCTCTCCTTAAGTGTTGCTCCAACCATTCATTCCGCTCTTGGGCCGCGTGCGCGAGGCCGAGAACTCGGGTCCTGCGAGTAGCTTCAGTTGCTTCGTGAGCAGCTGCTCGTAATCCATGAATCGCCAGCGGATCGCGGCGGACGGGCTTTCTGCGAGCGCGCAGAATTCCTGCGTCCGTTGAGTACCGACGTGCGACGTTCCGACTAGGTTCATGACCCAACCTCCCTGACAAGCGTGTTGTTCGAGCTGCAGTCGGAGGTTTGCAAGACACATGCCACGCGCGCGGGAGCCCGCGATGCGGGGTTGGCTCGCGGTGCGACACGGCTCGGACGTTGAAAGTCCTGCTCGCAGGCACCGAGAAGTACAAACGGCGTTGCGCGTAGGCGAAATCCCACGCCGCCGCGCCGTGATGTTGGAGTGGCATGCTAAATGCACCACACCCTTCGACGGTGTCGTCGAGGGCACGCATGCGGCGAGGATTTCGCGCTTACGGATTGTCGATCGTAATCACGCTGCTGTTCGTGTGCTCGATGGTGGGCCAGACGCTTGCGGGTCTGCGCGTGTTCAACGAGGAGCAGCGAGGCCACGGCCGAGCCGAGGTGACCTTGAGCGGCTACGTGCGCACCGGACATTTTCTTGAGGCAACCGGCGAGAACTGGGAGAGCGAATTCCTGCAGATGATGGCCTACGTGCTCCTAACCGCGTGTCTATATCAAGTCGGTTCGGCCGAATCGAAGAAGCTCGGCGAGCCGGAGGCCGTCGATCGCGATCCGCGTTTGTCGAAGGGCAAACTTACTGCGCCATGGCCCGTGCGACGGGGCGGTGTATTTCTCGCGATCTACGAGAATTCTCTGAGCCTCGCGTTCGCGTTTCTGTTCCTGATCTCGTTCGGGTTGCATGCATTGGGCGGTGCGCGTGCCCATAGCGCGGACACAGTCGCGCACGGCGGCGAGCCGTTGTCTGTCGCGGACTTCATGGCGACGTCGCAATTTTGGTTCGAGTCGTTTCAGAACTGGCAGAGCGAGTTCCTCTCGCTCGTCGCAATGGTGGTTTTGAGTATTTTCTTGCGCCAACGGGGATCGCCGGAGTCGAAACCCGTCGACGCAGCGCACAGCGACACAGGATCGAGCTGACAAGGCGGAATCGTGATGCAGCGTAGACAAGTCTGGCACCTGTTCATGGAATCGGTGGCCGCGTGGCGGAAGGACCATGCCTCGAGCATGGGAGGTGCGCTCGCGTACTACACACTGTTCTCGATCGCTCCGGTGCTGCTCATCACGATCGCCGTCGCGGGCGCGGTATTCGGCCCCGAGGCGGCGCAGGGAGAGATCATCGGGCAGCTACATGGCCTGTTGGGTGAAGCGGGTGCGACGGCCGTGGAGGGCTTGGTCGAAAGCGCAAGCAAGCCCACGGAGGGCATCGTGGCCACGCTGATCAGCATCGTATTGCTCGTGGTTGGGGCGACGACCGTTTTCGCCGAGCTGCAGTCCGATCTGGACCGGATCTGGAAGGTCAAACCGCGCGCGGGCGGCGTCGTTTGGGGCTTGCTGCGGGCCCGCATCCTGTCGCTGGGTATGATCCTGGTGCTCGCGTTTCTGCTACTGGTGTCTCTCGTGGTCAGCGCGGGGCTTGCGGCTTTCGGCAAGTGGTACGGAGCATGGTTCGAAGGTTGGGCCGTGCTGCTGGAGACGCTCAACTTCGTGTTCGCGTTCGCGGTTACGACGGGTCTGTTCGCCGTGATCTACAAGGTGCTGCCGAGCACCGCCATCGATTGGCACGACGTCTGGATCGGTGCCGCCGTCACGTCGTTGCTGTTTGCGATCGGCAAGCTGCTGATCGGTCTCTACATTGGAACGAGCGGCATCGCCTCGGGCTTCGGCGCCGCGGGGTCGTTCGTGGTTCTTTTGGTATGGGTCTACTACTCGACGCAGATCTTTCTGCTCGGAGCCGAGTTCACGCACGTATATGCGAACGCTCGCGGGTCACATCGCTCGGCCGCTGGCGACTTGGCGATGGAGAGTCGATAGGACGTCGCGGCGGCGCGCGTCACTCGCGGCGGCGTTCGCTTTCCTGCTGCGCGAGCGCCGCGCCAATGGCGGTCTTCACCTGCTTGCGCTCCTCCGGAGGAGGCAGCACGGCGGCGAGGCCCAGCGACTCGAGCCACAATTCACGGCAGTAGCCCTTGTTGTGGTAGAGGTGCTCGTCCTCCTGTTCTTCGACCACGTCGCAGGCCTCCTTCAGCGCCTCTCGGTGCGCGCCCTTGAGTTGCTCTGCGCACGCGGTCAGCAGTTGCCAGTTCGCGTGATCCTTGGTTTCGGCGAGCACGACGCATTCACTCGCGACGAGCTGCGCGGCGATCGGGCTCGCCTCGGTCTTGGCCACGTCCATCGCTTCGATGAGCGCAGCACCCAAGCGGCTCACGATCTCTCGGCCCGGTGACGGACGCTCCGTGTCGAGCTCCAGCGCTTGGAACACTCGCTCTAGGATGGCGACATGCTCACGCGTCTGCTCGAGGTATTCGTTCCACTCCCTCTTTAGGTCGTCGCGCAGCGCACAAGTCAGTGCGGTCTCGTAAACCTTCACGCCGCCGCGCTCGTGCTCGAGAGACTGTAGCAGAAGCTCGTTCAGCTGGTCCTTGTCGAACATGTTCGATCTCCTTATCGAAAGCAGAACCGATTATTTCGCGAACGCGGCGTCAGCCTCCGGCTGTTTCACCCCCCATGATCTGCAGCACCGTGCCCGTGATGTATGACGAATCGGCGTTCGAGGCCAAGAAGACATACGCAGGCGCCACTTCTTCGGGTTGCGCGGGGCGGCCGATCGGCGTCTTGGCGCCGAACTTTGCTACGTCTTCGGGCGGCAGCCCATCATCCGAAGGGTTGAGCGGTGTCCAGACGGGTCCCGGCGCAACCGCGTTCACGCGAATGCCGCGCTTGATCACGGATTGGGCCAGCGACTTCGTGAATGCGTTGATCGCGCCCTTGGTTGCGGAGTAGTCGGGCAGCGTCTCCGAGCCGAGGATACCCGTGACGGAGCTCGTCGCGATGATCGCGCCGCCCGGCTTCATGTGCTTAAGCGCCGCTCGCGACAAGCGAACGTACGCGTAGACGTTCGTGGTGAACGTGTAGTTGAGCTCGGCGTCGTCGAGGTCGTCGAGCTTCTTCTTGCGGCGTTGGTAGGCCGAGTTCGAGACCAGGATATCGATCGCTCCGTAGTGTTGAACCGTGGCTTCCACGAGGTCTTCGCAGGTACCGGGCTCCGATACGTCGCCGGGCAGGAGCAGGCACGCGCCGCCTTCCTTCCTGATCTCGTGACGGGTGGTCTCGGCGTCCGTCTGTTCCTCGGGCAAATAGTTGATTGCGACCGCAGCGCCTTCGCGCGCGAACATCAACGCCACGGCGCGGCCAATGCCCGAATCGCCTCCGGTGATCAACGCGACCTTGTCGGTGAGCTTGCCTGCCGGCTTGTACGCGTCCGCCGCGTAGCGCGGCGGTGGGTCGAGCAACGACTCGATGCCCGGGCTTTCCTGATGCTGCTCGGGAAACGGTGGACGCGGTTGTGATCGAGCATCCAAGGCCTTTGCAGACTCGTTTTGCATCACGTGGCTGTTCTCCCTCTCGCCGCTGCGAGCGACCAAACAGAGGAGCAACAACCGTGCCACGCGCGCTTGGCTTGTAGGTGCTTGGCCTACGTGGGGGCGGGCTTAATGGAAGCGGCCGAATGGTGCAGGACTTACACCTAAGGGTGTCATTTTTTCGAGCACCTGCTGGGAACCTCGGTAAACTTCGGCCGAGCGCATCACGGAGGCGCCGTGACCTTGCCGTTGCCGAAGATGGACCCGTGCTACCTGTGCGGAATCGTCGAGCACCCAGCGAGCTGGAATCTGATCGAGCGAACCGCGCTCACGGCGACGATCCTGAATGGCCGGCAGTTCGAAACAGGTCAATGCATGGTTCTGCCGCTCAGGCATGCGCCGACTCTGCTCGAGCTCACCGAGCCCGAGGAAGCCGCAGTGATGGCGGCCGCGAAGCGTGTGGCCAAGGCGCTGCTCGAGGCCTATGCCCCGGACGGTGTGCTGCTGTATCAGAACAACGGCCTCGGCAGCGGCCAAGAGGTTCCACACTTCCACTTGCACGTCGTGCCGCGGACGCCGACCAGCGATTGGGGGCTCGGTCCACCGCATATCGCGCGGCTCGAAGCGGCCCGGCCGAGCCATCTCGACTACGCGACCGTGACTGAACGCAAAGCTCAGACCGTCGAGACGCTGCGGCAGTATTTTCGATCATGAGCGGCGCGCAACCGGCCCTACGCCGAGCGCGTGCCGACGATGGCGCTGAAATGGCGCGCCTTTCGGCGCAGCTCGGGTACCCGCTGTCGGTCGCGGAGATGACGCGGCGGCTGACCGTGCTATCGACGAACGAACGCCATTACGTCGCCGTCGCGGCCGTCGGCGAACGGTTGCTGGGCTGGATGCACGTCGAGCATCGGTCCTCGCTGGAAGGCGGAGAACGCGCGGAGCTCATGGGCCTGGTCGTGGACTCCGGCGCGCGGCGCCTCGGGTTGGGTAGAGCGCTGGTCGACGCCGCGGAAAAATGGGCGCGGGACCGGGGTTTGCCGTCACTGACGGTGCGATCGAACGCGGCTCGCGAGCTCTCGCATCCTTTCTATGAGGCACTGGGCTACACGCGCGAGAAGACCCAGCACGTATACAAAAAGACGATTGGCTGAAAGCCCTCCGCGGCGGGATGCTCGAAACCGCTTTAAGTGCGTTCAGCTAGCGCAGCTTCGATGTTTGCGCGATATAAGCAGCGATATCGTCGATCTCGGCGTCCGTGAGCTCGGTTTTTCGGAACGGCGGCATCGAGAAAGTGCCGCTGCGCACGAATGCCTTGATCACGGGTGCCGTGAGATCCGTGCGCTGCTCGAGCACGGCCGGAATGGTGCCGCGATACTTGAGCGTGAGTGCCTCGGTTCCCGGAAGCATGGGGCGGCCGTCGTCGCCGGGTCCCGCCGCATGGCAAGGCGCGCAGCTATGCTCGAACTTGGCCTTGCCGCGCTCTGCGCTCGCGCCGTCCTGGGCGTTCGCAGCCGCGCCGCAGAGCAAGAGCACAAGCGCCGTCGTCGAGCGCAAAGTCGTAGGTTTCATCGCGCTCACCCTCGCAGTCCGCCGCGCATCGAGCGGTACGCGGCCGGCCACACACCGGCGCGGCCAGGCGACAACACGCCGTTCGGATCGATCGCGTCCTTGAGCTTCTCGTTGAACCGCCGCAGCACGTAGTCGTTGAACGAGTATTGATCCGCGACGTCGTCCTGAAGCAGCGGCGGACCGCGATAGTCGCCATAGCCGCGCCGCGCATTCTCCTTCAGCACTTGGCGCAGCCGTTCGGTCGCGCGCTTCTTACCTTCGGGCGTGTTCTCGCCCATGCTCATGCCGAAGCCGTTGCCCATGATGAACGCGAACTGATACCAATTGACCGGCGTCCCGAGGGCGCTCGGAAACAGGCTCGGTGTGCCGAGCTGCTGCGTGATCTCCGCGAAGTCTTTTTGCGCCTGCATCACGGCTTCGCCCGTGCGTGCCACGAGCGAGAACAAGCCGATGTGCGTCTCGTTCCAAGTGTTCGGGCTCTGCTCGGTACGGCCGACCATGTACCACACGCCGAGCCCGGGCACGCCCTGTGTGACGTTGCGGCGCATGTTGGTCGGGTAGGGGCCCGTGGTCTGGTCGATCTGCTCGGGAGTCAGCGGCACGGGCAACGACTCGCCGTCGGTGAGGCGCGCGTTAGGGATAGCGCGTGCGACGAGCTCCTTCGCGTATTCCCACTGCGCGAGCGTGGTTTTCTCGGAGCCGTAGAACTGGAGCTCGACCTGCCACGAATGAAGGTTCGCTTCGGCGGCCAGACGATCCATCGCCGATTCATTGAACGAGGCCGCGGCGTCCAAAAACTCGCGGTTGCGCGCGAGTGCCGTCAATGGCGAGCCGTACCACGGCTCGCCGGCTAACCCTAAGTCGGTGATGTAGTTGACGGTGTCGACGAGCGGAATCAGATCCGCACGCTTCGGCACGGTGACCAGACCGTTGCGCCAGTGCTCGGGCTGCGGCATGAGCCGGAAACCCATCTTCGTCACGATGCCGAAGTTGCCTTGGCCGAACAGTCCGGAAGGGTCGGGGCCGAAGCCGTGCCGGTACTCGTGCCAGCTATTCGAGCCGGGCAGGGCCCCCATTCCGGTGCGCATGATCTCGCCGCTCGGCAGCACGACTTCCATTCCCGTGTGCGCGCCGAAGTGGTCGCGGTAGAACCCCATCGTGTAGCCGATGCCGTGATCCATCGCATTGCCGATCAAGCTGCCCCAGCCTGGATCGGGCGTGTCGATCCACACCTTGAGGCCGTGCTCCTTGATACGACGGTACAGATCGATGTACGACACGCCGGGCTCGACGACTGCGTAGTGGCGCTTGTCGTTGACCTCGAGGATCCGGTTCATGCGCTTCAAGTCGACCGTGACGCTGCCGCGCACGTTTGGCGACGGTCCGCCGTACGCGAAGTTCTTGCCGGTCGAGATCGCGTACAACGGAATCTTGTACTTGTTCGCGGTGCGGACGATGGCCTGCACTTGCTCGGTCGTGTCGGGGCCGACGGCCGCGGAAGGCACGAGCTCGTTCGGTTGATCCTTGATGTACGAGAAGTGGTCGCGATAGGGGACCAGATCCTCATCGCTGGTCATGACCCATTCTTTGCCGATCGCGGCTTCGAACTCGCGGATCGCGGCGGCGAAGTTGTCGGCACTGACACCCGGTGGTAGCACGGCCATGATCGTTCCCCCTGCGAATCCGTTTTTCTACGAGCCCAAACGAGATTTAGATGATACGGCACGCGCGGGCCTATCATGCCGCTGACGTTCCGCATCCGCCCGGTTGTTCTTGTCAACGCGTTGTCAGCACACTTAGCCTAGGCGAGAGCGCCGCACCATCACAGGAGCCGCACGGTGTCCTCATTAGAAGACGTGCACGAGCACGCGCAAGAACGGCCGTGAGCGCGGGCGCTAACCTCTCATTCGATCCGGCGGACGAAGCGCCGCTGCTCGACGCGATCGATCAATGGATCGATCGCGAGCTGAAGCCGATCGTCCGCGAGTACGACCACGCCGATCGCTACCCGCAGCACCTGGTCGAGCAGATGAAGGAGCTCGGCCTGTTCGGCGCGACCGTGAGCCGGGAATATGGCGGCCTCGGGTTGCCGGCCACGACGTACGCGAAGCTCGTGATGCGGATTGCCGCGGTGTGGATGTCGATCACGGGCATCTTCAACTCGCACCTGATGCTCGCGCTCGCGGTCGAGAAATTCGGCACGCACGCGCAGAGGAAACGGTGGTTGCCGAAGCTCGCATCGGGAGAGATTCGCGGCGGTCTCGCCTTGACGGAACCGGATGCCGGTACGGATTTGCAAGGCATTCGTATGACCGCGCGCCGTGACGGCGGCGACTACGTCATCAACGGCACCAAGACCTGGATCACGAACGGTGTCGAAGGCTCGTGCGTTGCACTGCTCGTGAAGACGGACCCGAATGCCAAGCCGCGCCATAAGGGCATGAGCCTGTTCATCGCCCCGAAAGCGCAGGGGTTCACGGTCGGCAAGAAGCTCGACAAGCTCGGCTACAAGTCGATCGACTCGGCGGAGATCGTGTTCGAGGATTATCGCGTGCCGAGCGACCACTTGATCGGCGGCGTCGAAGGGCAAGGCTTCTACCAGGTCACGGGCGGGCTCGAGCTGGGCCGGATCAACGTCGCTGCGCGCGGCGTCGGCATCGCCGAGGGCGCGCTGAAGCTTGCCGGCGACTACGCGCAGACGCGCAAGACTTTCGGCAAGCCGATCTGCGAGCATCAAGCGATCCAGCTGAAGCTCGGCGAGATGGCGACGCGCGCACGCGCCGCGCGGCTGCTCACGCTCGACGCGGCCGCCGCGTTCGATCGCGGCGAGCGTTGCGATCTCGAGGCCGGCATGGCGAAGTTCTTCGCGTCCGAGGCCGCGCTCGAGAACAGCATCGAGTCGATGCGTATTCATGGGGCCTACGGCTATTCGAAGGAGTACGACATCGAACGCTTGTATCGCGATGCGCCGCTGACCGTGATCGGCGAAGGCACGAACGAGATCCAGCGCGTGATCATCGCGAAGCAGTGGCTGAAGCGGAATCCGCTCGCATGAAGCCGCTCGAGGGTATGCGGATCCTGAGCCTCGAGGTCTGGGGCGCAGGCCCGTATGGCTCGCAGCTGCTCGCGGCGCACGGCGCAGAGATCATCAAGATCGAGAATCCGGCGACGGGCGGCGATCCTGCGCGCGATGTGGGCCCGCATTTCTTGGGCGGCGGGGATAGCCAGTACTTTCAGGCGTGGAACACGAGCAAGCGCAGCGTCGCCCTCGATCTGAAATCCACCGAAGGGCAGCTCGCGTTCGCGGAGCTCGTGAAGACCTCGGCCGCGGTCATGAACAACTTGCGCGGCGATCAGCCGGCGAAGCTCGGTCTCGACTACGCCGCGCTCGGCAAGATCAACCCCAAGATCGTGTGCGCGCACATCTCGGCCTACGGTCGCGACAACGAGCGCGCGGCGTGGCCGGGCTACGATTTTCTCATGCAAGCCGAGGCCGGGCTCATGAGCCTGACCGGCGAGCCAGCGGGGCCGCCCGCGCGGTTCGGGCCCTCGATCATCGACTTCATGACCGGCACAACCGCGATGGTGGGGTTGCTGTCGTGCTTGTGGAACGCGCAACGCACTGGCAAAGGCTGCGACGTCGACGTGTCGCTGTTCGATGTCGCGCTCCATCAACTGAATTACTCGGCGACCTGGTATCTGAACGCCGGCGACGCGCCGAGGCGGCTCGAGCGCAGCAGCCACTTCTCGATGTCGCCCGTGCAGACGTTTCCGACGGCGGACGGCTGGGTGTTCGTGATGTGCATGAGCGACAAGTTCTGGCTCGAGCTATTGAAGGCCCTCGAGCTCACGGCGCTCGCGAGCGATCCGCGCTTCGCCAACGGCAATGCTCGTCACGACCATCGGCGTGAGCTCACAGCCGCGCTCGATCCCGCGTTCAAGAAGCGCACGACGGCGGAGTGGCTCACGCGATTCGCGGGAGTGCTACCGGTCGGGCCCGTGTACGACGTGGCGCAAGCGCTGGATAGCTCGTTCGTGGCACGGTCCGGAATGATTCAGACCGTGCCGCATCCCGAGAAACCCGACCTGCGCGTGCTGACGAGCCCGATCAAGATCGACGGGAAGCGCGCCGAGCTGACGGCCGCGCCGGAGCTCGGCGCCGACAATGCAGCGCTGCTCGGCACGGAGGCAAAACACGGATGAAGCTGGCCGGGCTCCGCGTGGTCGATCTCTCGCAGTTTCTGCCGGGTCCGTATCTCACGCTTGCGCTCGCAGATCACGGCGCAGACGTGGTCAAAGTCGAGCCGCCCGAGGGCGATCCCGGACGCAGGATCGGCGTCGCCGACGGTCCGTCGAGCGTGTTCTTCCGCAACCTGAATCGCGGCAAGAAGAGCGTCGTGTTGAACCTCAAGGAGTCGCGCGATCGCGATCGCTTGCTGAAGCTGGCCGCGAGCGCCGACGTGTTCGTCGAATCGTTTCGGCCCGGCGTCGTCGAACGCCTCGGTGTCGGCTACGAGCAGATTTCGGCCCGCAATCCGCGCATCGTGTATTGCTCCGTGAACGCGTTCGGCCACTCAGGACCGTATCGCGACCGACCCGCGCACGACCTCGCGATCGAGGCGTTGAGCGGCGTGCTCGCAATGACGCAAGGCGACGACGGCAGACCGGCGCTCACCGGCATACCGATGGCGGACATCGCGGCCGCATTGAACGGGCTCGCGGGCGTATTGATGGCGCTGTTGAAGCGCGAGCAAACCGGCCGCGGCGACTACGTCGAGATCGCGATGCTCGACTCGCTGTTCGCCGCGACGCCGAACATCATGGGCCCTGTGTTCGCCGAGAATCGCGAGGTCGATCCCAAGGTCGAGCGAACGACGGGCGGTGCGTCGTTCTATCGACTCTACGACACGAGCGATGGGCGGCAACTCGCGCTCGCGGGCCAGGAGCCCAAATTCATCGAGAAGGTGCTCGGCGCGCTCGGAAGACCCGATCTCGTCGAGCTCTGCACGCGGGGACCCGGGCCGCATCAACGCCCGGTCGTCGAGTTGCTCGCGGCGTTCTTCGCCTCCCGGCCGCGGCAGGAGTCGCTCGATTGGCTCGCGAGCCTCGACGTGTGTTTCGCGCCCGTGAACACGTTGCTCGAGGCGACACAGGATCCGCACGTGGCGGCGCGCGCGATGTTGTTGCGCGACACGCAGGGCCGGCCGCATCTCGCGCCCGCGATTCGTTTCGCGGATGAGCCCGCGCGTCCGCGTTTGCGAGAGCCGAAGCTCGGCGAGCACACCGACGACGTGCTCGCGCAGCTCGATGCCGGCACCGGTTGGGATGGAGGTTAGCGAAATGACGCACGATGCTCGACCGGCAGGCCCACACCGCACGCGCGAGAGCTTTGGCCGCTACTTCGAGGAGTTCACGATCGGCGACGTGTACGAACATCGCCCCGGCCGCACGATCACCGAAACCGACAACACCTGGTTCACGCTGCTGACGATGAACAATCATCCGTTGCACTTCGATGCCGTGTACGCCGCGAAGTCGGAGTTCGGCAGGCCGCTCGTGAACAGTTGCCTGACGTTGTCGATCGTCGTCGGCATGAGTGTGTCCGACGTCAGCTACAAGGCGATTGGCAATCTCGGCTGGACCGACATCAAGCTGACGGCGCCGGTGTTCGCCGGCGATACTCTGTATGCGGAGTCCGAGGTCATCGCGAAGCGCGAATCGAGGTCGCGGCCCACTCAAGGCATCGTGACCGTGAGGACTCGCGGCATGAATCAAGACGACGCCGAAGTGATCTCGTACGAACGCACCGTGCTCGTGCCGAAGCGCGGCCATGCGGTCGAAGATCTGGAGGGGTAGGTTTCGATGTCTGCGACCGTCGACACCCTATCGGCGCCGAGCAATACCGCGAGGGGCGCCGTGTACCGGCTCGCAACAGTTTCGGGCATGGCAGCGTGCCGATTGCGCTGGCCATCGCCTTGGTTCAGGATGACCCCTGAGGCATGGACCCGGCTTTCCGAGCCCGTGCCGGTCAAAGAACAAAAGCGCGATGAACCGGCTGGCGCGCCCATACCAATTCTAAGAGGGGATCATCATGCTCAAGAGAATCGTCGTCCTCGCCGCGGCGCTGCTTGTCGCCGGCGGTGCGGCTGCACAGAACCAACAGGCTGTCCGCGACCAGCTCTTCGGTCCGGTAGATGGGTCGAAAAAAGCAGCTGAGGCCGCGAAGGCCAACGTGCTCGCACCCACGGCGTATGCGGATGGCATGGAGATTTACGCCAAGGCGGTCGACGAGCTTTCCAAAGGCAAGGACCTCGATGCCGTGCGCGAAGGAACGGCCGAAGCCAAGGTCCTTTTCGACAAGGCGACGGAAGCCGCGAAGCTCGCGCAGGTCACGTTCGCCGATGCGTTGGCGGCGCGGTCGGCCGCCGAGAAGGCCGAGGCGGCGAAGTACGAGGCACGCGATTGGCAGAAGGTCGAAGCGTCGCTAGTCGACGCGGCTAGGGATCTCGAGGGCGGCAATTTGAACAAGGCCACGAAAGCGGCCGCGGACGTCCTCGAGGATTATCGAAAGGTCGAGGCCGACGCGATCAACGCGCGCGCGAAAGCCAGCAAGTAGGATTGCTAGCTGATCCGCTAACGGCGTCACCGCTAGCGGATCAGCCGATCCCTGCGTAGGCGAGTGTGCTCGCCGTAGAAGGGTCGCTGCGGACGCGGGCCGTGTTCGCGGTCGCGCAGATCCCGGCGAGCCACGCGAATACACTCGCGGAATACGCTTTCATCGAAGGCGGCCCCGGCAGTAATCTGCTTGGCACGATAGCACTGGCCGCCGTCCCGCCTACGCATGAAGCTCCTCGCACGTTGGTCTTGGCTGCCACTGATTGCCGTCGCGCGGATGAGCTCGGCGCAACCCGAGGCGTCGATCCCGTGGGCGTACGGCGCGTATTTCGGCACCGGCTATTACCAGCTCGGCACCGGTGAAGAAACCTACGTGCTCAGCGCACGGCCGAGCTGGAAGTGGCGCGAAGCCGAGCTCGACTCGTCCGGCAGGCGCACGATCGGTTTCGAGTTCCGCGTGCCGGTCACGCTCGGCGCGTATCACGTCGACGTCGCCGATCTCAACGAGACGTTGAACTTCGACAACGTCAGCATGATCAGCGGCGTGCCCGGCGTCGAGATCGAAATGCCGATGTCGGAACGATGGTCGCTGAAACCGCTCGGCTATGTCGGCTGGGGCACGCAGCTCGACGGTGACCCCTCGGCTTGGATCTACTGGGCCGGTATCAAGAGCCGGCTGCGCTTCGGTGACGAGGACTTCGACTGGGGGCTCGTGAACTCGTTGGTCTACGTCGGGTACTCGGCCAAGGACGCAGAAAATGGCAGCGCGTTGCCGCTGTTGACGGCGTTCGAGTTCTCTCGGCCGATCGCCAAGAAGATCGCGGGCAACCAGGTGCGTCTACATTGGCACGTGGGCTATACGGCCTATCTGAACGAAGTGATCTTGAATCCCGATCGCACGCCGATCTCACGGCTCAAGCTCGATAAGGAATGGGAGCTCGGGATGGCGTTCAGCACCGGCGCGGAGCCCCTGCGGCTTTGGCGATTCAAGTGGGATCGCGTCGGCCTCGTGTACCGCTTCGATGGCGACGGGGATTTCCACGGTATCGGCATCGAGTTTCGATCCTTGTTCGATCGATAGGGCACGGCTCGACACGCTGCGAGTCGGCGGCGCACTATGCCTCGGGGGCGGTGACGACTATGCAGACTGCGGTTCGACCGGATCTCACGCGAACGCTGCTGGCGATCCTCATCACGATGGGGCTCATCGTCGGCAGCGCGTGGACGCTGCTGCCGTTCTTGAGCGCGTTGGCGTGGGCTACCACCATCGTGGTAGCGACATGGCCCGTGATGCTCGGCGTCGAGCGGCGACTGGGCGGGCGACGCGCGCTCGCGACGACCGTGATGACGCTGCTCATTCTCGTGATCTTCATCGTCCCGTTCAGTCTTGCGGTTGCCGTGTTGCTGCAAGCGTCGATCGAAGGCGTCGAGATCGTCAGGGCTGTTACTCGCGATGGCTTGCCGGATGCGCCCGCGTGGCTGACGGCGCTGCCGTGGATCGGGCCGCGGCTCGCGATGAAGTGGCAGGAGCTCGTCGCCGGCGGACCCGAGGGCGTCGCAGAAGCGCTGCGGCCGTTCGTGCTTGCGAGCGCGAGCTGGATCCTCGCGATGACGGGTGGGTTCGGCATCATCGTCGTGCATTTCCTGTTGACCGTAATTCTCGCCGCAGCGCTTTACTCGAACGGCGAGGTCGCGGCGAACGGCATGCGGATGTTCGCTTACCGTCTCGGCAAGGAACGCGGCGAGCGCACGCTCGTGCTCGCGGGCCAGGCGTTGCGCGGCGTCGCGCTCGGCGTCGTAGTGACTGCGCTTGTGCAGACCGTCATCGCGGGCATCGCGTTGTGGTTGGCCGGGATTCCGCGCGTGGGCCTTTTGGTCGCCGCGATGCTCGTGCTCTGCGTCGCGCAGCTCGGCCCGTTGCCGGTGTTGGTGCCGGTGGTCGTATGGCTGTTTTGGTCCGGCAGCGTCGGATGGGGCATCGCGCTGGCCATCGTCACCGTGATCGTCGCGGTCACGGACAACGTGCTGAAGCCGGTGCTGATTCGCCGCGGCGTGGACTTGCCGCTCCCGTTGATCATCGGTGGCGTGATCGGGGGACTGATCGGATTCGGCGTAGTCGGGCTGTTCTTGGGGCCGATCCTGCTCGCGGTGACCTACACGCTGCTCAAGGAGTGGGTCCGCGAGGGTCAGCCTGCCGACAGCTAGGCCGGCATCCGCACGACGACCTTGCCGAGCAGCGCGTCCGATTCGAAGTAAGTGCGCGCGGCGGGAATCTCGTCGAAAGAAAAGACTTTGTCGATCACGGGCGCGATGCGTTCGGCCGCGAAGTACGGCAGGAAGTCGTGCGCGAATCCGCGCACCGTCTCCGCTCGCGAGGCCGCAGGCCGCAGCTTATTGCTGACGCCGAAGAGTCGTAGCCGCTTCGTGTGCAGCGCTTCGAGGTCGATCTCTGCCTTGAACGTGCGATCGAGGTAACCCACGGTGGCCAAGCGGCCTTCGAACGCGAGCGACCGGACGCATTCCGCGAACACGGTTCCGCCGACGTTGTTGACGACGAGATT
>Ga0315910_10002700_pt1 | contig 15380 bp, 8 predicted proteins | sample EdamamesoilMG_FD_204470 | JGI IMG/M metagenome (GOLD analysis project Ga0315910, IMG submission 204470) | Garden soil microbial communities collected in Santa Monica, California, United States - Edamame soil | ecosystem: Environmental > Terrestrial > Soil > Garden | place: USA: California...
TCGGGACCGACGAAGGCGCAGGCGTGGCCCGTGTAGAGGATGCGCGGGTCATCCAGGGCCACGGAGCGGACCTCCTGCGCGCGCGCCGTGCTGGCGCACACGCCGAGAACGAGACCCGCGGGCAGGGAGCGAGCCAGTCGATCGAGCAGGGACATCCTCGATCCGGTTCCGTCGGGGGAAGGCGACGGCGACCGGCTGCCTCATTCTAGCGACGCTGCGCGCACGCGTGGTGCAGAACTCCGGCGTCCTTCGCGTTCTCGTCGAGCCTCGTCGTCGCGTGCGAAATCTTTTCCGGGAGAGCTCCGCGCGCACGGGGCGATGCGCTACGCACTGGGTCGCAGCGGCTCGATTCCGCTCGTTCGCGCAGGCCGCGAGAACCATGATCGAGCCATGGAAGCGGAGCAGGCTCGGGCCGGCACGCTGGAGTCGAGGGACCGCCTGGTCCGCGACGGGCACGCGCGCGCGGTCGAGGCGATCGCCGCCGAGCTGGACGTCGATCCCGCGCAGGGCCTGACGCCGCAAGCGGCGGCCATGCGCCGGGCGCAGAGCGGCCCGAATCGCCTGCGGGAGCCGCAGCGACGCTCCCTCGCGCGCATGCTGCTGGCGCAGCTCGGCGACCTGATGGTGCTGGTGCTGCTGGCCGCCGCGCTGGTGGCCGGCCTGGTCGGCGAGCCGCAGGACACGATCGCGATCGTGGCCATCGTGCTGCTGAACGCGGTGCTCGGCTTCGTCCAGGAGCTCCGCGCCGAGCGCGCCGTGGCGGCCCTGCGCGCGCTGGCGGCCCCGACCGCCGTCGTGCGCCGGGCGGGGGCCGAGGTCACGCTCCCCGCGGCCGAGCTCGTCCCCGGCGACGTGGTGCTGCTCGAGGCCGGATGCATCGTGCCGGCCGACCTGCGCCTCGCCGACGTGCAGCACCTGCGCGTCGACGAGTCGGCCCTGACCGGCGAGTCGCTGCCGGTCGAGAAGCACGTGCAGCCCCTGCCCGCGGAGACCACGGCCCTCGGCGACCGCGCCAACATGGCCTTCAAGGGCACGGTCGCGACCTACGGGCGCGCCGAGGGGCTGGTGGTCGCGACCGGCATGGGCACCGCGCTCGGCCAGGTGGCGAGCCTCCTGGCCGAGACCGAGCCGGCGCACACGCCGCTGCAGCAGCGCCTGCGGCGCTTCGCGGCCCAGCTCGCGGTGCTGGTGCTGGTCCTGTGCGCGCTGATCTTCGGGATGGGCCTGCTGCGCGGCGAGCCGCCGCTCCTGATGTTCCTGACGGCCCTCAGCCTGGCGGTCGCGGCCATGCCCGAGGCCCTGCCGGCGGTGGTCACGGTGGCGCTCTCGCTCGGTGCGCGGCGCATGACGGCGCGCCACGCGCTGGTGCGGCGCCTGCCGGCGGTCGAGACGCTCGGCTCGGTCACCTACGTGTGCGCCGACAAGACCGGCACGCTCACGCAGAACCGCATGGAGCTGGTCGAGCTGCGGCGTCCGCCCTTCGACGACGCCGAGGCCGACGCCGAGCCTGGCGCCGAGCTCCTGCGGGCCCTGGCACTCAACTCGGATGCGCACCTCGGGGCCGGCGGGGAGCTGCTGGGCGACCCGACCGAGACGGCCGTGCTGCGCCACGTGGCCGCGCACGCCGACCTCACCGGGCTGTGCGCCGCGCACCCGCGCCTGGCCGAGGTGCCGTTCTCGCCGGAGCGCGCGCGCATGAGCACGCTGCACGCCGCCGCCCACGGACGTCCGTTCCTGGTGGTCAAGGGCGCGCCCGAGCGCGTGCTGGCGGGCTGCACCCACGAGCTCCGGGACGGCCGGCCGGTGCCGCTGGAGCGCGAGCGGGCCCAGCGCGCGGCGCGCGCGATGGCCGCGGCCGGGCTGCGCGTCCTGGCCTACGCGACGCGCACGGAGCTGCCGGGCCCGCCCGAGGAGCTGGACGAGGACTGGGAGCAGGAGCTCGTGCTGCTCGGCCTGGTCGGGCTCCTCGATCCGCCGCGCGCGCAGGCCGCGGCGGCCGTGGAGGAGTGCAAGTCGGCCGGCATCCGCGTGGTCATGATCACCGGCGACCACCCGGCCACGGCCACGGCCGTCGCGCGGCGGCTGGCGATCGCCGGGCCCACGGGCGAGGCCCTGAGCGGCACCGAGCTGGCGTGCCTCGACGAGGACACCCTGCGGGCGCGCGTCGACGAGCTCACCGTCTACGCGCGCGTCGCGCCGGAGCAGAAGATCCGCATCGTGCGCGCGCTGCAGGCGCGCGGCGAGTTCGTGGCCATGACCGGCGACGGCGTCAACGACGCTCCGGCCCTGCGCCAGGCGGACATCGGCGTCGCCATGGGCTGCTCGGGCACCGACGTGGCGCGCGAGGCGGCCGACCTCGTGCTGCTGGACGACGACTTCGCCACGATCGTGGCCGCGGTGCGCGAGGGGCGGCGCATCTACGACAACGTGCGCAAGTTCATCCGCTACGTCCTGACCGGGAACTCGGCCGAGATCTGGCTCCTGTTCCTGGCGCCCTTCGTCGGGCTGCCGCTGCCGCTGCTCCCGATCCACATCCTCTGGATCAACCTGGTCACCGACGGCCTGCCGGGCCTGGCCCTGGCGTGCGAGCCGGCCGAGCGCGGCGTCATGCGCCGCCCGCCGCGCCCGCCGGGCGAGAGCGTCTTCGCCCACGGCCTCGGCGCGCACGCGCTCGTGGTCGGGCTGTGGATGGGCGGCGTGTCGCTCCTCGTGCAGGGCTGGAGCTTCCACGCCGGGAATCCGCGCTGGCAGACGATGGCCTTCACCGTCCTGGCGCTGGCGCAGCTCGGGCACGTGCTGGCGGTGCGCTCGGAGCGCGAGTCGCTCCTCGCGCGCGGGCGGGCGCCCAATCCGGCCCTGGCGGCGACCGTGGTCGGCACGGTGCTGCTGCAGCTCGCCACGCTCTACGTGCCGGCCCTGAACCGGGTCTTCGTGACCCAGCCGCTGACGGCGCTCGAGCTGGCGGCCTGCTTCGGCGCCGCGGCCCTGGTGCCGGCGGCGGTCGAGCTGGAGAAGGTGCTCGCGCGGCACGGCCTCCTGTACCGTGCGTCCCCCGCGAGTCGATGATCCCCGTCCTCCTGACCTTCCTCGCCGCCGCGGCGGCCCTGGTGGTGGCCGCGAGCTTCCTGGCGCGCGCCGCCGATCGCATCGCCGAGTCGACCGGGATGGCCGCTGATGGTGCTGACCCATGCCGCCAGCAAGGTCGCCCTGTGCCGGGCCAGCGGGCCGGGTCGAGCGTGGTCCCTTCCAGAACGCTCGGCGCGGCGAGCGGAAGCGCGCGGAGCGCGATCGCTTGCGCTCCGCGGCGCGGGGGCCAGGGAGCGAGCCGACCCGTGCGCTCGCGCGGCCCGGGCCTTGCTCTCGGGCGCGCCCCGATGCGCCCGCGCCGGCCCCTGCGCCTCCTCCTGCTGCTCGCCCTCGCGGCTCCGGCCGCGGGGCACGGGGGCGTCTACCGCGGGCCCTGGGGCGGCGGGGCGGGTGGCGGCGCGACGGGCGGGGGCTTCGAGGGGGCCCCGGCCGGTCCCGCGCCGCTGCGCGCCGTGCCGCAGCCGACCGGACCGGCCAGCCCGGGCTCGGCCCTCGCGTCGCCGCTGGACCTGACGCGCTGGGAGTTCTGGTGGGAGCACAACCAGGCCCCGCTCCTCTTGCTCAAGACGCGCGTGCGCACGTCCGGCAGCGCGACCGGCGTCGAGGGCTTCTACCTCGGCGACGGTCAGCGCCCGCAGCAGAGCTCCCTGGGACCGACCGACGATCAGCTCCGCCAGCGCGTGATCCCGGCCCTGCTGGCCGTGCTGGCGCGCGAGACGAACGACGACCTCGTGACCGGTGCGATGGTCGCGCTGGCGAAGATCGGCGACCTCGGCGACGCGGCGCTCGGAGGCGAGATCGAGGCGCAGCTCCTGCGACGCCTGGCGGACGGTGCGCAGGACACGCGCGAGACCGCCGCGGTGGCGCTCGGGATCCTGGCCAGCCCGCGCTCGATCCCGACCCTCGCGCACCTCCTGTGGGACACGCCCGAGGGGCGCAAGCTCGTGCGCGCGGGCGAGGTCGTGTACCGCACGCGCGCCTTTGCCGCCTACGGCCTCGGGCTGGTGGGGGCGCGCGCGACGAGCGAGGTCGACCGCCAGCTCGTCGTCTCGATCCTGCGCCGCGCCCTGGAGGAAGAGCGCACGAGCACGCGCGACCTCGGCGTGGCCTCCGTGCTGGCCCTCGGGCTCGTGCCGCTGGCCACGCTGGCCCCGGCCGCGCTGCCGCGCGCGGGTCGCGACCTCGCGCCGCCCGAGTCCTCGCGCCAGGCCCAGCTCGACTTCGTGCTGGCGCTCCTGCGCGATCCGGAGGGCGAGCGCCTGGTGCGCGCGCAGTGCCCGATCACGCTCGCGCGCCTGCTCGCGGGCCTGCCGGAGCCGCACCTCGGCCCGTACCGCACCGTCATCGTGGGCGAGCTGCTCGAGTGCCTGACGCGCCGGCGCGAGGAGACGGAGGTCGTGCAGAGCGCCGTGCTGGCCCTGGGCGCGATCGGGTGCAACGACGCCGGGAGCGAGCTCGACGCGCGCATCCGCCGCGCGCTGACCGAGGTGCCGCGGCAGGTCAGCGAGCCCCAGGCGCGCGCCTTCGCGCTCCTGGCGCTGGCCGAGGCCGGTGCGCGCTACGGTGGCGGCCCGGCCCACGAGGGCATCGACCACGCGCGCGCCTTCCTGATCGATCAGATGCTCGACGGGCGCAACTGGCTGCAGCCCTGGGCCGCGCTGGCGGCGGGCGTGCTCGCCTGGCACGTGCAGGGCGTCGAGCCGCAGCACCCGGCGCTCGCGCCGCTGCGGCGCGTGCTGCGCGACCAGCTCGAGGACGAGCGCCAGCACGAGGCGCTCGCGGCGCTCGCGCTGGGGGCCGGGCTCGCGCGCAGCCAGGACAGCGCTCCGCACCTGATGCGGCTGCTCCGCAAGGGCCTGCCGGACGCGACGCGCGGGCAGGTCGCGCTGGCCCTCGGACTGCTCGGGCACGTGGAGGCGATCGAGCCGCTGCGCGCGCTCCTCCCGGAGTCGAGGTACCGTCCGGAGCTCCTGCGCCAGGCGGCGATGGCGCTCGGGCTGCTCGGCGACAAGGAGGTGGGGCTGCAGCTCGCGACGATGCTGGGCGACGCGCGCAGCCTGGCCACCCAGGCGGCCATCGCGTCGGCCCTCGGCCACGTCGGCGACCGGCGCACGCTCGATCCGCTCCTGGCCCTGCTCGAGAGCCGCCTGGCGACCGAGCGCGCGCGCGCCTTCGCCGCGGTCGCGCTGGGGAACGTGTGCGACAAGGAGCTCCTGCCCTGGAACGCCAAGCTCGGGGTCGGGCTCAACTACCGCGCGGCGCCGCCGACCCTGAGCGATCCGGGGAGCGGAACGGGGATCCTGGATCTGTTCTGAGGGACCGCGGAGCCGCGGAGGGGCGCGGAGGACCGCGGAGAAGAGGAGCGGGAATGGGTGCGTCGTCTGGTCAGGACGGTCGCTGATCGGCGACGCCACGAGGAATGGTCGCCCCGCCCCTCCTCCTTCCTTCTTCCCCATTCCCCTGCTTCTCCGCGCTGCTCCGCTCCTCCGCGGCTCCGCGGTCGGTTGCTCTCTGCCGCCTGCTTCCGCCCCGGCCCGTGGGTACGATCCACTCGATGGTGCACCCCGCCAGGTCGCGTGCGGAATCCCTGCGGGCCGGCCTCGCCTGGCTGGCCCTGGGGATCGTGGCCTGGCGCGCCGGCGCAGGCGCGCGCCAGGCTTGGGGCGAGCTCGCCGGCCGGCCGGCGCGCGAGCACGTGCGCGTGTTCACGACGCGGCCGGAGGTGCTCGTCGCGCGCCAGCTCGGGAGCGACCTGCAGGTCCTGCTGGCGCTGCGCCGGCACGCGGCCGGCGTGGAGGAGCTGCGCGTGTCCTTCGTGCCCCGGCCCGACACCCTGCGCGCGCTGAAGCGTCGCACGGTCAAGCTCGCCTCGTTCCTGTACCCGACCGCGCTCGTCGCCTGGCCCTTCGACCCGCGCGCGCGCGAGTCCGGTCCGCCGCCGCCGGCGGCGCGCGGGGGGTTCGTGCTCGACCTCGCCTCGGGCCGCGACTACTCGGCCTGGAAGGGCTGCGAGGTCCTGGCGGAGGGCGCGGACTGGAAGCTCCTGCGCCTCGCCCCGGGGTCGGGATGACGCTCGGGCTGCTGGAGCTCCTCTCGGTCGTGGGCGTGCCGCTCCTGCTCGGAGCCGCGCTCCTGCGGCTGCAGGGCATCGCGCCGCGCACCGATCGGCTGGCGTTCCTCGGCTGGGCCTGGATCCAGGGCACGCTCGGGCTCGGGCTCGGCCTCTCGGTCTGGCTGTGGCTCGGCGCGCCCCTGCGCGCGGCCTGGCTGGCGCCGGCGTTCCTGGCCCTGGCCGCGGCGCTCCTGGCCTGCGCGCGGCGCGTGCCCGTGCTCGCGCCGCGCGCGGAGGGGCGCGCCTTCCCGCGCTGGGAGCGGCTCTTCTTCGCGCTGGCCCTGACGGCGACGCTGGCGGCCCTGGCGGACCGGATCCTCCTGGCCTCGGGCCACGCCGTGGCCGCCTCGGACGAGGCCCTGATCTACGCCTCGAAGGCCAAGGTGATCTTCCACGCCGGCGACTTCGGCGCCGAGTTCCGGCGCGGGCTCGCGCTCCCGGGCTTCGTCGCGCACCCCGACTACCCGCCGCTCAACCCGCTGCTGCAGGTGTGGGTCCACGCGCACGCCGGCCAGGTGGTGCACGTCGAGAACCGCCTGCCGATCCAGCTCTTCGGCCCGGCGCTGCTCCTGATCGCGGCCGCGGCCCTGCGGCGGCGCGCGCGGCCGGGCGTGGCGGCCTTGTTCCTGGTGTGCATCGCGACGCTCAACTTCACCGAGATGTCGATGCGCAAGGCCTACGCGGACCTCCTCGTGGCGGTCGGGGCCCTGGTCCTGTGGGATCTGTGGCAGCGCCAGCGCGAGGACGGCGAGCGCGCCTGGCTGCGGGTGCTCGCGACGAGCGCGTGCCTCCTGGTGTGGTCGAAGAACGAGGGGCTGCTGCACGTGCTCGCCTTCGGAGCGGCCGCCGGGTTGCCGCTGCTCCTGAAGCGCGGGTCGGAGGGACGGGCCGCGCTGCGCACGCTGGCAGCGTGGAGCGTGCCGCTGCTCGTCTCGATCCTCTACCTCGCCTGGTTCAACGCCCACTTCGGGGTCGGCAACGACCTGGTCGCCTCGTGGACCAGCTTCGAGGCGCCGCCCGAGCTCGAGGCGCGCGGGCAGGGCCTGACCCTGGAGCGCGCCTCCCAGCGCGTCGCGCCGATCCTGGCGAGCTTCGCGCGCCAGGTCTTCCGCGACCCCGAGCGCTCGCAGGGACTCCTGTTCCTGTTCCTGCTCCTGGTGCTCCTCGATCCGCTGCACGCCTTCGGGCGCGACCGGGCCACCTTCACGCTGGGGCTCCTGCTGGTCCAGCTCGGCTACCTGGCGGTGTACCTCGGCACGGGCTGGGAGATCGAGCGCCACCTCGCGACCTCGCTGCACCGCCTGGTCTTCCACCTGCTGCCGGCCCAGGGCCTGTGGGTGTGCCTGCACGTGGTCGAGGCCCTGCCGCGCCTGGCGGGCGGGACGCGCTGCGCTGGAGTCGCCTCGGGGGACGCCGCCGGGTAGGCGCTTCGCTCCGCGCGCCGGAAGGCGCAGAATCCTCGCCCCCCATGGAGAAGGCGAAATGACGAGCTGCCTCCAGTGCGGCCACCAGGACCCGGCCGAGTTCCTCTTCTGCCCGCGCTGCGGCACGAAGGCGGTCGCGGGCGCCGAGGCGGGCGACCCCCTGCTCGGGCGCATCCTGAACGGCAAGTACCGGGTCGAGCGCGAGATCGGCCAGGGCGCGATGGGCACCGTGTACCTGGGCGAGCACATCGGCCTGAAGAAGAAGCTGGCGCTCAAGGTGCTGCACTCGGACCTGGAGGTCTCGGACGAGTCGCTGCAGCGCTTCCAGCGCGAGGGCATGGCGGCCGGACGCTTCAGCCACCCGCACGCGATCCAGATCTTCGACTTCGACCGCTCCGAATCGGTCCACGGCAAGGCGCGCGTCTTCTACCTGGCGATGGAGTTCGTCGACGGCGCGAACCTGACCCTGTTCCTGCGCCAGAAGGGGCGCCTGCCGGTCGCCATGGCCGTCAAGCTCGCGCGCCAGATGCTCTCGTGCCTGGCCGAGGCGCACCGGCACGGGATCGTGCACCGCGACCTGAAGCCCGACAACATCATGGTCAGCGAGGGCTCGCGCGGCGAGCTGCGCCTCAAGGTGCTCGACTTCGGGCTCTCGAAGCTGGTCGACCGCAAGCTCGGCTCGAGCCTGATGACGCAGCCGGGGCGCCTGCTCGGGACGCCGCTCTACATGGCGCCCGAGCAGCTCCAGGGCGAGGAGGCCGACGAGCGCAGCGACGTCTACGCGGCCGGGCTGATCCTGTACGAGATGCTGGCCGGCGAGCGGCCCTTCAAGGAGAAGGACTCGGCCCAGCTCTTCCTGGCGCGTCCGGCGGCCGAGGCGCCCTCGCTGCGCGCGAATTGCCCCGACCTGGACCTGCCCGACGAGCTCGAGACGCTGCTCGTGCGCGCGCTGCAGCGCGAGCGCGACCGGCGCTTCCAGACGGCCGAGGAGATGCTCAACGCGCTCGACGAGGTGCCGGTCGAGACCGGCAGCGTGCACCGCTCGCGCGCCAGCGTCGCCGGGGGCTCCACGCTTCCCGCCCCGCCACCGACCCCGGCTCCCGCGCCCGCCGCGGCACCGGCGCGGCGTTCCGTGCGCGGGCTGCTCCTGGCCCTCGCCGGAGGCGTCGCGCTGGTCGTCCTGCTGGCCGTGCTCAGCGTGATCGGCTCGGGCGGCTCCCGCCCGCCGCGCGTGCGCGCGGTCGAGGCCGCGCGCCGCAGCGAGCAGGAGCAGCGCTACATCGGCCTGCTGGACGAGGCGCGCCTGAAGCTGCACGGCGGCGACAGCCAGGGCGCCCTGACGGCCGTCAACCAGGCCTCGCTGCTCGACTGCCGCGACGCCGAGGTGTTCCTGATCCGCTCCGAGATCTACCGCACGCGCGGCGACCTGGTCTCGGCCCTGGCCGAGCTCGACACGGCGGCCAACGCCGAGCCGCGCTCGCCCGAGGCGCACCTCGGGCGCGCCTGGATCCGGCTCGAGCAGGGCGATCTCGCCGCCGCCGAGCAGAGCCTGACGCGCGCCGGCGAGCTCGCCCCGGCCGGCGCCGGCGTCCTGGCGGCACGCGGGGCGCTGGCGCTGGCGCGCGGCCAGCGCGACGAGGCGCGCGCGCTGCTGGACCAGGCCGTGGCCGGCGACCCGGCGCTCGCCGCCGGGCACCTCTACCTCGGGCGCCTGCGCCTCGAGGAGGGCGACCACGCGGGCGCGATCGCGGCCCTGGCGGAGGCCAAGAGCCGTGATCCGTTCTGGGTGCAGCCGCTGCTCTTCCTGGCCGAGGCCTACGAGGCCCAGGGCGACCTGGCGCTGGCGGACGCGCAGCTCGACGAGGCCCTGCGCCTCGATCCGGGCTCCGGCCCGCTGCGCGTGCGCCGCGCGGCGCTCCTGCTCGAGCGCGGCTCGGTCGCCGAGGCCCTCGAGTTCCTGCGCGAGTCGACCGAGCGCGTGCCGCAGGAGGGACGCCTGTGGATCCTGCGCGGGATCGCGGCCCAGGCCGGCGACGACACGGCCGGCGCGATCGAGGCCCTGCGGCGGGGCCTCGACCTCGGCGTGCGCGATCCGGATGCACGCTGCCTGCTGGGGGCGCTCTACCAGCGCAACGCTCGCCTGGAGGACGCCGTGGCCCAGTACCAGACGGTCCTGCGCGAGGAGGGCGAGTACCCGAGCGCGAACCTCCAGCTCGGCCTGGCGCTCTTCGCCCAGGGCAAGTACCTGGAGGCCCGCGAGCGGCTCGAGCGCGTGCTCTCCTTCGACGACGAGAACGCCCAGGCGCACCTCACCCTCGGGCTCCTGTTCCTCAACGTCCTGGCGGATGACGCCCTGGCCCGCCGCCACCTCGAGCGCTACCGCGACCTCGGCGGCGACGACCCGCGCCTCGCGGGCTGGCTCGATGGGCTCAGGTAGGCGATCGGGCCATGCTCCTCGTGTCACCGCCATGTCACGGTGGCCCTCTGGGTGCGCCGAATGCGCCACTGTGCGTAGGGCCATCCGGACCGTCCGGGGCGATCCTGCCACACAGAACGAACACGAACCGCGGCGGGTGCGCCCGCCGTCGCCCTCGGAGGCTCAGGCCATGTCGCGAAACCTCTCTCCACTCGATCCCTCCCGCCTCTTCCGTGTCCTGCCGCTGCTCGCGCTGCTGTGCGTCTTGCCGTCCTGCGAGGGCGACGACGGCGACGACGGCGCCCAGGGTCCGCCCGGGCCCCCCGGCTCGGGCTCGGACACCGAGCTCGAGCAGGGCGACGACACGCCCGGGATCACGGCCCAGCTCGTCTCGCTGAGCGGTGGCACGGCCGGCAACGGCGGCTTCCGTGCGGGCGACGTGATCACGGTGCGCTTCACGGTCCAGCGGGACAGCGGCACGCGCTGGGAGCTCTCCGAGCTCTCCGCCGGGCGCGCGCTCGTCTCCGGCCCGACCTTCAACTACCAGCGCGTGATCGCCGAGCAGAACGACGTGCTGACCCGGGCCGTCTCGCAGAGCGACGGCTCCTACACCTACACCTTCGCCGTCCCGCTGCCGGCCACCTACCTGGCGCCGCTGAACGACACGCCCAGCTTCGGCACGGACGACGGCGAGATGACGGGCATGGCGCTGCTCGACGGGACCTACACCCTGGCCCTGACCTTCAGTTACGACTTCACCGTCGACGGCGAGAGCGAGCGCGAGTCCGAGAACCTGCTGGTCGACTTCGTGGTCGGGGCCGGCGGCGCGGTCGAGCCGCGCGAGGTCGTGAAGATCGAGAACTGCAATCGCTGCCACGAGGAGCTGCGCTTCCACGGCGGCCGGCGCGAGGAGGTCTCGCTGTGCATCCTGTGCCACACCTCCGGCGCCGAAGACCAGAACGACCCCAACACGAACGGCGGCACTCCGGGCGTCGCGATCGACTTCAAGATCATGATCCACCGCCTGCACGCGGGCGAGCACCTGCCCTCCGTGCTGGGCGTCGACACCAACCCCGACGGTTCGCGCAACCACGCGGCGACACCCGAGCCGCTCCTCATCGGGCGCGCCGACTTCTCGCACGTGGCCTTCCCGGCCTGGCCGCACGGGCTGGTCGCGACCCCGCGCGACGAGGGGTACACGGCCCTCGCCCCGGACGCCAGGGCCAAGGAGGACACGATCCGCACCGGGCCCTCGAACTGCATCGTGTGCCACGGCGACCCCGACTTCGACGGCCCGCTGACCGCGCCCGTCCAGGGCGACCTGATCTACTCGCAGCCCGCGCGCCAGGCCTGCGGCTCGTGCCACGACGACGTCAACTGGGGCTTCCCCTACACCGCCAACGGCCAGACGATGCCCGACCAGGCCAACAACTCGAACTGCAAGCTGTGCCACGAGCCCAGCGGCAACGGCCTCGCGGTGATGGACGCGCACCTGCACCCGCTGCTCGACCCGACCTTCGACACGGGCACGAACCTGAACGTGCTCTCGCTGGTCGAGGCGGGCGCCAGCGACGGCGACGGGACGATCGATCCGGGCGAGAAGATCGAGATCATGCTCGAGATCGTGGACGACGCCGGCAACGCCCTGGCGCCGGGCTCGATCTCGGCGCCGTCGGTGGTCATCTCCGGCCCCACCGGCAACTACAACGTGCTGCTGAACACGACCATCCCGACCGCGGCCCTGAGCGGCGCGCCGCCCTTCACGCTGAACGTGCCGATGGCCGTGATGCTGGAGCGCGTGGGCGTCTCCACCGGGGCCCTGGACACCTTCGGGACGGCCTTCACGCCGCACCTGAACGTGAGCGCGGCCACGACCTCGGTCCTGGTCCGCACCGGCACGGCCGGAGGCGACAGCACGCTCGCCGAGGCCAGCGTGGGGACCCAGAACTACGTGGACGTGGCCGACGCGGCCGGGTTCGCGCGGGACGACTACGTGGTCGTCGACGACGGCAACCTGGCCGAGGAGTACGCGCGCATCCAGTACGTCGACGGGAACCGCCTGTGGTTCTCCTCGACCTACACGCCCACCTACAAGGCGAGCCTCGCGGCGGCCCACGCCGCGGGTACCAGCGTGCGCGAGGTCCAGCTCGGCACGGTCCCGGGCGCCGACTACACGCTGACCGCGGCCACCGGCCAGATCATGGAGGTCAACGAGTTCGGTGCCGGCAACGTCGTGCTGGCCAGCTACACGACCGACTTCGTGATGCCGGACACCTTCCCCGTGCCGCTCAACGACTCGCCCGGCCTCGGCGAGGAGACCGGCGAGTGGGCGGGCAAGTCCATCGTGGACGGCACCTACTCGCTCAGCCTGTGGAGCGCACGCAGCCTGACGCTGAACCTGTTCGGCGAGACGAACAGCTACCGCTCCTCCTCCGACGCCGACATGGTCGACTTCCTCGTCGGCTCGGCCGGCACCCTCGAGCCCTACGACCTGATCGCCAGCGGCTCCTCCTGCTTCAACTGCCACCAGGAGCTCGCCTTCCACGGCTTCGGCCGGCGCGGCTTCGAGTCCTGCATCGTGTGCCACGGCGCCGCAGGGGGCGAGGACCGGCCGCAGTACGTGGCCGGGAACGCGCCCGCGACCGAGGCCACGACGATCCAGTTCCGCAACATGCTGCACAAGATCCACATGGGCGAGGAGCTGGCCAATGCCGCGAGCTACGACGTGGTCGGCTTCGGTTCCTCGGCCTACCCCAACAACTTCGGGGTGACGAACTTCGGTGAGATCCTGTTCCCGGCCCTGCCGGGCGGGGTCGCGAACTGCGCCAAGTGCCACGCCAACGACGCCTGGCACGAGCCGCAGCCGCGCAACCACCCGACCGAGCAGGGACGCGCGGTCCAGCGCTGGGCAGTGGTGTGCAACGCCTGCCACGACTCGACCGACGCCACCGCTCACATCGCCGTGCAGACCGACGCGCAGGGCAACGAGTCCTGCGGCGTCTGCCACGGTGAGGGCAAGGAGTGGAGCGTCGAGCGTGTCCACCGCCCGTACTGAGCCCATCGGGCAGGGCGCGCGCCGCGCGCGCGCGCCCAGCGAGCCCCGGACAGCTGGAGCCCCGGCGCGCACGGCGCCGGGGCTCGTCGTCCTGGTCCTCGCGGGCCTGGCGGCCACGACCTGGGTCTGGCTCGCCGCCGTGCGCGAGGGGGACGGGCCGGCGCGGCCCCGGACGGACGCGCCGGCGGCCGTGGTCGAGCTGGCGCCCGTGGGAGCCACCGCGCGCTCGCCGGCGGAGGCCAGCGGCGCACCGGCGGTCCCGAGGAGTGCTCTCCCGTCCGTTCCGGCGGGAAAGGACGTCGAGCGCGCCGGGCCGCCGCGCACCGAGGCCGAGCACCGGACGAGCTTCCTCGCGCGCGCTCGCCAGGCGCCCGGCAGCCTCGAGGCCGAGGCGGCCGCGATCCTCGACGGGCCGGGCCCGCGCGCCAAGAAGCTCGCGCTGCTCGCCGCCCTGCGCGCGCTCGGCTCGCCCGAGAGCATCGCCTGGCACGAACACGCCGCGCGCTCCGGGGCGGAGGGCGAGTCGACCCCCGGCCTCTCCCTGGCCGACGCCGCGCTGCAACAGCTCATGACCGAGGCCGCGCGCTCCTCCGAGGCTCGCGCGGCGCTCGCGCGCCTCGCCTTCGACGAGCCCGCCCCGGCCGCGGCCGCGCGGCGGCGCGCGGCGGCGGGGCTCGCACGTCACGCCGGCGAGGGCGAGCTGGGCGCGCTCGCCGCCGCCCTCGCGCGGGAGCGCGACGAGCTCCTCGTGGCCGGGGTCCTGGGCGCCCTGGCCGAGCGCGAACCCTCGGCCGGGCGCACGCGCATCCTGCTGGCCCACGGGCAGAGCGACGCGCCGTTCGTGCCGGCTGCGCGCGAGTGAGCCCGGCGCGGCCGGCGCTCTTCATCCGTTCTTGACGCGCGCCTGCTCTGCTGGAGGGGCTGCGGGCTCGCCGGAGGCCGCGCGCCATGAACGCACCGCCTCGCCGCTCTCCCGGGCTCGTCCCGCTCGTCCTCGCGGTCCTGCCCGCCGCCGCCGGCGCCCAGGAGACGGTCCCGCCCCTGCGCATCCTGAGCGAGGCCTTCCGCGACGCCGCGCGCGAGCGCCTCTTCGCCCCGCTGCCCCCGGCGCGCGTGGGCGAGGAGCTGGCGCCGGACGGACGCGTCGCGCGCCTGCTGGAGGACCTCGACCTCGACCTGCGCCTGTTCGAGAGCGCGGAGGACGACGACCTGGCTCCCGGCTTCGGCCTGGACCTGGCCAAGACCCTGCGGCCCTCGCGCGGCGACGCCGAGCCGGCGCTCGACCTGCGGATCGAGGGGCTGGTGGCGGCCGAGCGCGAGCAGAACCCCGACGACTCGCTGTCGACCGCGCTGCGGCTGCGCTGGTCGGGCGCGCGCACGCTCGGGCCGCCGGAGCGAAGCCGCGCCGCCGTGGCGGAGGCGCTGGAGCGGCCGGAGGTCGAGACGCTGCGCGCCCTCGATCCGGTGCGCTTCGAGGGCCTCGCGGCGCGCTTCGACCCGGAGGCGACGAGTGCGCTCGGCTCGGACCCGGACTTCGCGGCGCTGGCGGAACGCTGGGTCGAGAGCCTGGCGCCGCGCCTCGCGCCCGAGCTCGCCTGGTCGTTCGAGCTCGCCAGCGCGCTGGAGTCGAACCAGGACTTCTCCTCGCGCCAGGTGGCGCTGGGTGGGGCCTTCGCGGCGCGCGTGGTGGGGCTCGATCCGGACTCCGCGCTCAGCCGCGCCAACGTCTTCGACCTGCCGGCGGCGGTCCTGCGCTGGCTCACGGGCACGGACGAGCGCTTCGGGCTCACCGGCCAGGCCCTGCCGGGCGTGGTGGCCGGCCTGGACGTGGTCGACGCCGCGCGCGACGAGGTGCGTGGGTCCCTGACGGAGGACGAGAGCTTCCTGCGCGCGCGCCTCGAGCTGGCGCTCGCCACGCACGCCTTCACGCTCGACGAGCGTCCGGTCGAGCTCGGCCTGCGCTGGCGCTTCTTCCAGGAGCTCGACGCGCCGACGGAGGTGCGGCGCGCGGGGAGCGACGAGACGAGCCACCTGGAGCTGCGCCTCGGGTTCCGGCGTGGGTGGTTCCTGGCCTGGACGGCGGGGGAGCTGCCGCTGGATCCGAGCTACGACTCGACGGTGACGGTGGGGTATGAGGTGAGGTTCTAGGGGGGAGGGGTGACGCCCCCTCCGCGGGGCCCCGCCGTGCGACGGAGGACGCTCGCCGGCCCGGGGGCGCGTGCAGTCACGGGGGGAGGTCCGCCCCCCCGCCGCCGGGGGCCCGCCGCCCGCCCCCCCCCCCCGCCC
>Ga0315910_10002701_pt1 | contig 15378 bp, 14 predicted proteins | sample EdamamesoilMG_FD_204470 | JGI IMG/M metagenome (GOLD analysis project Ga0315910, IMG submission 204470) | Garden soil microbial communities collected in Santa Monica, California, United States - Edamame soil | ecosystem: Environmental > Terrestrial > Soil > Garden | place: USA: California...
CTAAATCTTCGTCCAGGCGCTGTTGGCCTTCCCCGATTTCAGCACCGCTTCTATGAATGCCATGACCCGCGCGCCGGTCGCCGCGTCGGGCGCGAACAGCGACGCCGCCTTCGGCGAGCGGCCTTCCAGCCTCGCCGTCACACGCTCGGCGAAATCCGTGTAGAGCTGCGAGAACGCCTCGATGAAACCCTCCGGGTGGCCGCCAGGCAGGCCCACCGAACTCGTCGGCGTGCCCGGATCGCCGCGGCGCACGAAGCTCGGCGCACCGCCGGCCTCGACGATGAGCAACTCCTCGGGACGTTCCTGGAACCACTGGATCGAACCCTTCTCGCCGTACACTCGCAGCCGGTGCGAATTCAGATGCCCGATGGCCACCTGGCTCGCCCACAGGCTGCCGCGCGCGCCGCTCGCGAAGCGCAGCAGCACGTTGACGTTGTCGTCGATGACGCGGCCCGGGACCTGCGCCGAGACGTCCGCCGCGACCTCCGTGACTTTCTCGCCCGTGACGAACTCGGCCAGCTGGAAGGAGTGCGAGCCGATGTCGCCGAGCGCGCCGGCGCCGGCCTGCTTGGGGTCCGTTCGCCAGCTCGCCTGTTTCTGGCCGGTCTGCTCGAGCAGCGTCGACAACCAGCCCTGCGGATACTCGGCCTGCACCACGCGCAGCTTGCCGATGAATCCATCGGCCACCAGCTGCTTGGCGTGGCGGATCATCGGGTAGCCGGTGTAGTTGAACGTCACGCCCAGCAGCCGCTTCTTGTCGGCCGCGAGCTTCACGAGCTTGTCGGCATCCGGCAGGTTCGTGGTCAGCGGCTTGTCGCAGATCACGTCGATGCCGGCCTCGAGGAAGGCCGCGGATTGCGGGTAGTGCATGTGGTTGGGCGTGACCACCGACACCACTTCGACGCCGTCCGGACGCTTCGCCTCCGCGGCGATCATGGCTTCCACGCTCGGATACGCGCGCGCCGGATCCACGTTCAGCGCGACGGCCGAGCGCTTCGTCTTCTCCGCATCCGACGAGAACACGCCCGCCACCAGCTGGTAGCGGCCATCCACCCGCGCCGCCATGCGATGCACCGCGCCGATGAAGGCCCCCTCGCCGCCTCCGATCATCCCCCAGCGAAGTGGACGCATTACTTGAGTCCCAGCGTCTTGAGTGCCACCGAGTTGTCGCCGCCCGCGGCGAAGTCATCGAAGGCCTTCTCGGTCACGCGGATGATGTGCTTCTTGATGAACACCGAGCCTTCGCGCGCGCCGTCCTCGGGATGCTTGAGCGCGCACTCCCACTCGAGCACCGCCCAGCCTTCGAAATCGTAGGCGGCGAATTTCGAGAAGATGCCGGTGAAATCCACCTGGCCGTCGCCGAGCGAACGGAAGCGGCCGGCGCGATCCTTCCAGGACGCGTAACCCGAATACACACCTTGTTTGCCCGTGGGACGGAACTCGGCGTCCTTCACGTGATACATCTTGATGCGCTCGTGGTAGAAATCGATGTACGCGAGATAGTCGAGCTGCTGCAACACGAAGTGCGAGGGATCGAACAGGATGTTGCAGGCCTCGTGGCCCTTGACGCGCTCCAGGAACATCTCGAAGGTCGTGCCGTCGAAGATGTCCTCGCCCGGATGCACTTCGTAGCAGCAGTTCTGCCCGTTGTCCTTGAACACGTCGAGGATGGGCTTCCAGCGTTTCGCGAGCTCGTCGAACGCGGCCTCGATGAGACCCGGCGGACGCTGCGGCCAGGGATATAGATAGGGCCAGGCGAGCGCGCCCGGGAACGCGGCGCAATTCTTCAGACCGAGATTCCGGCTGGCCTTCGCCACCAGCTTCATCTGCTCGACAGCCCAGGCCTGACGCTTGGCCGGCGCACCATGCACTTCCTTCGGCGCGAAGTTGTCGAACTGCAGGTCGTAGGCCGGATGCACCGCGACCAGCTGACCCTGCAGATGCGCGGCGAGCTCGGTGATCTCGATGCCGTGTTTGGCGGCGACACCTTTCAGCTCGTCGCAGTACGTCTTGCTCTCGGCCGCCTTGGCCAGGTCCATGACGCGGCCATCCCAGCTCGGCAGCTGCACGCCGACGAAGCCGCACTCCTTGGCCCATTTGCACATGTCGTTGAAGTTCTGCAGGTGCGGGCCGTTGCCCGCGAACTGCGCCAGGAAAATCGCCGGTCCTTTGATCGTCTTCACGCTCGCCTCTACAAATCAGACTTCGAGTTTCTGCAGGTAGTCGCCGCTGATCTTCACGGAGTCGAGGATCGGACGCGTGAACGGCGCTTCCTGTTCGTAGAAATAGCCCTTGGTGCCGTTGGCCTTGGCGGTGCCGATGACCTTCTTCCAGTCGATGACACCTTCACCCAGCGCCACCGAGGCTGGCTCCTTGTCCGGCGACTCGCGCTTGGCGACGTCCTTGACGTGCAGCGCGATCACGCGGTCCTTGTACTTGTTCAGGATCGCCACCGGGTCCTGCTCCGCGACCACCACCCAGCCCACGTCGAGCTCGATCTTGACCAGTGCGGGATCGGTGTTGGCCCACAGGTAGTCGAATGCCGTGGTGTCGCCGTACTTTTTGAACTCGTGGCTGTGGTTGTGATAACCGAAGGTCATGCCCGCGTCCTTGACCTGCTTGCCGAACTTGTCGAACAGGTCCGCGTTCCACTTCCAGTCGCGGAGGTCCCCGGTCTTTTCCGGCGGCGTACCGGGCGACGAGCACACGACATAACGGAGGCCGAGGGATTTCGCGTCGGCGACGATCTGGTCGCCCTTCTTCGCGATGTCGTTGCCGTTCGCGTGCATGCTCACCAGCGAGAAGCCGATGTCCTTCATCAGCTTGCCGACTTCGGTAGCGGGCTTGTCGTAGAAACCCGCGAACTCGATCTCGCGGAAACCGGCGGCGTACACCTTGCGCAGCGTGCCCTCGAGATCTTTGGCCGCTTCGTCCTTGACGGTCCAGAGCTGGATGCCGAGCGGCACCTTACCGTGGTGCGAAGCGAACGCCATTTTCGACCAGGCTCCGGCAGTCACGCCGGCAGCGGCGGACACGATGAACGAACGTCTGTTGATCATTGACCCCTCGATGATGGTTATGGCCCGATACCATCCGTGGCCCCGGCCCGGACGCGGGAGTACACGGCAAGTCGCCACGGGCAGTCAAGGACGGACTCACGACGGGTGTTTTTCCGTCATTTCCCCGATGCAATCCGCGAGCGTCCGCCGCAACTCGGTGAGTTTCGGGGGCTTGTCCAGCACCGCGATGACAGCCGGCGGCTGCTCGCCGGTGGCCGACAATCGCTGACCCCAGCCGGTCAGCAAGATCACCGGCGTCGTGGGCGATGCCGCCGAGATCGCATCGGCCACTGCCCGGCCGTCGAAGTGTGGCATGCCGAGATCGGTGATCACCGCGTGGAACGGCCGGCCGGATTTCATACCCGCAGCGAACGCTTCCACGCCTTGTTTGCCGCCGCCGGCGGTCTCCACTTCGTGGCCCTCGAGCGCCAGCATTTCACGCAGCGACGTGAGCAGCAGCGGATCGTCGTCGATGAGCAGGATGCGCGATTGCCGCGGGCGCTTGTCATTCTCCGCCCGCAAGGCAGGTTGCCTGGCGGCCGCCTGCTCGGGAAAGGTCAGGCGGAAAGTCGTGCCGCTGCCGCGCGCGCTGGTGATGTCGATGCTCATGTCATGACGTTGCGCGATGCCATACACCATGGCGAGACCCAGGCCGGAGCCGCGCTCGCCCTTGGTGGTGAAGAAAGGCTCGAGGCAGCGCCGTCGCGTGTCCTCGTCCATGCCGACGCCGGTGTCGGACACTTCGATGAACACGCGGCCGGCTGCCTTGACGTCGACCGCCGCCGTCCCCGTGCGCAGCGTGAGCCTGCCGCCCTCGGGCATGGCGTCGATGGCATTGAGCACCAGGTTGACCAGCGCCTCGCGCAGCTCGCTCTCGATGCCCATCGCGCTCAGGCCGGACTGTGCACTCACGATGCTGGCGTGGATCACGATGCCGCGCTGCTGCGGCATGTCGCTCCAGCGCGCGCGCGTCAGCTCCAGCACTTCGCGCAGCACGCGCTCGATGTCGACGCGGCGCAGCTCGAGTTGCGTCGGCCGGCGTCGCGTGAATTCGCCCATGCGCGCCACGGTGCGCGCCACGTCGTCGATGGCGCGCTGGATGATCTCCAGCTGGCGGCGCGCGCGTTCGCCGAAGCCCGTCTCGTGGTTGAGCAGCGACTCGACGTAGATGGTCACCGGCGAGATCGCGTTGTTGATGTCGTGCGCGATGCCGCTCGCGAGTTGCCCGAGCGCGCGCAGCCGCTCCTGCTCGAGGGCCGACTCCTGCGTGCGTTTCAGGTTTTCGTAGGCCTGCTGCAGCGAGCTGTGCAATTGCGCCTGGTTGGCGGCCAGCGCCACGTGTTCGCACAGCTGCCGCAGGAATTCGCACTCGGCGCTGCTGAACGCCTGCGCGCCGCGCCGCGCCACCACCAGCACGGCGAACACGCCGCCGTGGGTTTCGCTCGACAGCGGCACGATGACCATGGAGCGCAGGCCGGCGCTCGCCAGGCGTTGCGGGAACGGGAAATCCACCGTCGCGATGTCGGGCTCGTAGACCTGCTGCCCGCCGATGCATTGCGCCAGCCCGTTCTGGTCGATCGCGATCCTGGTCCGCGGCGGAATGGCGAGTTCGACCGCCAGCGCCTCGCTGCGTGCGCCCACGCGGTTCACCGTGAGCCCCTCCGCTTCGCGCGTGCACATGGCGGCGAAGTCCACCGGCAGGTGTTCTTCCAGGCTGCCCACCACGACCTGGAAGATGCTGTCGAGATCCTGGCGTTCGGCGATCGCGCGCGTGATCCGCTGCAGCAGGTCCAGGCGCTCGAGCTGCGTCAGCGTGCGCACTTCGGCGCCGTGTCGCACGCCGATCTCGCGCCGCAGGTCGGCATTCAGTCTCTCGAGCTCCTCGGTGCGTGCGGCGACACGCGCCTCCAGCGCCTCGTTGCTCTGCTTGAGCTCGGTTTCGATGCGCGTGCGTCGCGCATGGTCGGCGGTGCCCATCTGCACCAGGCCGAACAGCAGGAACATTCCGAACGCGAACACCCCGAAGTGCGCGCTCATGGCGTACTGGCTGGAGGCCTCATCCGACCAGAGCATCAGCGTGTGCGACATCACGAGCCCCAGCGCGTAGAGCGCCAGCGCGTGCGCAATACGATCGTCACCGCGCCGGCGCCAGAAGAGGAGTCCCACCGGGATCCACAGCAGCGGCACCAGTAGCAGCGTGGGCCGCAGGATGCCGAGGAAGCCGGCCGGCAGGTAACGCGGCAGCCACTGGAACAGCGCGAACAATCCGGCCGCGGCCGCGAGCGTCGCCACGGCGAACGCGGTCTTCGAGACCCGCGGCGCCGGCGCAAGCCACAGGATGGCGCCGATGCCCAGCGGAAGTAGATAGGCAGGCGGCGCCCAGGTGCCGGAGCGCAGGCGGCGCACCATGCCGTTGAGGATTTCGGACGCCGACGCCGGCTCGAGCGCGACGAGCACGTGCACTATCTCGAGCGCCCCGGCCACGGCGAAAACGATGGCCATGAGGCGGATGGTCCGCTCGCCCGTGCGCCACCCCAGGTCCCAGAACAGCAGCGACACCGCCACCGTTCCGACCGCAATGCCCGTGTTGAGGATGGTGTGCAGGACCGGGAACGTGGGTCCGGGCGCGGAAAAGATCGCGGCGCCGGCCATCAGGCTGATGCCGAGCGCAATCATGAAGTCCCGGCCGGGCCGAAGCTCCGCGGTGACGTCCACTCATCCCTCCCAGTGCCGCGAAGAATACTATTCTTGGGGCATGAACAACCGACTGGATCGCCCCGTCGACGCCGAACGTGACCACGTCCTCGGGGCGCCGCGCGCGGAAATCACCCTGGTGGAATACGGCAGCTACGACTGCCCTCATTGCCGAGCCGCCAACGAAAGGATCTCCGAGGTCCGCACCCAGCTCGGCGATCGCGTGCGATACGTGTTCCGCCATCGACCGATCAGCGGCAGCGACCTGGCGAGGCGCGCCGCCGAGCTCGTGGAGCGGGCGGCCACCCCGGACGAGTTCTGGAGCGCCCACGTCGCGCTGATGACGCGGTCACGCACCCTGACCGAAGACGACCTGCACGCGGTGGCGGAGGATCTGCGGCTCGCGGATCGTCCCGATTCCGACGAGATCACGGCGCGGCGCCACGTCGAAGCCGACATCGCCAGCTCGCATGCCAGCGGCGTGCGCTACACACCCACGTTCTTCATAAACGGGCTGCGCTACGACGGGCCTTGGGACGAGGCCTCGTTCACCGACGCCATGGTGGGATCGCTGGGCCACCGTGCCCGCGTGACTGCATTGCGCTTCGCGAGCTGGGCGCCGTCGACGGGCGTGATGCTGCTGCTCGCCAGCCTGCTCGCGGTGTTCATCACCAACTCCTCGCTGGGTGGCGCGTTCGAGGCGTTCTGGCAAACGTCATTCGGTTTCGGATTCGGCGCGACGCAGTTCCAACTACCGTTGGTGCAGTGGGTGAACGACGCGTTGTTGACAGTCTTCTTCCTGGTGGTGGGCCTGGAGATCAAGCGCGAATTCACCGTCGGCCATCTCGCGTCGCGCCGCAGCGCGGCACTGCCCATCGCCGCGGCCCTCGGCGGCATGGCCGTTCCCGCACTTATATATGTGTCGCTGGTGCCGGCCGGCGACTGGAGCATGGGCTGGGGTGTGCCCATGGCCACGGACACGGCATTCGCCGTGGCATTGATCGCGGTGTTGGGCCCGCGTGTGCCGGTGGAGTTGCGCATCTTCCTCACCGCGGCGGCCATCGTCGACGACATCGGCGCCATCATTGTTGTCGCCATTTTCTACTCGAGTGAGCTGCACCTGACGGCGCTGGTGTATGCCGTCGCGGCTTTCGGCTTGCTGGTGGCGCTGAATCGCTCCGGCGTCTACCGCGCCACGCCTTACATTCTGCTGGGTATCCTGCTCTGGGCGTGCGTGCACGAGGCGGGACTGCACTCGACGCTCGCGGGCGTGTTGCTGGCCGCGGTGATTCCGACGCGGCCGCCGCCTGACTACCACGCGCTGGTCGCACAGGCCGACGCGATTCTTTCCGCCGAGGCGCGCCACGGCGGCGAGCAATTCCGGCATGGGCCGTCGGACCCCGCGCTGCGCGAGCTCGACGCCATCCACGATCGGCTGGAGTCGCCCGCGGACCGGCTGTTGCGGCACGTTGCACCGCACTCGAGTTACCTGGTGTTGCCGATCTTCGCGCTAGCCAATGCCGGCGTGGTCATCGCCGCCGGCGTACTGCACGGTCATGGTGCGCTGATGCTGGCGATCATCGGGGGGCTGACGGTGGGCAAGCCCGTCGGCTTTCTGCTGGCATCCTGGCTGGCGGTGAAATCCGGGCTCGCACAGAAGCCCGACGCCTACGACTGGCGCCAGCTCGCGGGCGCCGGCGCACTCGCCGGAATCGGTTTCACCATGTCATTGTTCATCGCTGGCCAGGCCTTCGGGCAGCCCGAGGATTTTGCGGCGGCCAAGATCGCGGTATTCACCGCTTCTGTACTCTCCGCAATCATCGGCGTGGCGGTGCTGTTTCCGAGGCGGCGCCCGCCGCCCTGAGTGCCGCGCGACAGGCGGGATATTGGCCCGTCAAAGCGCCATACTCGCGCCATCCCCCGGCTTGCTGCAGAGGACTGCGCATGAACTCCCTGCCCCTACCCGTCGTGTCGCGCGAAGCGCTGGTCCACCAGCTCTACGAGGCAGCCGAGCTCGAGCACAACCTGATGTGCACGTACCTGTACGCGGCGTTCAGTTTGAAAAGCGGCACCGCGGAAGGATTGAGCGCACAGGAGGCGGACGCCACCGCGCGCTGGCGCCAGACCATCCTGCACGTGGCCATCGAGGAGATGGGACATCTCACGGCCGTGTGCAACATCACCGCGGCGCTCGGCGGCTCGCCGCGCTTCGGCCGCATGAACTTTCCGCTGGATACCGGCGGATTGCCCGCGAGCGTGGTAGTCAGGCTCGCGCCGTTCAGCGAAGCGGTGTTGCAGCACTTCATCTATCTGGAGCGACCGCTGGGCTCCGCCGAACCAGATGGCGAGGGATTCAAGAGCGATTTCATCTTCACGCGCGGCGTGGGGCGGCCGCGCGTCACGCCCATGCCCATCGACTACGACACGGTGGGCGCTTTCTATACAAACCTGTCGGAAAACCTCGCCAAGTTCGTGGCGCGCGTCGGCGAAAAGGAGGCCTTCTGCGGCGACCGCAATCTGCAGATCTCGCGCAAGGAGATCGACTTCCAGGGTTGCGATCCGGTGTTCTGTGCGAAGACCGCGCTCGCCGCCTTCGAGGCCATCGTCAGCCAGGGTGAAGGCGCCTCCGAGGAAAATCCCGATTCTCACTACTGCCGCTTCCTGCACATTCGCGAAGAACTGCAGGCGCTCCGGGCGGCGAACCCGGCTTTCGAGCCGGCCTATCCAGCGGCCGTGAACCCGGTGCTGCGCCGGCCGGTGCGCGCCGGCCTGCGCGTGTGGCTGGAAAACGAGGACGCGGCCGTCACCGTCGACGTCGCCAACAGCGCTTACATGCTGATGCTGCGCCTGCTGTCGCACTCGTACCTGCTGCCTCGTCCGCATCCGGGGAAGGCGCTGTGCGTCGACCTCGCCCTCGGACTGATGCGCGCGATGGCGCCGCTCGCCGAACAGGCGGCGCGACTGCCCGCGGGTCCGTCGAACCCGGGCTGCAATGCCGGCATGTCATTCACCGCGCTGCGCGACGCCGCGCCGCTACCGCCGGGCGCGAGCACGGGGAAATTTTTCATCGAACGCCTGCAGGAGCTGGCGAGTGCCGCGCGTTCGCTCGCGGTCAGCGTTGCGACGCCGCGCGTGACGCAGGCGCTGAAGGTGCTCGAGGATCTCGCACAACGCGCGGAACGACGCCTCCCGGGCGCCTTCGCCGAAGCCGCCACGATTCCGGCGGCTGGCGGAGCGCAGGCGGCGCCGGCTCCAGCGTCCGCGGCTGCCGCCGCCCCGCCCGCCGCCGCTTCGAGTGCGGCGCTCATCGAGCCGGGCAACGTCGCCCCCACGCCGCGCACCGTCGACGGCGTCGACTACATCGAGGGCCGCGATCTCACGCTGATCTATGAAGGCAAGAAGTGCATCCACTCGCGCTTCTGCGTGACCTGGGGACCGAAGGTGTTCATCGCCAACGTCAAGGGGCCGTGGATCAATCCGGACAACATGAGCGTCGACGCGTTGACCGAGATTGCGCATGTGTGTGTCTCCGGTGCGATTCGTTACAAACGCAAGGACGGCAAGCCGGACGAGGCGCCGCCGCCCGTGAACCTGATCTCCGTGCGCGAAGGCGGTCCGTACGCCATTCGCGCCGACATCCGGCTCGACGGCGCGCCCGCGGTGAGTCATCGCCTCACGCTGTGCCGCTGCGGCGCCTCGAAAAGCAAGCCGTTCTGCGACGGCTCACACCACGAGGTCAATTTCGCCGCGAGCGGCGAGCCGCCGACGGGCAAGGCGGACATGCTGCCGGTACGTGACGGCCCGCTGGCGATCGATCCCGAAACCGACGGGCCACTGCAGGTCCGGGGCAACATGGAAATCATCAGCGGCACGGGACGAGTGGTGGCGCGCATGGAGTCGGCGCGGCTGTGTCGCTGCGGCGGAAGCAACACCAAGCCCTTCTGCGACGGCAGCCATGCGCGCATCGGCTTCAAGTCCGGCTAGAACTGCCGCACGCCGCCGAGCTCGCGTTACGAATTGTTCAGGTGCGCTTCACGAGGAAGACGCTCAGTCGCGTGCGCGCGCGAGAATCGCCAGCATCGTATTCGAGCGGCCCCACAACGACGACGGCAGTACGAGCTGCTCGAGCTGCCAGCGCTCGCCGGCTTCGCGGTTCAAGGCATCGGCCACTTCGGCGGAATCGGCCTGGAAGATTCCCGTCTTGTACGGAATGAGGATGGTCTTGTATTCGAGTCTTGGCATGTGGGGCTCCGGGAATCGCGCGCTTCTTGTGTGTGCCGCCGCATCTTGTCACGTATGTCGACGCGACCCCCGGATTTCTTCCATGGTACTAGAGCAGGCGCGCCAGGCCGGTTCAGCTGCAGCGCCTGCGGATGAAGTCCAGGACCGCCGCCGCGCATTTCTGCGGTTCGATCTGCAATAGCAGGTGCGGCGCGTCGAATTCCGCCAGCTCAACGTCCGGGCGCAATTCGAGGATCTTGCGGCTCGCGGAAGCTGGCACCAGGCGGTCTTTGCGCGCCCGCATGTAGAGCATGGGTACCTGGATCTTCCGCAAGAGCGCGCCGCGATCGACCGCGAGCAACGCGGCCACGCGCGCACGAATGGCCTGGGCCGAAACCTTCGACAACACCGACGCCTGCGCGCGCCGGAGTTCCGGCGACGCCAGTCCGTTGTGCAACCAGGGCCCGGCAATCGCGGGATGAAGTTTGACGGCCGGCAGGGTTGCGGCCAGGCGCCCAAGCCCTCCCAGCATAGGCAACGGATTCGCGGCAAATGTGACGCACAGGATCAGGCCGCGAAGCCCCGGCGGGTCCGACGCAGCGATCGAGATGCCGACAGGCCCGGAGAACGACTCGGCCAGCAGCACGTAGTCTTCATCCGTCGGTAGTTTGGTGCGCACGTGGGCTTCGTGCCCCGTGTAGTCCAGCACCCGGTCCGTCGGGTATCCGACCACCTGGTGCGGAGCACCTTGCAACTCGCGCACGAAGGGTTCGAACAGGTCGCCGGTGCCGTCGAGGCCCGGCAGAAGCACGAGTCGGGTCATCAGACGCGCAGTCTACGACGCCTTTGGCAGCGGCACTCCCTTCGCAAATGCCGCCGCGTACAGCTCCAGGATTCCCGGCCAGCCATTGTCGACGCCGTCGCGCATTTCCCGGCCGCCGGATTCCATCCGCTCGAAATTCCGATGCTCGAGTTCCACGCGCGTGCGTTCGGCCGACTCGGCGATGAAGTTCACCTCGACTTCGGAAGTGAACTGCGGGCGCGGATCGGATTTCCATTGACCGTTGATTTCCCAGGTCACGACCAGGCGTCGGCCGGGATCCCAGACGCGCACGTGACCGACGGTGGATTCCTCGCCGCCCTCGTGTTTTCCATACCAGCGGCCGCCGACGAACGGCTCGATGAAGGATTCGCGCAGCGGCGTTTCACCGATGGCGTGCGACTTCGGCCACCAGCGATCTATCTTTGCGGTGAAGAAGTCGAAGGCTTCGGCCGGCGTCGCATCGACGACGACGCTCTTGCGCACCGGCGCGATTTGTATCGTTCTGTTCATCGCTTTTTCGCTCCTCGTGCCTTGTTCGCCGCGTTCACCTCGCGCGCGAAAGACGCCAGGGCGTCGCCCCAGAACTCGTCGAGCCAGCGCCGCAGCTCTCCCAATCCGTCGGGATCGATGTAGTACACGCGGCGCGCGCCCTCCGAGCGGTCCTTCACGAGGCCGGCTTCCTTGAGCACCTTGAGATGCTGCGACACGGCAGGCCGGCTCACCGGCAGCTTCTTCGCGATCTCGCCCACGGCCTGTGGGCCCGAACGCAGCGATTCCAGCACGCTGCGCCGCGTCGGATCGCTGATGGATTGCAATGCCTTGTGGTAAGCCATGGCTTACGGTAAGCAACTGCTTACCTCGGTGTCAAGTATTTCTTGCCGGCGGATTAGAACAGGAAGCGGCAATCGTTTTGCGCTGGTGCAAAATCTGCGCATGCCCGCGCTGCTCGACAACATCATGTGGAACTGCCTGTCGGGACCGCACGCGAAATTCGCGGTGGGTGCCGGCGAGGTGCGCCGTTACGCGCCCGGGTTCTCGCCGATCATCGGGTGCCGCGATCCGCAGCATCCGGATTTCACGGGACTGGCTAACTATTCGAGCCCGGGCGACAGCTTCTACGTGGACATCTGGTCGGGAGAGCCGCCCGCGGATTGGCAGGTCACCCGGGAAGCCACCATGTTCAAGATGGTGTGGGATGCCCCGATGCCCGCGGACGACGCGGCGCCCGACGCGGTACTGCTGCGTCCGGAACATGCTGCCGAGGCCCTCGAGCTGGCGCGGCTCACGAACCCCGGGCCATTCGGCATCCGCACGCCGGAACTCGGCGACTACTTCGGCTACTTCGAAAACGGAAGGCTCATCGCCATGGCAGGCGAGCGGCTGAGTGTCGGCGATCTGCACGAGGTCAGCGGCATCTGCACGCATCCCGACTTTCAGGGCCGCGGGCTCGCGAAAAAACTCACGCTCAAACTGGTGCGGCGCCAGATGCAGCGCGGCAAGACACCCTTCCTGCACGTCATGAGTCACAATACGTCCGCCCGGGCGCTCTACGAAAAGCTCGGCTTCCGCAACTACCTCGAGACCGTGGTCAGGGTCGTGACCCGGGTCTGAAGGAGACCAGGTCATGATCGATCACACAGGCCTCGGCGTCAGCGACTTCGCAAAGAGCAAGGCCTTCTATCTCGCCGCGCTCGCGCCGCTGGGTTACCAGGTGATCATGGAATTGCCCAAGGAGTTCGCACCGCAGGGCGCCATGGGTGTCGGCGTGCCGCCCAAGCCCGATTTCTGGGTCGCGGGTGGCGAGCCGAGTACTCCGCGGATACACATCGCGTTTCGTGCGGCGAATCGTGCGCAGGTGGACGCGTTCTACCGGGCGGCGCTGGCCGCCGGGGGCCGTGACAACGGCCCGCCGGGCCTGCGCCCGCACTATCACCCGAACTACTACGGCGCGTTCGTCCTCGACCCGGACGGGCACAACATCGAGGCCGTCTGTCACGATCCGCCAGCCTGATTCACCGGGGAAGCCCTGTGGCGTGAAGCAGGCACGCACGGCGACACGTCGATCGTTTATATTGCGCCCGACATGTTTGCCATCGTGCCGCTCGGAAAGAAGGGGTCCACCGGGATCCCTATTTTTACGATCTTCATCTGCGTGCTGTGCATCATCGTGCACGTGTTCGCGAACACCACCGCGGACCGGCTGGCGCTGGCGTTCTATCCATTCAATCCCGACCCGCTCAAGATGTTCACGTCGGTGTTCACGCACGCCGACGTCTGGCACCTGATCGGCAACCTGCTCTTCTTCTACTGCTTCTCGCGTTCGATCGAAACGCAGATCACCATCGTGGGCTACCTGCTGTCGTTCGTGGTGTTCGTGCTCGCGACCAACATCACGTTCGCGCTGACCGCGACGTCGCAGATCCCGACGGTGGGACTGTCGGGCGTGGTCTGGGGATACATGGGCATGTTCCTGTTCCGGTATCCCAAGGACAACATCAACTGCTTCGTCTGGTTCATATGGATCCTGAAGACCATCGAAGTGCCGGTGCTGTTGTTCGTGCTCGCCTACCTGGCGCTGAACATCTTCGAATACGGGCAGGGAGCCGAAACCGGCATCAATTACGTGGTGCACATCTCCGGGTTCTTCACCGGCGTGTTGTACAAGCTGGCGTTCTGGAAAGTCTTCACCACCGAAAAAGCGCCGGAGCCGAAGAAGCGGCCAGTGCTACCGCAGAGCCGCGCCCCCGCCCGCCTGCCTCACAAGTAGCGGGCGGCAACCCTTCAAAACTTGACCATCACGTGACGGACGGCCGTGTAGTCCTCGAGCGCGTATACCGACAGGTCCTTGCCGTAGCCTGAACGCTTCATGCCACCGTGGGGCATTTCGCTGACCAGCATGAAATGCGTGTTGATCCAGGTGCAGCCGTATTGCAGCCGCGCAGCCACTTTCATGGCCTTGCCCACGTCCTTGGTCCACACCGATGAGGCGAGTCCGTAGTCGGACTGGTTGGCCCACTCGATGGCCTGGTCGGCGTCCTTGAATCGGGTGACGCTGACTACCGGGCCGAACACCTCCTTCTGCACGATCTCGTCGCTCTGCTTCGCGCCGGCGATGATCGTGGGCTCGTAGAAGAAACCGCTGCCGGCCTTGGGCTTGCCGCCGGTGACGATCTCGATGTGCCGTTTCTGGTTGGCACGCTCGACGAAACCCGCCACCCGCGAACGGTGCTTGGCGGTGATGAGCGGACCCATCTCAACGCCCTCCTCCTCCTGCGTACCCACCTTGATGCTGCTGGCCGCCGCCGAAAGCTCCGCCACCAGTTTGTCGTGGATCTTCGGTGCCGCGTAGATACGGCAGGCGGCGGTGCAGTCCTGCCCCGCGTTGTAGAAACCGAAGGTGCGCACACCGCCGACGACGGATTCGAGATCGGCATCGTCGAATACGATCACCGGCGCCTTGCCGCCGAGCTCGAGGTGCGTTCGCTTGGTCCCATGCACCGCTGCAGCCAGCACCTTCTCACCGCTCGAGATCGAGCCGGTGAGCGAGATCATCGCGACCTGCGGCTGCGCCACCAGCGGCGCGCCGACGGTGGGGCCGCGGCCGCAGATGATGTTGACCACGCCCGGCGGAAACAGCTCCGCGCAGATGGCGCCCAGCTTGAGCGCGGTCAGCGGCGTCTGTTCGGAAGGCTTCAGCACCACGGTGTTGCCCGCGGCGAGCGCCGGACCCAGCTTCCACGCTGCCATCATGAGTGGATAGTTCCACGGCGCGATCGAAGCGACGACGCCGATGGGATCGCGGCGGATCATGCTGGTGAATCCCGGCAGATATTCTCCCGCCACCGCCCCGTGCAGGCTGCGGCAGGCGCCGGCGAAGAAACGGAACACGTCGGCAATGGCCGGGATCTCGTCGTTCAACGCCGCGGCCAGCGGCTTGCCGCAGTTCTGGGATTCGAGCGCGGCGAATTCCTTGCCCTCGACCTCGATGCGATCCGCGAGTTTCATGAGCAGCGTGGCGCGGTCTTTCGGCACGGTGGCCGCCCAGGCGGGAAATGCCTTCGCGGCGGCGCCCACGGCGGCAGCGATCTGTCCCTCGTCGGCCTCGTTCACCTGCGCGGTCACCTTGCCGGTGGCGGGATTGAGCACGTTCTGCTCGTCGCCCCTGCCTTTGACCAGTTTTCCGTTAACGAGCAGTTTCGTGTTCATCGTCGGGCCTCGTGAGGTAGTAAGCGAGCACGATCGGAATCAACGTCACCGCGATGACGATCACCGCCACCACGTTGGTGACGGGCCGGTCGCGCGGCCGGAAGAGTTCGCTGAAGAACCAGATCGGCAGGGTGCGTTCCTTGCCGGCGGTGAATATCGTGACGATGATTTCGTCGAAGGACAATGCGAACGCCAGCATGCCGCCGGCGAGGAAGGCAGTGGCCACCTGCGGCAGCAGCACGTAACGCAGCGTCTGCGAGCCGTCCGCGCCCAGGTCCATGGAAGCTTCCACCCAGTTGGTCGGCAGACGCCGCAGGCGCGCGACCACGTTGTTGTAGACGATCACCAGGCAGAACGTGGCGTGGCCGGCAACAA
>Ga0315910_10002702_pt1 | contig 15377 bp, 16 predicted proteins | sample EdamamesoilMG_FD_204470 | JGI IMG/M metagenome (GOLD analysis project Ga0315910, IMG submission 204470) | Garden soil microbial communities collected in Santa Monica, California, United States - Edamame soil | ecosystem: Environmental > Terrestrial > Soil > Garden | place: USA: California...
CGGCATCCTTGCCGCCAGAAGCGGCTTTTCAAACAGGCTCTAAGTGGCATCTGTGTTGCTCAACTAGGAAGTGCGGTTCCGACAGGCAATCTGTGAACACTATCATTCTAACCTGCCTGGCGCGTCGTTCACGCCGCAGCAGAAAGAGAATAGTAAAATGAAAAACCTTAACACTCGTGAGGCCGGTTTCACCTTGGTTGAAATCATGATCGTGGTGGCCATCATCGGCCTTCTGAGTGCGATTGCGATTCCCAACTTCGCTCGCGCCCGCACGACGACGCAAGTCAAAGCCTGCATCAACAACCTGCGGCAGATTGACAGTGCCAAACAGCAATGGGCGCTGGAATACAAGCAGGGCCCAACCGCTGAACCTGCCAGTTCTGACATTGCTCCCTACATGGGTCGCGGCGCTGGCGGAGCCGTGGCCGATGTGGATTTCACATGTCCGGCAGCAGGGACCTATATCTCGATTGGCAATCTGGGGACGCCTCCGGAGTGCACGCAGAAGGCTGATGGTCACCTTCTGCCGTGATTTCGCGCGCCGCGCTTTGGAGTGCGGCGGCTTGACGCCGCTTTTGCCGCTTGGGCAACCCTTCGCCCAAGTTGCGGTGCGTCGAGCGGCGCGGGGAATCACCTTTTCTGTGGTTCAAATGCCGGAAGGACGCTCCGGGAATCGGTGTCAGACAAATGCAGGCAAAGAAAGCAATTTCCCTCCCAATTGTTCCCTGACTAAACGGCGGCAAAAGCGGATCGAAGTGCTCGGCGCTGTAGCTGGCCCGCTGGCCGGCTGAATCCGGGTTACTCATGGGAGCAGATCAGGATCAGGTGAGTATAGGGAATGCGCAACAGATCATGTCGAACGTGGGATTCCACACGGGAGAAGCGCAGGGACGCCAGACGCGAATACTCCTCCCGGCTGCGGACGAATCTCCCCCGATCTTTATCCAACATCCACCGCGCGAACCGCGATTGCCCCGGAACATAGCAGCCGTCAAAGGTAATGAGACGACCTTGAGAACGCAGCGCCCGGCGGGCGAGGTCGAACAATTTCAGCGCTTGCTCGTCCTCCAGATGGTGAACCACACCCGTCGCCAGCACCAAGTCAAAGGTACCCTGCTCGCGTTCGATGCTGGCCGCGCCTACGTCTTCGCAGAGAAAGCGTGCCCTGTTCCCGAAACGTTTCCGGGCTGAAGCGATGTACTCGGGGCTGATGTCAAACCCGGTATAGTCCATCTCCGGCAGGGCTTCGAGAATGTCCGCGGGGCCGCATCCAATGTCGAGTACGCGGTCGCCGGGACGGGGGCGAATGTATCGCTGCACGTAATCCTGCCGGCCGCGCGTTGCTCCGATGAGCCGTGCGAACAGGCTGTAAACACGCGCTTGGGCGAGAAGGTCTCTAACCATAAATTGAAGGGGCGGCAGTTTGCATGGGCCGCCTGGCGAGTGCCAGCAACGAGGTCCCGAGCGGCAAGCGCCAGCGGCGACTGATGAAAAAAACCTCTGGCCGCAGCCACAGTTCAAACATCCAATTCACGAGCGGATGAATTTTCAAGTCCGACTCCACTGCGGCCTGCCGTTGCTGCGGATTGGCCCGGGAAAGTTTCGCCGCCCCTTCACCGAGCAAACGACGCTTCAGCCACATGGGTGGGAAAAGCGCGGCCATGAACTGAGTGACGTACAGCTCCGTGAAACCGGCGGAAACGAGTTTGCTTTCCAACCCGGCAGGCGCATAGCGCCGGCGATGATGCGCAACGTCATCGAAGTAGCTCCAGAGTCCTTGGTGAGCCGGCACCGTAATCATGAGATGGCCGCCGGGACGGATTTGCTGCCAGAAGCGGCGCAGGATTCTTTCATCGTCGTCCAGATGCTCGATCACATCGAACGCGCCAATGAGATCAAACGGCTCCGCGAACGTGTGCTGGAAAACGTCACCTTGGATGAGTGTACCGTGAAAGCGTTGTCGCGCGAACTTCAGACCTTCCTCAAACAAGTCCATACCGATCACTTTCCCGCCCGGAAACAACCGCTGTAGCTCGGCGAGCACGACCCCGTTGCCGCAGCCTACTTCCAGCACATCGCGGATGGCGGCGAATTGCGGTAGCGAGCGCAGGCCCGCAGCGATGCAACGGTTCCGGGAACGAAACCAGAAATGCCGGTCTTCCGCGGCAAAGAGCGGCGCAAATTGTTCCGCCGTGTAAGTGGCGTGGGTGGCCGCGTCACGCTCCATAAAAAGCCAGGACTTCAGTGATGACCGCGTCCTGCTCCGAACGCGTCATGGCATTGAAAAACGGCAGTCGCAGCAGGCGATCGCTGATGTCCTCGGTGACCGGGCACTGACCGGCGCGTCCGCCGAACCGGAGCCCCATTTCGGACAGGTGCAAGGGCACATAGTGAAATACGGCGTGAATGTCACGCGCCTTGAGATGACGGATCAGCGCCGTCCGCTCAGCGAGGCTGCAGGTAAGCAGATAGAACATGTGATACGCCTGCTCGCAATGGGCCGGCACGAACGGCAGACCCACGCCGTGGCTGGCGGCGAGGTCGCTCAAGTTCGCCAGGTAATATTCCCAAAGCGCCCGCCGGCGGGCTTGGACATCCGCCAACTCCTCCAGTTGCGCGAGGAGAAAGGCGGCCAGAAGATCGCCCAACACATAGCTGGAGCCAACGTCCACCCAGGTGTATTTGTCCACCTCGCCACGGAAAAAACGACTGCGGTTGGTTCCCTTCTCGCGGATGACTTCGGCGCGCTCAATGAACTCGCGGCGGTTGACGATGAGTGCGCCGCCTTCGCCGCAACTGAAATTTTTGGTTTCGTGAAAACTTAGCGTCGCCAGGCTACCCAAAGTGCCGAGCGGCCGGCCTTTGTATCGTCCGACAAAACCGTGCGCATTGTCTTCGACCACTGCCACGTTATGACGAGTCGCCGTTTCCAGAATCGAATCCATCTCGCAACTGACCCCCGCATAATGGACAGGGATGGCCGCCCGCGTGCGGGGAGTAATGAGCGATTCAAATTGCCGTTCATCGAAGTTCAAGGTGTCGGGCCGCAGGTCAATAAACACCGGACGGGCACCGCGCAACACAAAGGCATTGATGGTGGAGACGAACGTGAACGAGGGGGCGATAATCTCGTCGCCGGGTTTGATGTCGAGCAACAGGGCGGCCATCTCCAATGCGTGCGTGCAGGAGGTCGTGAGCAAGGCGCGTTGGCAGCCGAGAATTTTCTCGACCAGCCGCGAGCAGTCACTGGTGAACGGCCCGTCACCGGCGAAGCGGAGGTTTTGAAACGCGCGTTCCAGGCAGGCCGTCTCGCGGCCGGTCAAATACGGTTTGTTGAAGGGTATGTGCATGGCTCAGCCCGGTGGCATGGCGGTGATGCAGCGGCGACAATCCGCCAGTTCGACGTTTGCCAGGACGTCGAGGACGGAGACCGCGTGCTCGAACGGCGCGTGGAGTTGCGGATACTCCGGATAACCCTCGTAGCGCTTGAACAACAGCCGGATGCCGGCTTGCTCGAAGAGTCCTTCACTGCCCGCAAGATAGTCGCGCGCGCTGGGGCCGCTCAGGTACTCTGTCGCGCCGATCTGCCGCAGCAAAGAGACCAGTCGCTCCACGCGACCACCGGCGAGGTCGAAATCCTTTGAGTCGAGGAAACGTGTCGCGATGCCGAGCAGACGGGCAATGGACTCAGTGCAGTGGCGATTCAACTCGCTCAGTCGAGTCCACATCCGCGCCCTGAAGAAGTCGTGCAGCAGCGGCTCAATCTGCCCGAAGAAGCGCGCCGGCTTGTAGCTGTGCTGAAGCGTCCGGAAATGGTCGTCCTGCCACGGTGCTTCCGGTAGCCGCACTTCGCTGATCTTCGACTTCACTGCGTCCCGGCTGATGGGAATGGTCAGCCATTGTACGCCGTTTTTCGAGCAGATTCGGTTGCGGTTGCGCCAGTCATTCTTCGTGTATTGGACCTCGTCGTAAAAGACAAAGACATCCGCGTCCTGGATGAGGTCGAAATAACCTTTCCAAGGCAGATAATTCGATTGCAGCACAACGACGCGCATGGTCATTCCAATTCCAAAGGCTGCTCCAGCAGGCGCAACGGATTACCAATGGCGGACGCGTCCTCCGGCACATCGCGCGTCACGACCGCACCGATGCCGACGCGGGCGCGCGACCCGATGCAGCGCTGATTCGCGACCAGCACTCCGGAGCCGAGAAACGCCGCCGCACCAATCGTGACGTGACCGGAGAGGACGACGCCGGGCGAGAGATACGCGGCGTCCCCGATCCGCGAGTTGTGGGAGACGACGACGGAATTGTTAAGCAGCACGCCTGCGCCGAGTTCGACTTCCTGGCCGAGGTTGCACAGCGGATACACCAGGCAGCCGTCACCCAGGCGGCAAGTCGGATGAACCTGACTGCTCGGATGTACCAAAGCCGGCACACGCCGTCCGGCGGCGCGCAACTGTCTGAAAATTTCTACCTTCCGCGGCAGATGCCGGTAACCCAGACCGACGTAGAATTCGCAGTCCGCGAAGCGCGCCTCGACAAAGCGGTCGAATGGGAAGCTGTTCTCCACACCCCGGCTGTGGAGCACATCATCAAAAAAAAGAACCAGTTCCGGCGATGCCAAGGTGGAGAGCAGGCCAAGGATCTGCTCACCCAGCGCACCAAAGCCGATGATGCCGATCTTATTCACTTGGTCGCTACGAACCCGAGATACTTGAACAAGTTTCGTGACACCGGCAGCGCCCGCTGGAGCGCCTCGTCCACGATGGCCGCCTGCTGCATCAGTTCCGCGCGGGCCAGCAAGCCGCTGTTGATGAGGAATCCCTCACCCAGAAACCAGTGGTAATGGAACTCGACGCGCGAGAAACCCGCTGCGAGCAGTTCTTGTCGCAGTGTCTCCTCTTTGAAACCGCCAGCGATATCCTTGCCGAACTCGGCGTGGTTGAAAACCTCCCGCGAGACGCCAAACTTGGCCTCGATTTCCTCGTCCTTGAAGGTGACGGCCTCGATCTCCCGCCGGACGAGAGGGTGGTAATCGCCACCACGCTCCAGCGTGTAGATGTTTTCCCAGAAATAATAATTTGGGTCGAGGTCCGCATAGAATTTTCCGCCGGACGCCAGCGCACGACTGGCCGTCGAAAACGTGGGGGTCAATTCTGCGAGGTGGTGCAAAAAGGAGTAGGCCGTCACTAGCTGGAACCCGCCCGGTGCGACCGGATACGTGCCAGTATCGTGGTTCACGAGTTCAATATTTGCGGAGCCGAAACGGTCAACGCGCTCCAGCATCGCTGGCGTCACGTCCACACCAACAATGCGCCGGACGTAACGCTTGGCGATGTTGATCATGAAACCCGTCCCGCACCCCAGGTCGAGCAGGGTTTCCGCGCGCGTCTCCGGCACCAGTGCCGCAAGACGCCGCTCCACTTTCGCGATGTTTTCAGGTCGGAAGTGCGGCTCGCATTCCTGGTACTGCGCAGCCAGGCGTGAGTGGACCGCGATGTTTGCTTCGATGACTCTTTGTGTGAGTGGCGTAGGCATGAGTGGTTCGTCATTCGGTCTTCTGCTTGAACTTACGCTGCTCCGGCGGAGCGTAATACTCGTCGTAACTGGCGGGGACCTGCGCGTCGAGGCCGAGCTTTTGCCGCGCCGCAGGTGAAAGCTGCTTGAGGTCCAGATGCGCCATGGCGCGAGGAATATCGAGCCGCTGTTTCATCCACGGGCGGGCCATGTTGATGGTGAGGGCATGCCGCCAGCGATTGGACCGGTTTGCGCCGCCGGCGTGCCAGGTGCGCGCGTTGAAGAACCACACCGACCCGGCGGGGGCAATCACGCGACGGGCATTCGCATAGAAGAATTTCTCGGCCGGCGGCTCGGGTTGCCCATGCGAGTTCGGGAGATACCATGTCGCGCCGTTTTCTTCCGTGAAATCGTCGAGCAAAATGGTCGCCCCCATGTTTGTGGTGTAACCGGGAATGATGCGCGGGCAGTCCACATGGATCCGGCCCGAATAATTCACCGCGCTCGGCGGCATAGACGACGATGTGTAGGCATAGACAGTGCAGCCATCGCCGAGGATGGCGTTGAACGGACCGGTGAGGCGGGGATTGTCGAACAGCCGCCAGAACGCACCGCCATAAAGGGAGCAGAGCAGCACCATGCCGTAGTCTTTGTATTCGCACGTGCCGTGATAACGCACCTCGGCCTCCATGGCCGCTTCCAGCTCGCGTTTGGCGGTGGCGATGAAATCGGTCTCCAGCACGCCCTGCACAATGGCGGAGCCGGTCGCGTGAAACTCGCGGGTGAATTCTTCCAGGTTAGCCATGGGCAGGGATGGGTTCAAGATTCACGGTGTTGCGAATGACATAAAGGGGGCGATGCTGCACCTCGCGCAGGATGCGGCCAATGTAAAGACTCGCCAGGCCGATAACACTCAATTGCACACCGCCGAGAAAAACAATTACGCACACGGTTGAGGTGTAACCGAGCTGGACCTCCACGAAAAAAAGTTTCTGAATCGCCAGGGCCAGCGCCAGCAGGAAGCTCAAGGCCACCACCACAAAGCCAAACACAACGGTGATTTTCAGCGGCAGGTCGGAGAACGAAATAATGGCTTCCGCCGCCATCTTCACCCGGCGCGTGAAATTGTAGCTCGACTTGCCGCGCCGCCGCTCCTGATGCGTCACCTCCACGTAACTGCGCTTGAAGCCGAGCCAGCTTTCCAAGCCCGGCAGATAACGGCTGCTTTCGGACAGTGTATTATAAGCGTCCACAAAACGACGGTTCATCACGCGCAACGTCGCAGTATTGAGCGGCACATCGTAGCCGGTCAACTTGTTCAAAACGAAGCCGAACATGCGCGACGTTAAATCATCTGCCGTCGAGCCGGATCTCCGGCGGCGCACACCAAAGACAATGTCGCAATCCTCGTTCTGCAAGTGACGCAGCAGAGGTGGAATCTGGTCGGGAGGATCCTGCATGTCCACGTTGAGCATGCCCACGTATTGGCCGCGGGCGTGACGGTAGCCGCAGGAGAGCGCGATGTGCTGGCCGAAGTTGCGGCTGAAATTGATGACGCGCACGAACGGAAAACGCGCCGGAAGCTGCGCCAGCGTTTCCGCCGAGTCGTCACGGCTGCCATCGTTGACAAAAATCAACTCGGCCTGAGTCGCGATATCAGTGACCCCAAGGTGTTGCTGGAAAACTTTCAAGTACTCCTGGCAGAACTCCTCTGCCAGATAGGCATCGTTGTAAATCGGAACCACAAAGGAGTATTTGATCACGGTTCTAATGTTCCAAACACGGTTTCCAATTGTGAAGACATGGAACTAACGATTTCATCTTCTCGGCGCTTGGGCAAGACTTTTGCCGACCGGAGCGCGCAGGCGATCCTGTAGTCTGGGAATGGCAGGGACCGTGAAACCCAGCAGGCCTTCCGGCTTTCGCTGGATTGAAGTTAGTGGTAAAACTCGGCTCGCCCGCACTGCCAGTCTTTGCAATCGCGGCACGGATCAAAATCGAAGTCATTCGCCAAATGCCGTTCGCGCTTGGCAAGCAACTGACCGAGCCAAACCTCCTGGATCGTCTGCTTGTTCAGATCGCCGACATACCGATCGCCATTCCATTCGGCGTCGCACTGGGCCACGTGCCCCGTCCAGTGAATCGACATCGTTCGCATTAGCCACGGACAAGGAATCGTTCGGTCACGGCTCGGAATCGCCAGGTTTTCGGCCTCCACTCCGAGGCCCCAACCCAGCTTCTGCCGCACCTTGATGGTCACACCCCGGCCGGTCCATTTTCGCTTGAACATTTCCTCCTCGTGCTGGTTCTCGTCCTGGACGATAAACTGCAGGATAATCTCAAGCTTCTGCAGCCTGCCCAGTGATTTCGCCTCCAACAGGGTATGGATGTTCTTCTCGACGGTGCGGAAATCTCCCCCAACCCGGATCTTGTTGTAAGTCGGTTCCGTTGCGGCATCGAGTCCGACCGTGATCTTGTCCAATCCCGATTCTTCCAAGCGGTCGGTCCATTCCTCGCGGAACAAAACCAGGTTGCTGTTCAAATAGACCTTTTTCAAGTGAGCTTCCTGCTTTGCAAAACGGAGATAATCAAAAACCAGGTCCTTCCGGACAAACACCTCGCCCATGATGGTCGCCCAAACTTCGGTCTCGGGGTCCTTCTCAGCAATCTCCTTGGTCAACCGTTGGTAGAGCTCTAATTCCATGAGACCCTTTGGACGCGTCATCTTGGGTTGTGGACACATAATGCAGCTCAAGTTACAGCCGCACACAATCTCAAAAATTATCACCTTGGGGAAAGGATGGAGGACGCGGTTAACGGGAATTGATTCGATGTTTACCGGTTTCATATTTCTAAAGACTACTCTGGCGCGCAGCGAATGTCATAACCTGCCAAATGAATGTCGAGGCGGCGCGATTACACCCGTTGAGCAAAAGCAACATGTGTTCCACGCGAGAGCCTGATCGGAATCCTTGCGGCAGGCAACACCGGAGCGACATGAATCGCGCCCGAGGATTTCAACTGACCCTCGAACGCATCTTGTGCGCAAGTGCCTAAGAACGGGGCAGCGGTGGCACGCAAAGAGGGTCACTGATCACAAAAATAGGATGGTCGGAGCATCTCATGATCCGGTTCGATCTTAACCTCTGCTGTATTTAGTTGGCGCGATTTCGCGTCGCTGTCACCGCAATCTAAATTCCCCACGCGCGCCCAAAATCATAAGTCGAGGCTCTCCGCAAAATGCGCAACGGACGTGTCCTGTCCTGCCTACACCAGATCGTCAAGCCTCGATAATCCGGTGGTTCGGGCGAGCAGATCGAAAGCGTTCAAACGAGCACCTGATTCGGCTCAACCCGCGACTTCGATCTCCCCGTGCCGATGCCGTCGCCGCAGTTCGATATCGGTGATTGAGAACCAATCCAGTCAATCGTAGCCTCGTCGACTTGACGTTCCACCCGTACTGAACTTTCACGCAGAATGCGCCGCTGCGCTCAAAGGTATCAGCTGCTTGACAGCGCCGAGTGCATTCTAAACACTTTCCCGTATGCGGGAACCCTCACGTCGGATGACAATTGCCAGGCTTTCGGGAACCAATGTCTGCGGCTCGCCACCCGCCCACTCGCAGGCGAGGGACAGGAACAACAGATCCCATCTATGACGCTGGGCGAAAACGGATCCAATCAGCAAAGTCCAGGACTAGGATTCACCCGATGGATGCCCGCAGTTTGGTCGGTGCTTTTCCTTCTGATCGCCGTCGCATACGCGTATTACACGAGCTTCAGCTATTTCGCGTTTTACGATGACGAGGGTTTCATGATGATCACGGTTCAGGGCTTCTTGGGCGGGCATCCGCTGTATAATGACGTCCTTACCGGCTACGGACCGTTCTATTATTTCTACGAGTGGTTCATTCATGCGGTTCTTTCCGTTCCGCTCACACACGACTTCACCCGAGTTGTGTGCATCTTCCACTGGGTGGCGGCCGCATCTGTTCTGGCCGTGGCCGGCGGACTCATGACGAGGTCGCTCTGGGTCGGTCTGTTCGTTTTCATGCAAGCCACGTTGCACCTGACCCCGTTGGCCAGGGAACCAGGGCATCCGCAGGAATTGGTGGCTCTGGTTCTGGCGGTCGCGGTGCTGGTCGCCATCGGGGGTTCGCAACGGAGAAGCATGCTCGTGATACTGGGCGCCATTGGCGCAGCGTTGGTGTTCACGAAAATCAACGTGGGTGTGTTTTTTGGAATCGCTCTGCTGTCCGCATTGATTGCCCAGGGGCCGGTTTCCCGGCCGCATCAGGCCTTTTTTTGGGGACTGCTGGCGATCAGCAGCCTGGCATTGCTGCTTTTGTTTCGGGCGCACCTAAGTGAAACATGGGCGCGAGTCTATTATGGGCAGGCCTTTATCGCGATCCTCACTACCAATGTCATGGCCCGAGTCTTTTGGGGTGGACGCCAGCCCGGCATAATTCAAGTGATCCCTGTCGCCGCTGCATTCACTGGCGTCTCGATTCTCTTCGTCTCCGTTCTGCTGCTCACCGGCACCTCCCTCCCGGCCATGGTTGAAAGCCTGGTAACCGCACCCTCGAAGCTGGGCGACCTATTTAGCATTCCCTTGCGAGTCCCAAACGCATCCTGGTCGGGCATCGCCGCCTTGCTGAGCGGCCTCGCGGTGGTGTCGCTTCGAAACCAACTGAGCCGCTTCCAGCCGGTGCTGGCAGTGGCGAAGGGTTTATACGGGTTGCTGGGCACGCTGTTGCTTGTCGGCTACTACAATCAGGAATTGGGCTACCTGTGGCCTTGGGGATGGTTGGTATTGGTCGGAATTGAAACCGAGTCTCCGGCCGCACGACGCTCTGCCTTTGCACGGCTTTGCCTCGGCCTGCAGGCGGGCTGGCAGGGACTTCAGGCTTACCCGAGTGCCGGCACGCAAGCTGTGGTCGGGACTTTGTTACAGGTCCTCGTCTATTCAATCTGCCTGCACGATGCCATCAAGGCGGCCGCACCCTGGGTGGTCCGGCGACTTCCCACTCCGACGCCACGCACCGCTGCCTTGTTGAACACCGTCCTGCTGGCAGGACTCCTGTACCTGTTTGCGGACAGGTGGTGCAATCCGATATCGGCCCGGCGTTATTATCGGTCGGTTCCCCCGTTGGGATTGCGCGGTTGTGAACAGCTTCGCTTGCCGGCTGAGGACGTCGAGACCTACCGCACGCTCACGCAATTCCTCCAAACGGAATGTGACACCTTCATCACCGTTCCCGGCATGAACAGTCTCCACTTTTGGACCGGCAAAATGCCACCGACCTATCTTAATTCCTCGGAAATCGTCCTGCTGAATCGCAACCAGCAGACACAACTGATTGCCGCATTGGGAAAGGCCAAGCGCCCGTTGATCGTCGTGAGAGAAGCAGGCGGGATCTATTCCTTTACCCCCGACACGGGGCCGCTGGGGAAGCTGATCAGCCAGCAGAGTCGCGAAATCCGGAGGATTGGCCGTTTCCGCATTCTCGAGCCGCAGCCACCCATCGCCCCGTGAATGTCGCGCCGTGGGATTCAGCCAATCGAAGGAACGTGGCACTTATGCGGCCTCTCGGTTGGCGCCGCGCAATCCATTCAGGCATAGCAGAGCGTTCGCCAACGAAACAACGGCAAACGAAGTTATCCACCTGGTGGCTGTTTGAATTTACGACTGGCTTCACTCCTCACCGACCGGTTTTGCGAGGCGGTCCAGCACCTAGGCCACCGTGTCGGGGTCCAAGGACCGGGCTTGCGCCTCCAAGGCATCGGCTTGTTCAGGATTGCCGCGCTTTCGCGTCAGGACAGAGCGGATGGCCGGATCGTTGTTTGGGGCAAGCTGTTGAAACTGCGCCCGCCCAGAACAGGAAGCGACGCGTTGGCACGAGACTCGATCCGCGTCAGTCCGGCTTGCCCGTGCGGGGAGTTGGTGTGGAACGTCTCCGGTAGTCGCCGCGGCTGAAATATTTCTCCAACCAGACGTACATGCAGATGAAAAAATAGCGACTGCCCATCTCCTTGAACTTGAACTTGGCGACGCCCGTGCGCCGGTTGCGCCAGGTGATTGGAATCACCGTCCAGGTGTAGCCGCGCACAATGGCTTTGAGCGGGAGTTCGACCGTCAGATTGAAATGCGGGGCGATGAGCGGCCGGCAACCCTCGATGACTTCGCGCCGGTAGGCCTTGAAAGCGTTGGTGGTGTCGTTGAGTTTAATGCCGAAGAGGGCTTTCAAAAAGAAATTCGCCAGCCGGTTGCAGGCCAGCTTGACGAACGGATAGTCCATCACGCCGCCGCCCTTGCAAAAGCGGCTGCCGAAGACGCAATCATAGCCCTGGTTCAACTCCTCCCAGTAACGCACCACGTCGCGGACATCATCCGATTCATCGGCCATCATGATCACCACGGCATCGCCGCGGGCCTGTTCGAGTCCGTAGCTCACCGCCCGGCCAAAGCCGCCCGCGCCCGGGTTTTGCAGCGGCTTCAGGTTCGGCACCCGGGATTGCAAATCGGTCAGCACCTCCCAGGTGCGGTCGGTGCTGCCGTCATCCACCACCACGATCTCATGCGGGATGTGATACGCTCTGAGTTCGACGTGCAAATGCTCGGCCGTGCGCCCAATGCAGCCCTCTTCATTGCGAGCTGGGATGACCACCGAGAGCAGCGTGAGGGGCGGGTTGTTGGGGTGGTTCTCGGTCATGGATTGGCGCGCGGCGTGGTTGAACCCGCTCCGATCTTCCTGGGCCGGGAAGCGGCGACCAAAAACTGCTTCCCAAAGAGCGGCCACAAGAAACTCCACCTCAAGTAGAGCCGTAACAGCACCGGGTACAGCCTCGCAACCAGCGACGGCGGCGCAAAGCTCATGGTGTAGGGCAGGAAGCTGGCATGGCAGACGGCAATTTCAAAGCCCTTCAACACGAGCAACTCGGACAGGGACCGCTCGGTCAGGGGGACGAAATGATCGAAGAAATCCCAATAGGCCCCTTGAGTGCGACGGATGTTCGGTCCCATGGCGATGAGCATCCCGCCCGGCTTCAAGACGGCGAAGATTTCTTCGACGCACCGCTCCAGCGCCTGCTTGTCGCCGAGATGCTCGAAGAAATTTGAGGTAAAGACACAGTCCACCGAGCTGCGGGGAATTGGCCACGCCGCGGTGACGTCAAAATGGAACGGTTCGATCCCTTCGCTCCAAAACTCTGCGGCTTGTGGATTGGCGTCCACGCCGAGTTTTCTGCCGGCCCGAATGTGATGCAGGAATTCGCCGTAACCCGCCCCGAGATCCACCACCACCGCATCCGCTGCAATCCACCGTTGGAAAAAATGCCGGGCCAGCACGCCCCAGATGCGGTCGCGCCCCTCCTGGCGCTCGCGGAATCGGTTCGAGTAAACCTGCTGTAGTTCTTGTGGTGTGATCCCGGCCATGACATTCGCGGTCAGTTCAGAGTATCGTTCACTCCTTCCAACCAGTTCGGGTGCTGCCCGGCATGTTCGGCAATCTCCGACCAGATTGCCTCGAGCGATGTTTGCGGCTTCCAGTTCCAGACGCGCGCGGCCTGACTCGAATCCAAAACCAGCCACGGCACATCAAACCGTCGCCCGGCTGACTCCGAGGCGATCGTCCGCGCGCCGAATCTAGCCGCGCACCACGCGCTCAATTCGTGGAGCGATGCGCTGTGGTCGAGCCCGCCGCTGACGTTAAGGGTTCGGACGGATCCGGCGGGTGGACTTTTCATTTGCGCGGCGACCAAAGCCAGGAGATCGCGCGCATGCAGGCAGTCCCGCACCTGATGGCCGAGGCCATCAAAACCGATGTATTTGAGGGGCCGCTGGCAGGCATACGCGTGGATCCAGTACGAGAAAATCCCTTGATCAATCTTGCCGAACTGGCCCGCTCCAGCCAGCACACCGCAACGATTGATAAACACCGGTAGATCGAACGCCTCGGCGTACTCACAGGCCAAAATCTCCGAAGCACGCTTGGAACTGCCGTAGAGCGAGAGCGGCGGCTCTGTGGAAAAACCCTCCGCCACGCCGCGCTCGCTCCATCCCGTCACCGCGCTTCCGGCCGGGCGCGGAACGAACCGCCCGCCCTTGCCCTCGACGGGGATGCCTGCCAGTTCGCGGAGGGCATACACGCGGCTGGTGCTGAGCATGATCAAGCCGCTGCGCCAGGACTTCGCGAGTTCCAGCAGGTTGACCGTGCCGAGCAGATTGTGCTCGATCAACTGGCGACTGCTGGTCTGGCCGGTTACGCCTGCGAGAACGCTCGGCTCGGCCGCCGCGTCGAGAATCCAATCGCAGCGCGGCAAAGCTTCGAGGTCGCTGGGCAGGCGGATATCCGCGTGGCCAAGCCTCACGCCACACTCGCGGAGCGGCCGGCGGTTCGTCTCGCTGCCGGCGCGCGCAAAATTATCCACGCCGACGATCTCCCAATCCGGCCAGTCTGCTCGGAGCCCGCGTGCCAGCGTACTCCCCACGAACCCGCAAGCGCCTGTGATCAGAACACGCATGGGTGGTTTCATCTGGCGGCAAGCCGTTGCTGCCACGCGGCGGCAATTTCCTTGAAGATTTGCGGCAACGACCGCGTGATTTTCCAGTTCGGGTAATGCGATTTCATTTTCCGCAGATCGCTGTAGTAACAGATGTGGTCGCCACTCCGGGCCTGGTCCACGTAACGGTGAACCTGTTTCCTGCCCGAGCAGGTCTCCGCGAATTCGAATGCCTCAAGAATCGAGCAGGAATTCTCCTTCCCCCCACCCAGATTATAGACTTCGCCGCAGCGGGGCGACCGCGCGAACTCGAGCATGAAATCCGCCACGTCCGCCGAGTGGATGTTGTCGCGCACTTGCTTTCCCTTGTAACCATAAATCGTGTACTCCCGGCCCTCGAGATTGCACTTCACCAGGTAGCTCAGGAAACCATGAAGCTCGACGCCTGAATGGTTCGGGCCGGTCAGGCAGCCGCCGCGCAGGCAGCACGTCGGCATGGCGAAGTATCGGCCATACTCCTGCACAAGGAGGTCGCCCGCCGCTTTGGAAGCGCCGAACAACGAGTGTTTCGACTGGTCAATGGAAAAACTTTCCGGAATGCCGTGCGTGTAGTGCGGATCGGCATAATCCCACCGCTTTTCGAGTTCTTGCAAGGGGATGGTGTTGGGGAGATCGCCGTACACCTTGTTTGTGGACATGTGGATGAACGGCGAGTCCGGACAGAACTGGCGCGCCGCCTCCAGCAGGTTCAGCGTTCCCACGGCGTTGACCTCAAAATCCTCGAACGGCAGGTCGGCCGCGAGGTCGTGGGATGGTTGGGCGGCGGTGTGGATGATCACCGCCGGTTTGAGCGCTTCAATCAGCTTCAACATTCCGGCCCGATCGCGAATGTCCAGTTCGTGATGCGCGAAGCCGGGGAGCGAGCCCAAAAGGCGCTGCTGATTCCACCGCGTGTTCCCCTGCGGCCCGAAGAAGGCTTCACGCTGGTTATTGTCCACGCCGGCGATGGCAAAGCCAGCCTGATGAAAGCAGGTCGCCACTTCAGACCCGATCAAGCCCGATGAACCTGTGACCAACGCAGTTTTCTTCATTCAAGAAATCAATACCCGCCGACAATTTCGTGTTGCCCTTCAATCAAACTCGAGAACGCTGACCAGCATTCGAGGCGCAGGCCAACGCGCAGGAGTCTAAGGGGCCATCTGAGGGAATTCCAACATAAACACTCGTTCCGTGTACATCTGGCAGGTTGCCCCGGGTTAGTGTTTCCATAGGTTCTCCCAGTGAGCGTTTTGGCGCGCCTCGATCAAGGCGCACAGGTGACGCAAGCCGAGCGGCGTCCACGATTGGCCGCTGCGT
>Ga0315910_10002703_pt1 | contig 15375 bp, 12 predicted proteins | sample EdamamesoilMG_FD_204470 | JGI IMG/M metagenome (GOLD analysis project Ga0315910, IMG submission 204470) | Garden soil microbial communities collected in Santa Monica, California, United States - Edamame soil | ecosystem: Environmental > Terrestrial > Soil > Garden | place: USA: California...
AGCCATGGCGACGCGGATCAGCGAGCGACTTCCGCAGAGCCTCCCGCTGGCTTCGGACTCGTCCAGTGCCGACGCTGACGCAGGCTATCTGCCCGAGCGCCCCTTAGAGCGCGACGTGGTGCGGCAGGTGGCGCTCGCGGCGCTGGGCGTGCACGCTGGCGAGCGGCCACTGCTCCGCTACGCCGCTCGCTACGCGAGTTGCGAGGTGGAGCCCGCAAGTCCAGCGGGAGCTACCAGCGGGGTGCCTGCTGCCAGCGGGGTGCCTATTGCCAGTGCGGTGCCTGCCCCCGCAGGCTCTGTGGCGGGCATGAAGCGTGCGGCAGGTTGCGGCTTCGAACCAGTGACGTCGATCTCGAGTCCCGGCGACGTGCAATCGCTCGCCGATCTCGCTCGTTACGCGCTTGGGCTCGCGGGGTGCGAGAGATTCGACGCCGCTCAGGTGCAACGTGCGCTCGCCGGCAACCAGGCCAGCGCGCTCTGCCCCTGAGCCCGCGTCACGGTTCTCTAGTACCGCAGCGCGGCAGCGGAAGGTGTGGCGTAATTGCGACGGGGCTCGCCGGCTACTGCACCGACGAATCGGGTTTCGGAAGCTGCACCTCGCGTGCACGTTCCACGCCGCCCACACCGGCTACGGCGCGCAGTCGATCGACCGAACCCTCGTCACAGCTGCCCGAGATGACGCCGAGCTCCGCATGGACTTGCTCCACGCTCAGCCCCGCCGATTTCAGGCCGGACACCGTGGAATTCGTGTCCGCGCCATCGCTGAGCGACACCATCACTTGAACTCGTGCCATGGTTCCTCCGCCGTTAGGGAGCTTGCACGAAACCCCAGCCGAAGTCACGCACGGGTGAGAGCCGGCGCGCTTGGTGGAGCATGTGATTCGCGAGTGCAAACCCGCGCAACCCCGTGGCTTCGGCAAACTGCGCCAGGATGCCGGCCACGCATGGCGTGGCCATGCTGGTTCCCTGGAGCGAGCGGTAGCGGCTGGGCATGGGCCAAGACGAGAAGACGTCGACACCCGGCGCAGCGATGTTGACCTCGCCACCGTTCGGGTTCAGCCCCCCGCAAGAGAACGGTGCAGCCTGAAGCATGCGATCGAGCGCGGCCACCGCCACTATCGAGGGTGCGTTGCCGGGGTGTCCCACGCACGCGATCCTGCCTGGCCGGCTGCTCTCGTTGCCCGCGGCTGCCACGATCAGCGTGCCCTTCTCCGCCGCACGCCGCGCGACCGTTTCGTAGATCTGGCTGTGTGCGTCGCCGAGCCCCACCGGTGAGCCGAGCGACATGGACACAATCTCGCAGCGGTTGGCGAGCGCCCAAGCGATACCTGCGAGAATGCCACCGTCGCCGCCGCGACCCGCGTTGTTCAACACCTTGCCCGCGAAGATCTCCGCTTCGGAGGCCACACCGTAACGACGCTCACCGGAGGCGGGCCTGACCGGGCCACAGGCGGTGCCGATGCAATGAGTGCCGTGGCCGTGCCCATCTTGTACGGATTCGCCGAGGATGAAGGATTGCGTCGAGACGCGCCTCCCGGCAAAGTCAGGGTGGTGCAGGTCGAAGCCGGTGTCGAGCACGGCGATCCGCATGTTTCTGCCGAGGAAACGCGACTGAGCGGCGCGCGTCGCCTGCAGGCCCCAGGTCGAACCGAGCTCTTGAACCTGTGCCATCGACTCCAGCGCTGCTGCCGGAGTGGCGGCCGCTCGCGGGCGCTGTTCGAGCAACTGTTGAACCATGTCGAGGAAGGCTGCGCGATAGCCGCGATAGAACTCGTCATGCGCGTGAGTCAGCTCTGGCGCGGAGGGGGCGAGAGTTTCGGGTGTCGGGTGCGGTAGCTCGGAGGGTAGGCTGAAGCCCGGCATGGCACTGCCGTTCGTCGGAGACTCCAGGCCCTGAAGCTCCGACAAGGCGTACACGATTCGCTCGGGTTCGACGGCGATGATCGGGCTCGCTGGGTCGGTCACCGCGGCCACCATCGCTTCTTCTCGTTCTGGCGGAGCGTTCACGATTGAAACACCCAGCTCGTCGAGCATGATGCTGGCGGGCCCGTAGCTGTCGGGTTCGCCCGCCGCTGCTTCGCTGTACTCACTCGCACTCAGCGCCTCGATGCCGAGGCGCGCTTGCAATTCTCTGCGGCCCGAGTCTCCCGCGTCTTGGCTGAAGAGCACGATGTAGCGTCCCGTTGTCTGTGAACCGGTGCCGATGTTTGCGCTAGCCATGGATTGACCTCCTCGAACTCCAAGGGTCGCGACCAAGCTGTCGCCGCCCCCGAGCAACGCTTCAGCATGCGCTCAGACAGGGCACGAAGCAACGTGCTCGCGTTACTAGGATCCAAGCGTCGAGTGCCCTGACGGTCGTTCAGTGACAAGCTCAGTGGACGCAACGAACACGGAGCTCGAGCGCAGCCGCTGCTGGCGCTGCCGCTGGCGAACGGCAGTGGCCCGAGCGGCGACGTAACGTCCGATCGACGGCGCGGCCGGCGAGCTACCGCCGCGGAACCAGCGCGAAATGTGGGGTGTTCTTGCAGCCGGGCGCCTGCTGGTGGCTCGCTGCCAGCGTCGGATCCATGACTTCGCCGCGAGGTCGAAGCATGGCGAGGACACGGTACACAGCGATGGACGCGAACATGCCGCTCAGGGCGTTGCCCGCGGCGGCTCTGCGCGCAGTCTTGCGCGAGGGTTATTCGCGCGAGGACTTGAAGAGCGATGTGCTGGCGGGTCTGGTCGTGGGTATCGTGGCGTTGCCGCTCGCGATGGCCTTGGCGATTGGCGTTGGCGTAGCGCCGCAGTTTGGCTTGTACACGGCGATCGTAGCGGGCTTCTTCGTGGCGCTGCTTGGCGGATCTCGGATGCAGGTGAGTGGCCCCACCGCCGCCTTCATCGTGATCCTGGCGCCGATTCATACCAAGTTCGGTATGGCGGGACTCTTGATTTCGGGTCTGCTCGGCGGCGCGATCCTGATCGCGATGGGCGTCTTGCGCCTAGGGCGCCTGATCCAGTTCATTCCGCACCCAGTCACCTCGGGCTTCACCGCTGGGATCGCGACCGTGATCGCGACGCTACAGATCAAGGACCTCTTTGGGCTCCAACTTCGGCGCAACCCGGAGCACTACCTCGAGCGGGTCGCCGCCATGTTCGAAGCGCGCGGTACGGCCTCGCTCGGTGAGTTCATCATCGGCGGCAGCACGCTCGCTCTGTTGGTGCTGCTGCCTCGCTTCACACGACGCGTGCCCGCACCCTTGTTGGTGCTCCCGGCCTCCGTGCTGATCTCGTTGGCACTAACCCGCCTGCTTCCGGATTTTCATCCCGCGACCATCGCGAGCCGGTTTCACACGACTGTCGGGGGGCGCGTGTTCGACGGCATCCCGCAGCTGCCGCCGCTGCCGGTCGTGCCGTGGCTCATGCCAGGCCCTGAGGGCGCTCAGTTCAGCTTGGGTCTCGACGAGCTGCGGCCGCTTTTGTCCGGTGCCTTCGCGATTGCCATGCTCGGAGCCATCGAATCCCTGCTGTCGGCGGTCGTGGCGGATGGCATGGCGCGCACGAAGCACGACCCAGACGCCGAGCTGATCTCGCTTGGGGTGGGCAACATGATCGTGCCGTTCTTCGGGGGCATCCCCGCCACCGGTGCCATCGCCCGCACCGCCACCAACGTGCGCGCGGGCGCGCGCTCGCCGATCGCCGCGATGACGCATGCCGTAGTGGTGCTCGCGGCGGTCTTGGTGCTGGCGCCGTTGCTCGGCTACTTACCGATGTCCGGTTTGGCTGCGCTCCTGCTCTTGGTGGCCTGGAACATGTCGGACGCCAAGCACTTCATCCACACCATTCGGGTCGCACCGAAAAGCGACGTTACCGTCCTGCTCACCTGCTACGTGCTGACGGTCGGGCTCGACATGGTGATCGGCGTTTCGGTGGGCATGGTGCTCGCCGCTTTGCTCTTCATGCGGCGCATGGCAGAGGTGACCCAAGCACGCCTCGCCGCGGGTAGTCACCCCGACGTGCCGGGAACGTTGCCGCCAGGGGTGGCGGTATACGAGATCTCCGGGCCGCTGTTCTTCGGCGCGGCACAAAAAGCCATGGCGACGCTGCAGGTGGTGGAGGACCGCACGAAAGCAGTGGTAGTGCTCATGGATGAGGTGCACGCGATGGACGCGACGGGTTTGGTCGCGCTCGAAAGTGCGCTCGAATCTCTGCGCAAGCATAAGTGTCTGGCGATTCTGAGTGGCGTGCGCGCGCAGCCCATGGCGCTGCTGAAGAAGGCGCATTTGGAACAGCGCGAAGGCGTCGTGTTCAGCGCGAACGCTCGCGACGCCGTGGCCCTCGCAGAGCGCCATATCGGTGGAGATCCAACGGTTTCCGCGGCCCCACCCGCTGCGGTTCCCCCCGTGCAGCCGCATTGAGACGCGAGCCCTCGGTAGCCGACCAGAAATCTGCGCAACTCCTCCGGCGCCCCGACCGATTGGTGGTGCGAGGCGGAGGTGGTACCCTACCATGGCGATGAGCGAGATCCGGTCAGGTGGCTTCGAGTACGTGCGGCCCTTGAAGCCGCTGCACTTCCCCGTGGAGGAGAAGGTGCCTGAATCGCAGCGCCACTTCGAGCTGAGAATGGAGCTGTATCAGCTGCTCTCGTTCCACCTCGGAGAGCGAGCTACGGTCGGCTCCGATCAGTTCTTGTATTTCGACGCCAGCAATCCCAAGGCATGCCTGGCCCCAGACGTGTTCCTGAAGCTCGGCGCACGCGGCCCCGAGATAGAATCTTGGAAGACGTGGGAACGCGGCACCCCCGAGCTAGCGATCGAAATCGCGAGCCGCTCGGATGCTCCTGATGAGCCGTGGCAGCAGAAGCTGGAACGCTACCACCGCCTGGGGGTGCGTGAGCTCGTGCGATTCAACCATCGAGCGGCGCGGAAAGTGCGGATCTGGGACTACGTCGACGGCGACCTAGCCGAACGTAAGCTCGCCCTGGACCAACCAGCGCCGTGCGTCGTGCTCCGCCTCTGGTGGGTGACGGTGACCCACGAACGCTGGGGCGCGATGTTGCGACTTGCTTACGATGCCGCAGGGCAACAGCTGGTTCGCACGCAGCTCGAGACCGAGATCGCGGGGCGCCAAGCGGAAGCCGAGGCGCGTAGGGCCGCCGAGGCGCGCGTGCGCGAACTCGAACAGACACTCGCGGCTCTGCGTAAGCGCGAGGGCTGAACCCACACCAGCACCGAAGCCTGCGAACATTTGCTGGCATGTGGGCTGCTTGTGGTCGCTTGTGGTCGCTTGCCGCTTCAATGCGCGAACCGAGGATCACTCGTACACTTCGAGTTTGCGCTCCCCTTTCGTTTGGTTGCTTTTGGGAAGCCTCCCCGTGCTGATCTTCCCGGCGTGTCGTTTGGGCTACGAACCCATCGACGGCGCAGCGCTTTCAGACATCGGCGCCGGTGGCAGTGCTGGTCCGGCGGGGGACAACAACGGCGGAGGTTTGGTCGGCAGTACGACGAGCGGCGGGGCCTCGGGCACGACCGCAGCCACCACCGGCATCGCGGGTTTCACCAATGGCGATGGCGGGTTCAGCGCCAGTGGCGGATCGGATGTCGGGGGCGTAACGAGCGCGAGCACGGCGAGCGCCACCAGCATGGGCGGCGTCGCAGGCAGCGGCGGCGCGCCGGGAACTGGAGGTGCCGCAGGTACCGGCGGGACTCCGGGCACCAGTAGCGCTACCACCACCTCCGGTGCCTCCAGCTCGAGCGGCGGCGGTGGCGGCTTGGGCACGGGCGGCTTGGGCACGGGCGGTTCGGGTACGGGCGGTTCGGGCGCCGCGGGCTCAGGTGGTACAGCCGGCGAACCCGGCGTGGGGGAAGAGCCCTACTGTCAGCGCCTGCACCACCTCGCGGGCACGCCCGTCATCGACGGCGCCCTCGATGGCAATCTCCCGCTGCAAGAGTTGCTCAAGGATGCGGTGCGCGTGCCCGCCGAGAACCCGCCTGAGTTCTCGAGCCTGCCGAGTGACGTCAGCCTGCGCTTCGCGGCAGCCTGGTTCGACGGCGGGTTCTATCTCTTCGTGGAGGTCGTCGATCCGAACCGCTTCCCGGCGCGAACCACCGATGACGAATGGACGGGCGACGGCATCGACATCTACGTCGACCACGATGCCGTGTTCGACGCCGCTCCCGGTTTTTACGACGACCCTGGCACGCGGTCGCTGGCGGTGGCAGCGCCCACAGATGCCAGCACGACGTCGACGCGCGGCAGCATCTACATGCCGTACGTCGACCTCGGCGCTTGGGGCGGCAACGAGTTCGTGGCGGTACCCACCGCCGACGGTTACCGCATCGAAGCCATCGTGACCGCCACGACGTTGGAGCTGCCCGGTTGGTCGCCGTCGCCCGCTGCGCCGTTCGCGTTCGACTTGGGTCACAACGTGTCGTTCCCAGCGGGCGAAACCGGCATCGAAGGCAGGCGCCTCGGTCACTACTTCGTGCGCGCGGCCGACGGCGCGGACGGTGACTTCGAAGACTATCCCTTCTACAGCTCCGCTGTTTTCTGCGTGCCGACGTTGGTTGCACCCTGAGCCAAGCCTGCGTCGAGCTCACGCACGAGGTTCAGCACCACGCCATCCAGTGCGGGCAAGCTGCGGGATCTCACGAACTCGCTGCGCAGCTGCTCGAGCTCGGGGAGATGACCCAGAAAGTTCAGGATCTGCGCGCGGTCCACGGTCTCGAGCGCTGCCCCGTCACCCAGCCGCGCGGCTCGCAGCATTTCGACGTTGAGCTTCTGTTCATCATCAGCGGCCGCGTACAACGCGAGATGCGGCACGCCGAGCTCGAGCGCTTCGCTGATCAGCTGGTGTCCGGCAGAGCTCACGACGGCATCCGCCTCCGCGACGGCCTGGAGAAAGCGCGCCCGGTGGGGCGACTCGCAGCGCACGCCGGGGAGCTCACTGGGCTTGGACGAGAACACCCGCGGCGTCACACCGCAGGCGCGCAACGCTGCGAGCACGTGCTCAGCGTTGTCGTCGCGAAAGTAGCAAACCACGCCGCCGCTCGGCGTGCGCCGCCCTGATTGCCGGGGTGCGTGACGCGACAGCACCGCCTTAGAGCTGGTGGTTCTGAGCGCGCAGAAGCTGACCGGGACCTGGCGAACGGAGCCCCGACTCGCACGAGCGGCCTTGCGCGCCTCGCGCGCCCAGGCTTCCGCGTCGACGCCCGCTGGCCGCTCGCAATGGCTGAACACGAGCCCGTGCCCGATGGCTATCACTGGCACTCCGACCAACGCCGAGGCGACGCTCGACGGTAGATCGCCGTCCGAGATCACCGCCAGCGGTGACCGGCGGAGCCCGCGCGTGCATGCCCACAGCGTGCGTTGCACGATCTTGGGTACCGTGGAAAGCAGGTCGTCCGGCATGAGCGAGTGTATCGGCCCACAGCGCATGTGCTGCCGCAACACCGGCAGCGCAGCCTTGCCGGCAAAAACGCGCAGCCGGTAGCCCGCACGCTCGAGTGTCGGGATCACCGACAGCGCGCGCGTAGCATGCCCGCGTCCGCGCCCGTGGACGTAGTAGTGAACTTCCTTCACGGCAAACCTCCCAGGCACGAGTTAGCAATTCCTCTGCCAGGCAAAGCGCCCGGACTCCACCCCTCGAGCGGCAGCATGCTGACGCCGTATGTCGCAAAACCGATACAGAGTGAGTCGAAAATCTTCACGGTCCGAGCCCCGCTTCTCGGTGAAATGCACACCCTCGAGCCATGAGCCGCGCGCCGAACCGTTCGCAGTGCTGGTGCTGTCTGGGTGGTGAACGGTGTTCACGCTTCGGGTCTGGCGTTGTACGCTGGGACACTAGGGCCCACTGCCCGAGCCAGGAAAATTCGAGCTTGATGAACCGTTCTCACTCCGCGCCTGCAGTACTGCTCGTGAGCCGCTACTGCTTGGTCACGGTGCTAACGCTGGGGTCGGTGGGTGCGCGCGCGGCGCCCTCTGCCAACGCAGTGCCTCCGGCCAATGCGCCCTTCGTTGGTGCGGCGCCCCCTGCCAGCGCGGCGTCTTCCGCCGTGCCCGATCCGGCGCCCTCGCCAGCGTCTTCGCCGCCCACATCCTCCGCTGCGGAGTCGGGGTCACGCCCGTCGCAAAAGTTCGAGCTCAGCTACACAGCTCCCAGTGAGTGCCCGGCGCGGCAGGAGTTCATCGCGTGGACCGATCGATTCTACGGCGCTGCGGACGCGGCCGATCCGGCAACCAGCGGCGCGCCCGAAGCAGGCTGGCGCGCGGCGCCCGATGAGCTCGCCGGAAGCATTCAGATCCAAGTGCTCAGAGAAGGCTCGCGATACACCGCGCACTTGCTGATGGTCAGTGCCGGAGGACTCTGCCCGACGGTGCGACCTCCGCACACCGAGACCTCGTGCGCGGACGCGGCGCGCGCCATGGCGTACAGCTTGGCGCAGGCGCTCAAGGCGCCCCCCTGCGCCGCCGCAGCGAATCTCCCGAAACCAGCCAGCTCCCGGCCGGCGCCGCCCTGCACGCCGTCGCCACGTGCGTGCCCGCCAGCAAGCCCGCGCGACCCGAGCCCAAGCGCGCTGCGCGGAGAGCTTGGGGTCGCCGCGGGTCTGGTGACGCCCCTTGCAGAAGACGTCGCTTGGGGAGGTGCCCTGCTGGTCGGCTTCACCACCGTCGCGGGCAGTCCCAGCGGACGTCTCGCCGTGGGCTACTGGGACGCGGGGACTGTACCGATGGGGCATGACCTGCGCGCTCGGCTCTGGTCTATGAGTGTATCACTCTGTCCGTTTCGGGTCGGCTTCACGAGGTGGCTGTCGCTGCCGCTGTGCGCGACCGGTGAGATTGGGCCCGTTGCCCTGAGCGGGGTGGGCTCTGCAACCGAAGACGCCACCGGCGAAGCCGGAGGTGGCACGGAGGACGCCGATCGGGCCAATCTCTATCTGTGGAGCTCGCTCGGTGTCTCAGCCCGCTTGCGGGCCGAGAACAGCTGGCTTTTCGCAGAGCTTGAGCCAAACTTGGTCTTCCCACTTTTTTACCACCCCGTGTACGTCCACCAGCCGGGCAGCGAAGCGTCGGAGCGGCAGGACGCAGGGCAGGTGGGTCAATGGGGGGCGCTGAAGGCGCATCTCAATCTGGGCATAGTTTTTCCTTGAACAAGAATCCCCGGTCTCGGGGATATGGGGACGGGTGATCCACCTTTCCCGCATCGAAACTGAGAGACGACCGAGTGGCTTTGCGTTGGCTGACAGCCCCCATCCTCTTCATTCCCATGCTGGGTTGTGAAGGACGCACCACAACGGATACTTTGCCGTGGAGCTGCAACGAACCCTCCACCCAGTGTCCGGTCGTTCCCGAGCCTGCCGGGCTGGCCGGCTTTTGGCGCTTCGACGACGCCGATCTGGGTGGGGAGTGGGTGGGTGAGAACAAGCCTCAATGGTCCGTTTGTGACGATCAGGGCGGCGGCGAATGGGCCACCAACCAGAGCGCAGAGTGCGGCAGTGAACGGCTCGGCGGTTTCGGCGCGAGCCTGCGTCTCGTCGCTAACGGCGATGACGAAAACGGAGGGTTCCCCTTCGGAGGCTACGTCGATGCAGAGCTGCCTCAAGACATCGGGAATGGCCCACTGACCCTTGCAGCGTGGGTCTCGACGTATCGTTCGGCGGTTGCAACACGCATGAGCGTAGTTTCCGTCGTGCGCCCGTCGTGTCAGAGCGTTTGGCTCGAGCTACACGCGAGCTTGCCCAAACGAAGCTTGGTACTCTTCGTAGAAAAGCCGGGCGCAACCGACGGCACGTGCGAAGTGGACGTGATCGAGACGAGCCTGCCTTCAGCGTCTCTCGATTGGGGGCTCGGGACCTGGTACCACATCGCTGCTGTCGTGAATGCCAGCGAGCGGGCGTTGTTCGTCGATGGTTCGCTCAAAGAGTCGACGAGTTCACAAGCGGCGCTGCCAGCCGCAGTCGACAGCGCCGTGTACATCGGCGCGAATGCCAGTCGAGCAGCCCTCTTCAACGGGATGATCGACGACGTCGCACTGTTCAATCGGGCGTTGGCCGAAGACGAGCTCAAGACGTTCGCGAGCGAGTCGACGAGCGTGCGCTCCGACGCTCAGCAGTGGACGCCTTGGAGCGCCGACGGCAGCAGCGCCACGTGGCAGAGCGACTGTCGCAATCCCGACGTCGAACACAGCGACCAGGGCGCCGCGATCGTCGTCAAGAACGGCTACTGGAGCGCCGGTGGCCTATTCGCTCGGACCCCCACGCGCCACAGCATCTCGAGGCTGAAGAAGGCGACGCTGGTGGCCGACATTCCGGACGAAAACTTCGACTTCGTGCTCGGCAGCCGGCACAACGCCGAACGCTGTACTTGGCACGCGCGCGGAATCGGAAAGAACCGCTACGAGTTCAGTCTGGACGACCTGAAGCATTGCGACTGTCCCAAGAGTTGCGATTGCACGTTCAACGTCGAAGAGGCGCGCATCGGTTCGCGCTGGGACGAAAACGGCGCGCTCCGATTCTCGGTGTGTCGAGTCGAGTTCGAATGGGAGCCTGAAGAAGACTCCATCGGCGAGTTGGGTCCAGGCGGCATGCGAGGTTTGAACGACTGGTGCTGGCGCCCCATCTCCTATCATCAAGAGGCGTCCGTCGACCTCGATGAAGCGCACACCAACAAAGATCAGACCGTCGGGACGCTGCGCGGCGGGAACAACCAGACCGCGTATCTGGCCGCGGACTTCATCGACGAAAAGTCGCGCCAGCTGTGCGATCTCTCGAACGCAGGAACGATCACGCTGCACGCTGACATGCCGGCGGGTTACCGCTACCAGTTTCGAATCGCCGACTTCACCGGGATTGGGCGGGAATGGAGCGAGGAGTGGCCAGGGGGCGCCTCGGAGCAATCATTCACCATTTGCAAACCGCCTCCCCCCGACGGGTCCGAAGACCCTTTGCCTCCTGGCACCGACTGCGGCGACGATAGGGATCCGATTCGGCATCGTGGCTGGCCGGTCAATCTCAGCCAGATCCGCTACCTGGGAGTCCAGAAGGGCTTCGAGCAAGCAGCCGAAGGCACCATCAGCATCGATCGCGTGGATTTTTCGGGCCCCGTACAGGGCAGCTGCGCAGAATCGAACTCCGCCGGCGGGGCAGGCCCCGGATGAAAGACATGGCGGCATTGGCTGCGGACGACAGGGGACCGATTTCGGTGGAGACCATCTCGCAAGTGCGGGCGTCAGAGGCGCCAGCCGAGCGGCGACCGAGCGAGCGCTCGCGGCGTTTGGATCAGCTGGTGCGGGACAACTTCGACTTCGTGTGGCGGTTGGCTCGACACCTCGGGCTGCCTGCGGCGGATGCCGACGACGTCGCTCAGCGCGTCATGATCGTGGCTTCGAACCGTCTCGACGACATCGAGCCGGGTAAAGAGCGCGCCTTCCTCTACAAGTCCACCATGTTCATCGGCCAAAGAGTGCGCCGCACCTGGGGCAGGGGTCGCGAGGTGCTCACCGAAGAGTTCCCCGACGAAGCGGCGCCTCAGCCGCAACCTGACGAGCTCCTCGACAAGCAGCGCGTGTACGCGGATTTGCATCGCGTGCTGCAACGCCTTCCAGAAAACCTCCGCACCGCGCTGGTGTTGTTCGAGCTCGAAGGTTGGACGCTGGCAGAAATTGCCGCTGCCCAGTCGATACCGCAGTTCACCGTAGCCTCGCGCGTGCGGCGGGCGCGCAAACACTTTCTTCGGACCAGCATGAGCCTCAAGCAGCAATTGAAGGGAAATCTACCGTGAGCGACCTGAGAAGGTGGTTGGAGGACGAGCCCCCCTCCGAGGTTCGACGCCTCTTGGAAGCAGGCCAGTGGGCACGCCCGTCGCGCGGCGAGCTCGAGCAGGCGCTCGCGAAGGTGCACGCCGGTGCCGTTCCGAACGTCGCGGACGCCGCGTTCCCCATGCAGCGAGGGAGCAGCCTGCGCGCCGGTATCAAGTGGACACTGGTGAGCGCGCTGTTGCTCGGCAGTCTCGGAACGCTGACGTACGGTATGCGATCGGACGAGTCCGCGGGCGGCGAAGCCGACGCACCCTCCGCCGGGCAGACAGCGCTTGCTCAGGCCGTCCCGGCCGCGCTCGCTCAGGCCGCCCCGGCCGCGCGAGCGCCTGTCGCGCAGCCAGAACCAGAGCCGGCAAGCGTTTCGAACGCGCCTGCTGCTCCTGCGCTTCCAGCTCTGCACGCCGCCAGGCCAGCGGCGCAAAAGCCGCGCAGCGTTGCAGCTCCAGCCTCTGCCCCCGCCCGTGCCTCCGAAAGCGCCGCTCAGGCGAAGGTGTGCAAGCCCGGCGTGGTCGAGCAGATCGAAATGCTCGAGCGAGCCAAGAGCCTGATCAAGAGCGGGCGCGGCACCCAGGCGCTGGCGATCCTCGATCGCTACGACGCGTTCGGCGCAGGACGCTGCTTCGTGCCCGAGTCGTTGAAGCACCGCATGGACGCCTACGCGCTCACCGGCAACACCAAAGGCGCCGAGCGCACCGCCACCTCGATCAAGAACGACTACCCGGACACCGCACAGGCGCGCTCCGCAGACGCCGTGTTGAAGAAGTAGAGCGCCATCCGCTGACCCAACGCGCAGGCACCTCGACCACCCGACTGGGCGGTTCAGCCCAGGCCCGTAGGTCGCAAGGCTAGCTCCCAAAAAAGCAAAGCTCGAATGCTTTACGCTGATGGAACCATCGACGTGGTCGGCCTCCGAACGCCGGCGCGGACTCTCGGGCGGTGATGGATCCGATAGCCTGCAAGGCGACGCCGGACGCGATGTCTGCGACGGAGGCGCGAGCAGCAGCGACATGGCGCTCTCGTGCGAGACGGTGAGCAACCTGCCCTGAACCGCGCAGATTCACCACACTGGCTCACGCTTTCTTCCGCGGCACGCGCTGTCGCTGGAGCCTCATTGCCAATCCGAGTACTCTGGACGGCGTGAGAACTTCGTGGGCGCACCGCTCGGTTCGCAGGCTCTTCTCCGTGGTCTCGCTGGCGAGCTGCTGCGCGTGCTCCGAGAGCGGCGACGATGCTTCGGAGCCCCAGGACGACGCGACGGCGTCGACTGCGACCGCGAGCAATGGGGTCGGCGGTTCGATGGGTGGCAGCGGCGGATCGGGGCCAGCCGTGACGGGCAGCGAGGCGACCAACACCAGTGGCGGCGCCTCGGGGGATACTGGCGGTGACGTCGACACGAACGGATCGGGCGGCAGCGGAGGGGACGGCGGCGCTGGTGAGACTGGCGGCGCTGGTGGGACTGGCGGCGCTGGTGGGACTGGCAGCGCTGGTGGGATTGGCAGCGCTGGTGGGATTGGCAGCGCTGGTGGGATTGGGGGCACTGGCAACGCCCCGAGCAACTGCAAGCGCGGCATCGCAGCGAACGTCGCGCCGGGTCCCGCGTTCTCGGGCGGCGTGAGCTGGTGGTACAACTGGGCCATTCGGGGCGACGGGGCGGGCGCTGGCATCGAGTTCGTTCCGATGATCTGGGGTAGCTCGACGGCGGGCGACGACATCCCCGAGGGTTCCCGATTTCTGCTCGGCTTCAACGAACCCAACTTCTTCGCGCAAGCTGACCTGAGCCCCGAGCAAGCAGCAGCGGCGTGGCCAGAGGTGGAGGCGAGCGCTCGCGGCCAAGACGTCCCCATCGTGTCACCGGGAATGAACTATTGCGGCCCGGCTGACCAGTGCCATGGCACCGATCCGTACGAGTACCTGCGAAACTTCTTCGCAGCCTGCAACGACTGCCGCGTCGACTACGTGGCGGTGCATTGGTACAACTGCGATCTGCCCTCGCTCCGAGACTACCTCGAGCCGGGTGGCAACCTCGAAGGCTTCGAGCAATTCGGAAGACCCATCTGGATCACGGAGTTTTCTTGCGACGGGAACGCTAGCGTCGAGGATCAGGAAGCGTACATGCGCGAGGCGATCCCGTACCTCGAGGACAATCCGAGCGTCTTTCGCTACTCCTGGTTCAGCGCGGGCCCGATTCCGAACGCGAAGCTGATCAACGACGACGGTTCTCCTACGTCGCTCGGCGAGACCTACATCGACCTGCCTCAGAGCTGCGACTGAGTCGTCGGGGTCCGCGCGATGGGGTAGAGTGTGCTCGATGGCTTGGCGGTGGTGGGTGCTCACGAGCTGCCTCGTGCTGGGGTGCGGCAAGACTTCGTCGAACGACGCTGAGTCGAACGACGCTGAGTCGAACGACGCTGCGTCAACCATGGTTGCGTCCAGCACGAGCGCTGTCACGGGAACCGGTGGAGCTGTGGCCGCGACGACCGTCACGGCTACCGGTCCGAGCACTACGAGCGTTTCGACCACGGGCGCTGCCCTGACGTGCACGTTTCCCGAAGACCGGCCGTGTGGCGATGGATGCGTCGACCAGCGCAGCGACCCTCTGAATTGCGGCTCCTGCGGCAAGGTCTGCGCCGATAACCAGGTGTGCACCCAAGCTCGCTGCATCGGCCTCACCGCTTGCGATCCGGTTGTCGGCCACTTCGACGCGGAGGACATGCAGCCGAGCGGAGGTGTGCTCGTCGACGACGGCTGGTCCCTTCCTGCCGGTGAAACGCTGTCGGTCGAGTACCTGTTCCAGGGCGGTGCCACCACGCTCCTGGTGCTCACCGCGCGGCGTGTCGACGGCGAACCTCGTCCGGAACTGACGCTGACCATCGGCGACGCTGTCCTCGGACCGTTGCTGCTCGCGTCGCCGACGCAGGCGACGTACGAGATCGAGTACGAAGGCTCGGGGGGCCCCGAGGTCGTGAGTATCAGTGTGGCTCCGGCGTCTGGCGAACCCGGTGACGCGGTGGCGGTGGCCGTGATCGAGAGCCTCGAGTTCCGCGACTGTGGCAGCCTCCTCGGCCAGTGCGACGGAGGGGGTTACTACCTGCCAGAAATGCGTGCGTGTGCACCGCCCGTGTGCGGTGAAGCGAGTGAGTGCACGCGTGATTTCGCGGGTCAGCCCTTTCTCGGGCAATGTGTGGAAGGCGCTTGCCGTTACCCGACTTGCACGGAGCCTGGCCCGAATGGCCGATCGCTCTTCGACGAACTGCAAGAATCCGGCGCCTACGAAGTGAACATCAGCTGCCATTCCTACAGCGATCTCGTGTTCCCGTTCAGCAACCCTCGCACGACCTCGATCGAGGGTGATCCCGACGACTTCGAGTGCCCCTCGATCGAGTCGCTCACCTGGGAGGTCGAGCGGTTCCGAGGCGAGGGCAGTTGCGTAAAGGTACCCGTGTGCGGCCCCAACTCCCCCGAAGAGTTCGGCTCCGCTCCTGGCTCCAACGAATGCTGCTACTTGGTCTCTTGGGTGTGCGGGGTGTGACTCGCGCTTCAAGCCTCAGCGCTCACGACGACGGGTCCCGCACCCGAGCTGT
>Ga0315910_10002704_pt1 | contig 15375 bp, 16 predicted proteins | sample EdamamesoilMG_FD_204470 | JGI IMG/M metagenome (GOLD analysis project Ga0315910, IMG submission 204470) | Garden soil microbial communities collected in Santa Monica, California, United States - Edamame soil | ecosystem: Environmental > Terrestrial > Soil > Garden | place: USA: California...
CCTGCTGGAGGAACGTCTTGCCCACGGCGTGATCCCCGCGGTGGAATCGCGGCCGGCAGTGGCCATTACTGAAAATGACTTCACCGGCTCTTTCCCGCGGCCGGCATTCGAGGCTGCGGTGCGGCGCGTGCAGGAATACATCGTCGCCGGCGACGTGATGCAAGTGGTGCTGTCACAACGCCTGTCGGTGCCGGTGCAGGGCCCGCCCCTGAACATCTACCGGGCGTTGCGCAGCACCAACCCGTCGCCCTACATGTATTTCCTCAATTTTGGCGACTTCCAGGTGGTGGGTGCCTCCCCCGAGGTGCTGGCGCGACTGGAGGATGGCATCGTCACCGTGCGCCCCATTGCCGGCACGCGGCGCCGCGGCCGCGATGAGGCCGAGGACGGGTTGCTGGCCCGGGAACTCCTCGCGGATCCGAAGGAAAACGCGGAACACCTGATGCTCATTGACCTGGGCCGGAATGACGTGGGCCGCGTTGCCGCAACCGGAACCGTGCAGGTCACCGAGCGCATGGTCATTGAGCGCTATTCCCACGTGATGCACATCGTGTCCAATGTGACCGGAAGACTGCGCCCTGGCGCCGGCGCGCTGGATGTATTGCGCGCCACGTTCCCCGCGGGCACCGTTTCCGGCGCCCCCAAGGTGCGCGCCATGGAGATCATCGAGGAACTGGAACCGGTGCGTCGCGGGATCTACTCAGGCGCAGTCGGTTATCTGTCCTGGGCGGGCAACATGGACACTGCCATCGCCATTCGCACCGCGGTGATCAAGAACGGAACACTGCACATCCAAGCCGGGGCCGGCGTTGTCGCCGACTCCGATCCGGGGCGCGAGTGGGAGGAAACCATGAACAAGGCCCGCGCCATGTTCCGTGCCGTGGCGCTGGCCGAGGGCAGCCTGTACCGCTGAGAAACCGGCCTGCCGAGGCTAATTAAAGATTGCCCAGGTCCTCGATGGCGTCTATGACCATGCCGGTGCCGACGGCAATCAACAGGATGTCATTGGCCACGCGGACAAACCGATGCAGCGGCGGCGGCGTGCCGAGGTGGATCACGATCTCCGGGGGCAGGTCATAGAAAATCACATCGGGCGGCAATTGTTGCCCCACTGCCCACTTTTTGGCCTGTCCCGGCGGCATGCAGCCGTTGTTCTTCTTTGCCAGTCCCGGCGGGCAATGGCCGGTGCGAACCTGGTCTGAATAGTAGGTGCGCACGGCCTCCCGTTGCTGATCCTCGAAATGAATGGTCACGCCTCCGGCATGATGTTCGTGATGGCCGTCGTCATGACCGCCACCACGATCCTCGTCGTTGCCTTTCCCGCCACCATGTTGCTCACTTTGATCGTCTTTCTTGCCCTTGCCGCCGCCGGCATGGGACGGTTTCTCTGCCAGCACCGGGCCGCCGGCCAACAGGCCAATGAATACGAACGCCAGCATGTGGCTCCTGCTCAATGTGGTGCGCTGCATGATATTTCTCCTCTGTTCAGGCCCAGGCCCGCGGGTGGCGGGCCGTTAAAGCACGTTTATGAGACATGATTTTAGCGCGTTTGTTCGTATCAACTGTGCGCCACCGCACACTGGCGCGATGAATTCAACCCGAGCGGCCTCATGACGCCCGGGCCGCCAGGTAATGGGACCACAGGATGCGCGCCGCAACCGAGCGCCAGGGCGCCTACGATTCCGCAAGGGTTTGCTGTTGCTTCTGCGATGGCAGGGAACGCAGGCGCTTGACCTCGCGCAATGCAACCGCCAGTGCCAGGTCACCATTGGGCCAGACATCGGGCCGCCGCAGCGCCATCAGGTAGTAAACATCCACGCTCCACGGTCCAAGTCCCGGCACAGCCAGCAACATCGCGCGGCCGTCGGCATCAGGGGAACGGGCCACGGTGCCCAGGTCCAGCGTCCCCGCCAGGATGCGTTCGGCAAGCCCGAAACAGTAACCCGATTTCTGGCGCGTCAGGCCAAACCGGCGCAAGCCGGCCGGCTGCAATTCATGCACGGTATCCGGCGTGACCTCGCCCAGGTGCGTCTGCAACCGGCGGTACAGCGTGCGTGCAGCCGACAGCGACACCTGCTGTTCCAGGATGATGCGGATGAGTGTCGCGAAGCCCGGGCGCCGTCCCCAGACCGGCGGGTCACCCACGCGCCGCAGGATACCCGCCAGGTCCGCGTCCCTGCGCGCCAATGCCCGGGCGCCGTGCCGGAGCGTGTCCCTGGACAGGGCGCGGGGGATCGGCGCCACGCCCGGGACGCTGGATACCAAGTCTGTATTGGGGCGGCGGACGGGATTCATGGGAGTCCCATATTCTGCAAAATCCCCCGTGGGTCAAGCTCGGAAATTTCCACGAATACTCGTGCCGCAGCCAGTGTCCCGTTGAGGGTAGAATTGCTTCCGCGCTGACCTGGCGCGAATCCGCAAGGCGGGGAATCCATTCCATGTATACGTTTGTTCTCGTGCACGGGTCATGGCATGACGGCTCGGCCTGGGCGCCGGTGATCCAGAGGCTTGAGAGCAAGGGGCACCGGGCCTTCGGTCCGACTGTTGCCGGCCATGGCAAAGGCGTGAACAAGGCCGTGAACCATGCGGAGAGCGTCCGCTCCATCGTGGATTTCATTGTCGGCGGGGACTTCTCCGGGATTGTCCTGGTGGGACACAGCTACGGGGGGTCCATAATCTCGAAGGTCGTCGAACAGATCCCCGAGCGTATCAGGCGGCTGGTGTTCTGGAATGCTTTTGTGCTCAGGGATGGCGAGAGCATGAATGACAACGTCCCGCCCCACTACCGCAACATGTTCGACCAGATGGCCGCGGCGTCGCCTGATAAAACCGTGATGATGCCGTTCCCCATCTGGCGCGAGGCCTTTATCAATGATGGAGACCTAGAACTGGCCCGGGCGACCTACGGGCAACTTTCACCGGAGCCCTACCAGTTCAATGAAAAACTGGACCTGAAGAAGTTTCATGAAATCATCCGCGCCGGGAAGATCTCCTGCAGTTACCTGAACTGCATGGAAGATATTGCCCTCCCCCATGGGGGCTGGCATCCGGGGATGTCCAGCCGGCTGGGGCTGTTCCGGCTGGTGCAGATGCCCGGCAGTCACGAAGCGATTTTCTCCAACCCGGTCGGCCTCGCGGACAAGATCATCGAGGCGGGGCGCGACTGAATGACGCGCCGGCGCCCGCTTGACTTGCCAGTGGCGGCAATTGACGGAATAATCGCCGCCATGAAACAGTTCATGTCCCTCCCTGCCCTCCCCTGGCGCTGGCGTCAGCCAAGCCCATAGACCCCCATCGCTGCGCCGGGCGCATCGGCGATCCCAAGAATGGCCCGCCAACCTCCGGGAAGGCGGGTGAGAGTGCGGATAGAGCCCTTGCAACGCACCATGCAGGCAATAAAAAAAATGATTCAGGATTTCCATGCTGTTGATGATCGATAACTACGACTCCTTTACCTACAACCTGGTCCAGTACCTGGGCGAGTTGGGGCAGGACGTGCGCGTGCAGCGTAACGACCGCATTAGCGTGGCGGACATCGAGCAACTGGCGCCGGACAACATTGTCATCTCACCGGGACCCTGCACGCCCAACGAGGCCGGCATTTCCATGCCGGCCATCGAGCACTTCCAGGGCAAGATCCCGATCCTCGGCGTGTGCCTGGGACACCAGAGTATCGGCCAGGTATTCGGCGGCCGCGTCGTGCATGCGCGCCGCATCATGCATGGCAAGACATCCGAGATTCATCATCTCGACGCCGGCGTGTTTCGCGGCCTGGCCAATCCCTTCATCGCCACGCGCTACCATTCGCTGGTGGTGGAACGATCCTCGCTGCCCCCATGCCTGGAGGAAACCGCCTGGACCGTGGATGAACAGGGACAGCGCGACGAGATCATGGGACTCCGGCACCGGGAACTGTCCATCCACGGCGTGCAGTTTCACCCCGAGTCCATACTCACCGCCTACGGCCACGAATTGCTGAAGAATTTTCTCACCATGGGCGCGCATTGATCATGCATCGCGCCCTGACCAAGGTCATCGCGGGCCAGCACCTCGATGAAGAAGAGATGGATGCGGCCATGCGCACCATCATGGGCGGCGACGCCACGCCGGCGCAGATCGGCGGCTTCCTGGTGGCATTGCGCATGAAAGGCGAGACGGTGACGGAGATTGCCACGGCGGCGCGCGTCATGCGCGAGTTTGCCAGGCATGTGCAGGTCAGCCATCCCAACCTCGTGGACATCGTCGGCACCGGCGGCGACGGCAGCCACACGTTCAACATTTCCACCACGGCGGCATTTGTCATTGCGGCGGCCGGCGGCCGTGTCGCAAAGCACAACAACCGCTCCGTCTCCAGCCGCAGCGGCAGCGCCGATGTCCTGGAAGCAGCAGGTGTCCAGATCAATCTTTCGCCCGAACAGGTGGCGCGCTGCGTCAATGAAGTGGGCATCGGTTTCATGTTTGCGCCGGCCCACCACGGCGCCACGCGCCATGCCGCGGCCCCGCGCCGCGAACTGGGCGTGCGCACGTTGTTCAACCTGCTCGGTCCGTTGACCAACCCGGCCTCGGTGCCGAACCAGGTGATCGGCGTGTTCAGCGATGCCTGGGTTGAACCGGTGGCCGAGGTCATGAAAAAACTCGGCAGCCGCCAGGTCATGGTCGTCCACTCCCGTGACGGCCTGGATGAAATCAGCCTCGGCGCGCCAACCCGGGTGGCAGAATTGCGCGCTGGCCGGGTGCAGGTACACGAGATCACGCCGGAACAATTCGGGTTCACGCGCGCAAACCTCGACGGCATCAGGGTTCAGAATGCGGAAGACAGCCTGAAGATCCTGCACGCGGTGCTGGACGACATGCCGGGGCCCGCCCGGGACACGGTATTGCTGAACGCCGGCGCCGCCATTTACGTTTCCGGATTGACGCCGGATCATGCCACCGGCATCGACCGGGCGCGGGACGCGCTCAAGAGCGGTGGCGCGCGCGCCAAGCTCGATCAACTGGTGGCGTTGACCGGGACATTTCCGGCCGGGGCGCATTGATGTCCGGACCGGCGGATATCCTGGCGCGGATACTGGCACGCAAGGCCGTGGAAGTGGCCGAACGCAAGACCGCCACGCCGCTGGCCGCAATGCGCAGGCGGGCCGGTGATGCAGCGGCCTGTGCCGGATTTCACCAGGCACTGGGCCGGGTAATTGGCGCGGGCGGCCCCGGCATAATCGCGGAAATCAAAAAGGCGTCGCCGAGCCAGGGCATCATCCGGCCGGGGTTCGACTGCGCGGCCATCGCCCGTTCCTATCGCGACGGCGGCGCCACGTGCCTGTCCGTGCTGACGGACATGGATTTCTTCCAGGGCCGCGACGAGTACCTGCAGCTGGCAAGGGATGAATCCGGTCTGCCGGTGTTGCGCAAGGATTTCATCATTGACCCATGGCAGGTGTTTGAGTCCCGCGCCCTCGGCGCGGACTGTATCCTGCTGATCATCGCCGCGCTCACCGACAGCTTGCTGCGCGAGTGCCGGGATGCCGCCCAGGAGACGGGCCTGGATATCCTCGTGGAGGTGCATGACCGCGAGGAACTGGAACGCGCCATATCGCTGCGCACGCCACTCATCGGCATCAACAACCGCGACCTGCGCACATTCGAGACCCGGCTCGAGACGACACTGGGCCTGCTGGTGGATATTCCCCGGGATCGCCTCGTGGTCACCGAAAGCGGCATCCACAGCCGCGCCGACGTGGAGCGCATGCGCAGCAATAATGTGCATGCATTTCTCGTGGGCGAGTCATGCATGCGCGCGCCCGATCCGGGTGCAAAGCTGAAGGAATTGTTTTTCTGAAACCAGTATGATTTTCCCTGGCTGTACCCAGCGCCCGACACCATGCTGAAAGAGACCCTGAATGCCCAGCAACCGCCCGGTGAACCCCGGCGGCGCTGCTTCACCGACCGTGACTCGGACCTGTATGTCTGGTATGACGATGCGGAACAGGTGGTGCAGTTCCAGTTGTGCTACGACAAGGGGCCGGAGGAGAAGGCGTTTACCTGGTCCCGCGACCACGGCGTGGTCCAGCATGGCGTTGATGACGGATCCCAGAGCGGCAGGTTTTCCATGAAGGGCTCACCCATCCTGACCGGGCGCGAACCCGTGGCCATCTCGCCATTGCCGGGATTTTTCCGGGAACATGGCCGCAAGCTTGAACACGACCTGTATGAATTCGTGCTGGCGCGTTTGATCGAGGCCGCCGGCAAGTAGCCTGGCCGGAGACGGGACAATCGTTCCGGCCACCGGATTCCGCCACGACCCCAATTCAACGGCAGGCAAGCGTGTATCTCTACCGGAAGTTTCAGACCCAGGCGGAAATAGACGCCCAATACAACCTGGGCGCGCTGCTGGCCAATCCGCAGCAGGTCTTCGACGGCTACGACACCCTGAGTGCCAGGGCGCGCAAGACCCTGCAATGTGAACTCGACGTGCGTTACGGCCCCACGATGGACGAGCGGCTCGACGTATTTCCCGCCGCACGACCCGGCGCTCCCATCCTGCTCTTTATCCACGGCGGGTACTGGCGTGCCTTTTCCCAGCGTGAATTCAGTTTCGTGGCCTCCGGCTTCGTGCCGCACGGTGTCACCGTGGCGCTGAGCAATTATTCGCTGTGCCCGCGGGTCACCATCAACGAGATCACGCGCCAGAACCGGGCCGTGATTGCCTGGCTGAAACAGCACGGCCGGCGCTTCAACGGCGATCCCGGCAACATCTGGGTCATGGGCCACTCGGCCGGCGCACAACAGGCTGCGATGCTGGTCAGCACCGACTGGCGCGCGGATTACGGGTTGCCGGCGGACGTAATCAAGGGCGCCTTCGCCATCAGCGGCGTGTATGACCTTGAACCATTGCGCCATTCCTATTTGCAACCGGTGCTGCAACTGGACCATGAGCTGATCCGGCGCCAAAGCCCGATCCACAATATTCCGCACCGGGCGCCACCGCTGCAGGTGCACGTGGGTACGGGCGAACCCGGGGAATTCAGACGCCAGTCCCGGGACTTCCAGCGCGCGTGGCGCGCCGCCGGTTTGCCGGGCAATTTCTACCTCCGGCCGGGCGTGGACCATTTCTCCATTGTCCACGACCTGGCGCAACCGGGCAGCGCCTACAGCGCGCGCATCCGCTCCGCGATGGGGATGCGCGGAAAGCGCTTGCGTAGCTGATACGGTGATGCAAAGGCCCTGCGTGGCCTTGCATCAACCTGCCAACTGTCAGTACTTGAACAACTCGGCGTCCGCCACCAGGCGTTGCAACGCCGCCGATAACACCTCGTTGATCTGCGCTTCATTCTGGGAATCCGAAGGCGGCTTCACGGATTCCTGCGTTCGTGTATCGCGGTATTCGCCGGTTCGCGTCACCGCGCCGGACTGGCTGCGGGCGCGGATCGCCGCTGTGACCTCGACGACGCGCGTCACCTGCCCCTGCGTCACCTTGTAGCCCAGTTCCACCAGTTCAACCAGCAGCGTGACCGAGGCAGGTGTCCCCGACTGTACAACGCTGAAGCCACGGGCGGCCAATGCCTGTTCCAGCCCGGCCTGGATGCGCGCGGTCGCATCTTCAGCCAGGGTAATTGTGGCCGTGTCGTACACGCCGCCGCGATAGCCGACGACGGCATTGGTGCGGACATCCTTGACGGTGAACGCCAGTGTGTTCGCGGCGCCATCCTGCGGCAATGCGGCTGTATCCAGCGCCGGCTGCACGGAAACAACCTGCGGACTGAGTGCGCACCCGGACAGCAAGAGCAAACCGGTCATGACAGCCAGGATGTGGTGGTGCATGCAATTCATGTTGTCTTACCTCCGTTTTTGTAACGGCTTGCAGCCGTAACTTTTGAATTTCTCCAGCACGACTGCCATTTCCTTCCGGCCCAGCAGCACCGGCCTGCGCAGTTGCCGTGACAACCAGTACTGGCGGGCCAGTTCCTCCACTTCCTGCGCCATGGCCAGCGCGGCGGAGAGATCCGCGCCCAGCGCGATCTGTCCGTGATTGGCAAGCAGGCAGGCCTGGCGTCCGCGTAACGCGGCAATTGCATGCCGCGACAGCGCCGCCGTGCCGAACGTGGCATAGGGAGCGCAGCGTATGGAATCCCCGCCGGCGACGGCGACCATGTAATGGAATGCGGGTATATCCCGGCGTGTGCAGGCAATGGCGGTGGCAAAGGCGGAATGCACATGCACGACCGCACCGGCATCATTGCGCCGCGCAAGTATGTCGCAATGAAACCGCCACTCGCTGGACGGCGCGAGCCGGCCCGAGATCACGTCCCCGGCCGGGGTCATCTGCACGATATCCGCGGGGCGCATGCCGGCATAGGGCACGCCGCTGGGCGTAATCAGCACACCGCCGGGCACGCGCACGCTGACATTGCCGGCAGTGCCGACGCCGAGTCCAAGCCCGGCGAAAGCCCGCACGGTGGCTATTATCCCGCGGCGTATGGAGGCGTATTTCATGGGCTCAATATACTCCCACCGTCGCGGCAGAATGAATCGTGGCCGCGCTACCCGGGACCTGCGACACCGGAAAGAGCCGGCGCCACCGGGTTCAGACATTGAAGCGGAACAGCATCACATCGCCATCGGCGACCAGGTATTCCTTTCCTTCCAGGCGCCACTTGCCGGCCTCCTTGGCGCCCTGCTCACCGTTGCCGCGCACGTAGTCGTCGAACGCAATCACCTCGGCACGGATGAAGCCATGTTCGAAGTCGGTGTGGATGACACCGGCGGCCTGCGGCGCGGTGGCGCCGGCACGCACCGTCCAGGCGCGGACTTCCTTCGGACCGGCGGTGAAAAAAGTCTGCAGGCCGAGCAGGCGGTAGCCGGCGCGGATAATGCGATTCAAACCGGGTTCGGTGAGGCCCAGGTCGGCGAGAAACGCCGCCCGATCCGCTTCCTCCAGCTCCGCGATCTCGGACTCGATGGCCGCGCACACCGGAATCACCTCGGAGTGCTCGCCGGCGGCCAGTTCCCGCAACTTCGGCAACCACCGGTTGTCTTCCATTTCGCCTTCCTTCACGTTGGCGACGTACAACGCCGGCTTGGCGGTCAGCAGGTGCAGGTCATACAGGATTGCGTTTTGCCCGGCGTCCAGTCCCATGCTGCGCACCGGGGCGCCCTTGTCCAGGTGCGCCATGACCTGCTCCAGCAGTGCGGCCTGCAGCCTGGCTTCCTTGTCACCGGCCGCCCTGGCGGCCTTGCCGGCCTTCAGCAATACGCGCTCCACGGTCTCCTGGTCGGCAAGGCAGAGTTCGGTATTGATGATCTCGATGTCGCTGACCGGATCCACGCGACCGGACACATGGGTGACATTGTCGTCGTCAAAACAGCGCAGCACCTGGGCGATGGCATGGGTCTCGCGGATGTGCGCCAGGAACTTGTTGCCGAGACCCTCGCCCTTTGACGCGCCGGCAACCAGCCCGGCGATATCAACGAATTCCATTGCCGCCGGAACGGTTTGCTTCGGCTTCACTATGGCAGTGAGTTGCGCCAGTCGCGGATCGGGCACCGGCACGATGCCCACGTTGGGGTCAATGGTGCAGAACGGATAGTTTTCCGCCGGGATGCCCGAGCGCGTCAGCGCATTGAACAGTGTGGACTTGCCGACATTGGGCAGCCCGACGATGCCGCATTTGAATCCCATGAGATCAGTTACAAGTCACAAGCGCTGGGTTACAAACCGGAGACTTACTTGTCACTTTCACCCTGTGACTTGTCACTTGTGACTTGCAACTTTTCATTTGTATGCAACTCCTTCATCGCTTTCTGCAGGTGCCCGTCGAACACGTGCGGCATGACGGCAAGAGCGCGCGTTAACGCGTCATCGATAAGCGGGCGCTCGGCGGCGAGCGGACGCTCCAGGACATAGTCGATCACCTGGTCGGCGCTGCCGGGATGCCCGACGCCCAGGCGCAGGCGCAGGAACCCGCCTTCGCCCAGGCATTCCAGCACGTCGCGCAGGCCATTGTGCCCGCCATGCCCGCCGCCGCGCTTCAGCCGCGCCACCCCCGGCGGCAGATCGATCTCGTCGTGCACCACCAGCAACTCCGCGGGCGCGAGACCGTAGAAATGCATGGCCGCCTGTACGGCACGGCCACTTTCATTCATGTACGTGGAAGGTTTGAGCACACGGCAGTCGTGCCCGGGAAACCGCAACGTCGCCGTCTCCCCGTGGAACTTCGCCTCGCGCCGGAAACCGGCGTCCTGTCCGGCAACGAGGCGATCCACAAACCAAAACCCGGCGTTGTGCCGGGTTTCGGAGTACTTCGGACCCGGGTTACCGAGTCCAACCAGGAGCTTGGGGATCACGAACGCCGGGTCATGCCGCGGAGCCCGGATTAACCCTTCCTGTCCTTGTCCTTGGCTTTTGCCTTGTCCTTGTCCTTATCCTTGTCCTTGTCCGCAACCGCGGCACCCTCGGCTGCCGGCGCCCCGGCCTCGGCGGTCGCCGCTGTTGCCTCCACGGCCGCCTCCACCGGTGCTTCTTCAACTTCAATGGCGCGCGGGATGTGCACGCTGACCACGGGCAGGGTGGCATCGCCGCCGTGCTTGAGGACATTCAGCGTCACCCCCGGCGGCAGCTGCAAATCGCTCACGTGCAGCGTCACGCCGACGTTGATCTCGGCCAGGTCCACGGCAATGAATTCCGGCAGATCCCTGGGCAGGCAGGACACTTCCACCTCCGTGGTGATGTGATTGATCACGCCACCCCCGGTGCGCACACCGACGCAACGGTCCTCGTTCAGGAAATGGATGGGCACGCGCATGCTCAGTTCCCTGTCCTCGGCAATGCGCTGGAAATCCACGTGCACGATGAGCGGGCGAAACGGATGCCGCTGCAGATCCTTGAGCACGACGCGCTCGCTGCCGCCGTCCAGGTGCAGCGTGAGAATGTGCGAAAAGAACGCTTCCTTGTCCAGTTGATGCTTGAGTTCCTCGTGGCTGACCATGATCGGCAGCGCCTCTTTCCCGACCCCGTACAGGATTCCCGGTACCTTTCCATCCCGACGCAGGCGGCGGCTCGCACCCTTCCCCTGCTGACTGCGGGATTCGGCTTGAACTTCGAACTGTTGCATGACACTACTCCTCGGTTGTTACAGTTTTACCGCTTGACTCCCGATCCGCGACCAGATCAGAAGCAGTTAATCCACAAACATCGAACTCAGGGACTCGCCCTCGGACACGCGGCGGATGCTCTCCGCCAGCATGGCGGCCACGCTCAGCTGCCGGATGCGCCGGCAGGCGGCGGCCTCGGGCCGCAGCGGGATGGTGTCGGTCACCACCAGTTCATCCAGCGTCGACTTGTTGATGTTGTCCATGGCGCGCCCCGACAGCACCGGGTGCGTGCAATAGGCGACCACGCGGTCGGCGCCGAAATCCTTCAACGCGCCGGCGGCATTGCACAATGTGCCAGCCGTATCCACCAGGTCATCAATAATGACGCAGGTGCGGCCTTCCACGTCACCGATGATGTTCATGACCTCCGATTCGTTCGGATTCGGCCGCCGCTTGTCGATGATGGCCAGGTCCGTGTCATCGAGCCGCTTGGCCAGCGCCCGTGCCCGCACCACGCCGCCCACGTCCGGGGACACCACGATCTGGTTCGCATACTTGTGCTTCCAGATGTCGCCCAGCAGCACCGGCGATGCATACACGTTGTCCAGCGGCATTTCGAAAAAGCCCTGGATCTGATCCGCATGCAGGTCCACGGTCAGCACACGGTCAACTCCCGCCGCCCCAATCATGTTCGCCACGACCTTGGCGGTGATTGGCACGCGCGCCGATCGCGGCCGGCGATCCTGGCGCGCATAACCCATGTACGGTATCACCGCGGTGATGCGCACCGCCGATGCGCGCCGCGACGCATCCGCTATCACCAGCAGCTCCATCAAGTTGTCATTCACCGGCGAACACAGTGACTGGATGATGAACACTTCGCGGCCACGGATGTTCTCGGCGATTTCCACCATTACTTCGCCGTCGCTGAAGCGGCCAACGGAAATCTTTCCCAACGGCAGGTTCAGGTAACCGGCGATCTCACCGGCCAGCACCGGGTTGGCATTGCCCGTGAACAGCGTAGCGTTGGTCAGGGACATGGGGTTGGCGTGTTCCTCTGCGCTTCGCGATCGGCCATTCCACTCATCTGGCCCGCCCGCCTGCGGCGGGCCGGAACTAATTTGGCTGGGGTGCCAGGATTCGAACCTGGGAATGCGGGAATCAAAATCCCGTGCCTTAACCAGCTTGGCCACACCCCATCAACCTGTGGCGGACCCGGGCGCACCCGCGCTGTCGTGACAGCGATCCAGGCGATCCCGCAACGGGGACCGGTTGCAACCTTGGACCACGAACCCGCGCAGGTGGGCCGGCATGTCGTCGCGCACCTTTTCCGCAGCCTGTGCGCTGGCACAGCGCAGAAAGACACAGGCACCGGTTCCGGTCAGCCTGGCATCCCCGTATTGACGCAGCCAATCCAGGACGGCGCCAACTTCCGGATGCATCATCCGGACGACTGCCTCGCAGTCGTTTGCGCCGCCCCCCTCCAGAAAGGCGCGTATTGTGATTGCAGGGGTATTTCGTGTCAATTCAGGATGCTGGAATACACCGGCGGTGGAGACGTGGATCCCGGGATGCACCACCAGGAACCAGTCCTCGGGCGGATCCATGGGCGTCAGGCGCTCACCGACCCCCTCGGCCCAGGCGGCGTGGCCGGCGATGAAAACCGGCACGTCGGCGCCGAGAGCAAGGCCGATGTCGAGCAATTGCCGCTCCGACAGGCCCGCCCGCCACAATTCATTCAGCGCCACCAGCGTCGTGGCGGCGTTGGAACTGCCGCCCCCCAGTCCACCGCCCACGGGGATGCGCTTGTGGATACTTATCTCCGCGCCTGCGCGGATCCCGGCTGCTTCGCGCAGGGCCGAGGCCGCGCGCACCACCAGGTCCCCGGCCTCGGGCACGCCCTCGTAGTCGGCGTGGCGCAGGATGCGGCCGTCAGTGCGTGGCGTGAAGCTGAGTTCATCACGGAGATCGAGAAACTGGAATGCCGTCTGCAACAGGTGATAGCCGTCGGCGCGCCGGCCCAGCACATGCAGAAACAGGTTGATCTTGGCCGGTGCCGGCCAGGCGGGGTTGTTCACGACTCGGTCATCCACTCGCTGATCACAAGGCGCACGCGCACATCGCCGTTTTCGAGACTCATCCTGCGCGGCAGCACCGGCTCGGCGCCCGGACGGTATTCCTGGTATTCCACCTGCCAGCCGTCCTGGGCCAGCTTGTCCAGCAGTCCCCTGGCGTTGATTTCCATGTGCTCGGGTTCCGCACCGGGTTGCGGCAGACCCCGCACCCACCAGCGCATCCCGGACACGGGCAGCTGCCAGCCGAGGTTGTCGCGCAACAACGTCTCCGCATCGGCGGCGCGCAGGATGCGATTGTCGGCAGTGTGCAATTCCACGCCTGCGGCGGTGCCGGTCAGCTCGAAGGTGCCGCGGCCCAGGGGCGCGATGACGCGCAGGGTGTAGGTGTCCCGGGTCTCGCGCCAGAACAGCGTCGCGCTCCATGCGTCATTTTGCAGCCGCACCGCGATGCGGCCGCGGAATTGCCAGTCATTCAGCCCGGTCAGGCGCGCGCTGTGCGCGCTCCACAATGCAGTGCGGTCGGCCTGCTGCTGCGCCGGCTGCCCGGCGCAGCCGGCGAGCATTGTCAACATGACGACAATGAGCGCCGGCAGGTCCGGGCGCACCCGTGCAGACAGGAATGAAGGGAGAGTACCCATGCAGACTGCATCACCGCGCCCGCGGGCGCGCCGTGACCGTTACTCCTTGAATCGCTTGATGACGTCGAGCAACTTGTCGTCGCCCGGTGTTTCCTGCAATGCGGTGTTCCAGATCTCGTTGGCGCCCTTGCGATCCCCTTTCGCCCACAACACCTCACCCAGGTGCGCGGCGACCTCCGAGTCGGCGCGCAGCACCAGGGCCTTGCGCAGATATTCCTCCGCCTCGTCCAGGCGGCCCATCCGGTACAGCACCCAGCCCATGCTGTCGAGGATGTAGAAGTCACTGGGGCTGATCTCAAGGGCGCGCCGGATGAATTCCAGGGCCTCTTCGAAACGATCAGTACGGTCGGCCAGTGTGTAGCCGAGGGCATTCAGCGCCTGGGCATTGCCCGGGTCCTTGTCCAGGATCTCGCGCAGGTCGCGCTCAAGGATGTCCAGCCGATCCATTTTTTCCGCCAGCATCGCGCGCGCGTACATCACGTCCGAATTGAATCCGGACTGCAATGCCTGGTCATATACCGACATGGCCTCATCGAAACGCTTGCTTTCGGTCAGCAGTTCACCCTCGGCCTGCACCAGCAGCGCGCGTTCCTCGGCATTGCGGGTGCGCACGGAGCGCAGGTGCGTACGCGCCTCGTCGAGCCGATCCTGCTTGGCGAGGATAAGGCCCAGGCGCACCTGGGCGTCAAAGTAGTTTTCCCCGCCCTGCACACCCAGGTACCAGACATTGGCCTGGTCATAGCTTTCGCGTTCCTCGGCAATGCGGCCCAGGTAGTAACTGGCGTCGTCGCCGCGTTCCTCATCGTGGACCAGCTTCTTGAAATGGGGCTCTGCGTCGGCGACACGATTGGCCTGCAGCTGCAGCAACCCGAGGGCGAATGACACCTCGGAATTATCCGGCTGCATCGCCCCGAGGATTTCAAATTGCCTGAGGGAATCGTCGAAGCGGCGGGCGTCGGCCAGCAGGCGCGCATACGCCATGCGCAGGTTGAAATCGTCTTCCTTCCGGGCATGGCGGCGCTTCAGCACCAGTTCCAGTTTTTCCAGCGCCGCGTCCATGTGTTTCTGGCGCTGCAGTATCGAGACATAACTCAACAATGCATTTTCGTTCTCCGGATCCAGCGCCAGCGCCTGCTCCAGCAGCTCGGCGGAGCGATCCAGGTCGCCGAGTCGGGCGACGACGTGGGAAAAGGCATACAACGCCTCGGGGGAATCCTGGCGTGACACCAGCAGTCGTTCCATCAGGCCCAATACCAGTTCGCTGTCCTTCTCGCGCCCGAGCAGGTTGGCGATCATCAACAGTTTTTCATCCAGGGAGCCGTCGGCGCGATCCAGCATCTCCTCCAGATGTTTGAATGCCTGCTCCTGGTCGCCGCGCCTCAGGGCCATGGCCGCCAGCACCTGGTGCGGGTCCGGACTCTGCGGTTCCAGTTCCACCCAGATGGTCGCCGCCTCCGTGGCAGCTTCCACGTCGCGCGCATAAACCGCGATGCGGGTCGCGCGTTCCGCGAGTTTCACATCCCGGGTGCTGCGCGCGAGATCCAGGTACGTCGCCAGTGCCGCGTCCAGTTCGCCGC
>Ga0315910_10002705_pt1 | contig 15373 bp, 10 predicted proteins | sample EdamamesoilMG_FD_204470 | JGI IMG/M metagenome (GOLD analysis project Ga0315910, IMG submission 204470) | Garden soil microbial communities collected in Santa Monica, California, United States - Edamame soil | ecosystem: Environmental > Terrestrial > Soil > Garden | place: USA: California...
GGCCTCTGGCCGAGCCGCACCCGTACGCCCACCGTTAACGCGGCTCGGCCAGAGGCCTCGCCCTACCCGCCGACACCAAACTTCCGAACGTCCACCGCCGCCGCTGTAGCGCAGGCTTCCAGCCTGCCTCTCCACCGGCATGCACTCATCTTGCCTCGAACCGCAACGTCCGGCAGAACCATCGCCGTGTCGGACCAATCCCCGGAAACAACTCCATCGAGGGCCTGGTACGCCGCGTCTGTCTCCGCATTTCTCTCCACATCGAGCCATGAAGTCCTCGGCGCGCTCGTCCGAAACTCGGAGTTCACGGTCGACGAAACGCAGCGTGACGCATGGCTGGAGGAGATAACGTTTCTCAAACAACAGCTGGATGGCCTCTCCGGTTCGCTCTTTCTCGAGTTCACCATCCCGCGCATGGGCAGCAGGGTCGACGCCGTGCTGCTGGTCGGAGCCACGGTCTTCGTCATCGAGTTTAAGGTCGGAAGTGCGTCGTTTGACCCGAGTGCCATCGACCAAGTGTGGGACTACGCCCTGGATCTAAAGAATTTCCACGAGGCGAGTCACGATGTGACCCTGGTGCCGATCCTGGTCGCGACGAAGGTCGAGTCACCCGCGCCACGGCGCATCGCGCCGGACAGGGACGGCGTGCATCGCCCGATCTGCGTCAGCGGCGCGCAGTTTCGTGCGGCCGTGGATGCCCTCCTTGCACATGCGCCCGCACGACCTGTCGACGCAGCAACATGGGAGCATTCGCCCTACAAGCCCACCCCGACGATCGTCGAGGCAGCGCGCACACTCTACGCCCAGCACAAGGTGCAGGCAATTCGGTGCTTCGACGCAGGACGCCAGAACCTCGCAAGGACCTCGCGCCGCATCGACGCGATCATCGAATCGGCGCGGGCGAAGAAGCAGAAAACGATCTGCTTCGTGACGGGCGTGCCCGGAGCCGGAAAGACCTTGGTCGGCCTGAACGTCGCCACGCAGCACCGCCGCTCGAACGAACCCACGCACGCCGTCCTGCTTTCGGGAAACGGTCCGCTGGTCGCCGTGCTGCGCGCAGCATTGTCCCGCGACGAGAAAGCGCGACTCAAGGCCGCCGGCCGCACGCGACCGCGCGGTGCAGACCCGGTGAAGCAGTTCATCCAAAACGTTCACCACTTCCGCGACGAGGCGGCCAAACATCCGGGACCGCCCGCGGATCATGTAGTCGTGTTCGACGAAGCTCAGCGGGCCTGGAATCTCGCGAAGACCGCCGACTTCATGAAGCGCAAGAAAGGGATGCCGGACTTTCGTTTTTCGGAGCCGGAGTATCTGATCTCCTACGTTGATCGTCACCGCGACTGGGCCGTGATCGTCTGCCTGGTCGGAGGCGGACAGGAAATCCACACGGGCGAAGCCGGCATCGGTGCATGGCTCGAGGCAGTCAACCGCTCGTTCCCGCACTGGGCTGTCCACATCTCCGCGAGGCTCGTCGACAGCGAGTACGCCGCGACCGCCGCGCTCGCCGTGTCGGAGAGTCGCTCCCAGACCACCTTCGACGACGACCTGCATCTGGCGACATCGATGCGATCGTTTCGCGCCGAACACGTCTCTGCGTTCGTCAAGGCGCTCCTCGATTGCGAAGCCGACCGTGCGCGCGCGGCTCTCGCCAGCCTGGACCGTTACCCGATCAAGGTTACCCGGAGCCTGACGGCCGCCAAGACGTGGGTCCGTGACCACGCCCGCGGCAGCGAACGCTATGGCCTTGTCGCCTCCTCAAAGGCGCAGCGTCTGAAACCGCATGCGATCGACATCCGCGTGAAAACCGACCCGGTGCATTGGTTCCTCGATGGAAAACACGATACCCGCTCGAGCTTCTACCTCGAAGACGCAGCCACGGAGTTTCAGGTGCAGGGCCTGGAACTGGACTGGGCGATCGTGACTTGGGACGGCGATTTTCGTTTCACCGGAGCGGGCTGGAGTTTCCACGACTTTCGTGGAGCCAAGTGGCAAAACGTGAAGAACGCCGACAACCGCAACTACCTCAAGAACGCCTATCGGGTCCTGCTGACACGCGCCCGGCAGGGCATGGTGATCTTTGTGCCCGAGGGAGATCCCAGCGATCATACCCGCCAACCGGCCTTCTACGATCGCACCTTCGCGTATCTCCGGGGACTTGGGATTCCGGAGTTGAACTGAATCGGCTCAAACGGTCCGCACAACGTCACCCGCATCTCGACGCACGTGCGCCGTCGCGTGACCACCCACGATGCGGGGCGGCGTGAACCCAATGCCTTACCGCGGCGGCGTTCGCAGCAGGTCCCAGGGCAGCCGCTCGTAGAGCCAGCCGTAGACCGCCCAGATCAGTCCCGCGATCAAGGCAACACCCACGATCCCGAGGCTTGTGCCAGCCGCGCCCCAGGCCCCGGTGAGTGCTGCGGTCGCGAAGAGTGCTGAGATCATCGCCGCCAGCGCGATCAGGCCCGAGACGACCACCCCCACACGGCTCGAATCCCGCGAGTTTCGTGAATAGGCCGCGACGACGCGCAACGGCTGCACCGCGACGGCGAGACCGGCCGACGCCGCGAGCACAGCGACCTGGTCGTCGAACGACAACCCGGTCCAGCGCAGGTTCAGCAACACAAACGTGGCGAGCCACGGCCACGCAGCGACGGCGCGCGCCACCTCGACGCGCAGCAGCACACGCGAGAGTCCCCAGTAGCGCACCGGGTGAAAGGCATGACACCCCGCCACGCGCAGCCCGACCGCGACCGGCGCGAATATTTTCCACGGCGAGGGAGCCAGCGGCACGACGGAAAACCAAAGGAGCGCGCCCGCGATCACGTGCATCGTCGCGGAGACCTGTGGCGCGGATCCCGCCAGCGCGGGCCGCAGCACCGCAGGCGCAACGATAAGTGCGACCCGCCACGGAACCTGCACGACCACGCGCGGCGGCGCCGGCCAGATCGCGCGCAGCCAGGATAGGCCGCGGGCATCCAGGCCGTCGAAAAGCCATCGATTGCGCCAGGGTTCGGTGGATGCCGTGGAGCGCCACGCAGCGACGACATCCTCCCGCGTGCAACGCGACGCGCCCGCGTCACCGGTATCGCCGTGGAGATCGGACTCGCTCGCGCGATAGAGCTGTTCGTCCTGGCGACGAAACGCCGCGACCATCCGGCCGGCCCCGCCGTGGCCGAGCGCGTAGAGGATCGCGATCGCGGCGACCAGCACGCCGCACCACCAGCGCCATCGGTCGACGAGAGCGTCGCCGTCCTGGAAAAACCGCAGCGTGAGCCAGCCACCGGGCGACACCGTCGCACCAGTCTCGATCGCCGGCAGAAAATAGCGGTCGAAGGCTCCGGGAAACTTGCTCGCGAGCCAGCCGCCGACCACCCCGGTCGCGCCGAGTCCGAAACCGGCCAGCGCGATCCGTCCGCTCCACGCGGCCGGGATGAATCGTTGCGCCGCCAGTACCACGGCAAGCGACAGGCAGGCCAGGGCCACACCCGCGATCAGCGCCACGGGCAGGGCACCATCCCAAGCCTCGATCCCGCCGAGCAGAGCCAGTCCGACGGAGTATTCGAGCATCACACACACCCAGGCCCACGCCAGCCGCCGGCGCACGTCACTCCAGAGCAGCACCGGCTCCATCGGATAGTGCGCCGCGTATCCGATCCAACGATGCATCTGTTTCGCCGACAGGAGCTCGCCCGCCTTGGTCAGCACGCACACGAGCCACCACCAGCCGGCCACGCCGGCGAGGAAGGCCGGCGCGTCGCGAAATGCGCCTGCCATGAAGATGCCGGCGGCCGGCAGGCCGATGCGAAAGACGAGCGGCGAGAAGGCACGGCGCTGCAACACGCTGTTGCGCCACGCGGACGGCACCTCCGCCTTCCGACGCCGCGCCGCCGCACGCACGCGCGCGCGCAGCGAACGCGCAAACCCCTTCGAGCCAAACCTCATCGCGTCGGGGTCTCGCGAAAGGATTCCAGCAGGGTGTCGAGCATGCCCTCCGCGTGTGCCGATCGCAGATCGTTTCCCGGAATCGAGCGGACGAGCTCCCCCTGGTTGAGCACAATCAGACGGTCGCAGAAGCGTTGAGCGACCTCGAGGATCTGAGTCGTGTAGATCACAGTGCGTCCGCGCGCCGCCGCGGCTTGCGCGTGGCGTCGAAACGCAGCGAGCCCGTGCGGGTCCATGCCTGACGCAAACGGTTCGTCGAGCAACCAAAGCTCCGGGTCGATCGCGAGCAGGCCGACGAGCCCGGACTTGTGGATCTGCCCGCGGCTGAGCGTGCCGAGCGGCGCGCGCGCGACACCGAGGACATCGAAATCCTCCATCAACGCCACGAGCCGGTCCTCCACGTTCGCCGTCGGCCTCTCGTAAAGCCGGTGCAGCGTCGCGAGATGATCGACCAGGGATTCGTCGCCAAACATCACCGGCACGTCCGGAATGAACATCATCCGGCGGCGCACCTCGAGCTGATCGCGCGCGAATGCGCGACCGTCGAATCGCACCTCGCCGCGCGAAGGCACGAGCAAGCCGGCGAGGATATTGAGGAGCGTCGTCTTGCCGGCGCCATTGAGTCCGATCACCGCCACGACCTCGCCCGGTCGAAACTCCACCGTCACGTCGCGCAAGGCGACCGTGCCGCCGAACTTCTTCGTCACGCCGATGAGCCGGGCCTCCATGTCGTTGACGATCCCTGCGACGTGCCGGCGCCGGCAAACCGAAACTTGCGCGGATGCCTCGCCGAGGCATCCCTACCTCGATGCAGCCCTCAAACCCTGAAAGCCCCATCGCCCTCGTCACCGGCGCCAACAAGGGCATCGGTCACGAAATCGCCCGCCAGCTCGCCGCGCGCGGATGCCACGTGGTGCTCACCGCGCGCGATCCGCGGCGCGGGCGCGAGGCGACCGAACGGATCGCCGCGGCGATGCCCGGGGCGAAGCTCTCGTTTCTCGTCATGGATGTGACGGACAAGTCCTCGGTGCGCGCGGCGGCCAATGAGTTCGCACGGTTCAGCGACCGCCTCGACGTGCTCGTGAACAACGCCGCCATCCTCAAGGACGAGGGCCTGAACATCCTGCAGGTCTCGCCCGAACTCTTCGACGAGACGATGCGGACAAACGTGCGCGGGCCGCTGCTCGTCGCGCAGAGCTTCTGGACGTTTCTCGAGCGCGCGCGCGGCCGCATCATCAACATCTCGAGCATGGCCGGCGCGATGTCCATGCCTGCGGGCAACATCCCGGCCTACGGCATCTCCAAGGCCGCGCTGAACAACCTCACGCAGAAACTCGCCACGACCGGCGCCGCGTCCGGCGTGCTGTGTTTTTCGATGTGTCCGGGCTGGGTGCGCACCGACATGGGCGGGCCGCATGCCGAGCGCTCCGTCGCGCAGGGTGCCGACACGGCGACCTGGCTCGCGCTCGAGGCGCCGCGCGAGTTGAGCGGGCGTTTCTTCCGCGACCGCGCCGAGATCGCGTGGTGAAGTGCGATCTGGTTTCGCAGGAGGAAACGAAGGGAACGAAGGCTGCCGAGGTTCAACCCGGCCTCGGTTGCTTTCATTTCCTTCTGTGCAAGAGCCCGATTGAACAGGAGGCCGCCGAGGTCTCGGAGGGAATTCCTGCGATCGACCGACATTGCTCCGCGCTCTCTGCGATCTCCTGTAGAAAACCTCCAGGCCGTTTCACATGAGAGAACGGAGGAAACGGAGATCGGACCGGGAGATGACGTCGATCCGGGAAAATGCAGGTCAACCACGGATGGACACGGATGAACACCGATCCTGAATTCAGAGGTGGGGCACAGAGTTCACAAAGGAAGATCCCGACGACACAGAGCGATGCGATGAAATGCTTCCCTCGTTGACGTCACCCGAAAATCAAACGCCCCGCCAAACAGTCACGAAGGTAATTCAGGCGCTCCGTGACCTCCTTTCCGTTTTCCGTGCCCTCGGTGGTCCCGTCCGTCGTCTGAATCTGTGTTCATCCGTGTCCATCTGGGGTTAAAATCCTCTCCGCTCGGATCCGGCTGCGATCGAATCACCCTCGAGCCACCTACGCGCATCGGGAATCAAATCCGGACACGAGTCCGTTCTTGAGCTTGGCGCGGTCTTGAGCGAGGGTCCCGCCGCTCCACTCCCCGAGGCCGCCGCACCCCGCGGCCGGCCCGTTCACTCCCCGCTCCACCACTCCACCCCGTTTGCGCAGTTCCCCACTCGCGCCTTCCCCATCATGTCCACCGACCGCCGCACTTTTGTGAAAACCCTTTCCGCCGCCGCGAGCGTGGCCGCTCTCGGCTCCTCGCTCGCCCGCGCCGAGCCCGTGCCCAATCCCTCCGGCAAACGCCTGCGCTACGCCATCGTTGGCACCGGGCACCGGCACCGCATGTATCGCTCGGCCATCCTCGGCGACTATCGCGAGCACGCCGAACTCGTCGGCCTGTGCGACAACAACGCCGGCCGCGCCCAGCTCTCGCAAAAAGCCTGCGCCGACGCCGGCGTGAAGGTGCCGACCTACGCGGCCGCCGATTTCGACACGATGGTCCGCGAGACGAAACCGGAAATCGTGATCGTCACCACCGTCGACTCGACACACGACGACTACATCGTGCGCTCACTCGACCTCGGGTGCGACGTGATCACGGAAAAGCCGATGACCACCACGGCGGAGAAATGCCAGCGCATCCTCGACGCGAAGAAGCGCTCCGGGAAGACGGTGCGCGTGACCTTCAACTACCGCTACTCCCCGCCGCGCACGCAGGTGAAGGAGCTCCTCATGAGCGGCGCGATCGGCCAGATCCTGTCGGTTGACTTCACCTGGTTGCTCAACACCACGCACGGCGCCGACTACTTCCGCCGCTGGCACGCGCACAAGAAGTACTCCGGCGGCCTGATGATCCACAAGGCGACGCACCACTTCGACCTCGTGAACTGGTGGCTCTCGGCCCAGCCCGAGACGGTCGTCGCCGTGGGCAAGCGCGAGTTTTACACGCCCGCGATGGCGAAGCGCCTCGGGCTGTCGTCGCACCACGAGCGCTGCCGCACCTGCCCGGAGAAGGACAAGTGCGGGTTCTTCCTCGATCTCGCAGCCGACGCGTCGTTGAAAGCCCACTACCTCGACCAGGAGCAGCACGACGGCTATTTCCGCGACCGCTGCGTCTTCCGTCCGGAGATCGACATCGAGGACACGATGAACGTGATCGTGAAGTACGACACGGGCGCGACGCTCAGCTACTCGCTCAACGCCTTCAACGCGTGGGAGGGCTACCAGATCGCCTTCAACGGCACGCAGGGCCGGCTCGAGCACTCGATCGTGGAGCAGATCTACACCGCGGGCACGAACCAGGTGCAGGGCGGCATCGCCGAGGGCGGCGTGAAGACGCGCGTGATCCCGCTGCGCGGGCCCGCCACCGACCATGTGCCCTGGACGGGCACGGGCGGCCACGGCGGCGGCGACAAGGCGCTGCTCGACGACATCTTCGTGGTGAATCCGCCCGCCGACAAGTACCTGCGCAACTCCGACGAGCGCGGCGGCGCCGCCTCGATCCTGATCGGCGTGGCCGCGAACCAGTGCTTCGAGACGGGCCGGCCGGTGCAGCTCGCCGGGCTCGTGCAGGGCTGGGAACGCCCGGCGCTCACGGCCATGCCCTCGGCGGCAGATCCGGTATCCATGCCGCCGCGACGCAGTCGGCGCGAAGGCTGAGTCGGGCTCACGCTCTCCGAGGTGGTCGGCCGTGTCCCACGGCCGTTCTGGTGCCGGCGTCCTGTGCGTCCGTCGTGCGGCGCGGCGCGCTCACCACGCGCCCGGGGCCAGGCGCGCCGGCAGCGCGCCACGACGCAATGCGGCCGTGGGACACGGCCGACCACCTCGGACCACGTGCGCCCGGCTGAGGCAGGCCCTTCCCTTTCGTGCAGGGCCGCCGCTTGCGGCGCGCCGCGGCAACCGGGCGACGCTCCCTCCTCCCCGGGAGCGCTCCGCCCTTGAGTGAGGCGCGTTCCCGCCATTTCACGGCGGGTTCGTCCCTATCGGACGGCGGACGCGCGTGCGCTGGCCCAGGGTGCCGGCATCAGATCCGCAGCGCCCGCGCGCTCCGGTTTCACCCACAGCCCACAGCACACCGCGCAAACCTCCGTCCAGGACCGATCACCATGAAGACCGCACGATTCCTTCTGATCTTCGCGACCGGCGCGTGCCTCTCCGGCACGGCTGCGATCGCCGCCGATGAGTCCACCCGACCCGCACGTCCGCGCCGCGCCGGCCCGCCCTCACCCGAGATGCAGGCCTGGCACCAGCAGGCGCTGGCGATCTACGACACCGACAAGAGCGGCACGCTCGACGAGACGGAGCGCTCCGTGCTCGAGGACGACATCGCCGCCGGCACGATGCAGCCGCCGCCGCTCCCGCCGGGCGGCCGCGGTCGCGGCCGGCCCATGGGCCCGCCGCCGGAGATCGTCGCGAAATACGACACGGACAAGGACGGCAAGCTCAGCGAGACCGAACGCGCGACGCTCGAGGCCGACATCGCCGCGGGCAAACTCCCGCCGCCGCCGCCTCCGCCCGGCGCGCATCCACCGTCTGGAGACGGCACGACGAGCGCGGCCCCGGCGGAATCCTGACCGGCCGCGTCGCGCACACCGACTTTGTTCAGCGCCGCTGCAAGCGGGCTGCAACTGGGGAACGATAAAGCGCCCCGGCCGGGGGGCCGGGGCGCTACCTTTTCCGAGAGCGAGGGCGGGCCAGGCCGACCGCGCGGCCGGCGATTCGCGCGACGCGGGTCAGGACGCGTTGAACTTCTCCAGCGCCATCGCGGCGGCGGAGGTGCGGTTTTCCACGCCGAGTTTCTGAAAGATGCTCGCGAGGTGTTTCTTCACCGTCGTGAGCTGGAGATCGAGGAGCACGCAGAGCTCGGGGTTGGTCTTGCCCTGCGCGGTCCAGAAGAGGACCTCGGCCTCGCGCTCGGTCAGGCCGAGGGAGAGGAGCATGGCGGGGGTCGGTTCGGCGCGCGGGGTGGCGCCGGGCGTGAACTGCTGCCGGCGCTCGAGGCGGGCGCGCACGGCGGAGAGGAGCTCGTCGATCTCGACGGGCTTCACGAGGTAGTCGTCGGCGCCGAGATTCATGCCGCCGCGCACGTCGGCCTTGTCGCCGCGGGCGGTGAGGAAGATCAGCGGGATGCGCGCGGTCGTCGGCTCGGCCCGCAGCGCGGCGAGCACGGCGTGCCCATCCATGCGCGGCATGGCGATGTCGCAGAGGATGAGGTCGGGCAGGAGGCGCTTGGCGGCGTCGACACCGGCGGCTCCGTCGGGCGCGTCGAGCGCCTCGAAGCCCTCCATGCGCAGGATGGTCACGAGATTCGCGCGCATGCGCGACTCGTCTTCGATCACGAGTATACGGGTCTTCTTGCTCATGGCCGCTTGGGTGGGATGGCGATCTGGAGGGGAATGCGGACCGTGACTTCAGTGCCGCGACCGGGCGCACTACGCAACTCTATGCTTCCGCCGTGCAGCTCGACGCAGCGTTTCACCACGACCAGGCCCAGGCCGGTGCCGGAGATCGTGCCGACATTGCTGGCCCGGCGGAACATCTCGAAAATGCGCGGCTGGTCGGCCTCGGGGATGCCGATGCCCTCGTCGCGCACGACCAGCCGCACGCGGCCGTCGTCGAGGTCGACGCGCACGGAGACGGGTTGGTCGAGCTTGGAGTATTTCAGGGCGTTGGAGATGAGGTTGCCCAGGATGTGATGCAGGAGTTTCGCATCGGCCTGCGCGCCGGCGGGCACGTCGTGCACCGCGATCTCGATCTCGCGCTCGGAGCCGAAGGTGGCGATGACCTCGCGGGCGACCTCGCGCACGAGCGCCGCGAAGTCGACGGCGTGCAGCTCGAGCGGGACCGTGCCGGCCTCGGCCTTGCCGAGGAAGAGCACCTCCTCCATCAACCCGGCGAGGCGCAGCGCGCCGCTGCGGATGTCGCGCAGGCGTTCGCTCCAGTCCTCGGGCGAGAGCCGGTCGCGGTAGCGCTCGAGGATGTCGGCGGCCGACACGATGATGCCGAGCGGCGTGCGGTACTCGTGCGTGACCATGTGGAGGAAGTCGGCCTTGAGCTTGCCCAGCTCGCGCTCGCGCTCGAGCAGCCGGTGCATCTCCTGTTCCACGGCCTTCTGCTCGGTGATGTCGATGGTCGAGGACGCGACGCGCACCGTGCCGGTCTCGGGATCGGTCGTGGTCTGCGAGTGCACGCGCAGCCAGCGCGTCTCGCCGGAGGGCAGGATGACGCGGTACTCGAAGGCCGCGATATCCTCGCCGGCGTCGGCCTCGTGCAGGCGCTCGGCCATGGTCTGGTGATCCTCGGGATGGAGCCGGGCGAGAAACTGCTCGCGCGTGGGCGGCTCGCCCTCGGGGTCGAGTCCGTGCAGCAGGAAGAGCTCGCGCGACCACACGCGGTGGCGCGTGCCGACATCGCGCTCGGCGTCGCCCATGCGGGCGAGGGCCTGAGCTCGCTCGAGGCGGCGGCGGGTGCGGTCGAGGTGGCGCACGGCGGCGGCGAGCTCGGAAGCGCGGCGCTCCTCGGCCTCCTGCGCCTGCTTGAGGTCGGTGATGTCGAGGTAGATCGACATGATGCGCTCGCGGTCGCCCGCCTCGTGCTGGGCGATATTGCGTATCCAGCGCGTGGTGCCATCGGGCAGGAGCAGGCGGTACTCGATCGTGCCGGCGAGCTCCCCCGTGGCGTAGCTGCGGTCGATGATGGCCTGCACGCGCTCCCGATCGTCGGGGTGCACGCGCTGGAGCATCTGCTCGATGCCCGGGGGCTCGGAGGAGACGGGAAAACCAAAGAGCTCGAACATCTCGCGCGACCACTCGCGGCGCTGCTGGCGGCGGTCGATGTCGACGAAGCCCATGCGCGCCACGGCCTGCGCGCGCGAGAGCCGGCGCATGAGCCGCTCCAGCTCGAGCTCGATCGTCTTGCGCTCGGTGATGTCCTGGAGCGCGGCCGAGAGCATGGCGTGCCCCGTGGCCGGGCTGGTGAAGAAGTGCGCGGCGCCGCGCATCCACCGGATGGATCCGTCGGTGCGCACGATGCGGAAGTCGTAGGGCTCCCAGCCGCGGCCGCGCCAGGCCTCCTCGATCACGCTCGCCGCCTTGCCGCGGTCCTCGGGGTGGATCCGCTTGAGGAAGGCCTCGAGCGTGGGCGTGCCCTGCGTCTGGTCGAACTGGAGAAGCTCGTACATCTCCTGCGACCACTTGGTGTGCTCGGAGGTGACGAGATCGAGTTCGATGCTGCCGGTCTGGCTCACGCGCTGCGCGCGCTCGAGGGCGTGCACGGCATGGGTGAGCTCGGCGGTGCGGCGCTTGATGAGCTGCTCGAGGTCGGCGCTGGTCTTGCGCAGCTCGGCCTCGGTGCGCCGAAGGTCGGAGATGTCGCGGACAAACGCGCCGTAGGTCGCGCGACCCGCACCCGCCAGCTGCACGACGGTGAACTCGCAGGGAAACGCCGAGCCGTCGGCGCGCACGCCCGCCATCTCGACGCGCGCGCCGACCTGGGCCGGCCCGGCGTCATCGAGCACGCGGGCGGCGGCGCGGGCGTTTTTCCTGGGCACCGCCCCCGGCGCGCGCACCACGCGCCCGAGCGGGACACCGACCAGCGCCTCCTTGTCGCGGACACCGAAGATCCGCACGGCCGCGGCATTGCACCCTTCGATCACCTCGTCCGGGCCGAAGATCACGGCCCCGTCGAGCGCAGCCTCGAGGATCCGCTGCGCGCAGGCGGCGGGGTCGGACGCGGCGTCGCGATCGGCGGGAGCGGGACGGGTGGCCATCCCCCGCAGAAAAGCCCACGGTCACCGGCGGCGCAAGTCGCGTTCCCCCGGCCCGGCCCGGGAGACGGCTCCGGATCCTACACCTTTTCCCTGAGCGGACTTCCGCCCGACCGGCCCATACGCGGAGCCGGCGAACTCTGGCATGATCCGGTCATGCCTCTGCTGAACGACGAGGAGATCGGCCTCGTGCGCGATTCCTTCCGACTCGCCTCCGCCGCGCCCGAGACGCTCGCCGCCGCGTATTTCCGGCGACTCTTCGAACTCGATCGGTCGCTGCGCCGGCTCTTCCACGGCGACATGCGTCAGCTCGGGCAGAAGTTTGTCTCCACGCTCGGCGTGCTCGTCGACAACCTCGAGCGCTTCGAGCAGTTCATCCCGACGGTGCGCGCGCTCGGCGCGCGGCACGCCGGCTATCACGTCCGCGATGAGCACTACGCCATCGCGGGCATCGCGTTGATCGGGACGCTCGCGGTCCAGCTCGGCGATGCCTTCAGCCCCGCGACACGCGCGGCGTGGACCCGGCTGTTCGGCGCGATCACCGACGAGATCATCGCCGGCGCGCGCGCGGCCACGCGCACCGACATGGCCGCGCCGGGCGACACGGCCCTGGCCGCGAGCACGCACCGCACGGTCGCGACCAACGCAGCCGCGTCGTAGGAAAACCATGAGAGCGTGCGATGCACGCCAAGGCTCGGGTCCGTGGGTGGGGCGCGCCCCCCCAAGCGCGCCGGGTTCGTCGATCCGGGGTGCGAGCCCCGCGTCTCAGGCGCGGAGCCGGCCGGACAACTTCCGGTTGACCTCCACCCTCCCCGCCCACCACCTTCGCGGGCTCCCCATTCATGGCTGGCTTCCGTGGCTCCCTTTCGAAGTTTGCACGCGCCGTGCTCGCACGGCCGCTCCTCGCGCCGGACGGCCTGCCGTTTCCCCCGGAGAAACTCATCCACACCGTCGCGGGCACGCGCGACACCGGCTGGTTCTGGCAGGGCGGTCAACTCGGTGCCCAGGCGATCACCGACCTGCTCGCGCGCCGCGGCGTCGCGCTCGCGGAATGCGCACGCATCCTCGACTTCGGTTGCGGGTGTGGCCGCGTCATCCGGCACCTGCGCGCCCTCGCACCCGACTCGGAGCTCCACGGCACCGACTATAACCGCGCGCTCGTCGGCTGGTGCGCCCGCTCGCTGCCGGGAGTGACATTTTTCGACAACCAGCTCGCGCCGCCGACGCGGCATGCGGACGCGGGCTTCGACCTCGTGTATGCGTTCTCGGTCTTCACGCACCTGACCGGTCCGCTCCAGCACGCGTGGCTCGCCGAGCTGCGCCGCATCACGCGCCCGCGCGGGCTGATCATCATCACCACCCACGGGGATCGCTACCTCGAGAAACTCACGGGAGCAGACCGCGACACGTTCTTGCGCGGCGAACCGGTGGTGTGGTCGGGCGACGATGCCGGGAAAAATCGGTGCGCCGCCTTTCACCCGCCGTCGTACGTGCGCGAGCACCTCGCCCCCGCGGCCGGGCTGGAGGTGCTGGAGTTCGTCGCCGAGGGCGCGCTCGGCAACCCGCATCAGGACGCCTGGTTGCTGCAACGACGGGAGTGAGCCGAGGGGCCGACCGACGCGCCGTGGCGTGTGCGGCCGCTCACGCTCGCCAAGACATCTCTCGCGCATCCTCCGTCTTCGCGGCGGTGCGGGAGCACCGCCCTCCACGCTGGCGCGTCATTCGCTGACCTGGAGGGCCGCGCTCCCGCGCGGCCGCGCATGCGCAGCGGCACACGCATACTGAAGCGACTTTCGCGCATCCTCCGTCTGCGCGGCGGTGCGGGAGCACCGCCCTCCACGCTGACGCGTTTTCGCTGACCTGGCGGGCCGGATCCACGCTCGCCTCGTGCGGGCCTGAACCTCGACAACACGCAGGGCCGCCTTCAGCGTCGCCGCCATGACGACGCACGCCTCCTCCAGCGACCGCCTCGCCACGCGCATCATGATCGGCCTCGCGGTCGGAATCGTCCTCGGGCTGGGCGTGCGCCAGCTCATCGCGCTGGCCCCGTCGCTCGAACCGCGCGCCCTCTGGGTGATGACGCAGGTCTTCGACCCGTTTGGTCAGATCTTCCTGCGCCTGCTCTTCTTCGTCGTCGTGCCGCTCGTCTTCGGTTCGCTCACGCTCGGCGTCGTGCAGCTCGGCCGGCTCGACCGGCTCGGGCCGCTCGCGACGAAAACCTTCGCCCTCTTCGGACTGAACATGGCGATCGGCGTCGCGCTCGGGCTCACCTTCATGAACATCGTCGCGCCGGGCTCGCGCATCGACCCGGAAACGCGCGACCGCATGATCGCCGAACACTCCGGCGACACGGAGCGGCTGCAAAAAACCTCGGACGAACAGCGCGCGCGCGGCTTCACCTTCGCCACCGCGGTGGACATGTTCATGCCGCGCAACCTGCTCGGCGCCGTCGTGGGCCAGGAGACCACGCGCATCGGCGACGTGCTCCCGCTCATCGTCTTCGCCCTGCTCGTCGGCGCGGCCGGCACGCTGCTCGCCGACGACCGGCGCGCCGGCCTGCAACGCGCGCTCGAGACGCTCAACGAGCTCATGACCCGCATCGTGCACTGGGCGCTCCAGCTCGCGCCCTTCGCCGTCGCCGCGCTGCTGTGCAGCGCGGTCGCGAAGTTCGGCGCCGCATTTCTCGGCACGCTTCTCATCTTCGCGATCGGCGTGCTCGGCGTGATGGCGCTGCACCTCTTCGGCACGATGAGCGTGCTGCTCAAGGTCTTCACGCGGCGCCCGCTGCGGGAGTTCTTCTCGGCGGTGCGTGTGATCCTCATCACCGCGTTTTCCACCAGCTCGAGCGCGGCCACCCTGCCCACCGCGATCCAGGTCTCCCGCGAAAAACTCGGTGTGTCGGCGAGCACGGCCGGTTTCGTCCTGCCCCTCGGCGCGACGATGAACATGAGCGGCACCGCGCTCTACGAGGGCTGCGTCGTGCTCTTCGTCGCCCAGGTCTTCGGCGTCGACCTCACGGTCACGCAGCAAATGACGCTGCTCCTGCTCGCCGTGCTCAGTGCTGTCGCCGTGGCGGGGATACCGGGTGGCTCGCTGCCGTTGATTATGGGCCTGCTCGCCACCTTCGGCGTGCCGCCCGAGGGCATCGCGCTCGTGCTCGGTATCGACCGCATCCTCGACATGGCCCGCACCGCGCTCAACGTCGGCGCCGACGTGGTCACGGCCTGCATCGTGGACGAAGCGACGACCGCGCGCCCCCGGTAACGGGCCCGTTCAATCGCGTCCGACCGGCAGCACGACTCGAAACTCCGTCATGCCCGGCTCGCTACAGGGCACGAGTTCGAGGGTGCCTCCGTGCGCCTGCACGATCTCGCGGCTCAGGCTCAGCCCGAGGCCGTGGCCACCGCGCGAGCGGGCCGCGTCCGCGCGGAAGAAGCGCTGAAACAGGTGCGCGCGCACCTCCTCGGGGATGCCTGCGCCGGTGTTGGCGACCTTGAGGACGACCTCGCGGTCCAGACGCTGCAGCGTGCAGGAGATCCGGCCGCCGCGGTCGCTGAACTTGCAGGCGTTGTCGAGGAGGTTG
>Ga0315910_10002706_pt1 | contig 15369 bp, 9 predicted proteins | sample EdamamesoilMG_FD_204470 | JGI IMG/M metagenome (GOLD analysis project Ga0315910, IMG submission 204470) | Garden soil microbial communities collected in Santa Monica, California, United States - Edamame soil | ecosystem: Environmental > Terrestrial > Soil > Garden | place: USA: California...
TCCTCAAGAATGGCATCCGCCGTGTCGTGAATAGCCGCCGCTAAATCAAAAATTCCTTGGCGACCCTTGGCGTCCTTGGCGGCTTGGCGGTGAAAAGAGACGTTTCCGACCGCCAAGACCTACTGGGATACTGGGATAGGCTGTAAGTTGAAAATCCTTCCGCGCTTCTGCCTTCCCGTGCGTTTGATTCGGATGCCCTCCCGCAGTGTTCGCGTCCCGGTGCATCGCAAGGCTGACCATGCTAAGCTGTGTTGGTCGTGAGCAACGCATGGCCCCGAGTCGAACCCAGTGAGCGCAGCGTCGAGCGACCGCTGAGCATCGACGAATGGCTCGCGCTCGATGAAGACGAACAGGGTGAGCTGGTCGAAGGCCAGCTGGTGGAGGAAGAAGTGCCGGACTTCACGCACGACCTTGCTGTCTCGTGGCTCATCGGCGTGCTGCGAGCGTGGCTCGGAGGACGCGGCTTCGTCGTGGGCTCGGAGCTCAAGATCGTGACGGCGAACGGGCGCGGACGCAAAGCAGATGCGGTCGTGCTGCTTCCCGAGAGTAAGGCGCCGCCCCGTTCGGGCCCCCTGCGCCAACCGCCGGACATTTTGATCGAGGTAGTCACGGCAACGCCTCGAGACGAGCGGCGCGATCGCGTCGAAAAGATGTCGGAATATGCCGAGTTCGGGGTGCCCTGCTACTGGCTGGTCGATCCAGCATTGCGAGCGTTCGAGATTTTCGGGCTCACGAGCCAGCACAACTACGAGCGACTCGTCGGCGTGACCGGTGGACGGATCGAAAATGTGCCGGGTTGTCCCGGCCTCTGCATCGACGTCGACGCGCTGTGGGCCGAGCTCGCCCGGCTCGGTGAGCCCGACTAACGGGTCCCGCGTCAAAGCCTCCGATGCTTGAGGCTCGGGAGACCCCGTCGCACCTCGTCGAGGCGGGTGCGCTCGACGCGAGCCAGCACGAGGCCCACACCGTCGGAGGCCTCGGCGACGATGGTGCCCCAGGGATCGACCACGAGCGAGTGCCCGTAGGTCACGCGATCCCTCGGGTGGCGACCCCACTGACCGGCTCCGACCACCCACGCCTGGGCCTCGATGGCGCGAGCGCGTAAGAGCACGTGCCAGTGGTCCTTGCCGGTGTGCAGGGTGAAGGCTGCGGGCACGACGATGAGCTCCGCGCCCTGGTCCACCAGCGCGCGGTAGAGCTCGGGGAAGCGCAAGTCGTAGCAAATGCTGAGGCCGACCTTGAAGCCAGCGACGTCGACGACCTGTGGGGATTGTCCCGCCGCAGTCGCTTCCGATTCGCGGAGCCGCGTTCCGTCGGACAGATCGACGTCGAACAGGTGGATCTTTCGGTAGCTGGCGACGAGTTCGCCACTGGGGGCGACGACCGCGCAGGTGTTGAACGGGCGATCGGGATCGGGACTCTGCTCGGGAAAGCCACCACCGACGACGGTGACCGAACACTCGCGCGCCCAGTCGGACATGGCAGCGAGGATTGGGCCCGGCTTACCCGTGAGCGACTCGGCGACGCGCCGCCGGCCAGCGTCGGCGCTGAAGAAAGCGAAGTTCTCGGGAAGCACCACGAGCTTCGCGCCACGTTCACTGGCTCGCCGCACCCACGCGCGACAAGTAGCGAGGTTGTCGCCCAGATCGTCCTTACTGTTGAGTTGAACGGCCGCAATGTCGAGAGAATCACTCATGGCTTCATGCACTCATCAGGGGCTCGACGATGGCGGTTGGGGCTTCGGAGTGAACCGTTCTGGTGGCATCGACGAACGCTTTGTCAGCTAGGTGACCGTTCCAGAAGGCTTCGGCGCGCTCGTTGTCCCACGGCTGCTCGAGGGGCACTCGGGCGAGCTCCTGCGAAAGCGCGTAGGCATCGTGCGGGCGCTCACTCGGACGCTTCCTCAGGCACTGGAGGATCAGCGCATCGAGCGCTTTGGGCACGTCAACACCGCGGCTCGAGGGTGCTTGCGGCGTCTCCGTCGCATGCGCCACCGCCATGCTCATCGCCGAATTGGCCTCGAACACGTTGTGCCCCGTGAGCAAGAAGAAAGCGACGCAGCCGACCGCGTATAGATCCGAGCGACCGTCGACGGGGTCAGACCCGGTCACCGACTCTGGGGCGAGGTAGGCCGGCGTCCCGAGGATCTTGCCTTCACCGGTTTCCGTAAGCTGCGAGGTCTGCTCGGAGTCCGCCGTGATGCGAACCAACCCGAAATCGACCACCTTGACGAAATCGTACTGGCGACCTTTGCGACAGATCAGGATGTTCGCCGGTTTGATGTCTCGGTGTACGAGGCCCCGGCTGTGCGCATCGTCGAGCGAATCGAGCACCTGCCGCAAAATGTAGATGACGCGCTCAGGAGGTAGTGGACCGAACTCGAGCACGTGACTCTCGAGATTCTGGCCGTTCAGGAGCTCCATCACGTAGTAGAGCGAATTGTCTTGGGCGACGCCGAAATCGTAGAGCTCGACGGTATGCGGCGACTCGAGCCCTGCCGTCGCTTGCGCCTCGCGCTCGAAGCGCGAAAGCACCAGGTTGGCGTCGCTTCTGCCGAGGGCCTCGGGGCGAATCAACTTGATCGCGGCGGGACGCCGCAAGAGCCGATGGCGCGCTCGCCACACCTCGCCCATACCGCCTGCGCCGAGCTTGCTGGTGAGCTCGTAGGCGCCCATGCGGCGGGCGGTTTTCACCTGGCGCGCGAGGTGCGCCATCACCTTGCTGGGCACGACCGCGAAGCCGGCGAAGACGAAGTTCATCACCAACGGCACGACATCGAACTCAGGCAGCGGGCGCGACGCCATACTGCGGAACAACGCCACCGCTAGCGGCGCGACCAGAGCCGACAACAGGCCTGCGACCAGTGTCTTCGTCACGTCGCGCGGAACGAACAGCGGGAACATCAGGATCAACACCGCCACGATCGAAATCCCGCCGGTGCCCTGTACCTGCTCGGCGTAGGCGGCCACGAAACACGTGATCACCTGGTACGCGAGAGCCCAGTTCAAGAGCGCCTCGGCCTGAGTGCGACCACGCCGAATCACCGTCAGAAATACGCCGGTAATGACCAGGCCGAAGCCGTGCTCGACGGCTCCCAAAATCGCGCAACCGGGCGAGAAATCGAAGAAGCCAGGCCCGACGAGATTCAGCACGACCGAAACCGCGTGCAGAAAGAACAGGATCTTCAAGAGCACGTAGAGGCGCAGCACCGCGGCCTGCCTCAGATCGTCCGGCATCGCCGAGTCGTGTGTCCCCGAAATACGCTGCGCGACGTCGGACAGGGTGACTGGCAGAGTGGTCATCTCGAGGCCAAATGCTAGAGCCGACCCAGCGGGTCGTCGACCACAAACGGCGCGAATAACTACGCGACTTCAGGTGAGAGCCGCGGATTTAATGCTTCTTCACAGTCTGTGCTCGTGCGCGTGCCCATGCCCGCGCCTGCGCAGCCTCGATCACGCCGGCTAAAACGGAGACTCAGACAAGCGCGGGTACCAGCCCCCGATGCTGAGCCCCCAAACGAAATAGCGCTCCGAAACGTCCGCGCTCGCGCTCACACGCCAGAGGTAGAGGTCCGGCCACAGGCCAAGCACGTTCCAGCGGAACAAGCGGATGTCGCAGCCGGCCGTGGCGTGCCAGCGCGGCGAACTGGTTTCGAAGCGCGTCGGCTCGAGGTACGTCCCTGCGCGCAGCTTCAAGAGCCTCGGCCACACCTCTGACTCGGCCCCGATCCGCGGCGAGAACACCACCTCTTGGCCGGATCGATTGATCACCTGGCTCAGGAATGCGTCGACGCCGACGGCCTCTTGCGCCGTGCCACTCACGACGAGCGCTGCGGACACAAGCAGGTAGTGGGGATCCAGCGCGGCGCTTTCGACTTGGGTGAGCAAGCGCGCGTTGTCGACGGCACGTTCCAGATTCTCGTCGTCCTTTTCCTGAGCCGCGTCGAGCTCCGCCGAGATGCGAGCGCGCTCGCTCTCGGAGCTGGCAGCGGCGAGCCGGCGCCCCCGTTCTTCCGCGCGGTCGAGCTCCCGCGTCCGATAGTAGAGTTCGGCGCGTTCGGAGCGCTCGGCGCTGCTCCGCCACACGGGGTTGAAGGTGCGCCCGAGCTGAAACGCGGCCCCGACGTTCACGTCCCACGGCGACCCCACCTGCTCCGGCAGATACATGAGGCCATCGCCGCGCGGAATGGTGACGTCGCCGTTTTCGTCGGGCAGTAGATTCTTCGAATACTCGGGCTTGGTTTCGATGGCGCTGCGAAACGCGAAGCCCAAACGAAACGGCTGATCGTTCGGGCGGTACAAGAGCCCAACTTCCCCGCCGGTGCCACCGGTGCGAAACAAGCGCCGCGAGACGCTCTCGTTGCGCGCTTCGACCACCTGCGCAAGGATTCGAACGCCGGCGCCCACGACCAGCTGTCCGTCGAGGAAGGCGTTAGCGGCTTGCACGTGCGTCGTGTTCACTGCGATGCCAAGCGTTGCAGGCTTGCCAGCGGCGGTGACGGCGGCATCCTCGATGCCGTAGTTTTGCAGCGCGAGCGTCGCGCCCACTCCGAACGTGCCCCACTGCACGTTCAACGCCGGCGTCGCAAACACGAAGTCGTCCTGCACGCCGCTCACCGCCGTCGGCGACCCGCTGTTGAAGAAGTCCATGTTCTCGATGTCGGCGGGAAACGACACCGCAAGTCCGAGCCAGTAATCGAAGGTGTCAGTCGAGTAGAAGGGCCGCACGGCGGGAGCTGCTGGGTTGTGCAGGTCACCGTCCACGTCCTCTGCGACGGCCACGTAGGCCCCACCCAACCCCACCACCCGGGCGCCGGAGTATACCGGGCCCTCGAAGAAGTCGATGGAGTACCGGCTCGTCTGAATGGGCTCACCGTTCTCGCCCAGAGGTCCCCCTGCTCGAGCAGGGCCCGCGCTCAACACCGAGCAGGCGACGCCATAGCCGACAACGAGGGCGCGCCGGCGCGACACGCGGGACGCTGCCGGTCTAGCCAACGGCATCGATCGTGAGCGTCGTGGCCATTGCTTCATGACTCGTTACCCTCGCCACATGGTGCTCGGCCCACCAGGCTGCTGCCATGTCGTTGGTCCACGCGCCCGAGGTCTGGCAAGCGCTGAGCTTGACCGCGAGCGCCCGCATGCTCTCGGGGCGCGCTTCGGGACGCTTCGCCAAGCATTCCATCACGACGGCCTCCAAATCGGCCGGAATGTCGGCGAAGCTTCGCATCGGTCTCGGTTCGTTCGTCATCTGCGCAACACAGATTTCCATGGGCGTGTCGCCCTCGAACAAGAACTCGCCAGTCAGCAGGTAGTACGCGACCGCCCCCAACGCGTAGATGTCGCTTTGGACGCTGGCATTGAGCACGTCCTTGACGATTTCTGGCGCCATGAAGTGCGGCGTACCCATGATGGATCCGACCTCCGTCACCAGTGTGTCGGCTCGCGCTGATTCGAGGCGCTTCACCAGCCCGAAGTCGAGCACCTTCACCGTGTCGAACAACCCGCCGCGCTCGCACAAGAACACATTCGGAGGCTTGACGTCACGATGGATCAGCCCCTTCGAATGCGCCTCACCCAGGGCGCCGCACATTTGCAGGAGAATGTGCACGGCGCGGCCCGGGGGCACGGGGCCATGACGGTCGACGAGCTGCAGCAGGTTGATCCCTTCCAGGAGCTCCATCGCGTAGTAGAAGACCCCTTCGGGGGTGTGGCCATAGTCGTAGATCGCGATCGTATTCGGATGGGTGAGCTGACTGGTCAGCTGCACCTCGCGTTCGAAGCGCTCGACCGCCTCTTCGTCGCCGCCGTATCGCTTCAAGAGCTTGATCGCCGTCGGCCTGCGGAGCAGCGTATGGGTCGCCTGGTACACCTCACCCATTCCGCCTTCGCCGAGCTTGTCTGTCAGCGTATAGCGCCCGAGCGAGAGCGCGCGCCGTTCTGCCACTTCGGAGCGCCGCCTGAGCCTTGCCGCGGTGTGCACGAATGCGATCAGCGCGAGCACCGCGACGCCCAGAATCGCGAACAGGCCTAGAAAGGCCTCGCGCAGGGTGTGCTCGAGCTCGAACGCCTCGGCCATGTCGGCCTCGGTGGCGATGCCGAAGCCGTATTGTTCGAGCCAGGTCCAGGCGCCGATCACGGGCACCCCGCGATAGTCGTTGTAACCCTCGACATTGACGCCGCTCGCGCCCTTGGTGGCGCTCGCCGCCATCAAGGTCAGCGGCTGGTTCGCGCGGCCCAGCGGCGCCTGTTCACCCGACACCAGGTTCGCGCCGGGGTCACGCAGTTCGATTTCGAGGATCGAACTCTTCTTGCCAGGCGCGAGCAGACCCACCTTCCCCAGCTGCTCATCGAAGCGGCTGTCGGAGATCATCCAGCCAGCCCGATTGAATGCGTAGGTTTCGCCGGACTGCCCCGCTCGCGCGGCCTTGAGCGTTTCACTGAAACGCCCCTCGGGCGGGCTAATCAGATGAATTGCTCCGATGTAGCGCTTGGACGGATCCGCGATGGGACTCGAAATCACGCTCACGGGCGGAGTATTTTCTGCTCCGAACAGCTGCGTCATCAGGCGCGAGCGAAACGCCAGCCGCACCCTGCTCTTACCCGACTGCACCCACGCCGGGTACAGATCGGGCTCCTCGGCAGCTTGAAACCCTATCAGGCGATCGTCGCTGGCGATCAGCACGACGCCGGTTTCGTCCGTCACCACGAACCCGCTGTACCTGAGACCCCGCGTCAGCAGCTCGAGGTCTCGGCGCGCCGCCTTCTGCTCTGGCGCGGCCATGAGTCGCTGCCGCCGGTCTGGCCCGGCCTCTGAGAGCCCCCGCAACGCCGCGAGCGCAGGCGGCACCGATTGCCCGCTCGCGATCGCCTCTGCGGTGCTGAGTTGTTGCTCGAGCCAAAGGGTAACGCCGCGCTCGGCGGTGGCGAGCAGCCCCCGCAGCTCTTTCTCGGCTGCTTGCTCGAGGCTCTTCTCGATCAACGAGTGGCCCCACATGCCGAGACCCACGAGCGCGAGCACCGCGAGCACGAGCGCCAGGGCGGTGCGCCGCTGGCTCTGGGTCGCGCCCAGACTGGTAGCTGCAAGGCCGCGGGCTTGGACCCTGATCGCGCTTTTCTTGGAGCTCGCCCCGATCTTCTTGCTCACGCCAGCTGCCACCATAAGAGACCTAGCCAGCACTGACCAGTCCCCGCCCCGGAATTACGGCTCGGCCAGCGGACCGAGCGAAGCTGCGCGACTTGGCGGACCCGCGGGCGGTCGGCTATGACGGACACTCATGGCAGAGCCGCGGGCACGCTCCGAGCAACACGCTTCTTTGGTTGCGGCCATGCTGACCGCACTGCTGATGATCGTGCAGCAGATCGGCGCCAAGACGACGCGCGACACGTTCTTCCTTTCGCAACATCCAGCGACTTCACTGCCCATGGTGATGATCGGTGCAGCGGTGTTGTCCCTCGGGGGCGCGCTCACGTTTTCCCGGGTGCTGCAGCGGCTAGGCCCTACCCGAGCGGTACCGCTGGCGTACGCGTTGCACGCGGCGCTGTTCGCCGTCGAGTGGTGGTTCGCCAGCGAGCAGCCCTTCATCACCTCCACCGTCCTGTACCTGCACATGGGCGCGCTCGGCCCGGTCGTCATCAGCGGCTTCTGGTCGCTCGTGAACGAGCAATTCGATCCACACACGGCGAAGAAGGTCGTGAGTCGCATCACGGCCTCGGCAGCCTTCGGCGGCGTGCTCGGCGGCGTCGCAGCCGAGCGCGTGATCGCGACCTTCGATCTCACGACGATGCTGCCGGCGCTGGCCGGCGTGACCGTGCTTGCAGGTGCGCTGACCACGCGCGTCGGGCGTCAGGCGTCTGTGACCCCTAGCAGGCGCCCCGCGCAACCGGCGGCTCCGAGGTCGAAGTCGACCGGCTACCTGCGCGATCTTGCAACGCTGGTGTTGGTCACCTCGACCACCGCAGGGCTGCTCGACTACGCCATGAAGGCGGAAGCCGCCCAGGTGCTCGGAAACCCAACTCTGCTCGGATCGTTCTTCGCGCTGTTCCACGCCGGCGTTAGCGTGCTGGTGTTTTTGCTGCAGACCTTCCTCAGCGCGCGCTCGCTCCAAAAGCTCGGCATCGCGGGCACCATCGCGCTGCTCCCGGGCGCGGTGCTCGTGGGCGGCGTGCTCTCGGTCGCCATCACGCGCCTGTGGACCGTCTCCTTGGTCAACGCCTTCGAGAACGTGCTCAGGAGTTCTTTGTATCGCTCTGGCTACGAGCTCTTGTACACACCCGTCGACCGGGCGCGCAAACGCGCGCTAAAGACACTGATCGACGTCGGCTTCGACCGGCTCGGCGATATCGCGGCGGCGGGGTTCGCCATGCTGGCCCTGGCTTTGCTACCTGACGACACCAACCAGCTGGTGATCGGCATCGGCGTCTTCTTGGCTGCTTTGGGCCTGTTGCTTTCGCTCAGTCTGCACCGAGGGTACGTCGAGGAACTCGCTTCGAGTCTGCGCGCGGGCACGCTGCGCGTGACGGACGTCGAAGGCATCGACGCGACCACCCAGCGCACGCTCACCGACACCACGATGGCCATGGACCGCGAGCAGCTGCTCGAAGAGATCCGCGCCTTGCAAGCCCGACACGCGCTTGCGAGCAGCGACGAGGTAGCGCTGCCCGAGGCCGCCGTCGATCGCGGCTCGAACGCCGAGCAGCAGGGCTTGCTCGACAACGCGCGCACCTTGCTGCTCCGCGACGAGCGCGAAACACGGCAATTCCTCGAGCGGCAACTGAAGAACGACGGCTTCTCGAGCAGCTTGATCCCCCTGGTGATCCCGCTGCTCGCCGAGCGCGCTCTGGCGCGTCTAGCCCTCGGTGTGCTGCAGAAGCATACGGCTGGGCGCGAGGGGGTGTTGGTCGACGCGCTGCTCGACCAGCGCCAGCCGGACCTCGTGCGACGCCGGCTCCCGCGCATCCTGCGCACGCTGGGAACCGAACGAGCCAAGGACGGCTTGCTGCTCGGGCTGGACGACGCGAACTTCGGGGTGCGGTACTACTGTGCGCAGTCGTTGTTTCGGCTGGTCACGCAGCATCCGAGGCTCTCACCGGACCGCGAACGGATCTTCAGCCTGATCGCGCGCGAAGCCGAGGTGCCGCGCGAAGAGTGGGAACGTGAGCTCGCGGCCGACGAAGGCGACGCCCTGGCCACGCTGCGACCGGCACAGCACCGGCCAGCGGCCAGGCTCGAGTACGTCTTCATGCTGCTCAGCACGATCTTGGACGCGGAACCGCTCGAACTGTGCCTGAAGGCCGTCCTCAGCGGAGATGTCACACTGCGCGGAACGGCGCTCGAATACCTCGAAAACGTACTGCCAGCTCGCGTCTACGCGACCCTGAGCAAGCACTTGCTCAGCGGCGCCGTACTCCACAAAGAAAAGCGCAAACCGGCACAGATCGTGCAGGAGCTGCACCAATCGATGAGCAATCTGAAGCTCGATCTCGATCTGTTTCGCAAAGAGCCCGCACCCGACGAGCGCTGACAAAACGTGGATCCTGGGGCAGCCTGCCTGAGGCAACCTGCCCGTGATTCTCGACTCGCGGCGCTGAACGGCCGTTGGTAAAAGCCGAGCGTGACCGGAAGCCCTACCCCGAACCCACCGTCCCCATCGAGTCCACCCAAGACGGGCCTCGAACGCGCCTTAGGGCTAGTGACGGACGTTCACCACGGTGAAGCCCCCACGGCGCTGTTGCTCACGCTGAACGTGTTCCTGCTGTTGACGGCGTACTACGTGATCAAACCGGTCCGGGAGGGTCTGATCCTCGAACTCGAGGGGGGCGCCGAATACAAGAGTTTCATGAGCGGCGCCATCGCGCTCTTGCTCGTGGTGCTGGTGCCGGCATACGCCGCCTTCGCCTCCCGCGTCGCGCGCAATCGCCTGGTCGTGGGCGTTACCGTCTTCTTCGTGATCCATCTGTTGCTCTTCTACCTCGCCAGCAACGTGCCGACCCTGCGCGCCCAACTGGGCCTGGTCTTCTACGTCTGGGTGGGAGTCTTCAACATGATGCTGGTCGCCCAATTCTGGGCGTTCGCCAACGATGTTTACGACCAGGAGCGAGGCAAGCGGCTGTTTCCGCTCGTCGGCATCGGGGCATCACTCGGGGCGGCGCTCGGTGCGAAAGTGACGGCGGTGCTCGCCGAGCCGCTCGGACGCTATCAACTCATGCTGGTGAGCGCCGGCCTGCTGACCTTGTGCGCGGGGCTGTTTCACTGGGTGCACGTGCGTGAATCGGCCAGAACCGCGGCGGAGTCCGTGCCGCGACGAGGCGCGCAACGCTCGAGCGACTCGAGTGCGCCGCAGAAGCGAGGTTTCGGCTTCGACTTGGTGTTCAAGCATCGATACTTGCGCCTCTTGGCGGCATTCTCGCTCACGTTCACGCTCGTGAACACCAACGGCGAGTACATGTTGAGCAAGCTCTTCAAAGAGGCCGCGAGCGCCGCCGTGAAGAGTGGCCAGATCGCCGCCGACGGCGCCGGCAACTACTTGACGGCCGAATACGGTGACTTCTACTTTTACGTGAACGTGGCCGGCGTGCTGCTCCAAACCTTCGCCGTCTCCCGCATCGTCAAATTCGGTGGGCTCAAGATCGCGTTCCTGCTTTTGCCCGTCATCTCGGCGCTCGGCCAGTCGGCGTTCCTGCTTTTGCCCGTGCTCGGCGTGCTCCGCCTGAGCAAGACCGCCGAGAATGCCACCGACTATTCGCTGAACAACACCGTGCGCAACATGCTGTGGCTGCCGACGACCCGCGAGATGAAATACCAAGCAAAGCAAGCGGTCGACACGTTCTTCGTGCGCATGGGCGACGTCGCCTCCACGGCAGTCGTGGCGGGGGCAGGCGTCGGGCTTGGGCTCGGCCTGCGCGCCTTCGCGTTGATCAACCTCTGTATCATCGCACTCTGGCTGGTCTTGGCGGGGCTGATCGTACGCGAGAACGAACGGCTCAGCGCTGATCCCGCCCCCGAAGGCAGCTGAGAAACACGGCGTTGTCCTCCGGTCGGCCGAGGACCCACCCGAGCGTTCCAGGCAACAACGCCATCCTTTTGCCTCTTGCAGCCCCAACGCGGCGTCGCTACGCACCAAACGTGCTCCGACGCCGCCTCGCCCTGGTCGCCGCGATCGCTTCGATCAGCAGCTTCGCCGCGGCGCAGCCGTCCGTGCCCGAGCCCGTGCCTGCGCCCGAGCCCAAGCCGGCACCCGAGCCCAAGCCCGCCCCACCCGAGCCCGAGCCCACCGCACCTGAGCCGGCGCCCGACGCGATACCCGTGCCGGCGGCTACGACCGTGCCCGAAACACCCACGGCAGCTCCAGCCGAGCACGCCCCAGACGATCCCCTTGCCGCCCCGCCTCAGGACTACGCGACACGCGCAGAGCGGCCGCCGAGCGAGCCAGAAAAGGCGCGCGGCTGGTCCGAGCCACCGAGCGCCGAGCCCGAGGACTACTACCTGCTCGTGCCCCGCATCCTCTTGTACCCTCCCAACCTGGTGCTCAAGCTGGTCGCGATGCCGATCCGCGGCGCCGCCATCCTGATCGACCGCTATCACCTGATCGAGCACACCAAGGATATCCTGTACAACGACGCGCGCACCGCGGGCGTCCTGCCTGCCTTCGGCTACCAGACAGGCTACGGCTTCACCTACGGGCTCAAGGCCTTCCACGACAACTTGTTCGGCAACGACGAAGAACTGAACGTCGCGGCGGCTTTTGGCGGCATCTTCGTGCAGGGCTACGGCGCCTCGTTCGTCGGCGACCAAATCGCGCACACCCCGCTGTGGATCGAAGCCCGCGCAGCCTACGAGCTGAAGCCAGCGCTCTTCTTTCAGGGCATCGGCAACGAGCCCGTAGCCGATTCGACGCCGGGCGTCGGCCCGCGCGAATCAGACGTCGCGACTCGCTTTCGTGAGGGGCGCGCCATGGGTTTGCTCACGCTCGGCGCCAGCATCGGCGACAAGGGCGACCGCTCGCTCGTCGGTGTCACGGGCTTGTTCAATCAGCGCGAGTTCGGCTCCGAGCGCAAGGATTTCGACGAACCGAGCATCGAAGACGTCTACGACACCTCCCAGATCCAGGGGTTCGACTCGGGCACCACGGTGCTCGAACTCACGCCGACGTTCGTCTACGACTCACGCAACTACGAAGCCACGCCGTCCGAGGGCGTTTACCTGGATCTGTTCGGCGGGCACACCGCCCCCGTCACCAGCGACGCCGACTACTGGCACTACGGCGCGGCGTTCGCGACGTTCATCGATCTGTACCGAGGAACACGCGTCTTGTCGATCCGAACGACGCTCGAAGCCGTGCACGGCAACGACGACGAGATCCCTTTCAGCGATCTGATGAAGCTCGGTGGCCCGAACAGCTTGCGCGGCTACCAGCTCGATCGCTTCAGAGACAAGCTGAGCGCCCTGGGAACGCTCGAGTACCGCTACCCCGTGCACCAAATGGTGTCGGGCGAGGTATTCCTCGACGTCGGCCGCGTCGGTCAAACCTATACAGAGGTGTTCGACCGCGAAGGGCTCAAGGACTTTCACTTCGGCGGCGGGCTCGGATTCGTATTTCATTCGGATGACAACATCTGGTTCAAGGCACAAGCAGCCTACGGCGAAGAGCTGTTGTTCTTCTTGTCAACCGACCCCCTGCGCACCTTTCGCAGACGCGACAAGCGCCTATGAGCTCCGCGGGTGAGCGGCCTGGCGCGACGAAAGTCGGAGCCCCAGCCCTGCGGCGCTCGCTCCGCTGGCTCGTGCTCGGCTCGCTCTGCTGCGGCGGGTGCATGAGCAACGGAACGTTCGCCGACAAGCCCGTGGTGTGGCGCGTCGACGACAGCAAAGACATCGCCGAACCGGAAGAAAACGAGTTCCACTACGTGGCTTCCGCGCTCGACTGGTACGCCCTACGCCGGCTGACCCGCACGCTCGAGCTCAGGGACCGCGAGGAGGCGCACAACGTCAACGCACTCGACGAGGTGCCCGACTCGAGCTGGTTCCAAAACCGCATCGGAGTTCGCCCAATGTCGCCGGAAGAGGCAGCCCGCGGCAGCTCGAGCGCGGGCCCGCCCACCCCGCCGCTCTTGGTGCTGAGCGGCAAGCCCGGCGGCGCCAACCCGGGCTTCGTCGCGAGCGATCGGGACGGTCGCAAGTTCGTGGTCAAGTTCGACACCAAAGAGAACCCCGAGATGCAAACGGCGACCAACACCATCGTCAATCGCATCTTCTGGGCCGCTGGCTACAACGTGCCGAATGACACGGTGTTCCAGATCCACCCCGAAGCCATCGGGATCGCCGCACGCGCGAACGCAACGGACGAATTCGGTCGGAAGCAGCCCTTCACGCGAGACGACCTCGCGCAGACGATGAGCGGCGCGCCGCGTGCCCAGGACGGAAGCTATCGCGCCACGGCCAGCGAGTTCATCGCTGGCATTCCGAAAGGCGGTTTACCGGCAGAGGGCACGCGCAGCGACGATGCGAACGACGCGATACCCCACGAACATCGCCGCGAACTGCGCGGTCTTCGGGTCTTCGCCGCTTGGGTCAACCACACCGACATCAAGGAAGACAACACGCTGTCGAGCTACGTCACGGAGAACGGCCGGCATTTCATGCGGCACTACCTGGTGGACTTCGGCGAAGCCCTCGGAGCCCACGCCGCCGAGAAGGGCCGGTATGAAGATGGCTACGAACACTGGTTCGATTGGCAGGCCCAGCCGAAAGCCGCGATCGCTTTCGGGCTGTGGGCACGTGAGTGGGAGCACCTCAGCGAAACGCCATGGCCTTCGGTGGGGGCGTTCAGCGCCGATCATTTCGATCCGGACGACTGGCGCGAATCTTACCCCTACTGGCCCTTCTTCGAGACCGATGCGCGCGACGCGTACTGGGCCGCCAAGATCATCCTGCGCTTCACGCGCCGGCATCTGAGTGCGATCGTGCGCGAGGGGCGCCTCAGCCAACCGGCGGCAGCCGACTACCTGGTCGACGCGCTGTACCGACGCCGCGAAATCATCGGGGCGACTTACCTCGAGCGCGTGAGCCCGCTCGACCATTTCAGCATCGACCAGCAACGACTCTGTGCCGTCGACCTCAGCGTCTATCACGGCATCGTCACGAGCAGCCTGGTCGAGGCGCTGGATGCCGAAGACGAGGTCCGCTACGACACGCTGGTCGACCCACGCGGCCGCGTGTGCCTACCTATTTTCGACGACGATGAGTACCGGATTTACCGCTTGCGAACCCGCAGACGCGCCCAGACATCACCCGTCATGCAGATTCATTTCAAGGGCGGTGACGTGCCGCGCATCTTGGGCATCGTTCGCCTCGAACAATGATGCCGTGCTCGAACGATGCCCGACTCGAACAAAGCACCGCGAGTCAGCTGCGCCGACCGTCGCTGTCAGGCATCTGACGAATCTCGGCCTTCGCGACGGTCCAGGCGCGCTGAATGACCCAGGACAGTGAACGGTCGAGGCGCCTCGCCTGTTCTCTGATTTCGTCCAACATCTCCATGGGGAAATACAACGACTGCTTGCTGGAGTCTCGCTTCGATGCGGCCATGACAGAGATCGTACACAGAAGGCGCCGACTGGCACCAGTAAAACAGTGCCCGGTGCGCCCATGCCAGGTTTCTCCGGGCGATTTCGCTGTAAACGCAGCGTCCGGGCCCGCGTTAGAAGCTACCTGAAAAAGCCAACGTGGGCGGGTCGCTGCGGCGCAGCACGGCCTGCGTGCTCTCGGTCGGCGCCTCGGGCTCGCGTCGAAACGACTTGTAGTAGACCAGGCTCGGCACCAGGTATCCCGCGACGAAGCCGAGGATATGACCGGTGATGACGTCGGTGGCCCAGTGGCGGTCGGCGGCGATACGCAGTGCGCCGGTCGCGAGCGTGACGCCGACCGCGACGCCGCAGGCGATGGCATCCTGAGGGCTTCCCCCGTAAAGGTCGAGGTGGGTGTGGTGTGCGCAGACGAGGCCGGCACCCGTCGCCGAAACCGCGGAGTGCCCGCTGTAGTAGGACCGGTAGCGATCGAGGTCATCGCAGCCGTCGCTCGACGTTGGATCCGACGCGCACGCCGCGACGTAGGGCCGTTCGCGAGCGAACACCCGCTTCGCCGTCACGTTCACGAATTGCGTCATCGCGAAGGCCTGCAAGTTGATCACCTCCGTCTGCTGCATCACGTCGGTGCTGCCGTCGGCGAGCCCCGCCACGAGCAGGCTGTCCACGACGAGCGGTTGCAGCAGCGAGGCTGCCACCAGCACGTCGCTCACGGCTCCGGCCACTCGTCGGTCCGAGCGATCGTCGAGGCGGAGCCACTCGCGCACGCTCCAGTCCATCAGGCGCGGGC
>Ga0315910_10002707_pt1 | contig 15368 bp, 10 predicted proteins | sample EdamamesoilMG_FD_204470 | JGI IMG/M metagenome (GOLD analysis project Ga0315910, IMG submission 204470) | Garden soil microbial communities collected in Santa Monica, California, United States - Edamame soil | ecosystem: Environmental > Terrestrial > Soil > Garden | place: USA: California...
CGACCGCTACCACATGCTGCTCGCGTGCCTCGCGGCCTGGTTGCGCGGCAGCACGGTCAGCTTGCCCCCCAATCACCAACCGGGCACGCTCGATGACGTGCGCACCGAGAGCGGCGCCCAGCTGGTGCTGACGGACGCCATGGTCGCTCGGAGTCTCGCCTCGGAGCACGGTCTCGCCGACGAACCGCGCGAGCTTGCGGACCGCGCGCCGATTCCAGCGGATCGGCCCGTGCTCACCGTGTTCACCTCAGGCACCACGGGCGACCACCAGGCTTGCACGAAAACCGCAGGGCAGCTCTTCGGTGAAGCGCTGACGCTCGCTCAAGCGCTCGCCTTCGACCCGAGCCGCAGCGTGGCGGCGACCGTCCCCTGTCACCATTTGTACGGCTTGCTGTTCAGCGTGCTGGTGCCCTACTTTTCGGGGGCCGGCTTCGTGCGCGATGCGGCGTTTCAACCGGCGGAAATCTGCGGGACTTGTCAGCATTGGCAAGTGACGGATCTGGTAGCGGTGCCAGCGCACCTCGCTGCGCTGGTCGAGGCGGGCTGGGCGGCGCCCTTCCAGCTGGAACGGGCATTTTCGTCCGGCGCGGTGCTCGACGTCGAACTCGCTTGCGAATTTCGCAGGATCTCTGGTGCGCAGGTCGTCGACGTCCTGGGCTCCACCGAAAGCGGCGGCATCGCCTGGCGCGTGAGCGAGCCCGGCGCGGTCTATGTACCGCTGCCCGGCGTCGAAGTCGCCGCGACAGAAGACTCACGCCTGCTTTTGCGCTCACCCTTTCTTCCGCCGGGAACGGGCTGGGAAGCAATGAGCGATCGTATCCGCCTCGTCGCCGGCGGCTTCGAACATCTGGGCCGCAGTGACGGGATCGTGAAACTCGGAGGGAAACGCGTCGCCGTTCAGGAGCTCGAGGCACGCGCGCGCCAGCTCGATGGCATCACCGATGCGGCGGTGCTGGTGATGCCATCTACTGAGTTGCGCAAGACCGAACTCTGGCTGGCCGTGGCCGCCGAACACGGTGACTGGACCCGGGCGAGCTTGCGCGAAGCGCTCGGTCGCTACTTCGATCCGGTGCTGCTGCCGCGCCGCTACCGCGTGGTTCACCGTTTACCGCGCAACGCGCTCGGCAAGCTCGAGAAAGCGGAGCTCGAACGCCTGTTCGCTCACGACGAGCGTGCGGTGCGCCGCGCTGCCGGCCCGAAGCAGGGCCCCGACGCGCGACCTGCCAGCGATTCGAGCGAGACATGCTGGACGACCGACGTCTGGGTGCCCGAACAGAGCCCGTTTTTCCAAGGACACTTCCCGGGCCGACCCGTGTTGCCCGGCGTGGCGCAGCTGAGTGAGTTCGTCCTGCCCGCCATTCTGCAGGCGTGGGCCGAGCTCCACCAGCTCGAGCGCATCCCCGTCCTCAAGTACAAGCGGCCGATCCAACCGGGAGCGCGCCTGGCCCTCGAGCTCCGCCGCCGCGGCGCGGCATCAGTCCACTTCGAGCTCAGAGAGGACGGCGAGCTCTGCAGCGCCGGACAGCTCTGCTTCGTCGTGAGCGGCGCTCGCGAATCGACCATGACTCCGCCCGACAACCGACCGTGACTCTACCCTCCCCTTCTCAGATTTCCGAGCGCCGACTCGTCGCCTTGGGTGCCACGCCGCTCGGAATCGACGACGTCGAAAGCGTGGCGCTCGGTCACGCCAGTGTCTGCATCAGCGACGCACCCGAAGTTTGGGCGCGCCTGACCAAGGGCGCTGCCGTGCTCCAAGGGTTGCTCGACTCGGGCCGCCGCGTCTACGGCGTCAACACAGGGTTTGGCGATTCGTGCGAGACGGACGTCCCCCTCGCACAGCACCTCGAGCTGCCGCAAAACCTGATCCGCTTTCACGGCTGCGGTACGGGTTCGAGCTTCACCCCCAGCGAGACAGCGGCGATCGCCGTCGCGCGCCTGGCTTCGCTCGTGTCCGGCGCGTCGGGGGTACGCCCCATGTTGGTCGAGCGCCTGTGTCAGCTCATCAACCAGCGACTGTTACCGAGGATCCCGAGCGAGGGCTCCGTGGGCGCAAGCGGTGATCTGACACCGCTGTCCTACTTGGCGGCGGCGCTGCTCGGCGAACGCGAACTCTTGCTCGACAGCGGCGAGGTCGTGCCCGCGAATCTCGTCGGCGAACGCTTGGGGCCCTTCCAGCTCCTGCCCAAAGAGAGCCTGGCGCTCATGAACGGCACCAGCGCGATGACCGGACTCGCTTGCCTGGCATTTCAACGCGCCAAGCGCCTGGCTCGCTACGGCGCCGCGCTGACGGCGATTGCGAGCGATGTCATGCGCGGGCAACCCGGTCATTTCGACGACCGCTTGTTCGCACTCAAACCGCATCCGGGGCAACGTGCCTGCGCCGGATGGATCCGCGAGGACCTCGCAACACCTTCCAGCGGACCGGCGAGCGCGCCCGCGAGTCCGATCGCACCTGCCCGGCTCCAAGACCGCTACTCGCTCCGCTGCGCTCCGCACGTGATCGGTGTACTGCTCGACAACCTCCCGCACATCCAGGCCGTGATCGAAACCGAGCTGAACAGCACCAACGATAACCCGCTGTTCGATCTGTCGACCGGCGACGTGCTGCATGGCGGCAACTTCTATGGCGGTCACATCTGTCAAGCGATGGACACCTTGAAGACCTGCGTCGCCAACCTCGCCGACCTGTTCGATCGCCAGCTCTGCCTCCTGTGTGACTCTCGCACCAACGGGGGGCTGCCCGACAATCTGGTCATCGATCGAGCACCGAGTCAGCACGGCTTCAAAGCCATGCAGATCACTGCGTCCGCCCTGTGTGCCGAGGCCCTGAAGCTCACCATGCCCGCCAGCGTCTTCAGCCGCAGCACCGAAAACCACAACCAAGACAAGGTGAGCATGGGCACGATCGCGGCGCGCGACTGCTTGCGTATCCTCGACCTCAGCGAAACCGTCGCTACGGTTCATGCGCTTGCACTGTGTCAGGCCGTCGATCTGCGCTCCCCCGCGCTGTCGCGCCTGCGGGCGCGCGAACTGCATGCCGCGGTACGCCAGGTCGTGCCCGTCAATAACGCCGACCGCCGTATGGACCAGGACATCGGCCTCTTGCTCGAGCTTTTCCGCGGGGGCAAGCTCCCGCTCGGAACGGCCGACTTCCCACCCAGTCGTGCTGCCGCGCGAGGGATGCCGTGAGCCAAAGAGCTCTCGATCGCGTATGCTCAGCCCCATGTCCAACCCAGGGGCCAAGGGGGAACCAATGAAAGCCAGCGACGCACGCTTCGCGGCGCAACGCTTGGCGTTTGGACCACTGGTGTTCCACGCTGCACTGGCTCTGCGCGACCTGGGTGTCCTCGAAGCCTTGATGCACAAGGGTGATACGGGAGCGAGCGTGGCCGATCTCGCGGGCGAACTCGACCTTTCGAGCTACGCACTCACCGTCTTGCTCGAATCGGGGCTGGGGGCGGGGCTCGTGGAGCTCGACCAAGGGCGCTATCAGCTCAGCAAGGTCGGTTACTTCGTCCTGTATGACGAAATGACGCGGGTCAACCTCAACTTCGTGCGCGACATCTGTTACCATGGCGCCGCGGCGTTGATCACGTCGCTCAAAGAAGAGCGACCGGCGGGGCTCGAGCACTTGGGCGAGTGGCGCACCATCTACGAGGGCATCAGCGCGCTCACGGAGCCAGCGCGGTCCAGCTGGTTCGAGTTCGACCACTACTACTCGAGCAGCGCCTTCCCAGACGCGCTCCCTCTCGTGTTCCGGGCGCCCACTCGCAGCTTGCTCGACGTCGGTGGCAACACGGGGAAGTGGGCGGTGCTGTGCGCCGAGCATCACCCAAGCGTCGAGGTTACCCTGCTCGACGGGGCGCCGCAGATCGAGCGGGCGCTCGCGCGTGCCACCCACGCCGGCGTCTCGGCTCGCGTCCACGGAACGGTGGTCGACCTATTGGACCATGCGCAAGAGTTCCCGCGGGGCTTCGACGTCGTGTGGATGAGCCAGCTCCTATCGTGTTTCGCGAAGGCCGACATCGTGTCGATCTTGAAGCGATCGGCCCGAGCGCTTGCGCCCGGTGGTCGCGTCGTCGTGCTCGAAACCTTCTGGGATCGGCAAAAATACGCAGGCGCGAGCTACAACCTGCAGCAGACCTCGCTCTACTTCGCGAGCATGGCCAACGGGAAGAGCCGCATCTACGACTTCGACTCCATACGCGAGTGCGTGAGTGAGGCGGGGCTCAACCTCGAGGAAGTGCACGACGGCCTCGGCGTCAGCCACACCTTGCTGCGTTGCTCGGTGGCCTAGCAAGGTCAAGACCAGCCGACGAGCTCCCGGCGCGGGCCAAAGGCCGAGCCGCGCAAGCGAGCCTAAGGGCGTGCGAGCCCCACGGGATCTCAGCTAGCGCAAGAAAAGAAAGGCAATTGGACCCGCGGCTCGGGACCCTAGCCAGCCACCAAGTACACGGTGAGCTCTGCGCTCGCGAGCTTGCTCCCGTCGGCGGCGGCATCCACGCGGCAGTCGAAGTTCGCCGCTCTGCCCGCGCTGGCGCTCAGGGTCGCTACCACCACGAGCTCCGTGTGGACGGCGATCTCGGCGCATCCGAGCGAGAAGTGCCGCGCGGCGACCAAGAGCCCGTGACCGCGCTGAGCGGGGTCGCCGGGTCGCGCGAGCGCCAGGCACGCGGCCGTGGCTTGCGCCATGTATTCGAGCGTCACCACGCCTGGAATGGCACCTTGCCGCAAGAAGATCGAAGCGTGGGTCGGCTGAGCAGCACACACCACGCGGTCGGCGCTGAACGACAGAACGCGGTCGAGCAGCAGCATCGGCGGCCGATGCGGGATGAGTTCGATGAGGGGCGGCAGCGTCACGCGCCGTCTCGCTCGAGCGTGACCACCCAACGGCTACCGTCGATGGCGGTGGGTTCGGGGCCTCCGAGCACGACGGTTTCCGACTGAGCGCCGCGAAAGGCGTCCACTAGCCTCAAAGCATCGACCACCGGGTTGTGGCTCGAGCTCGCGGCGAGCGCTGGCGGCAGCTGTGCCTGCGCGCGCTGTGGCGCTCCGAGGGTGCAGCGAGCGCTCGCCCCACGCGGCAGCCGTCTGAGCCAAAAACCCGCACCCAGCGCTCGATGCTTTCGGCTCGCCAGCGCCGACGTGGACGCTTCGTCAGCCACCAGAACGGCGACCTCGCTCAGGGCCGCGTGCTCGAGCACGACCATGCCCTCGAGCAACGTCATCGCCGTGGTGTCCATCCCGGCGGCCAACGACGTCGAGAACCCAGCGTTCTGGGTGGCGATGCTGAGGATACCGGCGGCGGTGTTGTGGACACTGTGCTGAAAGCGCAACGGCGAGCTCTGGCCCGTGCTGTCCTGCATCTCGAGCAGCTGCATGGTGGTGGCCATTTCGCCGTACGCCGAACCAAAGACCGCGGGCGACCGCGCTGCATCGAAGCCGCGCGCACGCAGTTGTTCCAAGAGCGCCGTGAAGATCTGCGTGAGCACGCTGGCGCGACCGCGCGCACGGGGCGACAGCAGCGACCCCTCCTGCTGCCCGCTCGGCGCTCCCGGCGGAGCATCCGGGTGCCAAGCGCACACATCGACGAGCTCGCACCTGAGCGCCCTCGAGTCAGCTGCCTGCTCCGAGCTCAGCGGCGCGGCACGCTGTCTCAGCGCTCGCCGCGATCCGAGCAGCACGCTCGCGTTGCTACCGCCGAACGCCAGCGAGTTCGACACCGCGTAGTCCAGCTCTCGCGGGGTCGCACGGCGACAGATGTCGATCGCGAGACCGTCGGACAACGCCGCAGAACCGTTGCCCGGCACGGCGCTGCGTTCGACGGCCAGCGCACAGAAGGCAGCTTCGGTCGTCCCGCAAGCCCCCAGCAGATGACCGGTGGCTCCCTTCGTGGACGAAACCAGGGGGTGACGGCCGAAAACCCGCCCGATCGCAGTTGCCTCGATCGCATCGTTCAATAGGGTACCGGTGCCGTGGGCGTTCACGTAGCCCACCTGCTTCGGATCGATCCCCGCCAGCTCGATGGCCTGCCGCATCGCCTGCTCGGCTCCCCGCCCCTCGGGGTGGGGGTGCGCCATGTGGTGAGCGTCCCCCGACTCTCCGACACTGAGCAAGTACGCCGCGGCATCCCCTTGCCGTTCGAGCAGCATGAAGGCCGCGCCTTCCCCAATCGTAATGCCGTCACGCGCGGCGGCGAACGGCTGACAGACACGCGCCGACATGACACCCAAGCTCTGAAATCCGAGCAGTGTCGTGAGACACAACGAATCCACACCCCCCACCAGCACCGCATCGGCGACGCCGCTGGCCAGCAGACGCCCACCGGCAGCCAACGCCTTGGCACTCGACGAACACGCTGTGGAAACGACGTAGGTCGGACCCAGCACGCCGAACTCGCGCGCCAGCATGTCCGCCACGCCATTGAAGGCGTGTTGTTTTTCGAAGGAGTAGTCGCGGGGGATGGCTGCTCCCTGCCGCAACGCCGAATACGCGCGCTCGCTCGCGGCAATGCCCCCGGTCGACGTCCCGAGAATGAGTCCGACGCGCTGTCCACCCCAGCGCCGGCACGCTTTTCTCACAGCACCCGCCACGTGCTCTGCGCCTGCCAGCGCGAGCCGCGCTTGCCGCGGGAGCCCGAGTTCGCGCGGGGGACTCGGCAACCCGACGGCACCGGCGACCCCGCTGTAGGAGGCAGCTAGATCGTCCGTCAGCTGCTGCTGCCTGAGGCCCGTCGCTCCCTCAAGAACCGCCTCCCACGCGTCCGAAACGGAGAGCCCCAGACAGTTGGCAAGCGCCATGCTGGTGATAGGCGTAGCGGGTCCACGAAACACGCCGCTGGCGTAGCACCTTCGCCGGCCGGCCGTCACTGACAATCCCGAGCGGGATCGGCTACTCCTCGGGAACCGACCCGAGCGCGAGTCGCGCCGCCGCCTCGCGCCGCCCCGGCAAGCGCGGCGAGAGTTCCTGATCCTTGTTGGCGCGCGCGGCGCTCAGAAAGGTCTTGAGCCGGCGCAGCACCTCGGGGTCCTCGGCGAAACCCGCCAAGGCCGAGGTGACCGCTTGTCGCAGCTGCATCGCGCTCGAGGGATGCATGAACAGATCGGTGAACTCGGGACGGTAGAAGCCGCGGACCAGCTCGCCGTACACCCGAACCCTCTGGGTAAACCACGCCGCATACTCCGAAAAGACAGCGGCGCCACACCCGCTGCCGCCGAACACCTGCGCCACCGCCTGCGCTGCCTTCACGCCACTCGACACCCCCAGATAGACGCCGGTGGAAAAAACTGGATCGAGGAACGCCGCAGCGTCGCCCGCGAGCAGCCAACGCGTCCCCACCATGCGCCGGCTGCTATACGAATAGTCCGCCGCAACCCGCGCTGGACCGACGAGTTCGGCGGACTCGAAACGCTGCATCAGAACGGGTAGCTCACGCATACGCTGGAGCATCCACGACGTATCGGGCTTACCGCGAAAGGCAGCCTTGGGAGCCACGAATCCCACGCTCGTGACCTCGCGCAGGGGAATGACCCACCACCAGCCTTCCGGATCGAGCACCACGGTGATGTCCCCCGCGCGGTCGCCTTGGGTCGGAGTCGCACCCCTGAAATGGGCATAGACCGCCACGTTCTTCAGCCCCAGATCGAGCTGGTGCAGCCCGAGCCTGCGAGCAATGAACGAGTGCTGCCCGCTCGCGTCGATCAGAAAGTCGCTCGCGACACGGCGCTCTTCGCCGTCACCCTCGCCCCGGCGCAGCGTGCACACGATCGATTCAGACTGCTCCTCGAAATGCGTCACCTCCGCGCCGACGCTTACTTCTGCGCCCTGAGCGCGCGCGTGGTCGAGCAGGATTTGATCGAACCTGGCGCGCTCTACCTGGTAGGCAAGTGCATGCTCGGGAGTCAGGCTGTCCGAGAACACGTAGCGCTGCCGAATCGCGGCATCCGGCGTCACGAACTCCGCGGCGTACTTGCGCACGAAGCCCTCGGCATGGATCGCCGCGCCGACCCCGAGTTCGTCGAGGATCGCCAGCACGCCGGGGAGCAACGATTCGCCGATGTGGAAGCGCGGGTACTGCTCCCTCTCGACGACCAGCACGGAGCGCCCTTGTCGCACCAGCTCCGTGGCGGCGCTCGAGCCCGCAGGACCGCCGCCGATCACGATCACGTCGAACCTATCCTCGAGCAATGACTTCCTCCGCGCGGAGAAACTCCAGCGGGCGCGGGCGCCGCGGAAGCACCATCATCGCCGATCCTCGCACTGGCAGCCAATCCCGCTTGGGCCAATCTGGCTGCCAGGAGCCTGGTAGAACCGCTGACCGGACTAGCGGCCAACGGTTCCAAAACCTGGATGCGGCACGAAGGCCTCGTCTGAGGCCCTCCGCCGTGTTTTCGAGCTTTCAGGCGCCGGTGGTGCCGCCTGCGCCACCACCATCGGTGGTGTCCGCGCCGCCGTCGGTACCTCCACCACCATCAGTGGTCGCGTCGGTCGTGCCCCCATCGGTCGTGTCACCGTCGGTCGTGTCACCGTCGGTCGTATCGCCGTCCGTGGTGCCGCCGTCGGTCGTGTCATCGTCGTCCCCGCCGTCGTCCCCACCGTCAGTGCCACCGAACGGACCATCGGTGCCGTCGTCGCCTCCGTCCGTACCGCCGTCGGTGGTGCCACCGTCCGTACCGCCGTCGGTGTCACCGTCGCCGCCGTTGTTGCCGAAGCCGCCAAATGGACCGCCTGTCGTGCCCGTCGTGTCGCCGCCGTCGTCGCCACCATCGGTGCCACCATCGGTCGTGTCGCCGTCAGTGCCACCGTCGTCGCCGCCAGTGTTGCCAAAGCCGCCGAAGGGACCAGCCGTGCCGCCGGTGCCAGTCATCCCGCCGCCGGTGAAGCCGCCGCCGGTGAAGCCACCGAACTGGCCGGCGGTGGTAGTACCGTCGCTGGTGCCGTTCATCCCACCGAACTGGCCACCCGTGGTGCCACCCGTGGTGCCATTGCCCGAGCCCGCGGCTGCACCGTCACCTTGCGCGCAGTTCCAACTCGTGCCCGAGCACGTGCACACGGCAGGTCCGTAGTTGCACTCAGTGCCCGCCGTGGCACTACAGGCGGAGCCGTTTGCAGGCGCTACGCCGGGACACTCGGGATCGCCGCCACCGCTCGTGCCTGCGCTGGTGCCGCCGGTCGTGCCTCCATTCGTGGCGCCGAAGCCCGTGGTGCCAGTCGAACCGGTCGTCGTCACCTGCGATCCGCTGTCATCGCCACCATCGTCGTGCGACTTCGAGTCGCTTCCACCGCACGCAACCGCCACGGCGCAAGCCACCAGACCAACGAGCCCTGCGTAAACTGTTCTCATCGTGAGTTCTCCTGTAGACAAAAGTCAAAGGACCGCCGCCTGCGCGCAGTAGCCGCTGTGAACCACGACGCAGCATCAGCTGCGAAGCGTCGTGGTGAAATACGGAGTAACGGGTCCTCGCATCGGTAGTCCCCGTGCCCGGACCCGAGAGGCAAGAAAAGTGAACTGTCGCTTCGGTCCCTCCGAGGCCAGCTAGCCCGAGCCTCGAGCCATCCCGAGGGGGCTCGCGAGCACTCACAGGAGTGCTTTTTCATGGCTCCTAGCAACAATCGCTGCGCTCGGGAGGCGCACGCTCCCTGGGGTCGCGCGCCACGACAATTTTGCTACCCGGCCACCGGCGACCGGTTCGCGGGTTCGAGCCAGAAGGTCCGGTGCCCCCAGAACGGCTCTGGTTGGGTCCAGTTTTTGTGGTTTTCTGCCGAAAAAGTCCGGCCGGTCACTACGCGGGACTTGCGCGTGCCTGGTCATCCGCGCTGTAGTTCCCCGGATGGTCGAAAGGGACCCGTGCGACTCGACGGTACGCTCCAATCAGGGCGGACTGCGTTCGCGCGAGAACGTCGAACGCGGGATCATGTGGCTGGCACCACGCCAGTGGTTCTTGCCCTTCGACAGCAAGCGCGTCGTGCTCGGGCGCGGCGAAGACTGCACCCACGTGCTGCCCGGGGCGGAGGTCTCGCGCTACCACGCCGAGCTGGTCCCCGAAGGTGGCATCGTCTGGCTCCGCGATCTCGGGAGTACCAACGGCTGCCATCACAACGGCCGCCGCGTCCCGCAAGCGATCCTGGCCAAGCAAGATGTCGTGCGGCTCGGCGAATGGGTCGGCGTCGTCTGCTCGATCCCGCGCGGCACGGCCGCCACGGTGGAATGTATCGGTGGCCTGTATGCGGGAACCGAGCTGCGTGACTTGTTGCGCTACGCAGAGCAGGTCGCGCCTAGCGACATTCCTCTCATCTTGCAAGGCGAAACCGGCACCGGCAAAGAAGTGCTCGCCCGCTTCATCCACGACCAGAGCGGTCGTCCTGGCAACTTCGTCGCCGTCAATTGCGCGGCCTTGCCCGAGTCCTTGGCGGAGGCAGAACTGTTCGGCCACTCCCGAGGCGCGTACACGGGCGCCGAGAAAGCCCGCCCCGGCTACATCCGCGCTGCCGATAACGGCACGCTGCTGCTCGACGAAATCTCCGATCTGCCGCTCGCCATACAAGCCAAGCTACTCAGAGTACTCGAAGACTCACAAGTGACGCCGCTCGGCGAATCGCTGCCGGTGAGGGTTCACATTCGGGTGATTGCGGCCGGACAAAAACCGCTGTCCGAGCTCGTGTCGGCGGGAAAGTTCCGGGGCGACCTGTTCGCTCGCCTGAACGGCCTCGAGCTGTGCCTGCCGGCCTTGCGCGAGCGACGCGAAGAAATCCCGTTCATCTTCGGCGCGGTGCTACGCGAAACTCGTCCGGGCTACGCGCCACTGTTGCAGCCGCGCTTGGTCGAGCGCCTGTGCGTGTATCACTGGCCCTACAACGTACGCGAGCTGGTGCAGCTCACGCGGCGCATCGCGGCACTGTATCCCGATCACGCAGCGCTGGTGGAGAGCTGCTTGCCGGCGCACATGCTATCCCCCAGCGAAGAATCCGAAGCGCCGCGCGCTCGTGTGCCCGTGCCAGTGACTACCACCCCCTATCCAGTGCCAGCGCCGGGGTTTCGCGAGTCGACGCCGGCTCCTGCAGAACCGCCGGGGGCTTTCGTGCGCTCGCCCGCTGCGGAGCCGCACATGTATCACGATCGTTCGACCGTGCCATCTCCCCACGCTGCAGAGGCTGGCCAATTCGAACGCATGGGACAGGCGTTCCGCGAGCAAGAGCTCGAAGCGCTGCGCGCCGCCTTGCGCGAGCACGGCGGCAACGTGAGCGACGCGGCGCGCGCGCTCGGCGTCTCGCGCCAGAAGGTTTACCGTTTGATCGAGGCCGACCCCACGCTCGATCTCGACGCCTTTCGCAAGCGTCCGTAAGCACCACGAGCTCAGAAGCTACCGAACGCAGAGAGCCCATAGCCCGCGCCCATGGGCCTGAGCGTGAAGCTCACGGCGGGAGCATCGCGCACCATCTTGGTTTTCGTCACCAGGTAGCCGACGACGAGCAGCGTGCCACCGGCAGCTTGGATGATGCCGTCGAACGCCAGCGCAACGCCCGCGGCCGTGTCCTCGACGCAATGGTCCGTCGTTTCCTCGTAGCTTTCGTCATAGCTCGTTTCACAGCGATTTTTGCGGAGCCCAAGCGTGATCCACGGACCCGCCCATGGCACCAAGAGGAAGCCGCTCTGGTTCGGGAAGCCGCTGGTCGACGCCACCAAGGCCCCGATGACGTATGGCACGGCCGTGAGCACGTATCCGGTAATGATCGCCGCCCTGATCGGCCGTTCTTCGAGGTGGTAGCCGTGCGGTACGAATTGTCCCTCTCGGTACGGCAACACTTCCGGCAGCTGGTACTTGCCTGGCACCCAGATCCAGCCCCCATCGGCGGACGGCATCCATTGACCCTCGGCTCTCGGATCCGCCCCGGGCGGCGGCGCGCCGGGCGGCGGCGCACCATTGGGCGGCGGCATCGCACCATTGGGGGGCTGCGGCGCGACGCTGTACGGCGGCGGCGCGACGCTGTACGGCGGCGGCGCGACGCTGGGCGGCGGCGGCGCTAGCCCCTGACCGCCCGCTGGACTCCCAGGCGCCACTGGCACCTGGGCGAAGCTCTCTGTCGTACGGAGTAGCAGCACGAGTGTCAGAGCCAGACCCCCAAACTGAAGCGAAGTTCGCACCACGTCTCGATAGAGGATCGAGCGTGAGCCGCCGTGGCGTCAAGCGCACCGAGCCGCTCGCTTGACTGGAGAGGAGCGATCAGGTAGAAGCATGTCGGAATGTTCCCTACCGTTTCGTCTGCAGCCAAGCCGTGCACCAAGCAAGCGCCGTGCACCAAGCCGGGCGTGCGCGCGAGTCGGTAGCGAACAGGTCATTCATCACCACGCTCCCGATGCGCATCGGGCTGAGCGTGGTTTTGCTTGGTTCGACCATCGGGGCAAACTCGAAAGGAACCAAGCAACATGCATTGGGAACAAATCGGCGACCACGGCTTCGACGTCGCCATCGTAGGCGCCACGGGCGTCGTCGGGCAGATGCTGCTCAAGGTCATGACCGAACGGCGCTTTCCGGTTCGCCGCCTGCGTCTGCTCGCCAGCGACCGCTCGCGCGAGGCCAGCCTCGGCTTTCGCGGTCGGACGCTGCCGGTACAGCCAGCCAGCAACGCTGCCTTCGAAGGCGCGCAGCTCGCGTTCTTCGCGGCGACCAACGAGCTGTCAGAAACCCTGGCTCCGGCGGCGGTAGCCAGCGGCGCCATCGCGATCGACAAGTCGAGCAGCTTTCGCCTGCAACCGGAGGTGCCCTTGGTGGTGCCCGAGGTGAACCCCCACGCGCTCGATCGGCATCGCGGCATCATCGCCTGCCCCAATTGCACCACGACCGGTCTCGTGATGGCGATCGAGCCGCTGCGCAAGCAGGCGGGCCTGCGCTCGCTGGTGGTGACCACGCTCCAGGCCGTCTCCGGCGCAGGGCGCGACGCCTGCGCCGAGTTCGACGAGCAGCGGCGCGCCTGGCAGAGCGATGCCGCGCCCGACGCTCCCCGCTGTTTCCCCGCTGCGATCGCCGGCAACGTGATCGCGCAGTGCGGGGCGCTCGCTGCCGACGGCTACACCAGCGAAGAACACAAGCTGCTCGAGGAGACACGGAAGATCCTCGAGCTGCCCGAGCTCTCCATTGCGGCGACCACGGTACGGGTGCCGGTCGAGGTGGGACACAGCGCATCGGTGTTGCTCGAGACCGAGTCCGCGCTCGACGTGGCGAGCGCACGCGCCGCGTACCGCGACTTTCCAGGCGTGCGCTACGTGGCGACGGACGCCGGCCCCACGCCGCTCGACGTGGTCGAGAGCGACGAAGTGCTGGTGGGCCGCCTGCGTCGGGACTTCGACACAGGCCGCCTCTGGCTGTGGCAGGTGAGCAACAACTTGCGCAAGGGCGCCGCGACGAACGCGCTGCAAGTCGCCGAAGCGCTGTGGGCCCGCGGCCTCGTCAAGCCCCGCACCGGCCTGGTTTAGCAGCGCTGAACTCAACGCTCGCCCGCGGCAGCCTCGTCGTCTTCGTCGTTCGACGACGCCGGCGCTGTTGCCTGGCTCACGTTCGCGAGCCGCGGGCGGGCGTCCCGCAGTGGGGGCCCGGCTTCGATCTGTGCCACGAGCTCGAGCATACTCGCGGGGACCTGCGACGGCGGGTCCAGCACGAACAGCTCCTCGACCCAGCGGAACACCGAGGCCACGTGTGCGCGCGAGGCCTCTTCGCTCGGGCTCGCCTCGGCTCCCCACAGATCCGTCAGCCACACGCGGCCACAAGCATCGAGGCTGAAGCGACGCGCGTCGGCGTCCGGCAGCTTTACGCCCTGGACCGCGACCGCGTGCAGCAGCGCGCAGACCTCGACCAAACACTGCCGCAGCGCGCCCGGCGGTGCGGCGTCGAACCCTGCAGACCGCAGGCCCTTGCCGACCACGGGCACGGCCACGAAGGGCACGTTTTGCGACACCCCATGCACCGAGGGCCGCAACAGCCCCGGCACGAGCAGTCGTTGCCACAGCTCGACGCGCCGCGCAAAATCGGACTGCGTGTCGGGGGTACCCGAACGGAAGCGCACCGTGGTTTGGGTCGGCACATGAAAACCCATGAGCCAGCGCTCGCTCGGTAGCTCGACTGGGGGCGCAGACGCGGACCCAGTGGGCGGACGGCGTCGCGAGCGTTCCGCGCCGCGCTCTTCGACGGCAATCGGCCCCAGGCGCGCCCCGCGCAGCGACCGCAGCCAGCGCTTGGCTTGCACGCCGCTCTCACCGACGAGCCACGGCTCGGCGAGAAGCTTGGTCGCGCGCCGTTCGTCGCCAGCCTCCAAACGGCCTCGGGCGAGTTCGAGTGCCGCCTCGCTCTTGTCTTGGTCTCGTTGCCAGCTCAGCGTCTCGAACACACGCATCAGCCCGGAGAGCTCGGCGTCGTCGCTGAGCCCGAGCCCGAGCCCGAGTTCGAAGAGGCGGCGCCGGATGCGTTCCGGCAGCTCCGCGAGGTTCGCCGGAGCGGCGCGCAACAAGAGCCCCACCCCCGCCCGCAGCTCCGGCTCGCGCTCGTCACGCGGGCGTCGGCCCTCGCGATTGAGCACCTGATGCAAGATGCGCAGCGGAACGGCGACCTGCGCCAACTCCGGCGGAAGTTCCTCGGTGCTGCGGTCCAGCGCCTGTTTGAAAGCGCCGTTGTAGAGCCAGTTGAACAGCAGCACCGGCAGCTCGGCGACCGGAAACACGTTCACGATCAGCGCGAGCACCTGGCGCATTTGCGCGCTCGAGGTTTCGGTGAACTGAATCCGCCGGAGCGCGTGCACCAGGGCGGCAGCGGCCTCGGGCTGCGAACGCGCATCGCTGACACACTCCAAGTAGCGGAGCACGTAGCTCACTTCCGGAGCGAAACGCAGCACGCCCGCGAGCAACTTGGCGGCTTCTGCGGGGGGCAGCCTCTCTGTGACAGCGAGCACCCGATCTTTCTCGACCTTGGCCAGAAGGTGCTGGCACACTCCGCGGTGAACCGGATCGCGCACACCGTTCAGGAGCAAGTCTTCGGTGGCGTTGAGGCGCAGCTTCAGCAGCTTCCGGTGCTGCCGAAGAAACTTGAAGTGCTCCTTCATCTCGGCAACTTCGGTCGCCGACAGCGGATCGTCTGCTCCTTTGTCGCGCAAGGCAGGCTTCGAGGGGGCCAGGGCACGCATCGGTTCCAGCGCCTGGTTGAGCTCGCCCCGCCTGCGTTTCGGACGGGACCGACGTCGTTTTTTTCTTTCAGGTTCAACCGAAGCTGTCATCTCACCGTATCTCACTCCGAACCTCACCCAGAGTCAACCGGCGCTACGCGTGTGGTTGACGGGGCGCGTCCCGCGACGAATCGCGAGCGCCGACGCGTCGTCACCGAGAA
>Ga0315910_10002708_pt1 | contig 15368 bp, 9 predicted proteins | sample EdamamesoilMG_FD_204470 | JGI IMG/M metagenome (GOLD analysis project Ga0315910, IMG submission 204470) | Garden soil microbial communities collected in Santa Monica, California, United States - Edamame soil | ecosystem: Environmental > Terrestrial > Soil > Garden | place: USA: California...
TGCTGCGGATCGCGACCTCGCGATGAAGCTCCTCTTCGACGTGGCCGACGGCGCGAACTTCACCTTCGGCCGCATCCCGATCGGTGCCAGCGACTACGGGATGAACCGCTACACGCTGAACGACACCGCCGGGGACACGGCGATGACCAATTTCTCCATCGCTCGCGACCAGGAGCGGCTGATCCCGTACATCCAGGCTGCGATCGCGGTGAAACCGAACATCCAGTTCTGGGGCAGCCCGTGGACGCCGCCGCCGTGGATGAAGGACAACAACGCCTACGATCGCGGCAACATGAAGGACGACGCGACGAACCTCGCAGCGTACGCCGTCTACCTGGCGAAGTTCGTGGAGGAGTACGGCAAGGTCGGCATCCCGATCATGGCGATCCACCCGCAGAACGAGCCGGGCTTCCAGCAGGATTACCCGTCGTGCGGCTGGTCGGGAAGCCTGATGGCGAAGTTCATCGGCACTCACCTCGGTCCGACGTTCGCGCAGCGCAACATCACCGCGCAGATCTTCATCGGGACGATGTCGAACTCGACGGCCGATGCCACCGTGCTCACCACCGTGATGGGCAACGCCACCGCCAAGGCGCTGATCAAGGGCTACGGCCTGCAGTGGGGCATGATCGACGTGTACGGAAACCTCGGCTTGGATCGCAATCTCGCCATCTGGCAGACCGAGCACAAGTGCGGGAACTACCCGTGGGTCAGCGGCACGAACCAGTCCCGAGCGCCGAATGACCACGCTTACGGCGTCGAGAGTTGGGGGCTCATTCGCGATTGGCTCAAGAAGGGCGTGAACGCGTACTCCGCGTGGAACATGGTGCTCGACACGGTCGGAAGGAGCCTCGACACCGTGCGCCCCTGGGCACAGAACGCCCTGCTCGCGGTGGACACGCAGTCGAAGACGCTGGTCATCACGCCCGCCTACTACGTGTTTCGCCACGTCTCGCAGTACGTCGACCCGGGAGCCACGATGGTCTCGACGTCGGGCGGCGATGCGCTCGCCTTCAAGAACCCCGACGGCACGATCGTGCTCGTCATGTACAACTCCGGCGGCGCGAAGACGTCGATCGTGCAGGTGGCCGGCAAGAAGCTCTCATTTTCGATGCCCGGAAGCGGCTGGGCCACCGTCAACTGGAAGTGAGCCGCCCGGGCGTTACGGCGCAACGCGCAGCGTTGCCCAGCCGTGGGCGGGGACGTCGAACTGGTACAGGGTGCCGCCCACGCCGACGGTCGTCGTCTTCGACGCATCGCCCCCGTTGTAAAGCTCCGTGACGATGCTGCCGTCCGGGTTCTTGAAGGCGAGGGCGTCGTTGCTGCCGGTGATCGCGATGCGCGTGGCCCCTGGGGCGATGTACTGGGAGTAGTGCCGGAAGACCCAATACGCAGGAGTCACGATGAGCTCCTGCGTCGCACGGTCGACGACCAGGAGCGCATTCTGTGGCCAGCCATCCAGGCTTTTTCCCACGGTGTCGAGGACCATGTTCCAGGCGACGTACGAGTTCACGCCGGCCGCGATCCAATCCCGGATCAGCTGCCAGCTTTCTTCACCGTACAGGTGATCGTTCTGTGCTTTGTTCGGGTCGTACCGACTCTGGTCCCAATACTGAGCGGAGAAGTTGTAGTTGCCGCACCGGTGCTCCGTCTGCATGACCGGACCCTTGGGCGAAAGGGCGGCGACGGTATCTTCCAGGTTCCACTGCAGCCCGAACCCGGTGACGACCTGCATGGCCTCTGGGTCGTTCGCGAGCGTCGTGGCGATCGTACCGTCGTTCGGGTGTGACATCGTGCCGCACCAGATCTCGCTTGTGACGCCTAGCTCGGTGAACTTCGGCCCGAGATAGGTCTTGATGAAGTCGATGAAGAGCGACTGCGTCCAGTGAACCCTGGCGTAGCCGGGCTCGTTCTGGGGGTGAACGGACTCGATCGGGATGCCCTCCTTGTCGTACTCTTCGACGAACTTGGCGAAGTAGAGGGCATGGGCTTCGAGCGTCTCTGCGTCGCTCCTCATGTTCCGCCCGCTGTCCATCATCCAGTCGGGAACGACCCATGGGCTCGCAAAGAAACGGAGGTCCGGCTTAATCTCTTGGGCGGCGCGGATGTAGGGGATCAAGAGGTCGCGGTCGCGCGCGATGGAAAAGTCGCTCATCGCGTAGTCGTCCGCCGTTTCGGCGAGCGTGTACCAGCTCATCGAGTAGTCGCTGGCTCCGATCGGGATCCGCCCGTACGCGAAGTTGGCGCCGTCCTCGGCGTCGAAGAGAAGGGTGAGCGCGCGCGTGATCTCGGAGGCGACGACGGAGAGGGCATCCCACCCCATCTCGTTGAAGGTCCCACCGAATCCGTCCCACCGCTGGTACGTGGTGTTCTCGTCGACGCTCAAGTCGGCACTGCCCGTCACCTCCGTCACCTGCCCCTGCGTGTTCCAGTAGTCGTCGGGACCGGAGGTCACGAAAGCAGGCAGCGTGGGACCGCTGCCGCTCGTCCCTGCGCCTCCTGCGGCGCCTCCACCGCCCGCACCGGCACCAGCGCTCGAAGTGCCGCCGCTATCGCCCGCTTGACCCCCGCCGCTGCCGGCAACGCCCGCCTGACCACCACTCGACCCCGCCTGACCCCCGCTGCCGCCGTTCGGCGCGCCGCTTCCGTTGCCTGCTGCGCTCCCGCCCGTGTTTCCCGACGAGTCACCACCCGCGCCGGCGCCCGCGCTCCCTCCGACCGTGCTGTTACCGCCCGGGCCACCCGCGTGGCTCACGCCCGCGCCACCGCCGCTTCCCCCTGATCCCGGCGACGACGGCGAGGATGGCTCCGAGCAAGCAGCCGTGCACAGCGCGAAGAAGAGGCCGGTGCTTGCGACGAATGCTCTGCTCATTTCGGGGATGCCACCGCGCTGCCTGCTACACGGGTCGATTCCCGCGGGCTGGCGAACGGATCACTCGCAAGGCCGTTTTGCAAAGTCGGCGCTCGTGCTCGAGCCTCACCGAAGCCGCCGTGCGGTGCGCGCGACGAGCTTCTCGTGCCCGCCGAGGGTGCAGAGCACGAATGCGTAATGTTACGTATCCGGAGCCAACTAAATGCGGGGACGGGTTTGCGGGAATCACACCTAGCGTCGCTGTTCTAATTGGTCATGAGCGCTCGGAGCGGTTCGACCCGCAAGCAGACCTTCGTGGTGTTGTGCGTTTTTGCGGCACCGGCCTGCGCAGTCGCCATCGAAGACCCCGTGGCCAACGTCGAGATCGCCCCGACCGCCGGCCTGGGTGGGGCGCTTTCAGGCGCGGCGGGTTTGGGGGGCAGCGCCGGTGTTGGCGGTGCCCTCGGCGGGGGTACGGGTGGTACGAGCGGAACAGGTGGCGGCAGCGCGGGTAGGGGAGGCACAAGCGCAGGAATGGGCACGACGGGCGGAGCGGGCGGCTCAGTGAGCGGCACCGGGGGTGGCGCGGGCGTCGGTGGTGCCAGCGCGGGGACGAGCGCGCTCGGCGGCAAGGGTGGCAAGGGAGGCGCCGGGGGCACGAGCGGCACGAGCGGCGCTAGCGGCAAGGGAGGCACTTCGGGCACGAGTGGCAAGGGAGGCGCCGGCGGATCAGGCGGCACGGGTACCGTGGGGGACGGTTGCGCCGAGCTTTCGGTCCCGCTGAATGCCGCGAACGACAAGGCGCACTTCACCATCTCGCTCACCGGTGCGGCCGATCTCAGCGACCCAGGGACGACGATCAGCCTGCGCATCTACGTGGAAGCTGGAACCGGCGGCAGGATCTTCGCCTACGCGCAGGATTCGGAATTCGATTTCCTGGCCCCGGCGACGCGACCGCTGCTCGCCGATCAAAGCGGCTGGGTGACGCTCACCTGGAACATCGCCGCCGAGCCCGCGGCGATGTCGGGGATGTCGAAGGCGAACGTCACGCGCATCGGGATCGAGATCCAGGCGGCCCCGTCGATGACCTGGTCGAACCCGACGGTCGTCTACGTGGACTCGATCACCGTCGACAGCACCCCCGCGCTTTCGTTCGGGTTTGGCATGAGGTCGACGGTATCCACCGCGATGAACCAAACCACCGATCCGACGGGGACGACCCTGTGGCTCAACGCCGGCTCGACCGACACCACGGCGACGGGAACCACGCTCGGCTGGGTCGATTCCTGCCCCTGAGCCGTTTCTCGCGACCCTACTTTTCGAGCTCGGTGGTTGCCGCCTGAATGGCTTCGGGCGTCAGGCTCCCGGCGCGCCATGGCGGCATGCGGGAGGCGTTCGAGGCGTTGATGCGCTGGATCGCGAAGTCCTTGGTCGCGCGCGGCATCTCGTCGAGCCTGCGAACGTCGAACAGGTTCTTGTCCAGGTCCGGGTTGCCGCGTCCGTCGTGACACCGAGCGCACATCTGGAGCAGGACGGTTCGTCCGTCGGCGGCTGCTTGCGGACGGAAGCTGAGTTTGTCCGCCGCGTCGTCGGAAAAGACCTGCCGGATGTCGATCAGACTCTCTCTCGGCGCGACGCCAAGGGCCACGTCCAGGTACGAGCGAACGGCCACGCCGCGCTTTGCCTCGTCCGTCACGTCGAGGTTCGGGTAAGGCACCGCGATCGCTTCGCCACGGAGGTGCGCATCGAAGCGCGCTTGCCAGGTCGGGCTCGTACCGCTCTTCATTTCGAGCGCGATCTGCCCGTCGAAAGGGTTCGGCTGGTCGGCGAAGCCTTCGACGCGCAAGAAGGTCTCGAGCTGCGCGCCGCTGCCTTCGTCGAGCGCGTTCGTGATCACCGCGGTGGGGATGCCGCCGTACTGCGCGTCGGGCTGGTGCGCCTCGGCGAATTGTGCGCCAAGGACCCGATCCGAATCCGTTCTTTGCGCAAAGCGCTGCGGGAACCAGTGCATCCACGGACTCGCGAGCTCCTGCATGCGCAGGATGCGCTTCGTGCCCCAACCCCCGGGCTGATGGCACGAAAGGCAGTCGAACGACGTCGACTCGAGGTCGTCCTGGTCGTAGACGCTGTACGCCGTCCAATCGTGCTCGATCTCCTCGGTGAGCAGGTTCGCGAGATCGCAGCCGGCGCTCGCGTAGCTGCACGCCTGCTCGAAGGCGAAGAGATAGAAGTTGAGGTCCTCGGTCACCGGATCGCGGCTCACGATTTCGACGAATTGCTCGCCGCGCACGAAGGCGACCGCCGTCATCGTCGCGGGCCGCTCCTCACCGTCTTCCCGGCGTGGGAACACGAGAATGCGGGGATTGATCGCCGAAACGCTCATCGTGACGAGCGACGTCGAATTCGCCGTCAGGGCAAACACGCGCTCGCCGTCGAGCCCGGCGAGCCCGAGCAGCGCCACCATGTCCCGAACGTCCGGACGCTGGCCCGTGCCGCAGAGGGCGGTGGCGAAAGCGTCGCCGCGCCCGCGCGCGCAAATCCGTTCGTAGGTCTCTTGTCGCACGCCGAGCTCGGCGAGCTCGACGTCGGGGTGCGTCACCGGCGGTAGCGCCGACCAGTCACTGCTCCCCGTCCCACCGGCGCCGGCTTGAGGCACGGTCGGCGCGCTTCGATCCGGCTCTGCGGATCCGCAGCCGGCCGCCGCCACCAAGAGCACGGCGAGCTCGGCACCGCGCCGCACGCGCCATCGCCGCCTCAGCGAAAGGCCCAACGCAGCAAGCGTCGAAAAAACGAGCAGGCCCCGCTGCTCGCCGGGCGGTGGGCCCGCTTGAAGGCGGCAGGCGCAGCTCGCCGTTCCCGATTTTTTTCCGTCTGTCGGTGCGGGCGAGGGCGCGCCGCCGGACGACAGCCCTCCGCCGCCGGCTGCCGAACCGCCCGCACTCCCGCCGACACCGCCGCTTCCACCGCCGGTGCCTCCTTCCGGTCGAGGTGGCTCGAACGGCAGCCGAGGGGTCGGGATCTCGCTGTCGATCTGCTGTAGGTAGGCGACCAACTGGTCGACCTCCGGCGCGGAGAGCGAGCTCACGTAGCCGTGCAGATCGGTGGCGTTCTTGGTGGTGAGGACATCGCGGAGCGTCGGCGCCGACCCGTCGTGAAGGTAGGGAGCGGTCTCCCAGACGCCGAGCAACGTCGGCGTGTCGATGCCGAACAGCGGCTCGCCCGCCCGCATACCGGAGGCCTCGGTGAGCGTCCCGACGTCGTGCAGCGAGCCACGCATGCTGTCGGTCATCTCGCTCCCGCCGTGGCAGAAGTCGCAGCCGAGCTTCTCGAACAGCGTCTTTCCGGCGATCCCGTCCGGCGTGAGTGAGCCGTCGGCGTTGCGGTAGGGGCTCGGGTTCACGTGGTCGAGGGAGGCGACGTAGGCGGCGAGGGCGTCGAGCTCCGGGCTGAGTCCGGCCTTGGCGTCGCCGAGCGGCTGGTTTCGTGTCCCCACGTTGAACACCTCGTCCGGCATGAAGCCGCGGCCGAGGAAGAGCGTTCTCATCAGGTGCTCGAAATCCTGCACCTCGTCCAGGTTGCCGCTCCAGTTGAGGCGCCCGTGTGCCGTCCCCTTGCGACCGATCACCGCCATCGTGTTGCGAAGCCCCTCGCCGCGGTCGGTAAAATCCCAGACGCGGCCGTCGTCGATGCCCTCGAAGTGGCAGACCCCGCAGCTCAAATACCCCTCCGACGTCATGCGCAGATCCCGCGAGTCGTGGAAGACCTTCTTGCCGAGAAGCACGTCGGGCGAAAGCTTCTCGTTCGCGACGGCCGGGATCGTCGCGAGCAGGCTCGGCGAGCCGGTGTTGAACTCATCGAGCATCGCCGAGAGGTCATAGACGAGGACGTCGCGGCTGAGCGCGCCCTGCACGAAGAGGCGCTCGTTCGGCCCCAGCACGGAAGCGCGGGGAAACGTGCCCGCATCGGTGATGGCCGAAAATACCTGTGTCGGTCGTGTCACGTCGCGAACCTCGACGCGGTTCGACCCGGCGAGCGTCACGATCGCGAGGTTCCCGAGCGGACTGAACTCGACGTGCACCGGCAGGCTACGATCGTCGAGATCGATTCGACTGTCGTAGAGCTCCTCGGCGCCGAGCGTGTCGATGATGGAAACGAGCGGCCGCACGGTCGTGTCGTGCGTGAGGTTTTGATCGTCGCGCAGCTTGCCGCGCAAGACGTTGTCCTTCTTGCCGGGCACCCACGCCTGCCGCCCGTCCGGCGAGAGCGCGACGGAGAAGAGGTAGTTGGGAAGGCCGCGCGCCGCTTGCGGTCCGTCCATCGTCTCGGTGTCGAGCGGCAGAACGATGCGGGTCGAGACCTGCATCGCCGCGGCATCGACCTTGACGACTTCACCGCCGGCATCCGCGGAAATGAAGCGGGTGACGTAGACCTCACTGCCGTCGTGCGACACCGCGATCCCGCGCGGCCGCGGCCCGACGTCGCACTCGCCGGTGACCTCGCCGCTGCTCGGGTCGAGCCGGAGCAGCTTACCGAGGGCCATCAGGCTGACGTACGCGGCGTCGCCGGTCGGACTCATCGCGACGCCGACCGGTTGAGAGGCGTAGGGCAGGCGGAAACCGCGCTCGATCTCGAAGCGGTCCGGGTCGATCACGGCAACGGCGTAGTCATCCTGGTGCACGACCCAGAGCTTTCCCTCCGGGGTCAGCGCGAGGGATTCGGGCTTTCGGTAGACCGGGAGCTCGGCGACTTTCACCAGGCCATCCGGATCGATCGACGTGACGGTGCCGTTGTCTTGGTTGGCGGAGTAGATGCGATTGCGGGCGGCGTCGTAGACGATCGAAGTCGACGACGTCGGGCGCGCGGCCGTCAGCGGTTGATGGACGAGGTGGAGGAAAAAGTCGCTCGCGAAACCGCCGCCTTCGTCGGTGACCTGGACGGTGATGGCGTGAAGGCCCGGTTCGGCGAAGGCGTGGGACATTTCCGCGCCGCCTGGCTCGGGCATGGCGCTCTCACCGAACGTCCACTCGAAGGTGACGGCGCCGGTCGCCTCGGTGGCGACGGCCGTGAACGCGTGAGCCTCTCCCACCACCGAAGGCCCGGCGTGCGTCACCTCGAGCGTCAGCGCGAAGGCCGGTGCCGCGGCGAAGAAAGCGCCCAGCCACGCGGCGCCGAAGCCGACACGGAACGTGCTCATGAAGCGCCGCAACCCGAGGTGGGCGCTACTCGGTCGTGAACGTCGACTTCCACTCCGCGGCCAGCTTGTTGCCGACGATGTCCGCGATGCCGCCGGCGGGCAGCACCACTTCGTACGTCGTGCCCGGCTCGAGGTCCTGGTCGGGGTCGAAGTTCAGAACGCTCATCCGCAAGCCGAACTTTCCGGCGACCGGCTGCCCGCCGACGGGGCGGACGATGAAGCTCGCGGAGTTGACGGTCGCGAGCTCAATCGTGTCCGAGAACGTGATCCCGATGCGCGACGTGGTCGCGTTGTCGGTCGAGGCGTTCTTGGGGATGACGGTGTCGACGACGGGGGCCGTGGTATCCGGCGCTGTCTGGTGCACGCCGATCACCCATCCGGGATAGGGCGCCTGGTCGTCGCCGATCACGAGCAGGTTGCCCATCGGGAAGATGAACTGATCGTCGTTCAGGTTGTTGAGGTTCTGGCGCCCCCAGATGCGGCTGATGACGCTCATGTTGCGAGGATCGCGCACGTCGATCTTCGAAGCGCCCGGCGTGCCACTGATCTCGCCACGCAGGTGGCCGAGAAACATGCGGTCGTCACTGAACGCCATGTACTCGGAGCCCTCGGTCGTCAGCGTGCCGATCGGCGTGGTGCCCGTCCCGATGTTGGTCGGGTTCGACAGCACGTCCCAGGCGCGCAGGCCGATCAAGAACACGTAGTGGCGATGAAACGCGCCGATGTACGCGGTGGTGGTGGTGAAGGACGCCAGGCGCGTTGGCGCGGTGGGATTGCTGATGTCGAGCGTGGCGATACCCCCGCTCTCTTTCGGCGTCATGACGACGAGAACGTTGCCGATGGCGTCGAGCGGGCCCGCGCTGACGCCGCCGTACTGCGACGTCGGCACCTCGGCCACGATGCTCAACGCCTGCGGATCGGCGGCGTTGACGACCTTGATGCCGTTGTTGGTCGCCCCCACGTAGATGTACTGTCCTTGCCACGACACGCCCCACACGGCTTCCGTGTAGTCGCCGTAGTTGGTTCCGGGAATCGCGAGCTGATCGAGATGCGTCGGCGCGGTCTCGTCCGTCACGTCCCAGGTGTCGATGCCATGGCCGCCGATCGTGACCACGTACAGCCGGTCGCCGTACCGGGCGTACGAAATACTATGGGTCTCCGCCTCGCCGCCGGTGCGGCCCGGCGTGGTGAAGGCGGACAGCTGCCGCGGCATCGTCGGGTTCGAGACGTCGTAAAACCAGAACTCCTCGTTACCGCCGACCAGGAGGTAGCCGTTCACGACCGACGACTGGTTGATCTGGTGTCCGTTCTGCATCGACGGAGAAATCAGCCCGTCCTCCCAGTCGTCCTTCGGCAAATCGACGGTCGTATCCGGCTGCGGCATGTTGGGGATGGTTCCCTCGGGTTCGCCGAAGGTTCCGTTCGGCATTCCGGCTTCCGCGCCGCTGCCGCCGCTTCCGGCTTGAACGGAGCCGCCGCTGCCGCCGGTCCCACCGCTCGCGTCGCTCCCCGCGCCTCCACCCGATCCGGAGCTCGCGCCCTGCCCCGCCGTCGACCCTCCGGCTGCATCCATTCCAGCCGTCGCCGTGCCAGCGATTGCGCCCGCTCCACCACTGCCGCCCGTCACGCCACCGGCACCACCCGTCGTGCCGCCGGCACCACCCGTCGTGCCGCCCGCTCCCGCCGCCGCCACGCCACCACTACCGACACCGCCGGTCCCGCCGGCGGGAGCACCACCGTTCGCACCCGAGCCGCTGCTCCCCATCGAACCGGCGGCGCCGGGCGTGATCTCGTCCGCGGTGCCGCCGCTGCACGCCCACATGCCGAGCGAGAGCGCGACCAGGGCGCCCGGAACGCGCAGGCCGGAATGATGGAGGTGAAATCCACGCATGAGAGGATGATTCCCGACCGACGACTGAAGATTCACCAATCGACGTTATTCCGCAACCGACGCCAGAGAATCCTTCGCAGTCGAAGTTTTCCAGGCTTACGAGAACGGCCGTCCCGGCCGGTACTGCCCGCGATTGCTCCCGATCTTGGGCCCGAGCCGCAGCCATCCGTGCGCGTCGTCACTATCTCCACGCGCGCCGCCGCCGTCGTCGTCCTCGCCGTCGCGAACGAAGCCGTCGCCGCGAGCTGCATGGCGGCTGGTGCCGGAGCGGGCGTCCGCATCTCGACTCGCCATCGCCATCGCCATCGCCATCGCTATCGCTATCGCCATCCTCGCCTGCCTGCACCGCGCGGCCCCACACAACCGGCCTCGTCTTTTTTTGGTACGTGCGAGACGGCTCGCGCCTCTTCATCAACGGTAGGAACGCGAAGCCCCAGGCACGGTCGGACGGAGGCCGTGTCCTCGCTTCAGTGGGAGTGTCATGTGGAACCATCCACCACGGCGGGATTGTATTCGAGGTCCATCGGCAGCATCACCCGTCTGGGTGATCCCGGTTGCGCTCGGCTTGAGCCTCGCCTGCACCGCGGAAGTCGGTAAACAGAGCCACACGAATCCACCGGCGGTCGGTGGCGGCGCGCCGATGGCGGGCGCCGGTGGTTCTTCGGGTGCGGGTCCGCTTTCGGGCATGGGCGGCATGGCGGGAACAGCGGGCGTTCCGACGGCCGGCGCATCGGGAAGCGCTGGAGCCGGTGGCAGCACCGGCGGCTCGAGTGGAGCCGGCGGCACCGGCGGCACGCTCGGCGCTTGCGAGACGAAAGCGCCGCCCCCTCAGCGCATCGTCAGGCTGACGTTCGGGCAGATCGAGAACACCTACACCGCGCTGCTCGGCGCGGAAGTGCGGCCCGCGCTCGAAGCGGCGAGCGCACTTTCCGACGGCCGGCATCGCGATTTTCAAGCGCTCTTCAACGAGGGAGACCTCATCAACGTCGACATCCTCCACAAGACGTGGACTCGGGTGGAGACGGCGGCGGGCACCGTCGCCGCGCGCCTTGCGACCGTGACCGGCTGCACGGTCGCGACGGATACGGCCTGCGTCACGACTTACCTGAACGCGCTCGCCGCGCGTGCCTTCCGGCGTCCCATCACCGCGGAGGAGACCGCAAGCATCGAGACCACGCGGGCCGCGATCGCCGCCACCGGCGTCACGCCGGAGGAGGCCGTCACCTATGCGATCCAGGCCATCCTGCTCTCGCCAGCGTCGCTCTACCGCACCGAGATCGGCGCGGTGGCGCCGGGCGCGACCGTGGCCACCCTGACCGCCAACGAGCTCGCGAGCCTGATCTCGTACTTCGTCGTGAACGGTCCGCCTGACGACCTTTTGACCGCGGCTGCCGCCGCCGGCACGCTGGGCACACCCGAGGGGATCCGCGCCGAAGTCGATCGCCTGCTTGCGACCCCCGAGGCGCAGGCGAACCTGACCGAAGCGATGCTCGCCTACTATCGGATCGGCGATATCGACGCCACGGTGAAGGACTCCGCTCTCTATCCGGAATGGACGCAGGGCGTCAGCAACGCGGCGTTCCGCGAGACCGAGCTGTTCCTCAATCGCGTGCTCTGGCAGGGCGCGGTTTCGGACCTGATGCTCTCGCGCCACACGTTCGTGAACGAGGATCTGGCCGCGCTCTACGGCATCCCGTACCCCGGCACCCCCGGCGCCGGCTTCGTCGAAGTGGATTTGCCGGACACGCAGCGCGCCGGCCTGCTCTCGCAGATCAGTATGATGGCGATCCGCTCGCGGACCAACACGACGTCCGTCGTCGCCCGCGGCTTGTTCGTCAACTCGAGCATCCTGTGCGCACCGCGCATCGACGAGCCCCCGCCGGATCTCCAGGCGCAGGTGGACGAGTTGAAGAACGATCCCACGCTGAACGAGCGCGAGAAGGCCGACGTCAGAGCCGGGCAACCGAAGTGCGCCGGCTGTCACCTCAGCTTCGACGCGTACGGGCTCGTGCTCGAGTCGTTCGACGCGATCGGTCGTTTTCGGACGACCTACCCCGATCTCGACCCGATCGACACCTCCGTCGTTCTGCCCGATTCGCTCGGCGCCGTACCGGCGGCGAACTACCTCGAGTTCGCCGGGCTCGCCAACGACAGCGGGATCTTCGCGCGCTGCTTGTCCTCCAAGCTCGTCCAGTTCGCGACGGCCTGGGGCGAGGCCGCCGCCCAGGATTGCAGCGTCCAGGCCGTGCACGACGCATTTCGCGCGGGCGACGGCACTTTCAAGAGCTTGGTGCGCGAGGTGGCGGCCTCGGCAGTGGCCAAGGAACGCACGCTCTCGCCCTAGGAGTCAGCATGACGATGTCGTATCGCATCAAGCGACGTAACTTTCTCGCCTCGGTCGGCGGTTCGCTCGGCCTCTACGCCATGCTGCGGAACGCCGAGGTGAAGGCGGCGGGGGCAACCTCGCCCGCGCGCTTCCTGGTCTACCACCACCCGGTCGGCACGATCCGAAGAGACTGGCTTTGCACCGGCTCGGGCACGAACTTCACGCTGTCGAAGATCCTCGTGCCGTTCGAGGCCCTGAAGTCGGACATGGTCGTGCTCGACGGCCTCGACATGCGGATAGGCGGCCCCGGTGGCGGCCATGAGAAGGGCACCGTGATCATGATGACGGGCTGTCCGACGCGCTACACGCGCTCCGGCCAGACCGAGGCAGACGACCCCTGTGCCGACGGCCCATCCGTCGACCAGCTGCTCTTGTCGAAGTCGGCCGCGCTCCAGGGCGCGCCGATCAAGTCGCTCCAGGCTTGCTGTGACGATCGCATCGACTTCCAAGAGATTTCCACCCGGTGCCTATCCTACGATTACGCGCGAAAATCGGTCGGCACGACGCAGGGCGGGACGCAGCAAGAAAACACGCCAATGCGGCCGACGCTGAAGCCGTACGATCTCTACGAGCGCGTGTTCGCCAACGTCATGCCCGGCGGCGGCGACCCGAGTCTCGTTGCTGCGCGCGCCGCAAAGAAGAGCGTCCTCGACTTTTCCCTCCGAGAGCTCGCTCGGCTCCGCACCCTCGCGCCCTCGACCTCGCGCGACGTGCTCGACGCGCACGAAACCGCCATCCGCGACCTCGAAGACGAGCTCGACGCGATGGTCGATCCGACCACGTGCATGCTTCCCACGCCTCCGCCCACCACGCTCGAGGGCGGCGTCGACGACGGCCGTGATCACGACGACTACGGCAGCGGATCCGCCACGGAGGCCGACCACGAAAACCACAAGCTGGTGGCCGAAGCGCACCTCGCCATCATCCGCGCGGCGTTCGCTTGTGATCTCACGCGCGTCGCAACCTTCCAGTACTCACCCGGTACGAACCACGTGTCATTTCAGGGTTTCTGGCCGGGCAACGCGAACGCCATCTACATGCACCACCCGGTCAGCCACAACATCGGCGACGGCGACATCGACGCCACGTCGAACCGCCGCCCCGAGGTGGAGTTCCTGGTCAACATCGAGATCTGGTACAACGAGTTGACGGCCGCATTCCTCTCTTCGCTGAAGACGGGCCCCACCTCGACCGACGTGTTCGGCGGCGTCCTGCTCGACAACACCGTCGTTCCGTACGTGACCGAAGTCGCGCGGGCAACGCACCCCTGGACCCCGATGCCGGTCTGCATGTTCGGCGGCAAGAACCTCGGCGTCCAAGGCGGCCAGTTCCTGACCTTCAACGGCCGCTCCCACAACGACATGTGGCTCACGGCCGCGCAAGCACTGGGGGTGTCGGTCGACGACCTCAGCGGCGAGAAGATCTTGACCGGCCCCTACCAGGGCGTGCTCAACGGCGTTCTGGCCTGAGCGGCGGCGCGTGGCGGCGCTGGCTCAGCCGTCAATGCGACGCGGGCGGGCCGGGCTCGCACGCCCCCACGGATCCGCTCTGGACGAGGTGGGCGGTCTGCTTGCCGGTCGTGAGCGTGCACCCGGCCTCGGGTGGCGGTCCGGCCGGCGCGCCGCTGAGATCGGTGAGCGCGAGGTCGAATTCGACGTCGATGGAGCTCTCGTAGACGCGCATTTCCGGGTCCTTGATGTCGACGAACGGAACGTTGCGCGAGCGTGAGAAGGTGAACGTTCCGGCGGCGAGCCCGCTCGACGCCCAGACGGGCGGCGGCCCTTCGGGCTGAGCCATGCTGGCGACGAGCTCGTACGTTCCGTCCGGAACCGTGCCCGCGAACGTGATGTCCGTCATCACGCGGTCGCCCACGATGCGGACGAACAGAAGGCCGCCGTCCCCCACCGGGCTGACCGAGCTTCCGTAGAACGCGCCGAGCTCGTCCGCCGCGTCGACCGGCGCGCCGGCGCACGCGAGCGACACGCCGGGCTCGGTCGGAATCACGCGCTCGCGGTCCCTGAATTGCCCGCTCGTATCCCAGGTACAGGGGAACGACGCATCACACCCCGAAAGACCGAGCGCGGTGAGGAACGGAGCGGCGAGCCATCGGCGACGGGTTTGGGGCAAGCCGAACATCTTCCCAAGAAACCCGGCAGCCGACAAATCTCCGCGTTTTTAGGGGGTTCCGCTCGGTGTTGTAACAACGAACGGTCGTGCTAATTTCTTGGTCATGCCCGCCGAGCAGCTCCCCAAGGGCCGCGCCACACGCGAGCGCATCGTCGGGCGCGCACTCGAGCTCGCCGGTGAGCGCGGGCTCGACGGCGTCACCATCGGGGATCTCGCGGCCGATCTCGAGCTCTCGAAGAGCGGGCTCTACGCGCACTTCAAGTCCAAGGAGCGGCTGCAGCTCGACGTGCTCGATGCCGCGGCCGCCGACTTCACGGCCCGCGTGTTCGTGCCGGCGCTCCGTGAGCCCCGAGGGTTACCGCGGCTCGAGGCGATCCTCGAACGCTGGCTCGTCTGGTTGCGGGTGAACGCCAGCAAGAACGGCTGCATCTTCATCGCCGGAGCGATGGAGTGGGATGATCGCGAAGGACCGATCCGGGATGCGCTCGTCCGCTGGTTCGAGGAGCTCCGTCAGGGCCTGGTCAAGGCGATTGGGCTCGCGATCGAAGCGGGGCACTTTCGCTCGGATATCGATGCCGATCAGCTGGCGAGTGAGCTTCACTCGATCGCGCTCAAGTATCACCTCGACCAGCGGCTGATGCGCTCGCCGCGCGCGCTGCCGCGGGCACGCACCGCCTTCCAGCGACTGATCGACGCCGCTCGCGGCGCCGCGCCAAAACGCCGTTAACCACTGAATCCCAACGAGGTTTTCGATGGCCCTTCCCGCGATCAATAATAGCACGACCGTTCGTTTTCACGCGGGCGCGCTCGCCCTCCGGCGCTGGGGCCTCGAGCACACACCGGTCCTCGCGCTCCCGATGCTCGCGCGCCGGTTCCTCGAACCCGAGCGGCGCGTCGCACCGCTCGACACCAGGACGGC
>Ga0315910_10002709_pt1 | contig 15360 bp, 9 predicted proteins | sample EdamamesoilMG_FD_204470 | JGI IMG/M metagenome (GOLD analysis project Ga0315910, IMG submission 204470) | Garden soil microbial communities collected in Santa Monica, California, United States - Edamame soil | ecosystem: Environmental > Terrestrial > Soil > Garden | place: USA: California...
CAGTTGCTGGGCTGGCGGTCTATCCTCACATCGTGCTCTGGCGCCTCGTGCGTGGGGCTCAAGTCGAAAGCCTTCGGACGCTCGACGCACAGCTTCTTGTGCTTTTTCAGGGATTGCGCGACGGCTGCGTCGAACCGCAGCGCCTCGAGCTCGTGCTCAAGCACCATCAAGGCATCGCCTCGGGACGGACGTCCCCCATGCTGAGTTCTGCGATTTTCGGCGTTCTGTCAGCGCTAGCGCTCAACGTCCTCCCCACGGTCGTTGGGTGGTTTCCGGTGGCTGCCGCACTAAGAAAGTACCTTGGGCTTCCGTGACCACTTCCACCAACCACGCCGGCGCCGGGGGCGCGCCATGATGTCACCTGGAGTGCTGCGACGGTCGGTGCCAGCCAAGCGCCCGCGCTAGGTTCCGCGCATGGGTGGTCGTTCTGCGGGAGCTGGCCCAGGCGCGCCGGTCACGACAGAACAGTACGGATGGCGCCGATGTAGGCGGGGCCGGGCGGCATGCGCGGCTCGCCGACCCATAATACTGAAGTGTGTTCGACCGTTCTTAGAGAAGGACACATAGGCGACACAGCCTACCCGCCTACGCATGACCGACACTGCCCAAAAACGGTCCGCCTCATGCTGACAGTCGAGAACTCTACCCTCGACTCGTTCGCCATCGAAGCCGAGGAATCCGACGGCACTCTGTACCTCACCTTGACCGGCACGGCAGCCCGGGCACTCGCACCGCTGAAGCGCTTGGCTCCGGAACTGGTACGAGTGACTTGAGGCCACGATCTCGGGATGCATTAGGGGGCAACATGAAACGACTTCGTCCGCGCATAGCTCTCCTCTTCGATACGCTCTCGTCCGAGTACGTCGTGGAGCTACGGCGAGCCGTGGAGCGCGCCGCGCTCGCGCGCAACGTCGATCTCTTGGTGGTCATGGGCCAGTGCGTGGGTGCGCGGCTCGCGAGCGAAGGCGCACAAAACCGCATCTACGAGTTGCTGTCGCCGGAGTGCGTCGACGGCGTCATCGTGTCCGCGACGCTGGGGCACTATTGTGGCCCCGAGGGTCTGTTGGCGCTGTGCAGGAGCTACGCGCCGCTTCCCGTGTGCAGCGTCGGCATAGCGCTGGAGGGTATTCCTAGTTTCGTGGTCGACAACGAAGGCGGCATGGAGCGCGGCACCGCGCACTTGATCGAAGCGCACAAATGTCGCCGCATCGCCTTCTTTGCTGGGCCGCGTTCCAGCGCAGAATCGAACCAGCGCATGGCCGGGTTTCGCGCGGCGCACGCGAAGCGCGGACTCGCAGTCGATGACCAGCTCATCGTCTACGGCAACTTCATGCGAAGCGCAGGTATCGAAGGCATGCGAAGTCTGCTGGCGCGTGGCGAAGCATTCGACGCCGTCGTCGCCGCCAACGACAACACAGCGCTGGGCTGCCTCGAGGCGCTGGACGAGGCCGGCATTCTCGTGCCGCGCGACGTGATGGTATGCGGTTTCGACGACATCAATTTCGCGCATTTCGCGCGCCCGACGCTGTCGACGCTGCGCCAGCCGATGTGGTGGATGGGCGAGCGCGCAATCGATAGCATCCTGAAGCAGCTGGCGGGCGAAGAGGTTCCGCTAGTGTCAGTTGGGACTGTCGAGTTCGTACGGCGCGAGTCGTGCGGCTGCGGCTATCAGGTCGCCCTCACGCTACACCCGAGTGGAGAAGAGCTGCCGAGCCTTCGCGACGTCGTCCGCAAGTACAAACGCGATATCGGCAAAGCCATCGCAAGCGCCGTATCGGTTCCCAACGACGCACTCGGGAACTGGCCTCTGCTGCTGCTAGACTCGTTGGATGAGGAGCTGCAAGGCGTCGAGGGCCGCTTCGCTGCAGCCTTCGAAGGACTACTCCATCGCGCTCAGTCGGAGGGCGCGAGCCTCGACGAATTCCAGCGCGTGGTCTCGGTGCTGCGCACGGAGTTCCGGCGGGTTCAAGTCCAGAACACCGAAGAGACACACCGCGTCGAGCGCATCTGGCACAGCGCGCGAGTGCTCGTGGGAGCTGCCTCGATTCGCCTCTTGGGGCGCCAAAAACTCCTGGAACAGCAGGCGTCGACCTCGCTGGCGCGCGTCGGCGAGCGCCTCGCCGCGACCTTGAGCCTGCCGCTCTTGAAGGAAGCGCTGGTGGACGATCTACCGCAACTCGAAATCCAGCGGGCTGCGGTGTCTCTGTATACTGGGCCGCGCGCGCGGACGCTCAAGTCGCTGGTGCTGATCGCGAACGGGCGCGAGATCGACCCTCTGGAAGTGCCGTTTTCGGAACACCAGTTGGCTCCCGCGCTCGCGTTCGAATCGAGCACGGCAGACTCGACAATCGTCCTACCCATCACGTTCGAAGCAGAAGTTTTGGGCGTGGCCGTGCTCGGCAGTGGCGCGTTCGCGACGAGCTACGAATCGCTGCGCCAGCAGATCGGGTCGGCCGTGAAGGGTGCGATGCTGCACCACGAGATGGTCCGGCAGGTCGCCCTACGTGAACGGCTCGAACACGAACGCTTCAGTGAGGAAACGCGGGTTGCCGCCGAAATTCAGACCAGCATGAACCCGGTCATCACGGAAGTCGCAGGCCTCGAGCTCGCGGCCGCGATGCTGCCCACCGCTGAGACCGGCGGGGACTACTACGACGTAATCCCGATGTCGTCGGGCGCCTGGCTCGCGATCGGCGACGTGACCGGTCACGGATTGGCTGCCGGTCTCGTGATGCTGATGCTCCAGAGCATGATCGCGGGGCTCGTTCGGGTCGAACCGGAACCCCTACCCTCCGAGGTCGTCTCGGTGGTCGGCGATGCGCTTTGGGACAACGTGCGCGGACGACTCAAACGGGACGACCACGCGACCCTGACGGTGTTCAGATACCACGGCGACGGCTGTTTCCGCTACGCTGGCGCCCACGAAGATATCGTTGTCTGGCGCAAGGCGACGGGTCGCTGCGAAACCATTTCGACCCCTGGCTTTTGGGTGGGCGCCTTGCCCAGCGTGCGACGCATGACCATGGATTCGACGTTGAAACTCGACCGCGGTGACGTGATGGTTTTGTACACCGATGGTGTCACCGAGCCGCGTAACGCTCACAAGGAGCAGTTCAGCCTCGAGCGCTTGGTCACTCTGGTCGAACACCATGGGCACGAGCACCCAGCCGCGTTGTGCGAGCGGATCCTCGAGGCCGTGCGGTCATGGAGCGCCAACCTCGACGATGATGTGACCTTACTCGTCGTGCGCTACGTCGGCGAGTAGGCGGCGTGCGCCGCTGCTGGCGCGCGCGATGATTTCACCTCGGGCGCTGGGGCGCTGACGCTCGATGTCAGCCGTTCACGCTGCGTGGCGCGACCGGCGCTTTCGCGCGGCGACCCCAAGCGACGAAGAGCGCGAGCGCGAGGAGGAAGAAGTTGAAGGGGGTGCTTACCACCTCGCCGCGCGAGATGTGAAAGACGATGGCGCCCAACATGAGCGCGACGCAGCCGAGCGCGCCGAAGACGGTCAGCCCTGGCTTGATGCGCGTGAGCGACGGCAGCAGCACAGCGAGCCCACCGAGGAGGTCGAAGAGCGCAGTGGCATAGAGGAAGGTCGCCGAGACCTGCCCCATCCATGGCATCTTGGCGGCTAGATCCGGGATTGGCGTGGCGACTTTCCAGCAGGCCGTGCCCACGAAAGTGAGGGCGAGCAGCCCCTGAACGAGCCAGAGCGCCACGTTGAGCCCCTTCGAAGGCGGGGTGTTGGTCGAGGGTTGTGTGCTTACGATCGTCATGCTTGTCTATCCAATTCACTCGGAACCTAAAGCGACTCAAGACAGAGCTGCGCCCGTCGAAAAAAAGCACCTTGAGGTTACTTGGTAACGGGGAGCTCACCACCGATTTCGACACCGATTGCACGGCCACCCGGGAGGTACTGAATCGCGCCGGCGATAAGTGGAGTGTGCTCGCCGTTGTTTTGCCTGGCGAAGCGCCGATGCGCTTCAACGAGCTCCGGCGCGCGGTGCATCACGCCGAGGTGTATCGCGCGCGTGACGTGTTCGGTCGCGCGAGCAAGCAAACCTCACCGGCAGAGTGAGAGGGTGATTGACACTATGACTTCGCGCTGTGTGCAAAAGCTGAACGAGAAACGATTCCGACGCGAATTCGGCTCAGAAAGCTGCTAGCCGCTGTCGCTCCATGCCTGCCGTTTGAGCCAATCTGAGACCATGCGAGCAGCTTGAGGCCGCGACAACACTGTCGCGATGTCCGCTACCGCGATGTCACGAGATTCCGCGCATGAACTGAGAAAAACTTGCCGGACAGCCGTGCGCTGTACGTCACCTGAGAGACGTATGAGCGTGGCGCCAGGTGCAAGCGAGCGCGGCGCAAATGAGCATGGCACTCCTGACAAATCCTACTAACATGCTGCCCCCGCGTCGAGCGCCCTGGAATCCTCCGGGGTCGAGACCGGCAGAGCACCCCGTGAAACTCGGGGGTCTGAATCTTTTCTGGATGGTTCGTGTGCAGAGTCTCTGATTCGACAGACGGCGATCTGGATCGGTGAGTTCCGAAGATGGGACGGAAAGAAACTGAGATGAGCTTAACTAGAATGCAAAGTTCGCGGATCAAGATGGCGACCACCAGCAAGTGGGCCGAACGGTTGGCCCTGTGCTTGGCGCCGGCCACGTTCGCAGCGTGTGCCGCGAGCGACGTCGGCGAGGGCGAAGAGGGCGTCGGAGTGGTGTCGCAAGCCGTCGTCGAGGGGTCGAGCTGCGGCTACTCCATCAAGACGGACTTGAAGAAGGCCAACAAGAAGGGCTTCAAGGTGAAGCTCAAGGTCAAGAATCCCGACCACATTCCGTCGACCGGGTTGACAGTACTCGTCAACGCTGGCGCAGCCAAACTCGTGCACGTGGCTCACGGTACGTTCCAAGAGGTCGAGAATGGTTACCTGCTGAGCACCGTCGCAGAGCCCGAGTCTCTCGACGAGATGGAAGACGAAGACGTAGACGTGATGGAGGGCAAGGCCTATCGCTTCAATTTGAAGTTCGAGGGGACGTACGAAGATCTCACGGCGTACATCGTCTCGAGCTCCGGCGTCAACTGCGACCAGACGGCGCCCAGCGTCGAGCTGACGACCAGCGGTGACTTCTTCACTTCGAACGGCACGCTGAGTCTGAGCGCGGACGCGACGGACAACGTTTCTGTTTCGAAGGTCGTGTTCAGCCAGGACGGCGTCGAAATCGGCACCGATCGGACGGCTCCGTACAGCCTCGCGCTACCGGTGACGAGCGCGCTCAACGGCCGGCATCGCTATGCAGCTACGGCGTACGATCTCACGGGCAACCAGGCCTCCGAGACCAAGCGCGCGCTGGTCGCCATCGGCAACAAGTTCCTCGGCACGGCGACGACCATCGCAGCGGACTACGCGGACATCCCGGATCACTTCGACCAGCTCACGCCCGGCAACGCCGGCAAGTGGGGTTCCGTCGAGGCAACCCGCGACCAGATGAACTGGACGGATCTCGACGTAGCCTACGACTACGCGCAAGAGAACGACATTCGCTTCAAGTTCCACACGCTCGTGTGGGGACAGCAGCAGCCGACCTGGCTCGCCGGGCTGTCCACCGAAGAGCAGCTCACCGAAATCGAAGAGTGGATGAGCGCCGTGGCGGAGCGTTACCCCGACATCGATCTCATCGACGTGGTGAACGAGCCACTGCACGCCCCGCCGAGCTACGTGGCGGCCCTGGGCGGCGCCGGCGTGACGGGTTGGGACTGGGTCGTCAACTCGTTCGAGATGGCGCGTCGGTACTTCCCGAACGCCGAGCTGTTGTTGAACGACTACTCCATTCTCACGATGGCGAGCACCACCCAAGACTATCTGAAGGTGGTCAAGGTTCTCAGCGATCGTGGTCTCATCGACGGCATCGGCGAGCAAGGCCACTTCTACGAGCGCGCGCCAGATCTGTCGGTGCTCACGGCGAACCTGAACGCCTTGTCGGCGACCGGACTGCCGCTCTACATCTCGGAGCTCGACCTCAATTTCGCCGACGATGCGCGTCAAGCCAACCGCATGAAGGACGTGTTCTCGGCGTTCTGGTCGAACCCTTCGGTCTTGGGCGTCACCCACTGGGGTCACCTCCAGGGCAACATGTGGCAGTCGAACGCCTACCTGATCCGCACGGACGGCAGCGCTCGCCCCGCCCTCACCTGGATCGAATGCTACATCGCCGGCGGAGCGAACTGCAGCGTGCCCGTGATCGTGCCCCAACCGCGCACCGGTACGCTCGGCGGTATCACCCTGGAAGCTGAGGAGTACGACTCGGCACAGGGGCTGCTGCCGGCGGGCAACACGGTCGCCTACGCGAACGACGGCTCGTGGTTCAGCTTCGACCAGGTAGCGTTCAACGCAAACTGGGACGCGCTCAACGTGAGCTACGCTCAGGGCGGTTCGAATACCATCAACCTCAGCATCCACCTCGACAGTCTGAACAACGCGCCAGTGGCCACCGTGCCACTCGCTCCGACTGGCAGCTGGAGCACGATGCAGACGGTCTCCATTCCCTGGGTTCCGCTCAGCGCTCAAAACAACGTGTTCGTTCGCTTCAACGGCGGCGGTGCCAACGTGGACAAGCTCGCGTTCGCAGCTCCCTCGGGCACGGGCGCGAACATCATCGCGGACCCGGACTTCGAGCAGGGAACCAAGGCTGGTTTCTGGACCTGGGGTAGCGGCGCGATCGCAAACACGACGGCTCGCGCCGTCAGTGGGACGACGAGCCTCGCCATGACGGGTCGCACGGACAACAGCCCGCTCGTCCAGAGCCTCACCAGCTTGGTCACTCCTGGGAAGACCTACAAGATCAGCCTTCAGGCAACCATCGGTGGCGCAGCGTCGGCCTCGGCGTACGTAACGACAGCCCTGCAGTGCGCGAATGGGACGACGACCTACGGCCGGCTCGGTGACTGGGGCAACGTCAAGACCATCAGCGATGGCAGCTGGGTGGAGTTCGCGGGAGACCTCGCGGTTCCCGATTGCCAGTTGGCCAACGTCGCGTTCTGGCTCGAAGGGCCCGACGCCGGCGTGGATCTCTACATCGACCATGTATCGGTTCGTCAGCAGACCACCCAGAACATCATGAGCAACGGCACCTTCGAGTCCGGCACGAGCGGTTGGTACACGTGGAACGGTGGCTCGCTGTCGGCGAGTGCCGATCGGGCTCACGCTGGTACGAAGAGCCTCCGCGTCTCGGGCCGCAGCAGCAATGCCCCCGCCGCAACGGACATCACGAGCCTGGTCAAAGCGGGAACCAACTACCCGTTCAGCCTCTGGGTTTCTGCGCTCTCGCCGGATGGGTCAAGCCAGGCCATCAATGTGACTCAAGCCACCACCTGCAAAGCGGCGGACGGTACCCTCAGCACGAGCTACGCCTGGATCGGCGGAGGTCAGAAGACGGTTCCGGGCGGCGCCACCGCATCGTGGGTGGAGTTCGCTGGCACGCTTGCCGTTCCGAACTGCACGCTCAGCCAGCTCCAGCTGTTCGTCGAAGGCGGTGCAGGCGCGGACCTGTTCGTCGACGACGTACAGATTCTCGATAACAGCGTCGTGACGAACCTCATCACCGACGGCACGTTCGAGGCTGGACAAGGTGCGTGGGGCGGCTGGGGCTACACCAGCATCGGTACCGTATCCACGAGCTCGCATTCGGGCACACAAAGCCTGAAGGGCACGGCGTTGTCGGCCAACGCAGCGCTCTCCCGCGACATCAAGGCTCTGGTCGCACCAGGCAAGCGCTACCAAGCGACTGCTTGGGTGTCCGTCGGCAATCTCGCCGCGGGCTCGGGCCAAGTGCGGTTCCAGACCATCGAAAAATGCAATGGCGCTGGCAGCGACAGCTACCCCTGGCTCGCGGGCGACACCGTGACCAACGGCAGCTGGAAGCAAGTCACCGGTACAGTAGATCTCTCGGCCTGCACCAGCGTCGAGAAGCTCATGCTTTTCGTGGGTGCCGACTCGGGTGACCTGTACATCGATGACATCGCGCTGACCCCGCTCCCGTAAGCGGCAGCCTCGCGAAGTACTAGCCAGGGGTCTTCCGAAAGGAGGGCCCCTGCTGCGTTTTGTGCTGCGTCCGCGGGTGCTCTCGCGGTTCAGCTGGAAAATGCGACGACCCGCTCGATAGTCCAGTAGGCGGCGACCGCGCCGATCGCGTAAGCGGGCAGCGGCAGCATCCAGCGGCTACCGAGCCAGCGCACGCGCTTCGTGGCGGCGACTGCGGCAAGCACCACGGCGACAAAGGCGAGTTGCCCGAACTCCACGCCGACGTTGAAAAACAGGAGCGCGACCGGAATGGCGTGCGCCGGCAGCCCCACCTCACTCAACGCGCCCGCGAAACCCAGCCCGTGCAGGAGCCCGAACAAGAATGCCACTAGCCATGGCTGCCGAGAGCCGAGGCCGGCGTCGCCCCGCTGTACGGCCAGGATCTCGCGAGCCAAAAACACTATGCTGAGCGCGATGCTGGCTTCTACGGGCGGCGGTGGCACAGACACCCAGCCGAGCGTGGCGGCGGCCAGCGTCAAGCTGTGCGCTGCGGTGAATGCGCTGATGGTACCCGCCAGGCGGCGCACCCCTTTGACCAGGAGCAACAGCGCCAGCACGAACAGCAAGTGATCCACGCCGAGCAAGATGTGCTCGAAACCGATCGCAAGATACGTGCGCGCCACCTCCCAACCGCTCGGCTCCGCTTCGACTGCGAACCATGGGCGCGAGGGAAAAACCCGCAACGTGCGCGTGGTGCCGTCCAGGCGCTCGAGCCGCACGAGCACGTCGGTGAGCGTCGACTCCAAGCCATCGATGTGAATTGCGGTGCCATCGAGACCGCCCGGGCGCCGCACTCGCCAGCGCTGCACGACTGCCCCCGCCGTGAAGCCCGAAGGGGCGCGCCAGACCGTGCCGACGTCGTCTGCAAATCGCAGGCGAAGCGCGAGCCGCCGGCCGTCGCTCTGCGCCGGTAGCTTCCACAGCACCTCGTAGCTGTCGGGGCTGAGTTGCTTCAGCTGCAGGTATGCCGGGCGAGCCTCGTGCGCCGCGAGCGGAGCTGTCACGAGCGCCAGCAACAAGGCGAGCGCCAGAGTTAGCGCACGCGGCACGGCTAGCCCACGCCTCACGGTTGCCCGGAACCTGCAGGCGAGGGCGTCGCGCCGGCCGTGGGTCGCGCGACAGTTACGACGTAACGCTGGCGCAACTCCGCGTAATAGCGAGCATTTGCCTCCGTTCGCCAACCGATGGCCCACTGCCGGTGCACCTCATCGCGCACTGCCGACAGCGACGGAATTCGTGCCGCTTCGCGCTCGCGCAGGAGCACCACATGCTCGCCGACGCCCGAGGGCACGGGGCCCGTCCACTGCCCGACCGGGAGCGTCTGCAGGGCGCGTTCGAACTTCGTGCCGAAGAGGCGCGACACTTCGCCCGCTGCGACCCTGTCCAAGCGGGCCGGCAGTAATGAAGGGTCTCCGAGCGCGCTGGTGTCAGCGCTCGCGCCGCCTCGGCGACCGAGCTCCTCGAGCCAGCGCTCTGTGCTCTCTTTCGCGCGATCTCCGTGCCGCTCTGGATCGAGGTAGAGCTGGCTCAGGCTGTACCGTTGCTCGGTTCGGAACAGCTCCGGGTGCGTCCTCAGAAACGCTTCGAGCTCCGCATCGCCGGGCTCCGGCGCCGCCTCCTCCGTCACGAATTCCAGCTTCTGTCGCAGCCGGCGCCGCACGATGGTATCGTCACGATCGAGCCCGAGCGCCAGCGCTTCCCGGTAGTAGACCTCCTCGCGGATCGCGTCCTCGATCAACTCGTCGAGTTCGCTGGGATTGGGCAACCGTTGGTGCGTGCGTTGAAAGCTGACCGTCATCTGCTCGATGCGGCCGGGAGTGATGGCGATGCGCGTCGCATCACCCGGGGTCGCCCTTGCTACCCACCCGAACAGAACGAACAGCGCCGATCCGAGCAGCAGGAAGTGCAGAAGCGGCTCACGCAGCCACGTGCGCATTCGCGTCTTCCGATCGACCTCTCCCGCTCAGCCGGGCGTGTACCAAATGGGCGAGGTGTACGCGCGTTCTTGCGTCGTCATCCGCACCTCTCTGGGTAGCTTCAGGTTGTAGCGCTTGGCGTCGTACGCCGTCCAACGCGGTGTCGGGATCTCGATCACGCGAGCGTAGTAGAAGGCCCGCTGCGCGGCGTCGAATTCCGGATCTTGCCACGCTTGCACCAGCTGCGGCGCGCCGATGGTGTTGGTCCAAGTGGCGTTCGCCACGTCGACCGTGTTTCCCACCAGCGGCAGCTTTCCGTTCTCGAGCTTGCGATCGCCGGACCACACCACGTCGTAAACCTGCTCGTGCAGAACGCCCTCACGGTCGAGCCAACCCTTGATCACCTGAATGCGGTCGAGGTTGCCGCCTTCGGGGTCTTTCATGGCGGCGACCAAGAACGTCGGCGCCTTGCCTGCCGGCGCGGCCTTCAAATCTCCGCCCATGGGGACGCCCTTGGCGTACCCTGCGGTAGCCACGTCGCCTTGCGCGTCGCCTGCCGCGAAATCCCAACCGCCGAAGAACCGCACGGTCATGCGGGGCCCCGTCGTGGCGTACACCTCTTTGCGTTGCATGGCGTCGAACAAAGACTCGCGTGTGTTCTCCACCGCCCACACCGCTGCGTACCCGGACGCCACTTCTTCCCAGCTCAGGATCGTACCCTTAGGCGTCTTGAGGAACGGGTGCATGGTGCGCTTGGAGCTCGGCTCGCTCGTGGCGAGCTTACCCCAGTAGTTGTTGTCGTCCGGCGTCGTGAGGCCGGTGTGCGAGTCCGTGCTGCCGATCAGGCCGAACTTGTAGGGGTTGGTGCCGAGCTGACTCTCGAGCTTGAGCCCGTTTTTGAGCGCCGAGCGCGCATACTCGAATTCGAGCATCGTGGTCTTCTTCTTCTCGCTCAGATCCAGATTGCCCTTGTCCCAGATCTCGAAGTTGGCGAACTCGTCGTTCGGCGACAAGAATGGGTGCGCTTCCCCGTCCCCCTTCATCTGAGTTACTTCGTAGATGCGCTCTCGCTTCGCGCGTGTCTCGACGTACTCGCGATCCATCGGCTTGCCCTGGAAGGACTCGACCATCGGAAACATCATGCCGTTACTCAGGTTGCCGTTGTGCGCGATGGCCAGCACCTGGCCGCCCGTCTTGTTCTCGTAGGCAGCCATCCAGTTCCACAGCCCGACCGGATCCGAGCTACCCGGCGCGTAGTTCGTGTACGGCTCCACCTGCGACGCTCTGTCCGCGTTGTCGCGGAAGATGATATTGCGATGTAAGTTATTACCGCTCACGAGCGACGTCCATTCATAACCGATGAAGGCCGTGAACCTGCCCGGCGCGTTCGCCTCTTCCGCGGCCTTGATCGTGATCTGCCAGGCGGATCCATAGCCCGGCGTCCCCGGGACGTACGCAATCTCTTGCGGGAACTTACCCTGTGCAAAGGTTTTGATGAGGTCCAGCGCCGCCTCTTGCGGTTTGCCTGCCTGCATCAAGTCGTACCACTGCTTGGCTTTGGGGTTCTTGAGCAGCTCGGGCTTGCCCGCGACCAAGTCGCTGATAAAGCCCATCTGGTCGGAGTGATCGGCAACCACGAGGAAGTCGAGCGGCCGCGACAGTTTCGCCTGCTGCCCGCTAGCGCTCGTGACCGCCTCCCCCTTGGCGAAGCGATAAGCATCCGCCGGCATCAGCCGGGCCCCGGCGACCCCGGCGTCCAACGACATCCCAGTGTGCAAGTGCGTGTCTCCAAAGAACACGCGCGTGGGGTGCGTCACGGGTGGTGCCGCTGGCGCCACCACCACTGCGGCAGGCGGCGCACTCGGCGGCGCACTCGGCGGCGGCTCGGGCGGCTGCGTCGCACACGCAGCGAGCACGAACGGTGACGATAGCCCAAGCACGAAAACGATTGAGTGACGCAGATGCATGAAGATCTCCCGATGAGGATCGACGTATCGGCCGTTCGACGAAATCCGGTGTACTGCCGGAGCTAGCCGCTGGCAACGGGCCCACCTCATTCCGGCCTTCCTGCGTGACAAAGGCATGAACGGCCGTCGGGCTCGTTACGCTACCCACGCATCCGAGGCTCAGGATTGATCGGAGCTGCGTCCAGAATTTCCGGGTCGAGCGAGCTTCGCACCCCTCTGCTACTGGCCCATGCCCTGAGCGATCGAACCGTGGCGGCTCAGGTCGACCAGCACCGTGGCCTGGCCTTTGTAGAGCAGCGTGGCTTTGGGCGCCACCTTCTGCGAGCCGACGAGCTGGGCGAGCGCTTGTACTTGCTGGGTGTCGCCGATGCCGAGCGCCGGGCAACCGTCGGTATGGCCACAGGCTGCGGGCGAGCGACACAGCGACGCGTCGTAGGCGAGCGACAAGACCACGTTGGCGATTTCTCCGTTGGAGAGCTTGAGGGCGATGAGCCCGATGTCCGAGACGGGAATGTGGACCGGCAGGCAGGTGAAGTTGCCGGTGCCCCAGCGCGCAGTGTCTGCGGCTGGCTCGACCCACGCCTCGGGTATGCTGCCGGGCGTGCCGCCTTTGGCGAGCGCGCCCCCGATGGTCGGAGGCGGAGCCGTACCCGTCGCGCTCGCGCTTCCGCTCGGGGCCGGCGCACCACCGCCGAGGCGTTCGGAGAGTGCGACTTCGAGATCGCTGAGCTCTTTGTCGACGCGTTTGTGAATGGTGCCGTCTTCGCGCACGAGGAAACCGGCCGGCGCCAGCGTGACGCCGCCACCGTCGTCCACCTTGAGCGTAATCGTGGTCACTTTGTCGCTGGACTCGTCGGTGTGGGTGCGGAGCTCGAGGGTGCGGGCAGCGTCATCGCGCTTGATCACCTGATAGTCGTGCTGCGCGACGACCTCTTGCACCGCCTGGTAGGTGGCGCTTGGCTCGAGCGTGCCCTTCACGGCGTACGGGCGTTGCTGCGCCCAGCGCGCACAACCCAGAGCAGCCAGCAGAAACACGAAAGCCGAAAGGCCAAGATGCAGCCTGAAACGAGCCCAATGACCCATGGCTGCACCATAGGCGCGCCCGCGAAGCAGCGTCAAGCGACGCGCTTTCGAAAACCTGCTAGAACCGTGGTGGCCGCATGCAAGGCATGATCTTAGCGGGGCGCTACCGGTTGCTGCACCAGTTGGGGAAAGGTGGCATGGGGTCCGTTTGGACCGCCGAGCACCTCGCGCTCCACTCACTCGTGGCAGTGAAACTGCTCGACGACCAGATCGCGAGAAACCCCGACGCGGTCGAACGTTTCCGGCGTGAAGCGCAGGCGGCCGCGACGCTACGCAGCGCTCACGTGGTGCAAGTGCTCGACTACGGGGTCGACGGCACGACGCCGTTCTTGGTCATGGAGCAGCTGAAAGGCGAGGACCTGGCGGCGCGCCTGCAGCGCAACGGGCGACTCGAGCCGGGCATGTTGCTCGACATCATGCACCAGGTAGCGCGCGCCGTGGGTCGCGCGCACGAGGCGGGCATCGTGCACCGAGATCTGAAACCCGAGAACGTGTTTCTGGTCGACGAGGGCGACCACGAGCTGGTCAAGGTGCTCGACTTCGGCATCGCCAAATCGGTCGCGCCGGGGTTCGCGCCATCGGCGACACGCACCGGCGTCACGATGGGCACGCCCTACTACATGAGTCCCGAGCAAGCCGAAGGCAAACGCGAGGTGGACCACCGCACCGATCTGTGGGCGCTCGGCGTGATCGCCAGCGAGTGCCTGACGGGGGTGCGCCCCTTCGATGGGCAAACCTTTGGTGAGCTATTGCTGAATATCTGCGCTCGACCAGCGCCGATACCGTCGACCCTCGCCGTGGTGCCACGCTATTTCGACGCCTGGTTCGCCAAGGCCACCGATCGTGAGCCCGGGCGACGTTTTCAGAGCGTGCACGAGCTGGTGTCGAGCCTGGGCGACGTGGTGCGCGGCAAGCCGTTCGCTGGCGCCGACTCGATCCCGCTCACGACGGCCCCGATGGATGGCCCGGCAGCACCGGCGCGAACCTTGGGGACGCACGCGGGCCCCGCCGGCACCCAGGCCAACGCTTCGGTCACGATGGATCCCGAAGACCCGCCGACCATTCCCACCAAGGGCTACGGCGGGGTGGTCGCAGCGGCGATCGTCGCCGTGGCGCTGTTCGGCGGCGGTGGCTTCTGGCTCCTCAGCAAGAGCGGCAGCCCGCTCGCCCGCAGCGAGGCCGACGGCGAGGCTGCTCCAGCTCGGGCGGCGGCGAGCTCGCTGAGCGCCGTCGCGACGAATGACCCCGCACCCATCGCGCCCTCGGCGTCCGGCATCGCGCCCTCGGCGTCCGGCATCGCGCCCGAGCCGCCCTCCACGACCGTGCGCCCCCCAATTCCCCGGTCCTTGCCCGAAGCTCCCGCGGGCGCTCCCCCGCGAGGCGCCGAGACTGAGCCGCTACCCGCCGCCGACGTGGCAGCGGCCGCAGCCGAACCGAAACCTGCGGCGCGCCCCGAATCGAAACCAGCCGCAGCGACGCCGACGAAGGCGCTCAGCTGCGTGAGCGACCCGTTCACTGGTGGGCTTCGCCCCGCCAAGCGCGGCGAAGCCGGCACGCTGCCCTGCAAGCAGAACCCGTTCACTGGCGGCTATCAGCGGCTTTGATCCAAGCCCGCGCGCGGCGCCTGCGTGGCTCTCATTCTCGTCGCAACGTGTCGAGTGTTCGGCGCATGTCAGCCGCGCGCTCGCTCTGTCCGGCTGCGCTCAAGTAGCCAGTGAGGGCTTGCAGGGCGGCGACATCGCTGGGGTGATGCTCGAGCGTCCGCTCGAGGACGTGGATGGCTTCGTCACGATCGCCGTGCCCAGCAAGTGCGACCGCCAGGACGTAGCTGAAGCGCGCGTCGCTGGGCGCCAGCTCGACGGCTTTCTTCAAGCTAGCGAGTGCCAGCTTCGACTGACCCGCGCGCACCTGCCAGAGACCAAGGGCGTGATGGGCCGCGGCAAATCGTGGATTGCACTCGAGCGCGGCGCCGAGAGCGCGCTCTGACGCCGCTTCGTCGCCACGCTGGCGCTCCAGGTCGGCAAGGTTCAGATAGGCCTCGACGTGGCACGGCTGGAGCTTGAGCGCCGTCTCGAGCTCATTCTCGGCGGCGGAAAGCTTGCCGCGAGCGAGCTCGAAGGCACTCCGTTCTACGTGCGTTTCAGCCCACGACGCGCTCACGCCGAAGCTCTGCTCCACCTCGACGAAGGCGCGTTCGAGCGCGGCACGCGCACTCGACGGCAACTGCTGAGTGGGCACCCCGGCGAGCGCCCTACCCGCCGCGACGCGCACCGCGCGCACGTCGTGTTCGAGCACCGATAGCAGCAGGGGC
>Ga0315910_10002710_pt1 | contig 15359 bp, 9 predicted proteins | sample EdamamesoilMG_FD_204470 | JGI IMG/M metagenome (GOLD analysis project Ga0315910, IMG submission 204470) | Garden soil microbial communities collected in Santa Monica, California, United States - Edamame soil | ecosystem: Environmental > Terrestrial > Soil > Garden | place: USA: California...
TCGAAGTGCGTGAGCTGGAACACGTCTTCCGCGTCGGCGAAGAATCCGTGCTGCGCGAGCAGTGCGCCGAATTCGCGGATCTTGTTGAAGAACAGGTTCGTGTACCAGTGCTCGCAGTAGAACTTGTGGCCTTCGACGTAGGGGAACACGCGATGCGCCAGTGTGATCATCTGGTCGTAGGCCGCGCGTTCCTCGTCGCTGCCCAGGAGCTCGCGGTAGTCCTGGATGAGCTGGCGGCGTTCGGCCTGCAGCTTCTCCACCGGACGATCCAGGGATTCGCCCGCCTGCACGCGGCGGATGTAGCCGGGTATGCCCGCGAACGGCATCGACAGGTCGTCGTTCCACGAGCGGTGGTAATGGTAGAAGCCGTCGCCGACGTTGATGTTGAACCAGGGATCGCGGGATGTGGCCAACTCGGCCAGCCACTCGCGGCCGGGCGCGCCGGCTTTCTGCAGCGAGGCCATCACCTCGTCGACGCTGCGGCCCTCGACGAAATGCGCGCTGACGTTCAGCTCCACGGCGCGGCGCGCCAGGCGGCGCACTTCTTCGTCGGGGCGGAAGATCTCGGCGTCGATGCCGGCCACCATGCGCGCCACGGTCTGGTCGGTGATCTCGGGAAACGCCTTCTTGCAGAACGCGAAGAACGTGAGATACGCGCCGTAGCCCAGCAGCAGGAATTCGAAGTGGTGATGCCACATCCGGAAATATCCCTCGAGCGTCTTCTGGTAGGTCTCGAGCAGATAGTGGTTGGACGCGACGCCGCGGCCGGCGCGCACGTGTTCCAGGGGTTCGAACTCGGGCAGCTGCACCTTCGGCAAGGCGTTGGCCTCGCGGATCAGCGCCAGCATCTTTTCGCGCCATTTTTCGTACAGCGCTTCCCAATTTTCGTAGTAATAAAACGCGCGCTGCTTGAACTCCTCGGTGCGGCGCGCGATCTCGGCGGGATCGGTCACGCCATTGCCGCCGATGTAGACCCGCCCGTTGAGGATGCGGTAGTCGATGCCCAACGTCGTGGGCAGGCAGTGCACGCGCGTGTTGGCCGCGCCGAGCGCGCAGTACGCGGCTTCCGCGGTCACCATGTCGAAGGCCGACATGGGCTCGGGGAAGTGCATGGAGTTGTAGAACCAGAACCGCGAGTCGTCGCCCGCGGTGAACTGCATGTAGTACGGGTACGCGGCCTGCGAGCCCTCGGTCCCGGCTACGACCTCGAGCGAACTGGGCAACGGAAATCCGCGCGCCGCGCTGGTTGAAGGCATGGCTGATTCCCCCGAATCAACGTTTCCTCAAGCCTAGCGCGTTCCAGCCCCCGGATTCGCCCCACAGCGCAAGAAAATGGGGACATTCTCTGTTTCCTAGGAAATGGGGACAGACCCGCAGCGTGGCCGCCCATCACCTGGTTTCGAAGTCCGTCCCCGATTCCTAGGAAATAGTGAATGTCCCCATTTCCTACCAGACGTATTCCATTTGCATCCAGAACTTCTCGGTGTCGCGCGCCGAGGCCAGCACGCCTTCCTGGAAATCGGCGTACTTGATCATGAAGCCCAGCTTCTTGACCTTGGCGGCGATCGAGACGTTCCACTCCGAGCCGTAATCCGCCGAAATGCGCTCCGCCTCGTAGTCGTGGTACGACAGCACCACGCCGAGCGTGTCCAGCCCGCCCACCGCCTTGAGGTTCGTCGTCGCCGTGACGTACACGTCCTCGATGCCGTTCGCCGGCGTGGCCAGGAACTTGTCGGCCCAGCCCTGGAACTTGTGCAGCGTCGCGAGCGGCGTGGTGAAGCCCTTGACGCCGTTGCCGTCCAGGATCTCGACACCCGCGCCCAGTCCGAACTGCTTCCACGTGCCGGTGAACTCGGCGGTGAGGTAGTCGAGGTCGAAGCTCAGCGGGTTGTCGCCGTATTCCTTCTGCGTCGCCCACGACGCCATGTACGCCAGCTTCACCTTGCCGGCTGGCTTCTCGCCCGCGAACCGCAATCCGTAGGTCGACGATGAGTCGCGCACCGCACCCGGCACGCCCACGATGTCGTCGAAGCGCAGTAGATAGCCATAGGCCGTGATCTTGCCGATGCCCGTCTGGTATCCGGCATTGAGCAGCACACTGTCGCCTTCGTACTTGCCCTGCGGCGAATCCTCGCCGAACACGCGGTTCACGCGGTTGAGATAGGTGGCGTCGAGCACCAGGTTCTTGACGCTCTTGTTGACCACGCGGAATGCGTCGAAGGTCTGTTCGTTCTGCCGCCAGCCGACATTGCCGACGAAACGCTGGTCGTCGAGCAGGATGCGTTGCCGGCCGAGCGTGAGCGTCGTGCCGGGAATGCTGGTGTTCACCAGCTGGAACCTGTTGAGCGCATAGTCCTCGGGATCCGCGACCACCGGGTACGCCGTCATCTCCGGCACCATCGGGTCGGGCCGGTAGTTGGTATCGATCGGCACCACCGCCTCGCCCTCGACTAACAACGACGTGTTCCACAACTTGCCGGTCTCGAAGCCGAGCCGGGCGCGCAGCGTCGTGGCGTGCGCGTCGTTGGCAATGCCGGCCTGCTCCACGACTTCGCTGCGCAGACGCGCGTCCAGGATGTACTTGGTGTCGCCCAGCGCGGTGCTGAACGCGCCCTCGCCGTCCGCCCGCGCCTGTCCCGCCGCGACGATTGCCAGTGCCATGAATCCCGGCGCCGCGAGCCGAAGCCCGCGTGCGTTGTTTGTGCGCGTCTGCATTCCTGTTCCTCCGCTGACGTCTAACTTTCACCGCTCGACCGCGGCAACTGGTCGAAAGCAATCCGCGTGCCAGCGTTTTTCCAGGGTGATTTTTCGCAGGCGGGCCGCTGTTTCGCGCCGGGTGCACCGAAAAACGGCGCAGGGGTGCACCGGCCAAGACAATCCGGTGCAGCATTTTTCCGCGGAAAACGTGCTCACAATTGGGGCGTCGTGATGATATCGTCCGCCCCCGATGATCGACTGGAATCTGAAAGGCAAGCGGATCGCGGTGCCGGAAATGCGCGAGCTGGAGGTGTTCAGCGGCCTGCTGGAACGCCGCGGCGCCGAGGTGCTGCGTTGCCCCCTGGTGACCATTTACGACTCGCCGCACTCCGCACAGGTGCTGGCCTTCGCGGTGAAACTGGCCGATGGCGGCTTCGACGACTTCATTCTGATCACGGGCGAGGGCCTGACGCGCATCCTCGGCTGCATCGACAAGTACGACGCCTCCCTGCGGCCCCGCTTCGTCGACGGCCTGCGCAAGACCCGCACCATCACTCGCGGCCCGAAGCCGGCCCGCGCGCTGCGCACCCTGGGTCTCAAGCCCGACATCGAGGCCACCGAGCCCACCACCGACGGCGTGATCCGGGCGCTGGACGGCCAGGACCTCGCGCGCCGCCGCGTCGCCGTGCAGCTCTACGGCAACGACCCCAACCTCACGCTGATGCGCTTCCTCAAGCAGCGCGACGCCGACGTCGCCACGGTGGCGCCTTATGTCTACGGCAACGCCGCCGATGACGCGACCGTGCATTCGCTGCTGGAGCGCATGGCCGCCGGCGAGGTCGACGCCATCGCCTTCACCAGCAAGCTGCAGATCGAGCGGCTGATGACACAGCACCCCGCGCCGCTGGTGCGCCGCGCACTGTCCCGCACGCTGATCGCCGCGGTCGGACCCATCGTCGCCGAGGCCATCCGTTCACATGGCTTCGAGGTGTCCTCGAGCCCCGAACATTCCTGGTTCATGAAGCCCCTGGTGGTGGCGCTCGGCGAAGCGCTGGGCACCAAGAAAGGCGGAGACCAGACGGGAACGGCCTGAGTCGTGCGCGCGCAGTCCCGGACCATTCACGATGCCATCGCGCATCATCAACGCGGCGAGATCGCGCAGGCGGAGTCCATATACGTCGAGCTGCTGCGCGGCAACCCCAGCGATGCGGATGCGTTGCACTACTTCGGCGTGCTGCGCATGTCCCAGGGCAACCGCGTCGACGCGGTGGACCTGGTCAAGCAGTCGCTGGACATCGCGCCAGGCAATGCACACGCGTGGAACAGCCTGGGGAACATGCTGGTCAAGTGCGACGAGCCGACGGCCGCGCTGGTGGCGTACGGCAAGGCCACGGCGATCCAGCCGCAGCAGGTCGAGTTCTGGTTCAACCTCGCGAACCTGCACAGCAAGCTCGACCAGTTCGACGAGGCTGTGAGTTGCTTCCAGCGCGTCGTGGCGCTGCAGCCGAAATTCCCCAACGCCTGGGAGAACATCGCGCTGCTGCTCGACAAGCTGAAACGGCACGACGAACGACTCGACGCGCTGCGCAAGTGGCGTGCCGCCGACCCGGGCAACCCGGTGCCTGAACACATGCTGGCTGCCGTATCCGGCGGACCCGTGCCCGAGCGCGCCTCCGACGGATTCGTCGCGCGGCACTTCGACCAGTTCGCGGATCACTTCGACGCCAGCCTCGAGCGCCTGCAATACGCCGCGCCGGTGCTCATCAGCGACGCGCTGGCCAATGCCATTCCGCCGAACAACCACGGCTTCGACGTACTCGACATCGGCTGCGGCACCGGCCTCATGGGTGCGCTGCTGCGCCCCGGCTCGCGCCGGCTGACCGGCGTCGACCTGTCGAGGCGCATGCTGGAGAAGGCGCAGGCGCGCCGCGTCTACGACGAACTGCACGAGGCCGAACTGGTCGCCTTCCTGCGCGCCCATCCCGCGGCGTACGACGTGATCACCTGCGTCGACACCTTCGTGTATTTCGGCGCGCTCGAGCAGGCTCTCGCGGCTTCAGCCGCGGCGCTCAGGCCCGGCGGCTTCCTGGCATTCACCCTGGAAGCCGAGCCAGAGGGTTCAACCGAGCGCTATCGCCTCAACCGCCACGGCCGCTATTCCCACAGCGCCGCCTACGTCCGCCAGTGCCTCGCCGACGCACATCTCGACGTCGTCACCTACCAGGAAGTCGTGCTGCGCAAAGAAGCCAACACCGACGTCCAAGGCCACCTCTTTTTGGGGGCAGCCCCCGTTTCCTAGCAAAAGGGGTCAGCCCTCACCTCTCGCGCGTGATGCGCAGGGCGGCGCCGCCGGAGGGCGCCAGTTTCAGCAGCACCGTGTCCTTCGATGAGACTTCGCGGGTCGACTCCGTAAGCGCGGTGGGCGTCGCGCCGTCCTCGTAGATCTTCGCGCGGAACTTCCCGTCGCCGAGAAAGCCCAGCGCCAGCGTGACCTCGCGCGGCTGTTCGTTGCCCATCACGCCCACGTACCAGTCCCGGCCCTTGCGGCGCGCCACCGCCACGAATTCGCCGATGTCACCCGCAAGGAATCGCGTCTCGTCCCACACCGTCGGCACCGCCTGGACGAAATCGAACCCGGCGGCGTTTTCGTAGGCATCCGGACTGTCCGACACCATCTGGAACGGGCTCTCGTACACCACGAACATGCCCAGCGCCTGGCCGCGCGTGGTCTGAACCAGCGGCGGGCTGAATACCACGCGGAAGTCCGCCGGCGTCGTATTGCGGAACCCGCCCGGCGTGTAATCCAGCGGCCCGAGCAGCATGCGCGTGTACGCCAGGTTCACGTTGTGCGTGGCCGTGACGCGCCGGCTCCACTTGTTGTACTCCGCACCCATGATGCCCTCCTGCGTGAGGTAGTTAGGGTACGTGCGGTTGAGCCCCGCCGGCGGATACGCCCCGTGCATGTCCACCAGCAGCTGGTGCTCCGCCGCCTTGCGCATGAGCTTGTGGTAGTAGTCGACCATCTGCTGGTCGTTGCGGTCCATGAAGTCGACCTTGATGCCCTTGATGCCCCACTGCCGGTACTGCGCCAGCGCCGCATCCATCTGCCGGTCCAGCAACGACCATTGCACCCACAGCCACAGCCCGACCTTGCGCTTCGCGCCGTAGGCCACCAGCGCCGGCATGTCGATCTCCGGCTTCGCCTTCGTGACATCGGCGTTCTCCGGCGCGCTGCCGCCGACTCCGGAGTTCAGGCACCAGCCCTCGTCGATCATCATGTACTCGAAGCCCGACTTCGACGCGAAGTCGATGTAGCGCTTGATCGTGGGCATGTCGGTGCCGCCCTTGTCGGGCGGCGGCAGCCACGGCCCGGACCACCAGTCCCAGGCCGTCTTGCCGGGCTTGATCCACGTGGTATCGAAGTCCGGATCCGGATTCAGGTTGCCGATGAGGTTCGACTCGATCAGCTTGCCGACCGAGTCCCCCAGCAGGACCACGCGCCACGGCGAGCCCGCACCGCCGTGCCCACCGGCATCCGCGCCCAGCGGCACGCGCGCAATCAGCGACGGGTCGTCGAGCCGCGGCGACACGCGCGTCACCACGCCGATGCGGCCGTCGCCGCGGCCCGCGAGGTACAACCCGCCGTAGTCGCGCAGATCCGCCTCCGCGATCGCGAACGCGTTCTTGCGCGTGCGGCACACCAGCGGCAGGTCGTAGGTGTTGTGCTCGCGGATCAGGCTGGCGCGCACCGGGTCGAACTCGCCCTCGTGGCTGGAATCGAACCGCGCGACGTTGAATCCATGACAGGCGTAGTCGCCACCGAAGGTGAACTCGGTCTGCTCGCTGCGCGCTTCCAGCGTCTGGGCGCCGCTTCCCGGCGGCACGCCGAAACGGAATGCGATTCCGTCATCGTAGGCGCGAAACGTCCAGGTCACTTTCGCGATGCCGGGCGCCTGCGGCCGGCCGCTCACGCTGAGCTCGTTGTAATGCTCGACCGCCTCGGCGGCCTTGGTGGCCACGAGCTTGCGCACGCGGTCCTGCGTCCCCGTCGACGTGCTGACGTCCGACAACACACCGAGCTCGCCGTCGCGCAGCCTGATGCGCACTGCCGATGGCGCCATCACGGTCTCGCCCAGGCGCGTGACACTCCAGCGCAGAATGCCGCTGTCCAGCTGCTCGACGGTGATCACGATGCGCCCATCGGGCGAGCTCACCGTCGCGGGCAGCCCCGCCGCGAATATCGGGCCGGCCAGCAAACCCGCCATTGCCAGGACTGTGCGCATGCGATCCCCCTCGAATGAGACTGCATGCAACGTTACCCGAATCCCGCGCGCCGGTCCTGCTGCGCACCTTCGAGGTGTGTCAGTGACGCCTAGACGCCGGCGCGCCGGCGCGTCGCGGCGCGCACGATGCCCGCGATCTCGGGCACGCACGAACCGCAATTCGTGCCGCACTTGAGGCGCTTGCCGATCTCCGCGGGCGTCGCGGCCGCGCCGAGCTCGCGCGCGCACGCCGCGATTGCGTTGCTGCCGACGCCGAAACACGAACACACCAGCGGCCCCGGATCCGCGCCCTCGAGCGCGCGGCCGGCGAGCAGGCTGGCGCGCAGCGCGCCCTCGATGCGGCGCGCCGCGAACAGCTCCGCGAGCCAGCCGCGGTCGGGCAGCGACGGGCGCGAGTCGACGTACACGCAGCCCTCGAGCCGGTCGTCCACGAACCAGGCCGCGCGATACACGCGGCGCGACCGGTCGTGGTATTCGGTCCAGTCGGACTCCGCGGCTGCATCCGCAGACACGCCCGCCAGGCTGCGCGCTTCGCGCGGCCAGTCGGCGGGGTCATTGCCGGCGAGTTCGTAACGGATGAATTGCGCGCCCTGCACTTTCGTCCACCAGCTGGCCACCGGCGGCGGCAGGGCCTTGCGGGTCAGGATCACGCCATACCAGTCGGCCGCGAACGGCTCGATCGACAGCGGCGTGTGCTTGAGCTCCGGCTCGCCCGAAACCGGATCGACCACCGGGTTCGTCAGCGCCCCGACGCGCGCGTCGGACGCGAAGGCGGCATTCCAGTGGATAGGCGCGAACACCATGCCGGAAGGCACGTCGGAGCCGGTGCGCACCCGCGCCACCATCGTTCCCCAGTTCGTGCGCAGCCGCGCCAGCGCACCGTCGCGTACCGCGAAGCGCAGCGCGTCGGCCGTGTTGATCTCGGCATAGGGCTCGGCGATATGCGCCGAGAGCCGCGCCGACTTGCCGGTGCGCGTCATGGTGTGCCAGTGGTCGCGCACGCGGCCGGTGTTGAGGATCAGCGGAAATTCCGCTGTCGGCGCATGCTCCGGCGCGCGCGGCGTCAGCGCGATGAAGCGCGCACGGCCGTCGGCGTGCAGGAACCTGCCGTCGCCGAACATCGGGCCGCGCGTCGATTCGCGCGCGGCCGCCATGGGCCAGGCGGCCGGCTGCCAGTTGCGGTACTCGGCCGCGGTGATTTCAGACCAGGCGCCGAGATCCAGCGCGCGCCGCCCCAGGTTCTCGTGCGCGGTCAGCTGCACGTGCTCGCGGAAGATTTCATGCGGCGACACGAAATCGAATCCGCCGAAACCCATCGCGCGCGCGACGTCGCAGAGCATGCGCCAGTCCGCGCGCGCCTCGCCCGGCGCCGGCAGGAACTGGCGCTGCCGGGAAATCGTGCGGTCGGAATTGGTCACCGTGCCGTCCTTCTCGCCCCAGGCGAGCGCCGGCAGCAGCACGTGCGCCAACGCGGCGGTGTCGGTGTTGCCCATGACGTCCGACACCACCACGAGCTCGCAGCCACGCAGCGCCGCCGCGACCTTGTCGGCATCCGGCAGACTGACTACCGGGTTGGTGGCGATGATCCACACGGCCTTGATACGGCCGTCGTGGATGCGGTCGAACATCTCGACCGCCTTCGGCCCCTGGCGCTTCGCAATCGTCGGGCTGTTCCAGAACCGCTGCACCGCTTCGCGCCCGGCGGCGTTCTCGATGTCGATGTGTGCGGCCAGCGTGTTGGCGAAGCCACCGACTTCGCGCCCGCCCATGGCGTTCGGCTGCCCGGTCACCGAGAACGGCCCGGCGCCCGGCTTGCCGATGCGCCCGGTAGCCAGGTGGCAATTGATGATGGCATTGACCTTGTCGGTGCCCGACGAGCTCTGGTTGACGCCCTGTGAAAATGCGGTGATCACCGCCGGCGTCGCCGCAAACCACTCGTAGAACTCGCGCAGGCTCGCCGTGTCGAGCCCGCAGGCGCGTGCCGTGGCCTCGAGAGAGTCGCCGCCGGCGCGTGCCGCGGCGAGCGCCTCTTCGAGTCCCTGCGTATGGGCCGAAACGAACTCGCGGTTCACCTGCCCGTGCTCTTCCAGCCACAGCAGCAACCCGTTGAACAGGTGCACGTCCGTGCCCGCCGCGAGCGGCAGGTGCAGATCGGCGAGCTCCGACGTCGCCGTGCGGCGCGGGTCGATGACCACGACGCGCATCGACGGACGTTTCTCGCGCGCGGCCTGCATGCGCTGCAGGATCACGGGGTGACACCACGCGGTGTTGGAGCCCACCAGCACGATCAGGTCGGCGACCTCGAGATCCTCGTAGCTCACCGGCACCACGTCTTCGCCGAAGGCGCGCTTGTGGCCCGCCACCGCCGAGGCCATGCACAGGCGCGAGTTGGTATCGATGTTCGCCGAGCCGAAGTAACCCTTCACCAGCTTGTTGGCGACGTAGTAGTCCTCGGTGAGCAGCTGCCCGGAAACGTACAGCGCCACCGACTCCGGCCCGTGGCGCTGGATGCAGCGTTTGAATCCCCCGGCAACCGTGTTGATGGCCTCGGACCAGGAGACGCGCTGTCCGCGTACCTGCGGATACAACAGCCGATCTTCGAGGCCGACCGTCTCGCCGAGTGCGCTGCCCTTGACGCACAACCTGCCGCCATTGGCCGGGTGCGCGGGATCGCCGCGTACCTCGACCGCGTCATTGCGGCGGCTGGCCAGCACGCCGCAACCCACACCGCAGTAGGGACAGGTAGTTCGGGTTGGAGCTCCGGGTTCCAATCCTTACGCCGCCGCCGGGGCGTCGAACAGCAGCTGGTCGCGGATCGGGCTGACGTCGGACTGGTCGGCGATCAGTTCCTTGAGCCGTGCCGCCTCGCGCGTGTCGCCGAACAGCACCGCGCCGCAGACGCGATTGCCTTCCAGGACCACGCGCTTGTAGATGCCGCGGCGATTGTCGGAGAGCACCAGCGATTCGCGGGCCGGGCTTTCCGAGAAATCGCCGGCGGAAAACACTTCGATGCCCGAAACCTTGAGCTGCGTGGCGTTGAGCGCGCCGGCGAAGCGCGACACGCCGATCTCGGCGATGTGCTGCGCGCAGATGCGCGCCTGCTCCCACAGCGGCGCGACGAGCCCGAAAGTCTGGCGCCGGTGCTGCACGCATTCGCCCACGGCGTAGACCGCCGGGTCGAAGGTCTGCAGTGTGTCGTCGACCAGGATGCCGCGGTCGCAGGCCAGGTTCATCTTCCTGGCGAGCTCGATGTTGGGCCGCACGCCCACCGCCATCACCACCAGGTCGGCCGCGATCTCCTCGCCGCTGTCGAAGCGCACGCCTGTGACCCGAAGGTCTCCCACGATCTGCTGCGTCTTCGCGCGCATGCGGAACTCGATGCCGCGCTTCTCGAGCGCCGCCTTGAGCAGCGCTCCTGCCGGTGCGTCGAGCTGCCGCTCCATGAGCGTGTCGAGCAGGTGCACCACGGTCACATGCATGCCGCGCAGGCTGAGGCCGTGCGCCGCCTCGAGACCCAGCAAGCCGCCGCCGATGACCACGGCGCGGCGGCCCTGCCCCGAGGCTTCGAGCATGCGATTGACGTCGTCCAGGTCGCGGAACGTGAGCACGCCGGGCAATTCCTTGCCCGGCAGCGGCAGCAGGATGGGATCCGAACCGGTGGCGATCAGCAGCCGATCGTAGGGCTCGACGATGCCGCCGCGCGATTTCACCAGCCGGCGATTGCGATCGATTTCGACGATGGGATCGCCGGCGTGCAGTTTGATGCCGCGGCGCGTGTACCAGCCCGGCCGGTGCAGCATGATGTCGTCGGCCTGCGATTCGCCCGCCAGCACCGGCGACAGCAGGATGCGGTTGTAGTTGCCGCGCGGCTCGGCGCCGAACACCGTGATCGAAACGCGGTCCGCCACGCCGAGCTTGAGCAGTTCCTCGACGGTGCGCATGCCGGCCATGCCGTTGCCGGCGACCACCAGGCGCGTGCGCCGCAGCGTCTGCGGCACTTCTGCCTGCACGCGGCCGTCCACCACCCGCGCCGGATATGCCGTCACATTGAACGTCGGGTCCTCGATACAGCGCCCGCTGGTCAGCGCGTAGTGATGCTTGTAGATAGGCGACGCGACCACGCGCTCGCCCTGCAGGTTGCCCGTGAGCCCGCGCGACAGAACATTGGCCCGGCTCGCCGGATCGAAATTGTCCAGGGCATAGACGCGGCCGTGGACCTGGAACAGCGCGATCTGCCTGCCGGCGACCAGGGCGCCCACGCCCGTACCTTCCACCAGGTCCTCGAGCGCGCAGACGTCGTGCCAGCGTTCGACGCTCACGCCGCCACCTCTTCAGTCTTGGCCGAGCGGCTCGCCTTCTCCTCGGGAGTGGCCGGACGGATCTGCCCACGCTCCTCGACGAACACCACATTGCGATCTGCCTCGTTGGAGTTCACGAAGGTGCGGAAACGCTTGAGCGTCGCCGGATCCTCGATCGCAACCTTCCATTCGCAAGCATAATTGGCGCGCACGCGGTCCATGTCTGCCTCGAGCTCTGCGCCGATGCCGAGCGAATCCTCGCAAACCACCTTGCGCACGTAGTCGATGCCGCCTTCCAGGTTCTCGAGCCAGGTCGAGGTGCGCTGCAGACGGTCGCCGGTGCGGATGTAGAACATCAGGAACCGGTCGATGTAGCGGATGAGCGTGGCCGTATCCAGGTCGCGCGCCAGCAGGTCCGCGTGGCGCGGCTTCATGCCGCCGTTGCCGCAGACATAGAGATTCCAGCCGCCTTCGGTGGCGATGACGCCCACGTCCTTGCCCTGCGCCTCGGCGCATTCGCGCGTGCAGCCCGACACCGCGAACTTGATCTTGTGCGGCGCGCGCAGTCCCTTGTAGCGATTCTCGAGATCGATGGCGAGACCCACCGAATCCTGTACGCCGTAGCGGCACCAGGTGGAGCCGACGCAGCTCTTCACGGTGCGCAGGGCCTTTCCATACGCATGGCCGGATTCGAATCCGGCGTCGATGAGCTCGCGCCAGATCTGCGGCAACTGGTGCACCTGCGCGCCGAAGAGATCGATGCGCTGGCCGCCGGTGATCTTGGTGTACAGGCCGTATTTCTTCGCCACCGCGCCGATGGCGATCAGCCCCTCGGGCGTGATCTCGCCGCCGGGCACGCGCGGCACGACAGAGTAGGTGCCGTCCTTCTGCATGTTGGCGAGGAAGTAATCGTTGGTGTCCTGCAGCGCCGCGTGCCGCTTCTTCAGCACGAACTCGTTCCAGCACGAGGCGAGGATCGAGGCCACCGCGGGTTTGCAGATGTCGCAGCCGAGGCCGCGGCCGTGTTTGGCGATGGTGTCCTCGAAGGTCTTGAGCTCGCCGATGCGCACCAGGTGGAACAGCTGCTGGCGCGTGTACGGAAAGTGTTCGCACATCGAGGTGTTGACGCTGACGCCGCGTTTTTTGAGTTCCGCGTTCAGGATCTGCGTGACCAGCGGCGTGCAGCCGCCGCAGGTGGTGCCTGCCTTGGTCTTGGTCTTGAGCGCACCGACCGTCGTGCAGCCGCCTTCGATGGCGGCGCAGATGCCGCCCTTCGAGACGTTGTTGCAGGACCAGATCTGTGCAGTCTCCGGCAGCGCGGCCAGCGCGTTGGTCGGGGGTGCACCCGCAGAGGCCGCGGCCGCCGGAAACAGCATGCTTTCCGGATTTTCCGGAAGCGCCATGGCATTCATGACGGTCTGATGCCAGAGCGAGTAGTCAGAGGTGTCGCCGACCAGCACCGCGCCGAGCAGCTTCTTGCCTTCCGCGTCGACGACCAGTTTCTTGTAGACCTCGCGCCGCTGGTCGAAGAAGGAATAGACCCGCGCGCCGGTGCTCGTCGCATGCGCGTCGCCGATCGAGCCGACCTCGACGCCGAGCAGTTTGAGTTTGGTGCTCATGTCGGCGCCGGCGAAATTCTCGCTCGGCACGCCGTGCACTCGTGCCGCTGCGATGCGCGCCATCTGGTAGCCGGGCGCCACCAGGCCGAACACGCGGCCCTCCCAGGCGGCGCATTCGCCGATCGCGTAGATGGATTCATCCGAAGTGCGGCAGTCGCCATTGATCACGATGCCGCCGCGCGGCGCGACTTCGAGACCGCAGGCGCGCGCCAGCTCGTCGCGCGGGCGGATGCCCGCGGAGATGACGATCACGTCGGTTTCGAGCGAGCTGCCGTCGGCGAAATGCATGCGATGACGCGCGGTTTCGCCGTCGTCGATGCGCGTGGTGTTCTTGCCGGTGTGCACCGAAACGCCGAGGCCTTCGATGCGCGAGCGCAGCAGTCCGCCGCCGCCCTCGTCCACCTGCACCGCCATGAGCCGCGGCGCGAATTCGACCACGTGCGTCGCGAGTCCCAGATCTTTCAGCGCCTTGGCGGCTTCGAGGCCCAGCAGGCCGCCGCCGATGACCACGCCGCGCGTCGAGTTCTTGCCCGCTTCGCTGATCGCTTCCAGGTCTTCGATGGTCCGGTAGACGAAGACATTCGGCCGTTCGCGGCCCGGAATCGGCGGCACGAACGGGCTCGAGCCCGTGGCCAGGATCAGCACTTCGTATTCGTATTCGGCGCCGCTCTTCGTGACCACGCGTTTGCCGGCGCGGTCGATCGACGCCACCGGGTCGCCCGAATGCAGCTCGATGCCGTTCTTGTCGAAGAATTCGCGCGTCGTGAGCGTCAGGTCCTCGACGCTGCTGCCGGAGAAGTACTTGGAGAGATTGACGCGGTCATAGGCCAGCCGCGGCTCCTCCGCGAGCATGGTGATGGAAAAGTCGCCCTTGCCATCCTTGGTCAGCGTTTCGAGAAAGCGCTGCCCGACCATGCCGTGGCCAACCACGACAATTTTTTTCGACATTGCTATCTGGCCCTCGTCCGATGGAGCAATGGCCGAACTAAAGCAACGCCTGTGCCATGGCCGGTTTTCCTGAAATTGGGCAATCAGGCCCCCGGCTGGCCGGATTTGCACGAGCTTGGTGCGTGGGTCGGGGTCGACCGCCTCAGGTCGGGGCGCGCAGCTTCGAAAAGACGATTTCGTCGATGAGCTGACCGTCCTTGAACACGCTCTTGCGCAGTACGGCTTCGCGCATGAAACCGCACTTCTCCAGGACACGCATCGACGCCGGATTCCATTCGAACACCGGCGACGCCAGCCGCGCCAGGCCGAAATTCGCAAACACATGTTCCGTGGTGGCGCGCACCGCGGAAGTCATGATGCCGCGTCCCCAGTACGGCTCCGCCAGCCAGTAGCCGAGCACGGCGTTCTTCGCGTAGATGCCCTCGCCCGGATCGATGCCAATGCCGCCGGCCGCCACGCCTTCGACTTCGATTGCCCAGTGTGTCGGCGCCGACTGGCGGGCAAGCAGGGCAAACCAGGCATCTGCGTCCGCGGACGTATAAGGATGCGGAAAGCGATGTGCGAGATTGCGCCATACGTTGCGATTGTTCGCGAAGCGCAACAGCGACTCCTTGTCGGAGGCGAGCCAGTCGCGCACCCGGCACTTGCCGCAATCGAGATTCATCGGCCGTCCGGAGCTGCTAACCACTTCTCCAGCCGGATGGCGTCCTCGATGCCCGCGTAGTAGCGCCTGCTGATGGCCTGCTCGTGGTAGCCATGTTCGCCGTAGAAATTGCGCGCGGCCGGGTTCTCGCGCCGGCACTCGAGCTCGATGCGCGTGATGCCGGCCTCCACCGCCACCGTCTCGAGCCAGGCCAGGATGGCGCTGCCGATTCCCTTGCGCTGCTGCGACCGGCGCACGGCGAACAGCAGCAGGTGCGCGATCGAGTGCCGGTAACTCATGATGCCGAACCCGACGATCGAACCCGGCTCGCCGATCACCGCGACATTGACCTCCGGATCGCGGATGGCACGCTCGACGCGCCCGGCCGTCCAGCTCCAGCCCAGCCCCTGCTCGATGTAGTCGCGCGACATCGCGGCGATGCCTTTGGCATCGGCGAGTGTGGCGAGACGAACGGGGATGGCGCTGATCAAGCCGCGGTCTCCTGAGTCAGGCGTATACGCCGAACTCCTCCAAGATGTTCCCGACGAGGTAGAAGATCACGTACGTGACGGCCGCCGACATCAGCGCAACGCCGACCACCTTCCACCACGACATCAATTCGCCGCCGGCGCCACGGTGTTCCTTGACGATATTGCCGAAGCGTTGTTCGACGAGATAACGCGCCGTGAAGGCGCAGGCAATGGACAGGGCAATGCGCGGGAATCCGAGCGGCAGCATGAAGCCGAGCGCTACCAGCGCTAGCACCGCGACGAAGCTCCAGCTGAACACGCTGCGGCCCTCGTCGGACAGGCTGATGGCGTTGTAGTTGGACATCGCGAGCCAACCGGCCGCGAGCGGGCCACCCAGAAAG
>Ga0315910_10002711_pt1 | contig 15357 bp, 13 predicted proteins | sample EdamamesoilMG_FD_204470 | JGI IMG/M metagenome (GOLD analysis project Ga0315910, IMG submission 204470) | Garden soil microbial communities collected in Santa Monica, California, United States - Edamame soil | ecosystem: Environmental > Terrestrial > Soil > Garden | place: USA: California...
GGGCTTCGGCGGCTACACCTTCCGCTACGTGCCGCACATGTTCGAGTCGCGGCTGCGCTCGTTCCTGCCGGCCGCGCTGCGCAGCCCGCTGTTCGGCGCGCTGGGCGCGATCTGGCCGGCGTCGGCGAAACTGCCGAAGCCGCTGCGCCTCAAGACGATCTTCGAAAACCTCGCGGTGTCCGACGCCGAGGCTTACTACCGCGATCTCATCTGGCTGCGCAGCGAGGCGCGCAGCGCGCTGTACACGCCCGGCTTCATGGGACAGCTCAAGGGATTCACGCCCATGGAGACGGTGATGCCGTTCTACACGGGCAGCGACGCCACCACCGCGCTGTCGCGCAGCCAGAACGCCGACATGCATTTCTACATGGTCGACGACGTGCTGGTGAAGGCGGACCGCATGAGCATGGCGCACTCGCTCGAGGTGCGCTGCCCGCTGCTCGACTACCGGTTGCTCGAGTTCGGCGCGCGCCTGCCCGACGATCTTAAGATCCGCGGCGGCTCCGGCAAACAGCCGCTGCGCGAGCTTGCGGCGCGGCGCCTGCCCGAGTCGATCCGTCGCCTGCCGAAGCGCGGCTTCTCGATCCCGGCGGCGCGCTGGCTGCGCCAGGAGCTGCGGCCGATGACCGAATCGCTGCTGTTCGATGCGGGGCGGCCGTTCGCCGGATTGCTCGACGAAGGCGTGGTCCGCACCATGTGGCAGGAGCATCTCGGGGGCGGGCGCGACCACAGCGTGTTCCTGTGGGGCCTCATGATGCTGTCGCTGTGGCAGCGCACGCGGCAGCTCGGGAGTCGCCCGCAATGAGCGCGCCGCGCTACTTCCAGATGATGGTGTCGCCGCACGTGGGAGGCGGCGCCAAGCTGGCCATGCAGCTGCATGCGCACACGGCGGCGACCCTGGGTCCCGTCAGCCACCTGTTGCTGCCCGGCGGCGGCGAGGCGGAGCGCGGCGCGCTGCGCGCGAATTTTCCGTACACGCGATACCGCGTCGACCGGCTCACCGGCGCGAGCCGCATCGGCTCGATGCTCGAGACCGCGAGCCTGTTCGCGCGCATGCCGCGCAAGTCCGGCGCCGTGGTGCACGTGCACGCGCCCTTCGTCTATGGCGCCGCGCGCTCGTTCTTCGCCGCGGCGCGGGCCAGGACCGTGCTGCACATCCATCTCGATTTCACCGCCGAGCAATTGTCCTGGGCGCTGCGCGCGCCGCCGGACACGGTCATCGTGTGCGCGGATTTCATGCGGCCGGCGGTCGAGCAGGCGTTGCCGTCCGGTGCGCCCACGCGCGTGAGCGTGATCCGCAATGCCATCGACGTGCGCCAGTTCGAAGAGGGTGACGCCGGCGCCGAGTCGCGTGCCGCGATCCGCCAGGTGCTGGGTGCGCCCTCGGACCGGCCGCTGCTCATGGTCATCGCCAATCTCGCGCCCCACAAGGGACAGGCCACCGCGATCCGCGCGGTCGCCAAGCTGCGCGACCACGGGCAGGACGCGCACCTGTGGCTGGTGGGCGCCGAGCGCAACCCGGGCGAGGGCTACCTGCAGGCACTGAAGAAGCTGGTCGGCGAGCTGCGCGTCGCGGATCGCGTGACCTTCGCCGGCTTCCGCAACGACATCCCGCAACTGCTGCGCGCGGCCGACATGGTGCTGCTGCCGTCGACCAGCGAAGGCCTGCCGCTCACCATCCTCGAAGCGCAGGCCTCGGGCGCCATCGTGCTGGCGGCGCCCACCGCGGGAATTCCCGAAGTGGTCGAGCATGGACGCACCGGCTTCCTGATCGCGGCGGACGATGCGCAGGGCTACGCCCTGCAGATCGGTGAACTGATGCGACGCCCCGAGCTGGTCGAGGCGATTTCGACGGCCGCGCGTCGCCATGTGTGCGACCATCACGACCTCTCGTCTTATGGCGACCGGGTGCTGGCCGAGTACCAGCGACTGGCGCCGACGCAGCCGGCGGGCGGGTGAACATGGGCCGTCTGTTTTTCCTCACGTTGCTTTCGATGATTTCGCTGGTGGCGCTGGTGCGCCCCTGGATCGGCGTCGTGGCCGCGTACGGCATCGCCATCCTCGTGCCGCAGGCGGTGTGGTACTGGAACTTCCAGGACCTGCGTCCCGCGATGTGGGTGCTGGTGCCGACGCTGATCGGCTTCGTGGTCGCGGTATTCCGCCGGCAGGTGGACCTGGCCGGACTCGCCAACAAGCGCAACCTGTTCATGGCGGTGTTGTGGGCCTTCTTCGCCATCTCCTACTGGTTCGGTCCGTACACCGAGGTGATGAACCAGTTCCGCTTCACCGATCCGGAGTGGGCGTTCACCACGCTCAACAAGATCTTCCTGCTGTACTTCCTGGCCTGCGTCTGCATCGACGACACCTTCAAGCTGCGCGCGCTGGTGCTGACCGTGCTGGGCTCCGCGGTGTATCTCACGTACTGGGCCAACGACATGTACCTGTCGGGCTACGTCATGGGACGCCTGCCGGGGCCGGTGGACGTCAATGGCGTGGGCGCGTACGCCGACGAGAATTCCTTCGCGATGCTGTTCGTGATCGGCCAGCCGTTCCTCTGGTACGTGGCGCAGAACGTGGAGCGCACCTGGCTGCGTTACGCCATCTGGCTGGTGATTCCGTTCTGCTGGCATGCCGTGTTCCTGACCGCATCGCGCGGCGGCCTCGTGGGCATCGGTGTCACCACGCTGCTGATGGCGATCCGTGGCAAGAGCAAGCTGCTCGGGTTCATGCTGATCCCCGCGTTCGCGATCGCGTATTTCTGGCAGGCGGGCGACCTCATGAAGGAGCGCGCCGACACCATCGGTGAATACCGCACGGAGACCTCGGCCTCGACACGTCTCGAGGCGTGGAGCGCGGCGCTCGGCATGGTCAAGGACCACCCGGTCACCGGCGTGGGTCTCGGTTCGCTAGGCCCGGCCTTCCCTGACTACTCGGACAAGAAGCCGCGCGAGGCGCACAACACGGCCTTCCAGATCAGCGCCGAGTCGGGCGCGGTCGCCGGGCTCATGTACATCCTGGTGGTGATCACCTCCATCCTCGCGATGTGGCGCAACGGGACACGCCTGCGCGAACCGGGCGCGGACCTGGTGAACAGCCGCGAACGGGACGAGCTCTACCATTTCAACGAGGCGGTGTTGATCGCGCTGTTCGGCTTCGCGGTCTGCGCCCTGTTCCTGTCGCTGCAGATGTCGGAAATCTTCTATTGCCTGATCCTGCTGGCGAACGCGGTGCTGCTGATCTCCGGGCGCCTGCTGGCGCGCGAACCGCAGGGCATCGCCGAACCGAAACCCACGCGCCGGCGCCTGCTGCGCCGGGCCCCATCTACCCAAGCTTGAAACTCGAGAGGAATTCGAATCCATGAGCAGCGCAGAAAAACCCCTGGCGGACGAGCATCGCAGTGTCGCCGCCATCTACGAGAGTGGCGCCATCGCCGGCTCCTACCTCGACAAGCGCATGCAGTTCTCCTGGCAGCGGCTGCTGCACGACCGCCAGGTGGCGATCCTGCAGAAGGCCTTCGACGGCGCGAATCCCGGGCGGGTGCTCGAAGTGGCGCCGGGACCGGCGCGCCTGTCGGTGGAACTGAAGGGCGTCAAGCGCGCCACGATGGTGGAGAACAGCGAGGAGATGATCGCCATCGCGCGCGAGCGCCTGCAGCGCGCCGGCCTCGCCGCGGCCTGGGAAGTGGTGGGCGGCAACGCCTTCGAGCTCACGCGCCACGTGCCGGCGGGCGCCTTCGACTTCGCCTACACCTTCCGTTTCCTGCGCCACTTCCGCACGCAGGAGCGCGAGCAGCTGTACGCCATGTTGCGCGACAGCCTGCGCCCCCAGGGCCTGCTGGTGTTCGACGTGGTCGGTGAAGTCGTGCACCGCAAGCTCGAGGAAAAGAATCCGACGCGCTCCGCGGCCGAGATCGCCATCTACGACGTGACCTACACGCCCGAGTCGTTCCGCGCGGAGATGAAGAAGAACGGTTTCGAGGTGGTGAGCCTCGAGCCGGTGCTGGGCTACTTCGGCCTGCAGTCCCTGCTGAGCTACAAGCTCGATGACGTGATCCGCCCGGTCATTCCGCCGTTGCTGCGCGCGCTCGAACTGCTGCCCTCGGGCACTCCGCTCGAGTGGGTCGCCGTGTGCCGCAAGGTGTAGGCAACGCGTGCGGGTGACGTATTGGACCACGGCTCCGCTGGAGCCTTCGATCGAGGCGGTTTCGCAGGAAGTCGAGGATCTCGCCCGGCACTTCGACGGGCGCGTATTCGCCGTCAATCCGCACCTGTCCTTCAAGCTGCAGCGCGGCGGCCGGATCCTGGGATTCAACCCGGGGTTCGATCCGTTTCTGCGGCTGGTGGTACCGGTGCTCGAACGCGGCACGCGCATCAACCACGTGTACTCGGAGTCCGCGCCGTGGTTGTTCCACAAGGCGCTGCGCGCGCGGCCCATCGTGTTCACCATCGCCTCGGAGAAGGGCGCGCCACTGCCCGAGTTCCTGGAGCGTTGCGCCTGCATCGTGGCGCAGACCCCGGGCATGGCGCGCAAGCTGCAGAAACTTGGCGTGGGTCGCGAGCGCGCCGCGCTCGTGTACCCGGGAGTGAACCTCGACGCGCTCAAGCCCGGCGATGCACCCGCCAACCGCGGGACGCCGCGGGTACTGCTCGCCACGTTCCCGCGTTCCAGCGAGGAACTGGAGGAACGCGGCGTGTCGTTCCTGCTGAAGACGGCGCGACAGTTTCCCGACATCCGCTTCACCCTGCTGTCGCGACCCTGGCGCGGCGGCAGTACCGCGCTCGAGTCGGTGAAACGCCAGCTGACGGATGGCTCGCTCGCGAACGTCACGGTGCTCGAAGGCGTGCAAGCCGACATGCGCGCGGTCTATCTACAACACGACTTCACCGTCATTCCCTACACCGTCGCGGACGGCGGCAAGGAATGCCCGCGCAGCCTGGTCGAGACCCTGGCCTGTGGCGTGCCCGTGCTGATCTCCGACGTCGCGCCGTTCTCCGAGTTCGTGCGCGAGCACCAATGCGGCGAATCCTTCGGACTCGAGCCCGCGAGTTTCGCGGCCGCCGTCGAGCGCGCCTCGTCGCGGTATCCGCAACTCAGCGCCAATGCCGCGACCTGCGCGCGCGCCAATTTCGACCTGCGCAGGACCACCCAGGCCTATGCCGCCATCTATGACCGACTCGCGCCCGTTTGAGGATGTGGCGATCAGCTACGACTGCCTGCCGAAGATCGGCGGCGCGCACATGTGGCTGTACGAGGTGTATCGCCGCTGGCCCACGCCCGTGTCGTTCTTCACCAGCGAATATTCGGACGATGCCGCGACCGCGGCCGGCGAGCGTGCCTTCGACGCCGCCTCGCACGGCTCCCTCACGATTCATCGCCAGGCCCGGCCGATCCGGCAGCTGAGCCTGCTGTCGCCCGACTGCCTGGCCAGCTACCGCGCCCATGTGCGCGCGTTGCGCGCGCTCTCGGGTCGTCCCGTGCGGCTGCACGCCGTGCGCGCCTTTCCGGAAGGTTTCGCCGGGTTGCTCTACAAGTGGCGCCACCCGCGTTCGACGCGCCTGATCGTGTACGCGCACGGCGAGGAAATCCTGATCTCGCGCCTGAGTCGACAGCTCGACTGGATGACACGGCGCGTGTATGCCGCGGCGGACCTGGTGATCGTCAACAGCGAGAGCACGCGGCGCCTGGTGCTGGAGACCGCGCCGCGGGCGCGCATCGCCTGCATCCATCCCGGCGTGGACGTCGCGTCATTCGCCCCGGCGCCCGCGGCGATCGCCGCCTGGCGCGAGTCGCTCGGCTTGCGCGCGGACACCGTGGTCATCGGCTCGGTCGCACGCATGGAGGCGCGCAAGAACCAGGCCGCGCTGATCCGCGCGGTCGCGACGGTGCGCGACGAAGGGAGCGCCGTGGCGCTGGTGTGCGGGGGTGACGGACCCGAGCGCGAGCGACTGACGGCGCTGGCCCGCGAGCTGCGCGTGGAAGATCGCGTGCGCTTTGCAGGCTCGGTGAGCGACCAGGAAAAGAAGCTCATCTTCACCGGTTGCGACATCCACGCCATGCCCTCGGTGCAGCTGGGCGAGATGATCGAAGGCTTCGGCATCGTATTCCTCGAAGCCGCCGCCGCCGGCAAGCCTTCGATCTGCGGTGACATCGGCGGCCAGTCCGAGGCGGTGCTCGACGGCAAGACCGGCCTGGTGGTGGATGGGCGCGACGATGCGCGCGTCACCGAGGCGGTGCGTTCGCTGGTGCGCGATCGCGCGTTGCGCGAGCGACTGGGCAGCGCGGGACTGGCCTGGGCGCGCGAGAACGACTGGAGCGCGGTGCTCACGAAGACCTTGCGCGCCGTCGGACTGCACAAATGAGAAGGCCCCGCGGCATCGCCGCGGGGCCTTCGATATCGACAGGAACGCTTGTCGTTTACTGGGCGACGACGTTCGCCGGCGGATTCGGAACGGCCACCGAGCTGCCTCCCGACACCTTGAACGCGTGGATCACCGGCGCGCAGTTGGTATCCGAGCACTGCTGCGACACGTAGATGTTGTTGGTCGCCGGATCGAACGCGGCGCCACCGATCATGTGCGAACCACCATTGCCTTCGAAGGGCAGGTTGTAGTTCCAGGTCGCGTACGGCGTGACCGACTGCGGCGACTTCGAGCCGTTCTTCACGGCCACCAGGTCGTTCGCGTCATAGGCCCACACCTGGTAACGGTACGGATAAGCGTGCGTGCCCTTGGAATCGTCGGCCGGATCGTTGCACTCCGCGCCGGTGCCGTAGCAGTACGGGCCCACGCCGTGGCGGCCGAAGAACAGCACGCTGCGCGTGCCGGTCGGGAACACCACGCCGCGCACCTTGGTGGTCAGGTTGTACAGCGCGTTCTGCGTCGCTTCACCCGGTCCCAACTGCTGGCCGAGCGGATAGCCGACCAGCACCTTGGCCGAGCCGCTGGCGATGTTGGCGGGATCGAACACCGAGACGGACGGACCGTTCGACTGCACGGACGCGATCGCGAGGCAGCAGTTGCCGACCAGCGCCGGGCCGCCGAGCGCCGACTGCCACTCGGCCGGGACCGTCGCCATGTAGCCACTGACCCAGTGCACGTCGGGACCGCTGAGCTTGAACGGACCCTGCACCGAGCCGCTGGACGACAGCGACAGCGGGCGCGAGAAGTGCGTCTTGGCCTGCGTACCGGCGCCGTCGTAGTACGAATAGCCGGTGACGATCAGGTTGCCGTTGTAGACCAGCTGTCCGCCGATCTTCTTGGAGTTCGGGTCGCCCGGGTTGATCTGGCCGAGCTTGCCTTCGGTGGTGTCCTTGAAGCCCTGCAGGATGGTCGCCGTGTTCAGGCTGCCGATGCTGGTGCTGTTCACCAGCGACGGGATCTTGATCTCCGCCGTCAGCTGGTTCCAGTCATGGCCGACCATGAACAGCGAGTTGTTGGCGGGGTTGAACGCCAGCGAGGTGCCGCCGTAATTGAACGTATTGTTCTCGTCCGTGCCCTGCGGAACGCGGAACGCACCCTGGTAGACGAGATTTCCCTGCTGAACCAGCGGCTGCGACGTCTGCGCTTGCGCGAAGGACGCTATGGCGCAGGACAGGAACGCGATTCTCGCGGCAATCAACTTCATACGATTCTCCATTACTGACTATCTCACAGGCGCTATTCGGCGCGCACGTTGGTGGGGGGGTTGGGTTTCACGGCAGAGCCGCCGAATTCGTCGGCACCGATGTCGATGCCAGTTCCAGCCGGTCGGGCCTCGCCGTCGAAGTCGTCGGTGAGCCCGGAAATGGTCTTGCCCTTGTCGACCACGCTGCTCTGGGTGGCGGCCAGGTGCAGGTCGCCCGCGGCGGCATTCACGAACCAGCTGCTCGCGGCATTGGTGACATTGTTCGAAATGGTCCCGGTGGCGCCGTCACGGGCCACGATCTGCTTGTTCACCAGGTTGTTGGACACTTCGATGCCGCTGGTGGACGAGAAGCGGTACTCGATGGCCCAGGGGAAGCTGTTCGCCTGGTACACCGAGTTGTTGTAGACCTTCGAATTCGCGCTCTCCGAGAGCGCGATGGCGCTGTCGGCGAACGGATGGCTGTTCGCCGAGTGGTAGATCATGTTGTTGCGGATCACGCCGCCGGTGTTGGGGCGGGTCTCGAGGCCGAAGCCGATGCCGCGGTCGCAATCGATGATCACGTTCTTCTCGACGGTGTTGTTGGCCGAGTTGTTCCAGAAGTGCACCGCGAACTCCGCCACCGAGCCGCTGGGGCTGGCGATGTTGCGGAAGGTATTGCCGCGCACCGTCCAGTTCTTCGCGCCGTGCGCGTCGATGCCGCCGATGTAGTACTGCGGGCCGATGCCGGCGGTGTATTCGAACAGGCAGTTCTCCACCAGGCCGCCGTCGGCCGTCACGCCCGGGTCGCTGCCCACGCTCACCTTGACCATCTGCTCGTAGGCGTCGCGCAGGATGCAGTCACGGATGGTGGGGGAGTCGGCGTTCTCTTCGCCGACGATCTGGATCAGGTGGTACTTGCTCTTCTGCAGAGTGACATAACGCAGTCCGAAGCCGGTGCCCGCGACGCGGATCACCGTGCCGACGCTGGCGCTCGAGCTCATGCCCGTGCCCTGGATGATCACGCTGGCGCGGTTGCCCGAGGCCCCCACGATGCTGATGTTCGGCGCGTTCACGTACAACGTGTCGCTCAGCGTGTAGGTGCCATCGGCCACCGAGATGATGCGGTTGCCGCCGGCGCTGTTGGCGCTCTGCACGGCGCTCTGCAGCTGCGAGGCGGTGCTCACGCTGATGGTCGTCTGCGCGTGCACGCTGGCGCCCGCGCATACCAGCAGCGCGGCGCAGGCGCGCACCACATTGCCCATTCGATCGGCGGAAAACACTCGCACCATTCATCTCCTTCGCGAATCCGAACACTCATTCCGGCCAGCGGCTGAGGGCCGCAGCTGAATATGGAAAGCAAGCGCGAGGGATACTTACCCGAAAAATACACTGTCGCAAATCGTCGCCATTTGACTTCACTACTTAGGAGCAATCTTTTGGCGCGAGGTGCCCACTCAGGTAATTCCCGACGTCCGCTAGCGGCGACAACGCTGCACATTTGTGATGTGCGTCACATCAGTTTGCTGTCCTACAAGCTCGGGCGGAAAGCCCGCGATTTCAGCGGCGTAGTCTCGATCCGTCGCGCCACCACGGCGCGACCCGTGCCGATCGCGATTTACAGCGCCCGTGGAAATAATTTCACGCGCCACGCGCCGGCCGGCGGCGAGAAGACGAACACAGGCGAGGTACGACGATGCTAAGGAAGGCAGGTTGGTTCGCAATCCTGGGCGCGCTGTCGGCGCAAGCCCTAGCTACTCCCATCTACATCGACACCGGCGGGCGCGAGTGGCTCGACGTGAACTACACGCGTTACCGGTCGTGGAACGACGCGGCCGCGCTGTGCGACACGTCGAGCGGCGGTTGCAGCGGGGTCCTCGCGACGCACACCGTCGCGAGCAACGACATCGACATCACCGGCTACACCTGGGCCTCGCGCGACGACGTGCGCGCGCTGTTCTACGAGGTCGCCGGCCTGCCGGCGGGCGCGCTCGATGGATATTCCGCGGCATTCCCGATCGGCGCCGGCTACGGCGCGAATGCGTTCGGGATCTTCGATCCCACCATCCAGTTTCCCGTCGGCCCGGGCATCCAGAACATCTACAACGGGGTGACGCGCGATACCTACGTGGGAGCGGACCTGCTGGTGCACGGGATCAGCGGCATCGTCGATGCGCCGCCCTTCGGCTCGGACCATTTCACGCTGGACGGCGGCCTTCCGGTGGACACGCGCGAAATCTCGATGGGCGTGTTCCTCTACAAGCCGCTGGCGGTGCCGGAGCCGGGCACGCTGGCGCTGTTCGCCTGCGGCCTGCTCGGGCTGTGGGTCACGCGTTACCGGGCCACCAGCCGATCTTGCGGGTCGGCGACGAGCTGACCTGCGGCTGCGCGGTGCCGCGCAGGCGGTCGGAGAGGGCCACCAGCGCGCGGCGCAATGCCGCGGGCAGCGCGCGCTTGATGCGCAGCTTTCGCCAGGCCGGGGACTGGCGCAGCGCGGGCGAGAGCTCCGCGGCCAGGTTCAACGCTTCTTCGCAGGCGGCGTTCTGGCCGGCATCGGCCAGCGAGCTCGCCCACCAGAACACCTGGTTGCCGATCAGTTGCTGCGCCTCGGCGAAGGTCGGCGCATCGGCGGCGAGCGCGGCGCGCTTCCCGCCCAGCAATTCACGGCAGGCGTCGATGCGCTCGCGGAAATCGCCGAGCGGCTTCGAGGCATACGCGATGCTCATGTTGGTGTCGTGCGTGCGCTTGTAAGCCAGCACCTGCGGCACCACGCCGACATCGCCGCGCGTGGCGAAGCGCATCCACATTTCCATGTCGGCGGTGTGCGGCAGCGAGGCGGAATACCCGCCGACCTCGTGCTGCACGCGGGTGCGCGCGATGGCCGAGGGCGTGGGCACCGGGTTTCCGATGATGGAACGGCGCAGGAAATCCGCGCCGCGCACGATGTGCTGCGAATCGGGGCTGGTGTCGGGCGGCAGGTTCACCACCTGCGCGTCGTCGGTGAACAGCAGCGCCATGCCGTAGACCAGGTGCACGTTCGGGTTTGCATTCATGATGCGCGTGGCGCGGCGCAGGGAGCCGGGCGCCAGCAGGTCGTCGGCGGACAGCAGCAGCACGTAGTCGGCGGTGGCCCAGTCGATCAGGCCTTCATTGTAGGTCGCGATGTGCCGCATGTTCTTCACGTGGCGGCGGTACAGCACGCGCGAGTCCCGCTGCGCCAGCGCGGCGCCCACGGTCGGCGTGTCGTCGGTGGAGCAGTCGTCGATGATCAGCGCACGGACGTCGACGCCCTGCTGCGAGAGCACGCTTTCGACGCAGCGGGGCAGGTACTTCGCGTAGTTGTAGCAGGGGATGACGACGTCAACGCTGGCCACTGGCGATCCTCGGCGCGGAATCCCGCTCGACGCGCTGCCAATGACCCGGTTCGTGGAACACGCCGAAGTGCGTGTTGAACAGGTGGTGGCGCACGTGGAAGGTGCCGGCCGTCTGGCCGCACAGGATCTGCTGGAAGCCCTTGGCGCGGATCAGCACGCTGATCGAGTACATCTCGGACACCAGCTTGATGGCCGGCAGCTGCAGCTCGATGGTGCCGGGGCCGGTGACGCGGCCCAGTGACAGTCCGTCGAGCTCGGTGCTGTAGTTGCAGGCCGCCACGCCGTCCGAGCGGATCATGGCGACGATGAAGTTCGGGTCGTCCACGGCCTGGCGCGTGTCGTAGTGCAGGCGCAGCGTCATGCGTTCGCCGAAGTCGAACAGGTTGCGGGCGACGCCGTGTTCGTCGATCAACTCGCTGCCGGTGATGTAGATAGGCCATTCCTCGGGCTTGGTGTCGGTCCACGACAGGGCCGCGCCGCGGCAATCCTGTTCGTAGAGCTCGATGCCTCCGGGGACGTTGCCGTCGTAGACCACCTCGCCCTTGCGCAGGTAGATCACGCGGTCGCACATGGTCTTGATGCTGAACATGTTGTGCGACACGAACAGGATGGTCGCGTCGCGCTTCTGCAGTTCCTTGGCGTGCTCGATGCACTTGCGCTGGAAGGCCAGGTCGCCCACCGCCAGCACTTCGTCGAGCAGCAGGATGTCCGGTTCCAGGTGCGCGGCCACGGAGAAGGCCAGGCGCACGTACATGCCGCTCGAGTAGCGCTTGACCGGCGTGTCGATGAAATTCGCGATCTCGGAGAACTCGACGATGGCGTCGAACTTGCGCCGCACTTCTTCCTTGCGCATGCCGAGGATGGAGCCGTAGAGGAACACGTTCTCGCGGCCGGTGAGCTCACCGTGGAAGCCGGTGCCGACTTCGAGCAGCGCGCCGAGCCGTCCATGGATGCTGGCGCTGCCGGTGGCCGGTTCGGTGATGCGCGACAGGATCTTGAGAAGCGTGCTCTTGCCCGCGCCGTTGAGCCCGACGATGCCGACGTTCTCACCGTGGCGGATGTCGAAGCTGGCGTCGCGCAGCGCCCAGAATTCCTTGAACGCGGATTTCCTGCCGCCGCCCACCAGCGCCCTGGCGCCGGCGACCAGCACGTCGCGGAAAGAATCGTTGCGGCTGCCGGCGGCGCCCAACAGGTAGCGCTTGCCGAGGCCGCGGGCCTGGATGGCGATGTCCTTGCTCATATGACGTCCGCGAAGGACCGCTCCATCTTCCGGAAATAGATAGTTCCGCCGACCAGCGCGAGCGCGATGACGGAAAGACTGATCGCGATCGACTGCAGGTGCGGCTGGCCGGTGCCGAGCAGCGACCAGCGGAATCCCTCGATGATGCCCACCATCGGGTTCAGGCTGTACAGCGCCTGCCACTTCTGCGGGATCATGCTGAGCGGGTAGACGATGGGCGTCGCGAACATCCACACCTGCGTGACGAAGGGCAGGGTGTGCATGACGTCGCGGTAGCGCACGTTGATGGGTCCGAGCCACAGGCCGATCGCCAGCGCCAGGCTCAGCGTGATCAGCAGCCACAGCGGCACCAGCACGATGGTCCAGCCGGGGACGATGCCGTACCAGAACATCACGCCGACCAGGATCAGCATGCCGAACAAGAAGTCCACCAGCGGCGAGGTCACGCCGGCGATGGGAATGATGAGGCGCGGAAAGTAGATCTTGCGCACCAGGTCGGCGTCGGACACCAGGCCGGTGGCGCCGCGTCGCAGCGCCTCGGCAAAGTAGGTCCACGGCAGCACCGCGGCCAGCGCGAACACCGGGTACGGCAGGCCGTCGGACGGGAAGCGCGCGAAGATGCCGAAGATGGTGGTGAAGATCAGCACCGTGAACAGCGGCTGCACCACGGCCCAGGCCACGCCCAGCGCCGCCTGCTTGTAGCGGATCTTCACTTCGCGCCAGACCAGGAAATACAGCAGTTCCCGGTATCGCCACACGGCGCCGAGATCGAGATCGAACATTCCGCTGCTGGGACGGATTACCGTCACGCGCGCGGGACTTGCCGAGGCGGCCGTTGAATTCATCGGTGGTGTGGTCTCACGCCGCCTGGGTTGCGACGTCGCAGGCGCCACGCAGCGCCTGGGCGACGGTGTTCACGTCCGCGGCGGTCATCTGGCCGTAGAGCGGCAGCACGATGCAATGATCCTGCGCGGCCTCGGAGTGATCCAGCTCGCCGAAGCGCTTGGCATTGAGATACGGCTCTTCGCGGTGGCTGCACATGATGCCGCGACGCGTGGACACGCCCGCGTCCAGCATCGACTGCATGACTTCGCGCTGGTCGACGTAGCCCGGCAGGCGGATGCAGAAGCTCTGCCAGTTGCTGCGCACGTTGTCCGGTTCGAGCGGCAACGCGATGCCTTCGATCTCTCCCAGCAGCTCGCGGTACCTGGCGGCGATCTCGCGCCGGCGCGCGACGATCTCCGGCAGGCGCTTCAGCTGTTCGCGGCCCACCGCGGCCTGGATGTCGGTCATGCGGTAGTTGTAGCCGACGATCGGGTACGACTCGAAAATCACTTTCGCCGAACCGTGGCGCACGGTGTCCGGCACGCTCATGCCGTGCTGGCGCAGGAGCCGGCACTTCGCGTCCCACTCCTTGTTGTTGGTGGTGATCATGCCGCCGTCGCCGGTGCTCATGACCTTGCGGGGATGGAACGAGAAGCAGGCGATGTCGCCGTGCGCCTTGCCGATCTTCTCCCACTTGCCGTCCCAGAGGATCTCGCTGCCGATGGCGCAGGCCGCGTCCTCGATGACGTACAGGCCGCGCGCCCTGGCGATCTTCACGATCTGCGCGAGGTCGCAGGGCAGGCCCATCTGGTGCACGCAGAGGATGGCCTTGGTCTTCGACGTGATGGCCGCATCGAGCAGCGCGGCGTTCATGTTGAAGGTGCGCGGGTCGACGTCGACGAACACCGGCGTCGCGCCGGTATAGCGGATGACGTTCGCGGTCGCGATGAACGAATGGCTCACCGTGATCACTTCGTCGCCGGGGCCGATGCCGAGCGCGCACAGCGCCAGGTGCAGGGCCGTGGTGCAGTTGGACACCGCGACCGCATGTTCGGCGCCGGTGAATGCCGCGAACTCCTTTTCGAAGGCGGCGACTTCCGGGCCCTGGGTGATCCAGCCGGAGAGGATTACGCGGCGCGCGGCTTCGGCCTCGCGCTCGTCCATGACGGGTTTGATGATGGGGATCATTACGCGGCCATCCGGTCCTTGTTGGCGCGCCACCAGTCGACCAGGCGCGAAAGGCCCTCGTCCAGATCGATGGTGGAACGGAAGCCGAGCTTTTCCTCGGCCTTCTTCGTGCAGGCGAGGCGGCGCGACACCGGGTTCACCTTGCGCTCGGGGCCGTATTCCGGCTTGAGCTTCGAACCCATCACGCGCAGCAGCGCGGCCGCGAGATCGTTGAGGCTGGTCTCGATGCCGCTGGCGACGTTGAACACGTCATCGCCCACGTCGGCTTCGAGTGCCAGGATGTTGGAGCGCGCCACATCTTCGATGTACACGAAGTCCATGGTGGTCTTGCCGTCGCCGAGGATCAGCGGCGGCTGGCCGTTCGCGATGCGATCCATCCAGCGGATCAGCACCTCGGTGTAGCGGCCGTGGATGTCCATGCGCGGGCCGTAGACGTTGAAGTAGCGCAGCGCCACGTACTGCAGGCCGAACATGTCGTTGTAGGAGCGCAGCAGGCCCTCGAGCATGATCTTGCTGGCGCCATACCAGGTGCGGTTGGCGTAGGGATGATGGTCTTCGCGGGTCGGGAACTGCTCGGCGAGGCCGTAGATGGACGCGGAGGAGGCCGCGACCACTTTCTTGACGCCGGCCGCCTGCGCGGCTTCGAGCACGTTGAAGCTGCCGTCGCACATGACGCCGAGGGCTTCGCGCGGCTCGGCGGCGCAGGCGGTGATGCGCAGCGTCGCCATGTGGATCACCGCGTCCATGCCCTGGGTGACCTTGTGCATGGTCTCGACGTCGCGGATGTCGCCGCGCACCAGCGACACGCGCGGGTCCTTCAGGGCCTCGTCGACGTTGTGCAGCGTGCCGCGGTTGAGGTTGTCGATGATGACGATCTGCGCCGGGTCGTAGTCACGCAGCAGCAGGTCGATGGTGGTCGAGCCCACGAGGCCGCAGCCGCCGGTCACCAGGATTTTCGAGCCGTTGATTTTCATTTCAGGTCCCTGAGAGTCGATTCTTCAGATATTCCGCGGCAGTGGCCGGGCCGGGTTGCCGGCGACGACGCTGTCCGGCGGCACATCACGAGTCACATTGCTGCCCAGCCCGACGAGCGCCCGCTCGCCGATCCGGATGCCGTTCCTGACATTCGTG
>Ga0315910_10002712_pt1 | contig 15354 bp, 12 predicted proteins | sample EdamamesoilMG_FD_204470 | JGI IMG/M metagenome (GOLD analysis project Ga0315910, IMG submission 204470) | Garden soil microbial communities collected in Santa Monica, California, United States - Edamame soil | ecosystem: Environmental > Terrestrial > Soil > Garden | place: USA: California...
TCGACGCGTTCCTGCGCCAGCGGCTCTTCCCCGCGCCGACGCGCGAGAGCAACCAGACCCTGCTCAATCCCTACAGCGCGCTGATCGAGTCGATGCTCGGTCGTCCGCTCGACTCCGCGCCCGGCGAGGGCCGCCCGCCGGGCGAGGGCTGGGCCCACCAGCGCTGGGACGAGTTCGCGCCCAGGGTCTACTTCCAGAGCGCGCAGACCGGCGCGCGGCGCAACAACGGCCTGCGCGACGCGCGCCAGCGGCACCGCTACGCGCTGGGCGAGTTCGCGCCGGGCGGGCTGTACCACAACCCGACCGGCCTGGGCGGCTCGGAGGGCACGACGCGCGGGATCGAGGTGAAGTTCCACCCGGACATGCCGGCCCAGGATCCGCTCGCGCTGTGGACCTTCGACGGCACGATCCCGCCCAAGCTGCTGCAGGCGCGCTACGGCCAGCCGGTGCTCTTCCGGCACTACAATGCGCTGCCGATCGACCCGGGCGCGAACCTCGGCTTCGGCGCGCACACGATCTCGACCCACGAGCACAACGGGCACAACCCGGCCGAGTCGGACGGCTACACGAACGCCTTCTTCTTCCCCGGGCAGTTCTACGACTACGTGTGGCCGATGGTGATCGCGGGCCACGACACGGTGAACACCGGCGCGGGCGATGCGCGCGCCGGCTCACCCAACGGAGCCGGCGGCATCCGCCGTCTGCGCGGCGATTACCGCGAGACGATGAGCACGCACTGGTTCCACGACCACATGCTCGATTTCACCGCGCAGAACGTCTACAAGGGCAACGCCGCGATGATGAACTACTACAGTTCCATCGACCGCGGCAACGAGGCCATCAACGACGGCATCAACCTGCGCCTGCCCAGTGGCAGCGCGCTCGACTGGGGCAACCGCGACTACGACGTCAACCTGCTGGTCGCGGACAAGGCCTGGGACCGCAACGGCCAGCTCTGGTTCAACATCTTCAACACGGACGGGTTCCTCGGCGACGCCCTGATGGTCAACTGGCAGTACCACCCGTACCTGGACGTGCGCGCGCGGCGCTACCGCTTCCGCATCCTGAACGGCTCGGTCTCGCGCTACGTCAAGATCGCCCTGGTGGACCAGAACGGGGTCGCGCAGCCGTTCCATATGGTGGCCAACGACGGCAACATCATGGAGCACGCCGTGGCCTTCGACGGCACGCTCGGCACGCAGCGCGGCATCCTGCCCGAGCTGGGCATCGCCGAGCGCTACGACATCGTCGTGGACTTCAGCCGCTACGCCCCGGGCACGCGCCTCTACTTCGTCAACGTGCTCGAGCACGACGACGGCAGGGGCCCGAAGGACCAGATCCCGCTGGCCGACGTCGTCAGCGGTGCCTACCGGGCGGTCGCGCGCGACGACAACGGCGACGGCTTCCCGGAGCGCTGGGTCGACGGCGATCCCTGCGTGGGACGCTTCATGGAGTTCCGCGTGCAGGCCTACTCCGGCGTGGACCAGAGCATGAACCCGGCCGACTACACCCCCGGCCGGCGCCAGATGATCCCGCTCCCGCGCGCCAGCGCCAACGAGCTCGCCAACGCGCGGCACCGCACCTTCGAGTTCGGCCGCTCGAGCGGCACGGACGAGGCGCCCTGGACGATCAAGACCGACGGCGGCCAGGCCTTCGGCATGGATCCCACGCGCCTCTCGGCCGCCCCGAACCTGGGCGAGCTGAGCGCGGACGGCCTGGGGCACCTCGAGATCTGGAAGCTCTCGACCGGCGGCGGCTGGAGCCACCCGGTGCACGTCCACTTCGAGGAGGGCATCATCCTCTCCAAGGATGGCGGGCCCGTCCCCGAGTGGGAGAAGTGGGCGCGCAAGGACGTCTACCGCATCGGCGACGGCCCGGACACGGCCCGCGAGATCGAGTTCGCCATCCGCTTCCGCGAGTTCGCCGGGACGTACATGGAGCACTGCCACAACACCCAGCACGAGGACACGGCCATGCTCCTGCGCTGGGACATCGAGCGGCCGGGCCAGTTCACGCTGCTGCCCACGCCGGTGCCCACCTGGGATGGCGTCCAGTTCGTGCCCTCCGTGGCCCTGCCCACGGCGCGCACGGGCGATGGCTTCGGCCCCGGTGGGGGCGTCGAGCCGCCGCCGCCGCCGCCGCCGGGCGAGGTGATCGCCGTGACCAGCGCCCAGTACTCGCCGACGCGCGGGTGGCGCATCGTCGGCACGGTGACCGGCTCGACCCTGGCGACGAACCGCGTACGCGCGCGGGTCGGCGCGACGCTGGCGGGCGCGGTCGTCGGCACGACGCAGGTCTCCGCCACGGGCGCCTGGACGGTGCGGGTGGGTACGAGCGCGCCGGCGCCCGACGCCTCCCTGACCGTCAGCCTGGAGTCCCAGGGTGGAGCGAGCCTGCTCGCCGTGCCCGTGCAGCTCGTCCCCTGATCGTCCCCTGAGTCGGGCCGGCGCGCCCTTCCCGCGCGCCGGCCCGGCGAGGCCCCTGCCGCGATGTCCGTCTCGCTCTCCCTGGCGCTGATCCTGTCCCTCTCCGGAGGCGGCGAGGACCCCAAGCTCCCCAGCCCGGTGCACGCCGCCGCGCGCTGGGGCGCCGAGTACTTCCCGAACGTCCCGCTCGTGACCCACGAGGGGCGCACGGTGCGCTTCTTCGACGACCTGATCGAGGGCAAGGTCGTGGTCGTGAACTTCATCTACACGAGCTGCCCCGACGCCTGTCCGCTGGAGACGGCCAAGCTCGGCGAGGTCTGCGCGCTGCTCGGCGACCGGGTCGGAAAGGACGTGTTCCTCTACTCGATCTCGATCGATCCCGAGCGCGACACGCCCGAGGTCCTGCGCGAGTACGCCGCGCGCTACCAGACGCCGCCCGGGTGGCTGTTCCTGACGGGCGAGGCGGCCGACATCCGCCTCGTGCGCGAGAAGCTCGGCATGATCCGCGGGGACGAGACCGAGCTGAACCAGCACACGCTCAACCTGCTGATCGGCAACCAGGCCACCGGCAAGTGGATGAAGCGCTCGCCGATGGAGAACGCCTACTTCCTGTCGACGCAGATCGGCAGCTGGCTCTCCGACTGGAAGCAGCCCCCGGACCCGAGCCTGGACTACGCCAACGCGCCCAAGCTGCGCAGCATCACGCGCGGCGAGAACCTCTTCCGCACGCGCTGCTCGGCCTGCCACCTGATCGGCCCCGACGACGGCGTGCCGCGCCAGGGCCCGAACCTGCTGGGGGTGACCGAGCGCCGCGAGCGCGACTGGATGGCGCGCTGGCTGAAGGAGCCCGACGTGATGCTGGCCGAGGGCGACCCGATCGCGCTCGAGCTCAAGCGCCAGTGGCGCGACCTCCCGATGCCGAACATGCGCCTCAACGCGCTCGAGGTCGAGGCCCTGCTCGAGTACATGACGGAGGAGAACGCCTGGCACGCGAGCCAGGCGCAGGAGGTGTGGGAGGAGCCGGAGGCGGAGGCCGCGGCCGAGGACGCCGAGGAAGCGAAGCCGAGCTGCTGCCAGAAGGAGGAGGGGCTCGTGCTCGGGCACGAGGAGGACTCGCGCGCGCCCGTCGTCACGCCCGAGTTCGTGGTGGAGCCGCCCGAGGCTCCTGCCCTCGAGCGGCCCACGGCACGGGTTCCCGTCACGCCGCGGGCGTCCTTGCTGCTCGGTGGGGGCCTGGTCCTGGTGCTGGCGGCCCTCGCCATGGTCCTCGGGCTGGGCTCTCGCACGCGCTGAGCGGCCCGTCCGCCCGGATCCGCCCGGGGTCTCGCCTGCGGCCTCAGCCCAGCTGATTCATGAAGGCCTCGAGCGAGGCGCCGCGAATGGCCCCCGGCCCGGGCACAGGCACAGATGGGGCTTTCGCGACCGAGAAGACCGGGACTGACCATTCACCTGGTCAGTGAGGACTCGCAGGGAGCGAAAGGCCGCAGATGGGGCCAGTCGCGGCGTCGGAGCCGAGGGCTTCCCGAATCAGCTGGGCTCAGGAGGGGGCCAGGACGCGCCCCAGTGCGGTCGCGATGCGCCGCTGCAACTCGCGCCAGCGCGCCCGCTCGCCGCGCGCGAAGCGCTGGTTGACCTCGAACTCGATGCCGAGGTACCGCCCGCGCGGGAACTCGGCCCGCAGGGTCGTCGTCAGGCCGTCCGAGACCCCCGAGTAGGGCTCGTTCATGTCGATCTGAAGCTCCGGCAGCTCCTGCTGCAGGGCCGCCCGCAGGGCGCGGCAGAAGCGCTGCTCGGCCGGGCGGCGGGGGTCGAAGAGCAGCCCCACGTCGGTCGGGCGCGCGTCCCCGCGCAGCCGGGGCGTGAAGCTGTGCAGGCTGAAGTGCAGCACGCGCCGGCCGCGCGCGAGCTCGCTCTCGATGCTGTGGCGCACGGCGTGCCGGTAGGGCTCCCAGTAGCGCGCGAGGAGCGCCAGGCGCTCCTTCTCCTCCAGGCGCAGGGCGTGCTTCGAGAAGAGCGTCGGCGACTGGAGCGAGCGGTTCAGGTCCACCAGGAGCCGCGTCACGACCCCGCGGAACAGGGGCGCGTCGAAGGCGCGCGCCACGTGGCGCGCCAGCTCCAGCGCGCCCGGGTCCCAGCCGCGGTGCGAGTCGAGCAGCGCCTCGCGGCCGCGGAACAGGCGGGCATAGCGGCGCGGCACGCGCTTGGACGCGTGCTCGCAGGCCAGGACCAGGGCCTGGATGCGGGTCATGCAGGGGGGAGGGGCCTCAAGGCTCGCCGAGCATCCGGCCCGCCGCCAGGCACTCGCACAGCTCCCGGTACACCTCGACGAGGCGCGCGCGGTCGGGGCTCGGGCCGAGGGCGGTCAGGATGCGCTCGGAGAGCGTGCCGTGGCGGCGGATCGTTTGCAAAGGCGCCATCAGGCTGGCGTCGCCGCCGGGGGCGGGGGCCACGGTCGAGTCGAGCAGCGCGTCCCACAGCGCGCCCAGGGTGGGCCCCTCCGCGCCGCGCCAGCCCAGGACGCGGGCGTGCTCGCGGTTCACCAGGCGCGCCGCCGGGCCGCTCCGGATCGCCGCGCCGAGGGTCGCGGCCAGCGGCTCGACCGGGAGCGCCGCCAGGGCGGTCAGCGGGGCCCAGCGCTCCTCGCACAGCGCGCGCACCACGCAGCACAGGGCCCAGGCGATGGCCACGTCGGCGCGCGGGCACTCCTGGGTGTCCACCAGGCGGATCTCGATCGCGCCGCGGTCGAAGCGCGCGATCGCGCCGCGCGCGTTGAGCCACTCGCCCTCCAGCACGCCGCTCGGGTCGAGGGCGGCGACCTCGGCCGTGAGCGGGGCCAGGATCTCGCGCTCGTAGGCGGCGCGCCCGTAGACCGGCTCGGGGATCACCGCGCCGGTCATGCGCGGCACGCGCACGGCATTGGTGCGGTAGACCTCCAGGCGCTGGTCGAGAAGCCCCGTCACGCGCCCCTCCATGACCGGCGAGCTGGCCGCCAGGGCCGGGACGAGCGGCAGGACGGCGCGCACCGCGGCGTGCAGGCGCGCGAACTCCGCGTCGTCGCCGAAGGAGAGGTTCAGGTGCAGGCTCTGCAGGTTGGCCCAGCCGTGGCGGCGGCAGTCGAAGACGGCGTCGTAGGTGCGGTAGACCTCGGCGTACTCGAAGGGCCACAGCTCGGTCTCGGTGCGCGGGTCCATCCAGGGGTGCATGCCGCCCGGCATCAGGCGCGCCCCGTGCTCCGCCAGGCGCGCCTCGAGCTCGCGCACGTTCTCCTGGAAGGCCGCGGCCACGCCCGCCAGGCCCCGCTCCGGCCGGCTGGTCTTGAGCTCGATCACGTGGCGCACGAGCTCGTTCGACCAGGAGATGCGCCCGTTGTCGTGGTCGCCGCTCTCGTCGCCGCTGGCCGCGAACAGCACGCGGTCCGCCAGGGGGCGCACGTCGAGCGTGGCGCGGTCGACCAGCATCAGCTCGAGCTCGAGCCCGATGCCCTCGAGGAGGCGCAGGGGTCCGCTCACCGCCGCGCGTCGTCCTTCATGCGCACCAGCCGGTCCCACAGCGTCTGCATCACGCGCCGGTAGAGCTCGTCGCCCAGCACCGAGTCCTCGAAACCGTGGTCGATGTTCGGGTTGTCGTTGACCTCCATCACGTAGCTCTTGCGGCCGATGCGCTTCAGGTCGACGCCATAGAGCCCGTCGCCGACCTGGCGCGCGGCGCGCAGCGCGGTCTGCAGGACCCCGCTCGGCACCAGGTCCAGCGGCACGGGCTCGATCTTGCCGTACTCGGCCTTGGCCCCGTGGTGGCGCACGATCTGCCAGTGCTCGTCGACCATGTGGTAGCGGCAGGCGTAGAGGGGCTCGCCGTCGAGCACGCCCACGCGCCAGTCGAACTCGGTCGGCAGGAACTCCTGGGCCACGAACAGGTCCGAGGTCTCCAGGATCCCGGCCGCGCGCTCCATCACCTCCTCGGCGCTGGCGCACTTCGAGACGCCCTGCGAGAAGGCGCTGTCGGGGTACTTCAGCACGCAGGGCAGGCCCACGGCCGGCACGATCTCGCCCAGGTTGAAGCGGTTGCCGACCACCGTGCGCGGCATCGGGATCTGGGCCTGCCCCAGGGCCTCCGCCAGGAAGACCTTGTTGCCGCAGCGGATGATCGACTCCGGGTCGTCGATCACGATCAGGCCCTCGGCCCGCGCGCGCTGGGCGAACTCGAAGGTGTAGTGGTTGACGTAGGTCGTGGTGCGGATCAAGAGCGCGTCGAACTCGGCCACGCGCGAGAAGTCGTCGCGCCCGATGCGCTCGACGCCGAAGCCGACCTTCTCGCCGGCGCGCTCGAAGCGCCGCAGGGCGCCCGGGTTCGAGGGCGGGAAGGGCTCCTTGTCGTCGGTCAGGAGCGCCAGGTGGAAGCGCGGCGCGCGCCTCTTGCGCGTCTGGTAGCGCGGACGCGCGAAGTAGCGCTCCGCCGACTGGCGCACGAAGGCCAGGTGCGTCTCGGGGATCCCGCGCGCCGGGATCGGCTCGATGCGCGCCAGGCGCCAGTGGCCGTCGTTCTGGGCGAAGTGCGCGCGCAGGAGCGGCACCGGGAACAGGTTGAACAGGCGCTGGGCCAGGCCCGCATAGCGCTTGGCCATGTTCTCGCCGAAGTAGATCGAGAGCACGAACTCGCTCGAGCGGATGGCCCTGAGCGTGCGCTGCAGCGACTCGTCCAGCTCGTCGTCCACCGCGCGCACCATCGTGCGCGAGCGCATCTCCAGCAGCGTGGTCAGGTTCGGGATGGCCGTGTGGCGCCGTGCCATGGCCAGGAGCGACACGTAGTAGCCCTCGCTCTGGTAGCGGTAGCGCCGGCACAGGTTGAACACGCGCAGGCCCTCGCGCTCGCTCCAGCGGCGATCGGCGAGGTAGTCCTTGGCCAGCACGACCTCCACGCCCGGGATCTGCAGGGCCCAGTCGGTGCGGTCGCTGACGGCCACGATCGTGGTCACGAATCGTCCTCCACCGCCCCGCGCGGCTCGATCACCAGGAACGAGGCGTCGTAGGTCAGGACGCCCAGGAAGATCGAGCCCACCACGCGCGCGATCGGGACGTGGTAGCGCATCGCGCCGGTGTCGGGGTGCTCGGTCGGGTCGGCCACCAGCACCTCGCGGCGCCTCTGGTCGTAGCCGCACAGGACCACGAAGTGACCCACCGGCTCGCCGCGCAGGTCGTCGTCCTGGTTGCTCTCCGGCAGCTCGCGCGGCGAGCGGTGCAGGTAGGTGGCCGAGAGCCCGGTCAGGACCGGGAGCTGGCGCCGCAGCGGCGCGCGCAGGGCCGAGGCCGTCAGGTCGCCGAAGCGGATGCGCCCGCCGAGGCGCAGGAAGTCGAGGTAGCCGCGGCTCGCCAGGCGGATCTTCGGGTGGCGGCGAGCGGCGAGCTGGGCCGCCAGGCGCTCCTCGAGGTCGAGCCGCAGCGTGAACCAGGTCGGGTCGAAGACGCGCAGGTTGAAGGTGTGCAGCGTGGCGCGGTAGCCGCGCCGCAGGGCGTGCACGCCCAGCATCACCTCCAGCGTCCCGCCGCCCTCCTCGAGCATCGGGATCTCGTCCACCAGGCGCGCCAGCGGCACGCGGTCGCCGAAGTAGCGGTAGACCGAGTGCAGGCAGGTCGGCCCGCAGGTCACGTCGTCGGGCTGGCGCTGGATCTCGAAGGCCTTGAGGTCGCGCATCGCGCCCCGGGGGCGGGGGTGCAGTAGGAGGAGCTGTCGCGGGTCGGGTGGCAAGGGGCTGGGCGCCCAATCGGCCCCTTCCGGGACCGACACGGCTCGGGCGCGCCTCAGGGGGCCGGCGCGGCCGGCGGCAGGCGCGGACCCAGCCCGACGCCGAGCGAGTACCCGCGCACGTCCTCGCCGACGATCCAGCCGGCCTCGAAGCGCAGCGGCCCGACGCGCGGGAAGGCCCGCGTCCAGCCCAGGCCGAGCTCCAGGAAGCCATCGAAGCCCAGCACCTCGGGATCGACGTCGAAGAAGCGCACGCCCCCCAGGAAGGCGTCCCAGGCGGACCCCCCCGCGCCCGGCCGGCCGAAGGGCGCGCCCAGCTCGGCGCGCGCCGCCAGCGTGCGGCTCGTGTCGCGCCCCTCCTGGGCCTCGCTGCTGGCGGAGAAGATGTCCGTGCGCACGATCGAGTAGCGGCTCTCGAAGCCCCAGTCGCGCCGGGCCAGGTCGCGCTCGCGCTCCAGCGTCAGGTTGCCGGCCGGGCTCACGGCCCAGCCGTCCCAGTTGACGAGCAGGCCGTCGACCAGGGGCGCGAACTCGATCTTCCCGGCCTCGTTGTAGCGGGCGTCGTTCTCGAGGTAGGCGAGCGCCAGTGTGGCCCCCGGACGCAGCCACCACGAGCGCCCGAGCGGGAAGCCCCAGCCGGCGCCGAGCTGGCCGCCGGCCAGGGTCCAGTCCTGGTCGAGGGTCGCGAAGCCGGAGGCGGTCTGGGCCCCGAAGTGGTCCTCCGCCAGCATGAGCCCGGCCACCGCCTCGAGGTGCAGCCGCCCGGAGAGGCCCGGCACGACGAACTCGTCGCTCCACGGCAGGCGCAGGGTGTGGAGGCGCGTGTCGTCGGCTCCGTCCGACCCCTCGATGCGCAGCGTCGCGCCGCTGATCTCCTCCGCCAGGGTCACGCCGAGCACGCCCGCGAAGAGGTCGGGGATCGTGTCCAGCGCATCCTCGAGCTCCTCCTGCGCGCCCGCTCCGGGGGCCAGGGCCAGCAGGCCGACGCAGGCGAGGCTCCGGCGCACGCGCCTCAGCCGCGGCCCGGCAGGAAGTACAGCACGATGTCGACCACGAACAGGGCGATGATGATCCACTCCAGCAGCTCGGCGCGGCGGCGCGCGGCCAGGTCCGTGATCTTGGAGTAGATGCTCTCGAGGGTCGCCAGCTTGCGCTCGATGGCCGCGTCCCAGGCCGCGAAGTGGAAGCGCTCCGAGGCCAGCTCGTAGAGGCGCGCCAGGTAGTCGTCGCCCAGCAGCTTCAGGGCGTTGTCGAAGTTCTCGTGCAGGATCGCGCTGTCGGCCTGGAAGCGCGCAAGGCGCTCGACCTCGCGCGTGTTCGCGACCAGCCCGAAGAGCGGGCGCTGGGCGCGCGCGAGCAACCCGTAGGCCTCGTCCAGGCGCTTCTCGAGGCGCCCGTCGAGGAAGCGCAGCTCGACCAGCTCGACCGTGCACAGCTCCAGCACGCGGCGCTCGTCCTCCATGTCGCCGCCCACGAGCAGCGCCGCGAACCAGTCGACCAGCACGAGCTCGTCCGGGCCGTAGGCGATGCGGCCCTCGAGCGCGTTCTCGACCTCGTGCAGCGAGAGCGGGCCCGGCTCGGCGCGCAGGATGCGCGCCAGCAGCTCGCGCTCGTCGCTCTCCAGGGCCGCCACGGGTATGCCCGGCGTCTCGAGGCGGTAGATCACGTAGTCCTCGACCGCCTCGGCCAGGTGCGGCTCGCGCACGGCGTCGCCCAGGCTCGCCAGCAGTGCCTGGGCCTCGCGCCGCGCAGTCCCCAGCAGCTCGGCGTGGTCGTACAGGCACGCGCTGGTGGCCACCAGGTCGGACAGCTCGCCCTCGAGCGGCAGCGCGAAGACGAGATCGAGCGCGCCGAAGGGGTAGACGCCGATCTCGACCGTTTCGCTGGTGGCGCGCGCGGCGCCGCCCTGGCCCCCCAGCGCGAGCGGCGCGATCGGGCGCGTGAAGCGCAGCGGCCGGCGCACCTCGAGCGGGTCCTCGGGCGTGCCGCGCTTGTGCCGGAAGGCCTCCGCGCCCCGCGCCACGCCCAGCCGCGCCGCGGCGCGCGCGAGGTCGATCTCGAAGCCGACGTCGAAGGCCAGGACGACGTGGGCCGTGCCGCGCACGCGCATCGGAGGGCCGCTACAGGTAGCGCTCGGCCAGGACCGTGCGGTGGTGCCGCTCGTGGCCGGCCAGGAGGTAGGGGAAGGCGCACACGACGAAGGAGCAGCCGGAGGCGGTCCCGCGGCGCTCCCAGGCCTCCGCGTCGAGGGCCCGGAAGAAGCGCAGGTTCGCGGCGCGCAAGAGCGCCAGCTCCTCGCCGAGGTCCGCCAGCGTGCGCCGGTCCGAGCCGGAGGCGGCCACGTAGTCGTTCTCCTCGAAGCCCGGGAGCGGCGTCTGGTCGCCGCGCGCCATGCGCAGCGCGCGGTAGGCGAAGACGCGCTCGCCGTCGATCAGGTGCCCGACGACCTCCTTGACGCTCCACTTGCCGGGCGCGTAGCGGTGCCCGCCGCGCGCCTCGCCGAAGCGCGCCAGCAGCGCGCGCGTCTCCTCCAGGCTGGAGGCGAGCTCGGCCAGCACGTCCCCGGGCGGCACGGCCTCGAGGTAGCCGCGGTAGAAGGGCGCGAGCTCGTCGCTGCGCGGGCGGCGGACGGTGGCGGAGGTCATGCGAGGATTCTCGTTCGCTGGGGGAGCGGGGACAAGCGGGGAAGGAAACGACCGCGGAGCCGCGGAGAGACGCGCAGGGACGCGGAGAAGGGAAGAGACGGGAGAGCCGGGGCCAGGCTCAGCCGGCCAGCGCGCTCCGCCAGGCCAGGGCCACGCCGAGGAGCGCGAGGAGCGCGGCGCCGAGCTGGAGCCCACGGCGCTCGATCCAGGCGCGCGGCAGCGAGCCGAGCAGCGGCCCCAGCGCGAGCCCGGCGACGAGCCCGAACACGTGCGCCAGCACGTCGATCCGGCTCGTCGGGCGGGCCTCGCCCACGCCCAGGTAGGCCATCAGGAGCACCGCCGCGCCGACTGGCGCGAAGCGCCGCGCGCGCGGCTCGGCCAGGAGGTGCCGCGCGCGCGCCTCGGCCCCGCCCAGCAGGCCCACGGCGGCGAAGACGGCCGTCGAGGCCCCGATCGAGACGTGCTCGCCGGCCCGCACCCAGGCGTTGGCGAGGTTGCCGAGCGCGCCCGCGGCGAGCAGCGCCAGCGCTCCCAGGCCGGCCCCGTGCGCGTGGAACAGGAGGTAGGCGAACAGCGCTCCGAACACGAGGTTCGAGAGCAGGTGCGGCACGTCCGCGTGCAGCGTCAGGGCCGTGACGGTGCGCGCCAGCTCGCCGGCGCGGATCGCGCTGGCGCGCGCGGCGCCGGCCGCGACCCAGTCGTGGCCCAGGCCGCCGCGCCACTGGGCGATGGCGAGGGCCACCAGCACCAGCGCGCCGAGCGCGGTCCCGACCGCCGCGAAGGGTGCCGCCGGCGGCAGCACGCGCTTGAGGCGAAAACCACGGTTCTCCTCCTCGTAGCGGCGCAGCTCCTCCAGCGCGCGCTCCGCGTGGTGGCTCTCCACGTAGAGCGCGTGCTGGCCGACCTGGGTGTGCTCGAGGTAGGGGATCGACTGGCTCGCGAGCACCAGGGCGCGCTCGCGCGCGGCGCGCGCCTGGCGCGCGCGGAAGACCTCGACCAGCTCGGCTACTGGATCACTCCGCAGCCGATGCGGCCGCCGGCGTTGCCGGTCGGATCGGTCACGAGGTCGTCGGCCGCGGCATGCACGATGATCGCGCGCCCGCGCACGCTGTTCGGCCCGTCGGCGACCGCCAGGGCCGGCATCAGCAGCACGTGGTGCCCGTTGCCCTTCTCGTCGACCCACATGTTGCCGAGGTCGCCGGCGTGGTGCTCGGACGCGTGCGGCGAGCCGTGCTTGTGCCCGGCCGGGTTGAAGTGGGTGCCGGCCGAGCTGCCGTCTGCCGCCGAGCAGTCGCCTTTCTCGTGCACGTGCACCGCGTGCCAGCCGGGGGGCGCGTTCGAGACGGTGACCTCGACCAGCACACCGCCCTTCTGCTCGGTGAAGGTGGCGCTGCCGGCCAGGGTCGAGCCGGAGCGGGCCTCGATGCGCGCGCTGGCGCGCAGGCCGGAGCCGTGTGCGTGCTTGGAATCGCCCGAGGAGCTGTCGGTGGCGTGGACGAAGACGCAGGCCGAGAGGCCGGAGGCCGCGAGGACGGCGAGGGAGGTGCGGAAACGCGTGAACATGGGCATGGGAGGGGTTGCCGGACGGCGCGGGGGGAGGGCGAGTGTAGTGGCGCCGCCCGTGAGGATCCACGCGTGCCGCGAGCTTCGCAGGACTCTCACGCACCGCACAGCGCGGGTTGACACCCGCAACCCAAGGGAGGCGCGTGCAATCGCGCCAAGGGGTTGCAGGGCCGACGGTTTCCGGAAGGGTTGCTGGTGGCGTGCGGCTTCGCCGGACGCGGTGAGCGACTACCTCCCGCAGAATCGTTGCGACCCGCGAAGACTCCTGGAGGTCGTGGCTCCAGGCATGGTGGGCTCCACGCGTCGGCGCTACCCTGCCGCGCTCGCTTGGGTCCCGCAGCTCCCCGCGCCGCCCCGCTCGCGCCGGTCCTCCTCCTGACCGCGCTGTCGAGCTTCGCCGCTGGCACGGCCACGCTGAGCATCTTCTTCGTCACCGAGCGCCCGCCCTACGCCTTCGGGCCCGCCGGGCAGTACGCGCTCGGGCTCCTGGTCGGGCTGACCTACACGCTCGGGGCGCTCGGCGCCGGGCGCCTGACGCGCGCCCTGGCGCGCCGCGCGGTCCCGCCGCGCGCGCTGCTCGCGCGGCTCGTCTGCGCGCTGGCCGGGCTGATGCTCGTGCCGGTGCTCGTGCCCGCGAGCTGGGCGCTGTACGCGGTGCTAGCGCTCTACGCTCCCCTGACGGGGGTCTTCTGGCCGCTGGTCGAGGCCTACGTCTCCGGCGGGCGCCGCGCGGGCGAGCTGCGCGCCGCCATCGGACGCTTCAACATCGTGTGGAGCGTCACGCTCCTGCCCTCGTTCCTGATCCCGCCGCTGCTCGAGGACCACCCGGCGCGCGTCTTCCTGGCGGTCGCGCTGACGCACCTCGCGAGCCTCTGGTTCCTGCGCAAGCTCGGCTCGGAGCCCGGCGCCCACGCGCACGACGAGACGCACCTCGTCCCGGCCCGCTACCGCGAGCTCCTGCGCGTGCACCGCGTCCTGCACGCGACCAGCTACCTCGTGATGTACGCGCTCTCGCCCTACCTGCCGACCGTGCTGGCGCGCCTGGGCGTCGACGGGCGCCTGCGCGGCGCGCTGGCCGCGAGCTGGCTGGCGGCGCGCAGCATCGGCTTCGCGGTGCTCGAGCGCTGGCACGGCTGGCACGGCCGCTGGGCGGTGGCGGGCGTGGGCATGGCGCTCGTGCTGGGCGGGTTCGCCGTGACGCTGCTGGCGCCGGAGCTCGGCGCTGCGGGGCTGCCGTGCCTGCTGGTCGCGCTGGTCGCCTTCGGCAGCGGTCTCGCCGCGCTCTACACCGCCGCGCTCTACTACGCCTTCGAGGTCGCCGGGCACGAGGGCGGCGGCTCGCACGAGGCGCTGATCGGCCTCGGCTACTCGATCGGGCCGAGCGCGGGGCTGCTGGTGTGCGCGCTGGAGGAGGGTGGGACGATCCCGGCCGCGCGGCGCGACGTGGCGCTGCTCGTGGTCATCACGGCCCTGTGCCTGGCCGGCGTCGGGCTCGCCTGGCGCCGCCGGCGCGCGCCCTCAGGGACCGCGTAGCTCGGCCGCGAGGCGCGCGGTCGCCTCGGCCGTCGTGACGCGCTCGCGATAGCCGAAGGCGCGCTCGAGGGCCGACACGTCGTAGGAGTGGCTGGCGGCGAGCTGCTGGGCCAGGAAGCGCGTCATGGGCGGCTCGCCCCCGCGTCGCGCGAGCTTCCAGAGGAGCTCGCAGGCCCCGCCGAGCGCGTAGGCGAAGGCGCGCGAGACGCGCTCCCTCGGCGGCGGGATCCCGGCGGCCGTGAAGAGCTCGCGCAGCCAGCTCCACAGGACGACCGGCTCCTTCTGGGCCACGAAGTAGGCCTTGCCCGCCGCCGCCGCGCCCGGCGAGAGCCCCTCGAGCGCGTCGGCGTGCGCCACCGCCGCGTTCTCGACCCACGTGAAGCTGACCTCGTTCGCGCCGCCGCCGACCTGCACCAGCTTCCCGGCCCGCGCGCGCGCGACGAGCCGCGGCAGGAGGTGCGGATCGCCCGGCCCGAGCAGGAGGTGCGGGCGCAGCGCCGCCGTCGCGAGCTTCGGCCCGTTGGCGGCCAGGACGAGCTTCTCGGCCTCGGCCTTGGTCGCCGGGTAGGGGGCCAGGTAGCGCCTCGGGTACGGCAGCGACTCGTCCGCTCCACGGTGGTCGCGCCCGTCGAAGACCACGCTGGGCGAGCTCGTGTGCACCAGGCGCGCGACGCCGCTCGCCCGGCAGGCCTCGACGACGAAGCGCGTGCCCTCGACGTTCGTGCGCACGAAGTCGGCGCGCGCCCCGGCGAAGCCGGTGCGTGCCGCGCAGTGCACGACCGCCTCCTGGCCCTCGATGGCGCGCTCGACCTGCTCGCGATTGAGCAGGTCGCAGGTGAAGGTGCGCACGCCCATGGCCTCCAGCGCACGCGAGGGGCGGCGGCTGGCGGAGCGTACCTCGTGGCCACGCCGGACGAGCTCGGTCACGACGGCTTGTCCAAGGAATCCGTTCCCGCCCGTGACGAGGACCTTCATGGGGGGAGGTCGGAAGCACCGCGGAGAGCGGAGGGCGCGGAGGGACGCGGAGAAGAGAAGGGGAACAACGGGGGGGGCGGAAGAGCGAGCCGATGCGTCCTGGTCCGGCCTCCGCGTCCCTCCGCGGAGCTCCGCGGCTCCACGGTCGGATCGCCCCGGAGGCCGGTGCTCGAGGACACCCGGGAGCGTAGCATTCGCCCATGCCGCCCCGCCTGCGCACGCCCGCCGAGCTCGACGCTGCCCTCGCCGCCCCGCGCACCTTGCTCTTCAAGCACTCCCCGACCTGCCCGATCTCGGCCGCCGCCTTCGCCGAGTACGAGGCCTGGGCCGCCGCGCACCCGACCTTTCCGACCGGCTGGATCGAGGTCGTCCAGGAGCGCCCCCTGGCCCGCGCCCTGGCCGAGCGCACCGGCGTGAAGCACGAATCGCCCCAGGCGCTGCTCGTCGAGTCGGGCCGCGCGACCTGGCACGCC
>Ga0315910_10002713_pt1 | contig 15347 bp, 11 predicted proteins | sample EdamamesoilMG_FD_204470 | JGI IMG/M metagenome (GOLD analysis project Ga0315910, IMG submission 204470) | Garden soil microbial communities collected in Santa Monica, California, United States - Edamame soil | ecosystem: Environmental > Terrestrial > Soil > Garden | place: USA: California...
AACGCTCGCGCCCTGGTTGTCCGTCACCGTGAGTTGGAACTCGAGCGCACCCGCGGTGGCGGGCGCGGTGAAAGAAGGGGTCGCGGTGTTTGGGCCAGTCAGCGTTACAGCGGTGCCGGCGGTCTGAGTCCAGGCGTAACTCGCGATACTGCCATTCGCGTCAGTGCCGCTTCCCGCGAGCGCGACGTTCGTGGCGGTAACCACGGTCTGATCCGGGCCCGCGGACGCGAGCGGAGGCGCATTCACGTTGACGGTCACGGTGTCGTTGCGCGCGAGGCCGAGGTTGTCGGTGACCGTGAGTTGAAACTCCAGCGCGCCTGCCGAGGCCGGTGCGGTGAACGAGGGTGTCGCCGTGCTCGCGCTGCTCAGGGTGACGGCGGTGCCAGCCGTCTGTGTCCACGCCAGTGAAGCGATGGTGCCGTCGGAGTCGGTGCCCGAACCGCTGAGGTTCACCGACGCGCCCGTGAGCACCAGTTGGTCGGCGCCCGCATTGGCCGTGGGGGGTGAATTCACCGGGGGCGGTGGTTGCTGGGGCGGTTGCGAACTACCGCCCCCTCCGCAGCCCGCCAGCACCAGCGCGGCTCCCAAAATGAGATGACGGCCCGGTGAACGGGCTCCCTTGTTGTTCATGGCGACGGCTTCCTTTCTTGACCCACAGGTCAAGACGGAATCGGCCGTCGAAAAAGCTCATGGTGTGTCGAGAAATGCCTCGATGGCGGCGCGGATCTCCCAGCGCGGCGTGCCTTCGCCATTCGACAGGATGACGATGGCGCGCTGCCTGGCGGGATAGAGCGTCAGCATCGACCTGAAGCCGGGATCGCCGCCGGGGTGGAACGGCAGCAGGACATCCCCGCGCTGTTCCAGCTGCCAGCCGAGCCCCATGGCGACATTCGGCCACTGGGTGTCGACGTGGCGCTCGAACATCGCCGCGTACGAAGCTGGAGACAACAGGTGCGGATCGCGCGCGAGATTCACCTGCGCCCAACGCAGCAGGTCGTTGACGCTGGCCTCGATGCCGCTGCTCGGCAGGAACACCCGGTCCCAGGGATGTTTGCCCGCGCGCTGCGGCACCTTCTCGCCGCGATGCGGCCAGGCGATGTCTGCAGCGGTGCCAGGCCAACGCGTGGTGGCACGCGTGAGGCCCGCGGGGCGAAACACATGGGCCTCGATGTATACGGGATAGATCAGGCCCGAGGCCACCTCGATCACGGCGCCCAGGATGTTGAAATCCGCGTCGCTGTATTCCCACCCCTGGCCAGGTAGATAGGATCTGCGCTGTTTCGCGACGCGCGCGACGTACTTCGCGACTTCATCCTCTTCGTTCACACCCGAGGGTCGGATGCGGTCTTCCAGGCCCGCGCTGTGTGTCAGCAACTGCTCGATGGTGATGCCCGAACCCGCGAACGCGGGCAGGAATTTCTCCACCGCATCCGTCAGCGCCAGTTTCCGCTTCTCGACGAGTTGCATGACGGCGGTCGCCGTGAAGGTCTTCGACACCGATGCAATGTGGAACAGCGTGTCCGTGGTCACCGGCGCTCCGGTCTGCAGATCGCGCACGCCGAATGCGCGGGCGTAGACGACGCGTCCGCCGTCGACGACGCCGACGGCCAGGCCTGGCACGCGGGAATCGGCGCGCATCTTCTCGATGAGTGTGTCGAGCTGCGCGATCTGAGCGGGCACCCCGGCCGACAGGCCAAACAACAGAATGCAGAACACGATGCGCGCCAGCAGTGGCTTCAAGTATCTTCTCCGGTGATGACTCGGACTATTGTGCACGTAATCGTGGTGTCCCTTGCGCTATGCGCATCCATGCCATTGGCCGCGCAGTCCGCCGACGGCTGGATCACGCATGCCGACGCGCGCGGTCAGACGCCGGTGGTCCTGCACTTCCGTCGCGAATTCACGCTGGATCGCGTGCCCCCGCAGATGCGCGTCGAGGTCACCGCGGATGCGCGCTTCGTGTTGTTGGTGAACGGCAGGCGCGTGGCGAGCGGTCCGTCCACGGGCACGATCGCGAGCTGGCGGCAAGCCACGCTGGATCTGGCGCCGCATCTGAAACCTGGCGCCAACGTGCTTGCCGCCGCGGTCTGGAACTTCGGTGATGCCGCGCCGCTGGCTCATCAGAGTGTGGCGACGGGTTTTCGTCTCATCGGTGGGTCCGTTTCAACTACGACACCCGGCTGGCGCGTGAACATCGATGCGGGGCACGGCGCCATCAAGGGCAGCCAGCAGATTCCCTGGCAGTACTACGCCGCCGGAGCGCCCGAGGCCATCGATGCGGCGCGCGTCGACTGGAACTGGAGTGGCGCGAAGGAGCAAGGCGTTGGCTGGCAGGACGCATCGCCCGCTCCGGAAGCCGCGGCACGCACTCTCGTCGCCGATCCACTTCCCCCGCAGCTGTACCAGTCCGCCACGGTGGGTAGCGTGGTGCGCAGCTCGCTGCCGGGCGCCGAGGCATTCCCGGCGCGCGGCGTGACGGTCCCGCCGCACACCACGGCCAAACTACTGCTGCGGCAGCCGGCCATGATCTCCGGGTATCCCGAGCTCGACGTGAGCGGCGGCGCCGGCGCCACCCTCAAGCTTTCGTACGGCGAGGCGCTGTACGACGCGGAACGCAAGAAGGGCGATCGCGACGCCGTGGGCGACCGCCAGCTGCTGGGGATCTTCGACACCTTCATCGCCGATGGCGGCGCGCGTACGTTCGCGCCGCTGTGGTGGCGGACCTTCCGCTTCCTGGAGCTCGAGGTGCGCACCGGGGCCGAGCCGCTGTCGCTCGCGGGCCTGCGCATCTTCGAAACCGGTTATCCGTTCGCGCAGGTCGCGAAGTTCCGCAGTGACGACGCGGACCTCAACCGCATCTGGGATATCGGCTGGCGCACCCTGCGCGTCGATGCGCACGAAACCTTCATGGACAGCTCCTACTGGGAACAGCTGCAGTACGTGGGTGACACGCGGCTGGAAATGCTCGTGACCTACGCGGTCTCGGGGGATGCGCGGCTCGCGCGGCAGGCCATCGACATCTTTGCGGAATCCGAAGCGGATGGCGGACTGGTGCAGGGACGCTACCCGACCCGCGATCCGAATGTCATCGCGACATTCTCCTTCGCGTGGGTGGGCATGTTGTCCGACTGGGCGCACGAGCAGCCGGACTCGGAGCTGATCCGCCGCCACCTGCCGCGCATGCGCACGGTGCTCGGCTGGTTCGAGCGCTACCGGAACCCGATGGGGTTGTCAGGCAAGAACCCGCAGTGGAATTTCATCGACTGGTCTGGCCAGCGCTGGGACGATCGGGACTCGTTTCCCTCGTGGGGCAAGGACAACGGCAGCTGCCTGATGACGGCCATGTGGGTGGGCGCCCTGCGCCAGGGTGCGGCGCTGGAGGCGGCTTACGGCGACGCTGCGCAAGGCGAGGCGCAGGCCGCGCTTGCGGATCGCGCGCGGGCTGCCATCCGCGAGCATTGCTGGGTGGCTGCGCGCGGCCTGTTTGCCGATGATGCGGACGGCAAGGTGTTCAGCCAGCACATGAACGTGTTCGCGGTGTTGTACGACATCGCCACGCGCGAGGAGATGCGCGGCATCCTCGAGCGCGTCACCGTGGCCGGGCAGGGCATCGACGCGCCGGCGGGCATGTACACGTCTAGCTATTACTTCGCCTGGTACCTGGTGCGCGCCTTCGAACACGCCGGCATGTCCGAGCGCTACTTCGACCTGCTCTCGACCTGGCGCGACCTGCTGAAGCTCAACTTCACCACCTGGCCCGAGTCGCGCGGCGAAACCCGCTCGGACACGCACGCCTGGAGCGCGCATCCCACCGCGGACCTGCTCGGTATCGTCGCGGGCATTCGGCCGGCGGCGCCGGGCTACGCGCGCCTGCGCGTCGCTCCCTTGTTAGGCCACCTGACTACCTTGGACGCCACCGCCGCCACGCCACACGGACCCGTGTCGGTGAGCTACCGGATCGCCAGGGGGAAGCTCACCGCCACGATCGATCGGCCGGAGCAACTGCCGGGCGAGTTCGTCTGGCGGGGCAAGTCGTACCCGCTCACGCGGACACACACCCGCCTGAAACTGGCGCTGCAATGAGGAGCCACATGATCAATCGTCTGCTGGGCATATCCGCCATCGTCGCGGTGTCATTCGCCGCGGGCGCGCTCTGGGCGCAGAAGCCCGAGCCCGCGCCGCTCGAGTCGCGCATTTTCTCGGCGAGCGACGCGCGCACTTCGAAAGGTGCGTGGGGCGAGATCAGCCTCTACACCGAGGACGCGACGCCGACTTACGGAACGTCGAGCCTGCTCACCGCTTCGCTGACCTTCCTGCCCGGCAAGCAATTGCAGCCGCCGCATCAGCACCCCGACGAAGAATTCCAGTACGTGATCGAGGGCGAGGGAACCTGGTCGCTGAACGGCCAGGAGCAGCCGCTCAAGGCGGGCGATCTCATGTACACGAAGCCGTGGGACTGGCACGGCATCCGCAATTCGAGCGACAAGCCGCTCAGGTTCTTCGTGTTCAAATTCCGGGCTCGCGGCGTACCGGAGCCCGGAAAGCCCCCGAGTCATCAATAACGGGCTATTGCAGCTTGATCTCCGTGACGTAGAACTTCGGCGCCTGGTTGGCCGACGCATTCTGCACCCAGATGCCGTCGATGTTCTTGTCCTCGACACCCAGTGTGCGCAGCGGAGTCACCACGCGTTTCCAACCCTTGTTGTCGATCTTGAAGAGCCGGCCATTGTTGACGGGCTTGCCGTCGATCGTCGCGATGACCTGCACATCGGTGTCGGCCGTGCCCTGGATCAGGAACTCGACGTTGGTGTAGCCCGTGGTGCTGAAGGCCGCGTGCTGCAGGTACAGCGCCTGCCAGCCGCCAGCTTCCACCTTGATGGGTCGCCGCGCGCTGCCTTCGATCTGGATGCTGAGGTCGGTCTTGGCCCAACTCCAGTTGCTCCATCCGCTGGCGAGCTGGGTGTCGTAGATCACCATGGGTGGTTTGGCCGAGGCGGTGGCCGGTGCCGCGGCCGGGACCTGGGCGAACGCAACGATGCCAATGCCGGCGAGCGCGCACGCTGCGCCGAGACGAATCAACTTCTTCACGGAACCCCCTGAGGTTTTATCGAGTGTCACATCGCGCACGCCTGCGGTCCCCAAACCGTCGGCGTGCATTCGCGGGTGATCTTCTCCATTGTGAGCGTTTCCGGCAACCGGGCAATGGGCGGTTGCTCGCGCGCCTCAGCGGGACTGGACCGACTCGCTGCGCGCGACCATCTTGCGCGACTGCCATTGTTCCGGCGTCATCACCAGCCGGAAGCCGATGTGCGACATCGGATTGAACGGGTCGTTGCCGCGGCGCGCGCTCGGGCGGTAGCTCAGGCAGTAGCTGACATTGCAGAGGAACGAGCCGCCGCGCGTCACGCGCTTGGGTGCGTGCGCGGGCGCGCTGCGATCCTCGGGATCGAAGCTGTCGGCGGGGCCGGGAGGGTTCGCGATCGACGCGGTCGACGCCTGCGACTGGAAGTAGTCGAAGCGATACCAGTCCGCCACCCACTGCCAGGCGTTGCCGGTCATGTCGTAGAGACCGTAGCCGTTGGCGGGAAAGGTTTTCACGCGCGACGTACCCACGGCGCCGCCGGCTTCGGGCTTCACCACCGGGAAGGGCCGCTGCTCGACGTCCCAGGTGTTCGCCATCATCTTGCCGCCGGGTTTGTATTCCTCGCCCCAGGCATAGGTCGCCTGCTCGAGGCCGCCGCGCGCCGCGAATTCCCACTCGGCCTCGGTGGGCAGCCGCTTGCCCACCCAGCGCGCGTAGGCCTGCGCGTCTTCGTACGAAACCTGCACCACCGGGTGCTGGTCCTTGCCGTCGATGTTGCTGCCCGGACCCTGCGGGTGACGCCAGTCGGCGCCCGGCACGTAACGCCACCACTGCGAGAAATCATCGAGTGACACCGGCGCCGAGGTGCCGACGAACACCATGGCGCCAGGCACCAGCGCCGAGTCCGGCGGTTTCGGCGTCCCCAGTGGGAGTTGCACGCGCAGCGTCTCCCAGTCGGGCACGCGTTCGGCCGTGGTCACGTAGTGCGTGGCTTCGACGAAGCGTGCGAACTCCGCGTTGGTGACATGCGTGCGATCCATCCAGAAGCCGCTCACGCTCACGTGATGCGCGGGGCGTTCGTTCGGCTGCGCGAGCTTGTGATCGCTGCCCATGAGGAAATCCCCACCGGGCACCCACACCATGTCGCCGGGCCCGCTGACGCCGTCACCGACCACGGCTTTCCCGGAAACAGGTGCTGCCGCCTGCGCAGGCGCCGCGCGCCTGTCGAAATATTTCGCGAGGAAATAACCGCCGGCGCCGCACACGGCGACCAGCAGGACGCCGAACACCCACGCGCGGGCACCAGATGATTTTTCGGTTGGCGACGGCGCGGGCATGCGCAAAGAATGCCCCAACGGCCGAGGCGTGAGCCATCGGCCATTGGGGCAATCGAAATCATCCCGGGTGGGTCATCGACCCCACAGGCGATTCAACAGGTTGGTCTTGCGCTGGTCGAACGGACGCCATTCGCCCCAGCCCGAGGTGTTGCTGACCGGGTCGTAGGCGTGGCCGTACCAGCCCGCCGTGTCACCCGATTCCGGGTTGATCGACCAGTAGCAGCCCTCGATGCCTTTGGACACCATGTAATCGACGAAGGCGTTCTGCCAGGTTACATCCAGGCCCGCCGGTAGGTAGCCCCAGCGGTCGCGATCGCGGATGCTCGCCTGGCCGCCGGGCCAGTCCATGTTGCCGCCGAACTCGCCAACCACCATGGCGAAGCCCTGGTCCTTGAGGTAACCGAAGTGTTCCTCCCAGCCGCTGCGCTCGAGCGTGGTGTTGATGACGAGGTTGCACTGCGCATCACCGGCCGCGTCGCCCTCGAGTCCCGCGCACTGCGGCTGCGCCGGGTCCATGAAGCTCGACTGCACGAACACCGACGGGCCATACACGTGCGGCGAGAACACCAGCCGTTCCTTCGGAATGGTGAGCGGATTTCCGCCGGCCTCGAACAGGTTGCCGCCCCAGTTCGGAACCGTGGCCGCGTTGCCGTGCGGCCGTTGCGAGACCGTGGTGGGCGTGCCGTCCTGGTTGCCCGCCGACGCCGAATTGCCCTCGACGAAGATCAGCGTGTTCGGGTTCACGGCATTGATCGCTGCGTACGCCTGCTCGGACAGCGCCTTCCACTCCGCCCAGGTGTAGTCCCAGGGCTCGTTGAAGATGTCGATGCCGATGATGTTGTCGACGCCCAGCTGTGTGCCGAGCCCGGCGAGCGTGCGCAGGTTGTCGAGCCACAGCGTGGTGTTGTACGCCTGGATGCGCGTCACGCCGGCGGGATTCCCGGAGGCCGCGCACGAGGAGTCCTCACGCGTGAAGTCGTAGTTGTCGCGGGTCGCGTCGACATAGGGCGGACGTGCGTCGAGACGGCCCTTTCTCCAGCCCACGTAGTTGGAGCAGGAGTGGATGTCGAGCAGCACCGCGATGTTGTTGGCCGCCGCGGCCGTGACCATCGTCTCGAGCGCGAGCCGCGAGTTCGCGATGCGCACCGAGGGATGATTCTTGAGCACGTTGCCCGTGCCTTGCGGATCGCTGGCGTTCAGGGTCTGCGGCACCAGGGGCAGGCGGATCACGTTGATGCCCATGCCGCTGATTTCCTGCATGGTCTGCTGGATGGTGCGGCCCGTGCCGGAACCGCCGTTCGCCCAGAACGTGTTGCCGATGTACTGCTCCATCGGCGCGCCGCTCGGATTCTGCGAATCGTTGGACGGCTCGTGTCGTCCCTCGAGGCCGAACCAGTTGCCGCAGCGCACGGGGAACACCGTTCCGTTCCTCGTGATGCGGCCCTGCGGATTCACGCGCCACACCGCGCCCGAAGAGCCGACGGTGAACGGCACCGCCGTGCTCACCGTGCTCAAGCTGGGCGAGCCATTGTCGAAGGCCGTGGCGGTGGCGCTGTGGGCGCCGGCCGCCACGCTCGTGGCGCTGAACGAGTACGGCGAGGTGGTGTCCGTGCCGACCAGCGCGCCGTCGATGCGGAACTCCACGCGGATCACACCGCCGCCCGTGCCCGGATCGGCGGCCGTGGCCGCGAGCGGGACCGCGGCGCCGGCCGCGAACGACTGGTTAGTCGTCGGCGAAGTCAGCGACACCGTCGGCGGCGTGTTGCCGGTGCCGATGCTGAAGGGCACGGCCGCCGTGGTGGTGCTGAGCGCCGGCGAACCATTGTCGACGGCCGTGGCCGTGACCGAGTGGTTGCCATTGGCGAGGCCCGTGGCGCTGAAGCTGTACGGAGAGCTGGTATCGGTGGCGACCAGCGTACCGTCGACACGGAACTCGACGCGCACGACGCCGCCACCCGTTCCCGGATCGCTGGCCGTGGCCGCGAGCGGCACGGCCGCGCCGGACGCGAAGTTCTGGTTGGCGGTGGGACTGGTGAGACTCACCTGCGGCGCGGTGTTGCCGCCGCCGCCGCTGACGTTGAAGTTCACCGATGCGCTGGTGCTCAACGCCGGGCTGCCGTTGTCGACGGCCGTGGCCTGCAGCGTGTGCGAGCCCGCGGTCAGCGTCGACGGGTTCAGCGTGAAGCCGTACGGCGACGTGGTGTCCGTCGCGAGCAGGGTGCCGTCGACGCGGAACTCGACGCGCACGACACCACCGCCGGTGCCCGGATCACTGGCCGTGGCGGTGACCGCGAACGAGGTGCCGCTCAGTGTCTGGCCCGCGGTGGGCGCGGTGATCGACACGGTGGGCGGCGTGTTGGCGGGTGGCGTATTGCCGATGGTGCACGCCGTGCCATTCAGCGTGAACGAAGTCGGCGGGTTGTTGGCGCCGCTGAACGTGCCGTTGAATCCCACGGTGAACACGCCGTTGGTGGCGAGGGTGCGATTCCAGTCGGCGTTGCTGGCGATGGTCAGCGTGGCGCTGTTCGCCGGCTGCGAAAACGCGACGGGCCAGCCGTTTTGCAGGCGTTGGCCGTTCGGGAAGTTGAACACCAGCGTCCAGCCGTTGAGGGTGGGCCCGGTGTTGCGGATGTCGATGCTGGCGCCGAAGCCGTTGCCGCCGGTCCAGGTCGGCCAGGTGTAGGTGATGTTGCAGCCGGCGGACTGCGCCAGCGCGTGGGAAGGGCTCAACAATGCGAGCGACGCGACTAACAACCACGGCAGGGTGTGCCACCCGGCCGTGCGGATTGAACGGGACATAGATGTTTCTCCTCACTCCATGGATGACGGTCGGCGCGCGTTGCGGCGCGACCGGGGACAAGCGAGATCCCCCTGACGAAACGCGTGCGAAATTACGCGCGGGCGTGGCAGAGTCCATACGTGGATACCGCTGTCTGTCCGCTTGTCTCGCTCGATGGCTTTGCTAGGCGTTGTGCACGCGCACCCGTCTATAAGACCAAGGGGGATGCGGACACTCATCCGCCCGGGAGGACAATATGAACATGCGAACCATGGCCGCCGTGTTGCTGACTACGCTGGGCGTCCTGGCGGGTTGTGAGTCGACGCCGACAAAACCGGCGGCACCCGCGGCCGCCGCGCCCGGCGCGACCCAGGGAAATCTCGAGGGAACGAGCTGGCGCCTCGTACAGATCGTCTATGGCGACGGCACGCTGCGCGCGGCCGTCGATCGTTCGCGTTACACCATCGGCTTCGGTGAGTCGGGCGTGCTGAATGTGCGATTCGACTGCAATCGCGGTCGCGGAAGCTGGAAGTCCGCCGGTGCCGGCAACCTGGAATTCGGTGACCTGGCGTTGACGCGGGCGATGTGTCCCACCGGCTCGTTGTACGACGATCTCGTGCGGCAGTGGCCCTATGTACGCTCCTATGTATTCAAGGATGGACGCCTGTTCCTCTCGCTGATGGCGGACGGCGGCACGCTCGAGTTCGAGCCTTCGCCCTGAGGTCGCCAACGCCTGATGCGTTCCAGAACTTCTGCCTCTCTATGCGCCTGCCTGTGGTTGCTGCTCGGTGGCTGTGCGCATCTGCCCGATCGGCCCACCATGCAGCCTGACAGCGCACTTGCTCCCGCGGTCGACGGCAAGCTCGACGAGGCCATCGCACCCGTCGAGGCTGCCCATCCCGGCCAGTCCGGTTTTCGCCTGGTCATCGAGGGCACCGAGGCGTTCGCGCTGCGCGCGCACAGCGCGCGACTCGCGGCGCACAGTCTCGACGTGCAGACCTACATCTGGCACGACGACACCACGGGCCTGTATCTCGCGCGCCAGCTGCTCGAGGCGGCCGATCGCGGCGTGCGTGTTCGCCTGCTGGTCGACGACATGGACGCGCGCGCCAAGAACGCGGGATTCGCGGCGCTGGCGGCGCATCCGCACATCCAGGTGCGGCTGTTCAATCCGTTCGCCACGCGCAGTGGCGGCATGCGCCTCGCCGGAGAGGGCATGCGCGACTTCGGGCGCATCAACCGTCGCATGCACAACAAGAGCTGGATCGCCGACAACCGCGTCGCGCTGGTCGGCGGGCGAAATCTCGGGGATGAGTACTTCGCCGCCAGCGACGAGGTGAATTTCGTCGACCTCGACTTCGCGATGGTGGGGCCGGTGGTGCGCGACGTGTCGACGTCGTTCGACCGGTTCTGGAATTCCGAATCCGCGTGGCCGATGCAGCTGCTGGATCCCGAGGCCATCAGCGCCGAGGCATTGGCGAAGCTGCGCAAGATACTGGACGAGCGCGCGGCCTCGGCCGAGGGCAGCCGCTACGCGCTGGCGCTGCGCGGCAACGATGGCATCCGGCGACTGGTCGCCGGTGACTGGGCGCTTCACTGGTCGTCCAACTACCGCTTCGTGTCGGACGATCCGGCCAAGGTGACCATGGAGAAGAAGGACGCGGCGCGCGCGGTGGTGGCCGCGGCCGTGGCCGGCATGGTGCGCGATGCGAAGACTTCGCTCGAGGTGATCTCGCCGTACTTCGTGCCGGGCAAGCGCGGCACCGCGGGGCTGATCGGCCGCGCGAAAGCGGGCGCCGACGTGAGCATCCTGACCAACTCGCTGGCCGCCAACGACGTGGCCGCGGTGCATGGCGGTTACTCGCGCCACCGCAAGGAATTGTTGAAGGGTGGCGTGAAGATCTGGGAACTCAAGCCCACGCACAAGGCGGATGTGCCCCAGAAGGCCACTGCGCATGAAGCCGACTCGAAGAAGGGCGGCTCGGGTTTCAAGGGCTCTGGCGCCAGCCTGCACACCAAGGCGCTGACCGCCGACGGGCTGACTTCATTCGTGGGCAGCTACAACCTGGATCCCCGGTCGACCTGGCTCAATTGCGAGCAGGGTGTGATCGTCGATGAGCCCACGCTGGCCAAGCAGCTCGAGGGCATTTTCGAGCTGCAGACCACGGGGGCGCGCGCCTGGCAGGTGCGGGTCCAGGACGGCAAGCTGCAATGGGCCGACGGCGCCCAGTCACACGATTCCGAGCCCGAGGCCTCGTTCGGGCGGAAATTCCAGGCCTGGTTCGCGCGCACCTTCCACCTGGACGCCCAGCTTTAGTAAAAAGGTCCCGCCAAGGATTTCGTCCGGGGCTCCGTCTAACCCACGAGTTCCAACTAGAAGCCGGGATGGAAGAACAAGATCTGATACGCCGGGCCCAGCAGGGGGACGCGACCGCGTTCGGCGAGCTATTGGACTTGTACTACGACACCATCTTCCGCTTCGCGTGGAAATGGTGCCGGCATCGCGAGAATGCCGAGGACATCGCCCAGCTCGCCTGCATCAAGCTGGCGTCGAGCCTCGCGCAGTACCGCTTCCAGGCGGCGTTCTCGAGCTGGCTGTATCGACTCGTGATCAGTTGCGCGCAGGACTGGCAACGCAGCCAGAGGCGTCACGATCACGACGAGCTGCACGAGAGCGTGCCGCGCGACGACGAATCTCAAACGGAGGACCAGATCTACCTGCTCCAGCTGCTCGAAGAGCTCGCGGACCTCGGCGAAGGCATGAAGGAGACCGCGTTGCTGGTGCATGCCGAAGGAATGAGCCACGCGGAAGCGGGCGCCGTGCTCGGAGTTTCGGAATCCACGATTTCCTGGCGCGTCCACACCATTCGGCGGCACATGGGCAAGCGTGAAGCACGGGTGAGCGAAAGCGTATGAACCAGTCATCGCTCGAAAAGCAGTTGCAACAGCAGGCGCCCGCGCCGGATCCGGCCGCGCGCATCGCCGCGCGCCGCGCCGCCGTGGAGGAGTTCAAGCGCCTGCATGGCGCGGTCGCGCCGCAGTCGACCAGCCGCCGCGGCATCTTCCAAGGTTTGTCAGGCCTGTTGCGTCCATCCCGTCATCAACAGGACGGGAGTGATTCGATGCCCTGGATTACGCGGAACATGTGGTTGAGCGGCGCGGCGAGCATCTGTGTCGCGTTGGTGGGTGGAACCATCGTCTGGAACACGCTGAAGCAGCACCCGGAGCTGACGGAGTTGAGCCAGGCCGGCACGACGCCGCGCGGAGCGGGTAGTGAGACCGGGACCGCGGTGCAGACAGCGCCGGTCGGGTCGTCTTCTCCCGAGATCACGCGGACGGAGCCGGAGCAGGGCGACGCGTTGCCGGCCAACGCGGCATCCGACGTCCAGTCGAACGAACCCGCGGCGACGGCGCCTCGTGTAGACGATGCGCGCGTCCGAATCGAAGTGCAGCAGCGCGCGGCCGAGGACAAGGCGAAGCAGGACGAGGTCGCGAAGGAATCGGCTGAGAACGAACAGGCTGCCGCTGCGCTCGCCTCGCAGGCTGCCGATGGCACGGCGCAGGCCAAGCGCGAGGCAGGGGCCGCGGCCGATGCGATCACGGCTGATGACCTCGGCAAACTACCGGACGTGAGCCTCAGCGAGTCTTTGCAGCGGATCCCGGGAGTGAAGGCAAGTGGCCCGACCCCCGCGGCGCCCTTGCCCAACGAGCAAGGCCAGGAGGTGGTGGTCACGGGCCAGCGCGCTGGCCTGAAGACCGCGATGGAGATGCGCAGGAGTGTTTCGGGCTATACGGGCCCGGAGAAGAATGCGATTGCCGCAAATGCTCCCCCGGCGCCGCCTCCGCCGCCGCAGCAGGTGACAGGTCGCGACAAGTTCGAGCACTTCGAGCTCAACTCGATCAAGCGTCCCCAGCTCGAAGCCGAGCGCTTCTCGACGTTCTCGGCGGATGTCGACACGTCCTCGTACAGCTTCGTGCGCAAGCAGCTGGACCAGGGCGTGCTGCCGCAGAAGGACTCGGTGCGCATCGAGGAGATGGTCAACTACTTCGACTACTCGTGGCCGACGGCCGAATCGCGCGAGCAGCCGTTCCGCCCGACGGTGGTGGTCAGCGATTCGCCCTGGGGCAAGGGCCGCAAGCTGATCCACATCGGCATCAAGGGATACGAGCTGCCGGCCAAGGCACGCCCCGATGCCAACCTGGTGATGCTGCTCGACGTCAGCGGCTCGATGGACGAGCCGGACAAGCTGCCGCTGGTCAAGCAGTCGATGAAATTGTTGTTAGGCAGCCTGAAGCCGACCGACACCGTGGCTATTGTTGTTTACGCGGGAGCCGCGGGCATGGTGCTGCCGCCGACCCCGGTGGGTGACAAGGAGGAGATCCACGATGCGCTGGACCGCCTGCAGGCCGGTGGCTCGACCGCGGGTGCGGAAGGCATCGAGCTCGCCTATCAGCTGGCCGAGAAGTCGTTCCGCAAGGAAGCGGTGAATCGCGTGATTCTCTGCACCGACGGTGACTTCAATGTCGGCATCGACAGCACCAACGAGCTCAAGGGCTACGTGGAGCGCAAGCGCGAGAAGGGCATTTTCCTGTCGGTGCTCGGCTTCGGGCAGGGCAATTACCGCGACGAACTGGCCCAGGCGCTGGCGCAGAACGGCAACGGCGTGGCCGCGTACATCGACACGGTGAACGAGGCGCGCAAGGTGCTGGTGCAGGAGGCGGTCGCCTCGCTGTTCACCATCGCCAAGGACGTGAAGCTGCAGGTGGAATTCAACCCGGCGACGGTGGCCGAGTACCGCCTGGTCGGATACGAGACGCGCGCGCTCAAGCAGGAAGACTTCAAGAACGACAAGGTGGATGCGGGCGATATCGGCGCGGGCCACACGGTGACGGCTATCTACGAGATCACGCCCGTGGGCGTGGACGCACGCATGATCGAGCCGGGCCGGTATGCGGATGAGGCGCGGGTGGCGACGAAGTCAAAGGGAAATGAGTACGGCTTCCTGCGGATCCGTTACAAGCTGCCGGACGCGAGCGTGTCGAAGGAAATGCAGACGCCCATCACCATCGACAGCGGCAAGGTGCCGGAGTCGATCGAGCGCGACGTGCAGTTCTCCACCGCGGTCGCCGGCTTCGCGCAGCTCCTGCGCGGCGGTCAGTTCACCGTTTCGTTGAGCTACGAAGACGTGATCAAGCAGGGCCTGGCCGCGCGCGGCGAGGATCCGTACGGCTACCGCAACGAATTCGTGCAGCTGGTGCGCAAGGCCCAAGCCGCGAAGTAATGGGGACATTCCTCGTTTCCCAGCAATCGGGGACAGTCCAGAGGTGAGCCATGCACAGGATCGTGACCACTCGCGTCGCAATCGCAGCCCTCGTGGCCCTTTGCTCGGCGCAGGCGAATGCCGCGCAGGCGGAACACGTTCCCACGAACGCGGCCTGCGGCGATATCTGGTACAGCGTCGACTACGAGCCGTCATCGATCGAGTCGCTGGATGAATTGCCGCCGGAGGTGCGCGGCAAGTTGAGCGCGTACCTGGACGAATACCTGGGTCCCGACTACGTTTCGAAACTGAAGCTCACGGGCGGCCAGTTACTCGATCGAGAGGAACTCCTGGCGAAGGTGCCCGAATCGGTCGACTTCAAATGGAAGGCGCCGAAGTACAACCTCTTCCTCGTGCTTCCGGTGGCGGGGAGCTCGCGGGGCCTCTGCGGGTCGGTTGAGCTCGACGAGGATGGGACGGTCATGAGTCCCATCGGATTTCCCAAGCTTCGCGAGCATCCGGAGCGCGGCAAGGTCGCATCGTCGCGCGAGGCGACCCGCGTTGCGGAACGCAACGGGGTGCCGGTGGGCAAGGCGAACCGCGATCTCGTGTATTTCCCCGATAGCGACACGATCGAATACGACTTCGCTTTCGTCAGCGTGGACGACGGCGTGAATCTTCAATACACGCACCTGCACGTCCTCGCGCACGACGTGTCGCAGATTCACTGGAGCACGTCGACCGCGATCCGTTAGGACTGTCCCCGTTTGCTAGGAAACGAGGAATGTCCCCATTACTTCGCGGTCTTCACCTTGTAGCCGGCGGGAATCTCGAACTTGTCGGCTGCGACGTCACCGGGGGTGATCTTGGTGACGGTGGTGGTGATG
>Ga0315910_10002714_pt1 | contig 15341 bp, 14 predicted proteins | sample EdamamesoilMG_FD_204470 | JGI IMG/M metagenome (GOLD analysis project Ga0315910, IMG submission 204470) | Garden soil microbial communities collected in Santa Monica, California, United States - Edamame soil | ecosystem: Environmental > Terrestrial > Soil > Garden | place: USA: California...
CGCGGATCGGGCGGATCGGAAACTGGAGTCCGAATCCGACGCGTATCACCGGATGCAGGAGACCTCCCGCCGACTGCGGCGGGAGGCGAGTCTCACCTTTTCTGCCGGCGATCGCGTCGCGGGCGCTCGCGAACCCCGGGCCGGCGGTTGCCAGTGGAACGCGGCGGGTCCTTACGGAACTTGCGTTTCGGTTCGATGGTTTTCGGGCGCGGTTTGGGCACGAGCACGATGGGACAGCCTTCGTAGCCGAAGGCGCGCCGCATTTCGCCAGCGAGATACTTTTTGTACTGATCCGAGAACAGTTCATCGCGATTGACGAACAACAGGAAGGTCGGCGGCGACTGCCGGACCTGCGTGGCGTAAAAAAACTTGAGCCGGTGACCAGCGTTGCTGATGGGCTGGCGGTTTTGCACTGCGTCCTGCAACGTGCGGTTCAAGATCGCCGTCGGCACTTTCTGCTGCAATTGCGCGGCCACGTAACGGACCGCTTCGAGCAGGCGATCAAGCTGGAAACCTGACTTGGCCGAGGTGAAAATCACCGGCGCGTAATCGAGGAAGAATAGCTTTTCCTGCACCCACTGGCCGAAATCCGAAAGCGTCGTCATCCTTTCCCGCTCCGTGTGCTTGGTCTTGCGGCTGCGCCGGGCGATTTCCTCTTCCCGCGCCTGGCGCACGGATTCTTCGTAAAGATCCCATTTGTTGATGACGACGATGCACGCTTTCCGGTTTTCAACAATCCGGTCGGCGATCTTCTTGTCTTGTTCCAGGATGCCCGACTCCGCGTCTAGCACGAACACAGCAATGTCGCAACGGGCGATGGAATCCTCGCTGCGCTGCACGCTGAAGAACTCCACCGTGTCGTTCACGCGCCGTGTCTTTCTCATGCCGGCGGTATCAATCAGGATGTATTTCTGCCGCACGCCCTCCGTTTCGACCTCGAACGGAACGTCCACGGCATCGCGAGTGGTGCCTGGAATCGCGCTGACGATCACGCGTTCGGAATTGGTGAGCGCGTTGATGATGGAGGATTTTCCGACATTGGGACGGCCGACGATGGCAAGTTTTAGCGGTGAGTCTGGAGTCCGCGGTCCGTGGTCGGTAGCACCCTGATCGTCCGCGCTATCATCACTACCAGCTACTGACAACGGAGTACTGACTTCGGGCAGCAACCGTATGGCCTCAGTCATCAACGGATACATTCCTTCACCATGAATGGCTGACACCGGGTAAATCTTTTCAAAGCCCAGTTGAACAAACTCCGTCGCCTGCGGCTCGGCCTTGTTCGTGTCCACCTTGTTCACGGCGACGAGCACCGGTTTGCCACTCTTGCGAAGGCGCATCCCCACTTCGCGATCCAACGGCACGATACCCTCCTGCACATTGACGACGAGAATGATGACATCCGCCGCTTCGATGGCGATATCCACCTGTTCGACGGCGGCCTTGATGATCACATCAGTGGACTTCTCGCGGCGCAACAGGCCGATGCCGCCGGTGTCCACCAGTGTGTAGGGTCGTCCGAGCCACTCAGCCTCGGCGCTAATGCGGTCCCGCGTGACCCCGGGTTGGTCATGTACGATGGCGATGCGCCGCCCAACGATGCGGTTGAACAAGGCTGACTTGCCGACGTTAGGGCGACCGACGATGGCGATAAGACCTGACATGCCAGCATAATGACTCAGTGGGAGTCGGCGCGGAAGTTAAAAGCAGGCTGCCGACCGCATAAAGAGCTTGCATCGGGGTTTCTTTCTGCAACAACAGGCGGGGTGGCCCGGGGCGGGTTCACAGCCTCACGACGTTTAACCCAAGACAAACTCCAAACAACCGAAACTATGTCAGAAAACAATTCGGAGATGATCGGTGCCGGCATGAGCATTGTGGCGATCCTGTTGACGCTTTGCTTCGCCCTGGCGATTTACGTGTTCTTTTGCTTCTGCTGCAAAAAAATCTGCGAGAAATGCGGAGTGACCCCGGGCGTGTTGATCTGGATTCCCATCGTGAATCTCATCCCGCTTCTGCAAGTCGCCAAACTGCCCGTCTGGATGATCATCCTTTTCTTGATCCCGCTGGCAAACCTGGTCGTCGCCGTGATGATGTGGGCCAAGATTTGCAGCGCGCGTGGCAAGAGCCCCTGGCTAGTGATCTTGATGTTTGTGCCCATCCTGAACCTGGCTTTCGTTCCCTACCTCGCCTTTGCGGATTAGGCCGGTTTTTCGCCCAGCTTGCGCAGCAAGCTTTTCGCCCGGCGGATCCAAGTGCGATCCCGTCGGCGCTGAAACGCGGGTGAGTGGGCGTCGTCACTCACCACGTCCTTGACTTCCGCGCGAGCTAGGTCGGGTTGGTTCTTCGTGAGATACAACTCGGCCAGTTGCACCTTCGCGCGCGGGTAACTGTGATTCTGCGTGACGTGCTGCCAGTAAAGGATGGCATTGTCAATTTCCCCGAGGGCCATGAGCGTTTCGGCCTGGGCCATCATCGTGTAACCGTAATCGTGCTCGGGCTTTTCCGTCAGAACGCCTTCGAGCAGCGGGCGGGCTTCGGCCGGGCGATTCAAGCGGAGGAGGCATTGACCGAGATGCGCACGGGTGTCGAGATCCTGTGCATCGCGTTCGAGCGCGGCGCGGTAACTGGTTTCGGCGTCGGCGAGCTTGCCCTGCTGAAAATAGACGTCGCCGAGTTGCGAATAATGGTGCGCCTTGTCGAGATGATGGATTTGCGCCTGCAGTTCCTTGATCCGCTTGCGGCTCTGTGCGCCGGGAAGTTCAAAGCCGCGGGTGGGGCCAGACGACTGCGTGTTGCGATAGACCAGAAAATAGTAGAGCGCGGCGTTGATGAGCGGGAAGATGAAGATGAAGACCGCCCACATCCACTCGCGCTGGCGGATAGCGTGGATCAGCATCCAGATTTGAAAACCGAATAGCACCAACCACAGCGGATTGGATAAATCCAGATTCGCCAACTGGCCGGACAACAAGGCAAACATGGCGGCGAGGCTAAGTCGGGCAGCCACGACTGGCAAACAAATCTGCCCGCGGGTGCGCCGTGTTGAGAAGCGGAACCACGGTAAAATATTCTGTTCCCTTTTCGTTTGGGCGGACATTACTTGGTGAATGCCCGAAGCGGATGACATCCAGTTGCTGCGCGACTACGCCGAACGGCGGTCCGAAGCCGCGTTCGCCGAACTGGTGCGGCGGCACGTGAACCTGGTTTATTCGTGCGCTCTCCGGCAGACGGGTAATGCGCATCAGGCCGAAGAGATCACGCAAGCGGTGTTCATCATCCTGGCGCGAAAGGCCGTTTCGCTTGGGCGCAAGACCATTCTCCCCGGCTGGCTTTATCAAACTGCGCGGCTGACGGCGGCAAACTTTCTGCGCACGGAACGCCGGCGCGCGTTTCGCGAACAGGAGGCCCTCATGCAATCCTTCTTGAACGATTCCTCTACCGACGACAACTGGCCGCGAATCGCGCCGCTGTTGGACGGCGCGATGGCTGAACTTGGCGCACGGGATCGCGACGCGGTGGTGCTGCGTTTCTTCAACGAGAAAAGCCTGGCGGAAGTCGGCGTGGCACTGGGCACGAGCGAGGATGCGGCAAAAATGCGAGTCAGCCGCGCGTTGGAGAAGTTGCGAAAACTGTTCCTGCGACGCGGCGTGACGATGACGACCACAAGCATCGCCGGCGCGTTGACGGCAAATGCCGTGCAGGTCGCGCCGGCCAAGCTGGCTTTGGGTGTGGTGACCGCAGCGGGCGGCGGGGCGGTGGTGGCGGTATCAACTTTAACCCTGGTGAAAGGAGTGGTGAATCTTGTGACGATTTCCAAATTTCAATTGGGCGCAATCAGCGCCGTGGTGTTTGCCGGACTTGTGACCCCGCTGGTCATTGAACATCGAGCGAACTCCCGCTTGCGGGCGGAGAATCTGGCGTTGCGCGAGCTGAGCCAGCAAAGCGCGGCGGCGAGCGCGACGCCAGCAATGGCGGCCATTGACCCTGACGAACTGGAACGGCAACAGCGAGAGCGGGCGGAATTGTTGCGCCTGCGCGGCGAGGTCGGACGGTTGCGGGCGGCAGAGCAGGAACTGGCCAGGTTGCGAGCCGTCGTCCCATCGTCGGGCAGAACCTCCACCGCGGCCAATGCCATGCCCGCTGTCACCGAACTGCCGAAAGAACTGTGGACTGATGCGGGATTCGCCACGCCGCAAGCGGCCCTGCAAACGCGGGGGTGGGCGGTGCTGAACGCAAACCGCGAACGCTTCAAGGAATCGGTGTTAATCACCGACGGCGCGAAGAAATTGCTGGAAGCCATGCTTGAAGGCATGATCGTTGGTTCACCGGACCCGGAGCAGGCACGCCGACAGATTCGCGAGAACGGGTTGAGTCTGGAAGATGGAATCCTGTTCCCGATGATCGCGGAGCATCAGCAGAAGGGCTACTCCGGGTATCGCGTGTTGTCGCAGCAGTCGCCTTCCGCCACCGAGACAGTCTTCGAGGTCGAGACCGCAATGGCTTCCGGAAAGGCCAAAACGGAAACGCTGAAATTCCAGCAGGTCAACGGCGATTGGAAGGTGGTGGTGGATGAGGCGCAGGTGCAGGCGGAATTGGCCAAGGGACGAAAATAGAAATTGATTCGATGTCAGAGCAGAATTTTCAATTATGACCGGCTGCGCAGTCTTGCTATTTAGCGGGCGTGCGGAATGTGCCGGAAAAACTTCACACCATTCGCGGTTTCATGGGCTGTTGCCATCTGCTGGAAGACGGCGACGCGAGCGTGATGGTTGATACTGGAATGGTGGGCGAACCGTTCTTGATCCGGCGACTCGTCCGCCGGCTGGGGCTCAAGGCAGGTTCGATCAAAGCCATCTTGCTCACGCATGGGCATCTGGATCACGCGGGCAATCTGGCCTGGCTCAAGGAATGGACAGGTGCGCGTGTATTGGCGCATACGGAAGAGACACGTCACGTTGCGGGGACGTATCCTTACTCCGGTGTCGCCCGCTGGTGCGGGCGGTTGGAGACCGCCGGGCGGTTCCTTTTCCGATATCGCGCCGCCGGGATTGATCAATTCCTGAGCGACGGGGAGGAATTTCCGTTTTGGGGCGGGCTGCGCGTGATTCATCTGCCGGGTCACACGACGGGTCATTGCGGATTCTACAGCGCGAAACATGATTTGCTGTTCAGCGGCGACATGTTCGCGAGTTACTTCTTCAACGTTCACCGCCCGCCAGCGATTTTGAACAGTGCGCCGGAACATTTTCCTGTAAGCGTGGAGAAGATCCGCCGACTTAATCCGCGCTGGATTGTGCCGAGCCATTACGATTATCTGGACGGAGAGCTACATCGCCGCCGATTTGCGAAGTTGAACCGGATCGAGTGGCCGGAGGCAAAATGAACGAGAGACGGCGGCCAAGGTCGGAGTTCAAGCTTTAGCTTGCTCCCCGCTCGCCGGACAAGCTAAAGCTTGAGAACTCCAAGATGCATTGCGTCATCACCGCCGGGCCGACGTACGAGACGATGGACAATGTCCGTCGGCTGACGAATTTTTCCACGGGCCGGCTGGGGACGGAACTGGCGAATTACCTCACGGAACGCGGTCACCAGGTTACGTTGCTGCTCGGTGAACAAGCAACGCACTGTGGCGAGCGCAAGGTGCAGCGTGTCGAGAAATTCAGCACCACTGAGAATTTGCTGGAAAGATTTCAGCTGTTGGCGCAGCAGAACGTGGGCGCGGTGTTTCACGCGGCGGCGGTGAGCGATTTTCGATTTGGTAAGATTTGGTTGCGTTCGGTAGCGGGCGAACTCAGCGAAGTTCAATCCGGCAAGATTTCCACCCGTGCCGGCACGCTGCTGGCGGAGTTGGTGCCGACGCCCAAGGTCATCGCCCAACTGCGGGACTTGTTTCCAGCCGCAAAGCTCGTTGGCTGGAAGTATGAAGTGGACGGCGACCGCGCCAGTGTGTTGGCTGCAGCCGAGCGCCAATTGCACGAGTGCCACACGGATGCGTGTGTGGCCAATGGCGCGGCTTACGGTCTGGGTTTCGGCGTGGTCACCGGGCCCGGTCAAAGCGTACACGTGCGCGACCTGACGGCGCTGTTCGCTGCGTTGGAGAAACTCCTCAAGCCGGCAGCCGTTTGAACCGGGCGGCCCGGGCTGACGATTACTTTCCGTCGTTTTCCTTGAGCATCGAAACGAACTGGCGGATGGCCGGGGAAAGCACCTTGTTTTTCTTGTAGATGGCCGCCAGCGGACGGAAGAAATCCCCGTCGTCGAGTTGCACTGACGCGAGGGTCTGCTTGGAGATTTCCTGGCTGATGGTGCCCAGCGGGACGATGGAGACGCCCGCGTCAATTTCCACGGCGCGCTTCACGGTTTCGATGTTGTCGAACTCGAGGACGTTGTGAACGCTCACGCTGTGTTCCTTCAAAATCTTGTCGAGCGCCTTGCGGGTGGGGATGTCCGGTTCGAACCCGATGAATTTCTGGTTGGCCAGGCTTTTGAGCTTGATGGTCTTCTGCTTCGCGAACGGATGTTGCGGATGGCAGATCAATACCAGCGGATCCTTGCGCAGCGGGATGACTTCCAGTTTCGGGTCTTTGGTCGGATACGCCACGAGTCCGAGGTCCACCACATTGCCGAGCACGTCTTCGTAAACCTGGTTCGCGCGGCGATATTCCACATGAACATGCACGGTTGGATAATCCTTCAAAAACTGTTTGATGTACGGTGGCAGATCGTGGAGACCGATGCTGTAAATCGTCGCCACGCGAATGGTGCCGGAGATGATGTCCTTAATTTCCTGGAGCTGGCTTTGGAGGGCATCGTAGGTCTGGATGATCTGCTTGCTGTATTCGTAGAGGACCTGGCCTTCGCGGGTGAGGCGGAACTTTTTCTTGCTCCGCTCGATCAGCAGCGACTTGAACTGACGTTCAAGCGAACTGATTTGCTGGCTGACGGCGGATTGCGTGACCCCGTTGATCTGTGCGGCTTTCGTGAAACTTTCGGTTTCGGCGAGATCACAAAAAACTTTTAGACTCTCTATTTGCATAAGTTGATTGAATCCTAAATGGCGCCGCCCGTCAACTGGGCGTTGTGGGCCTGTCGAGGGCATATTTCACCTTCATGAGCAGCTCTTGCGTCGTGAAGGGTTTCTGGAGGAAGGCGGTACGGTCCTGCTTGCTGCCGGGCCAGACGTAGCCGCTCATACACATGATGCGCGTGGCGGGCGAAACTAGGCGGACCTGCTCGACCAGTTCGCGCCCGCTCATCAGGGGCATCACCAGGTCGGTGATGAGCAAGTCCACGGGCGGATCATTCTTGGCAAAAACTTCCAGCGCCTTCGGGCCGCTGTTTGCGATGAGCACGCTGTAGCCGTAGGAGGTCAGGATCGTTTCACCCATGCGCAGAAGCAGATCCTCGTCATCCACGATTAATATCGTCTGCGTGCCGGACAGATCGGTGTTGGCGTCGAAACTTTCACCCACGAAGCCCTTTTCTGCCGGCAGGTAAATGCGAACGGACGTACCCGCGCCTGGCTGGCTGGAAACCGCTACACCGCCGCCGTGATTGGTAACGATGCCATAAACCCACGCCAGTCCCAGCCCGCGATGTGAACCCTTTTTTGTCGTGAAGAACGGTTCGAAGATACGTGGCATGATGTCGGGCTCGATGCCACGGCCGTTATCCGCGATTTCGACGCAGACGTAGTCACCAGGGGCGAGTTTCGCATTGCGATCGCGTGTGGCCTCGGAAAGCTCCATGTTGGTGGAGCGCAGATTGACCTGGCCATCGTCCTGCAAGGATTCCAGTGCGTTCTCGAGCACCTTCATGAACGCCTGCTGAATCTTGGCCTCGTCAAACTTCGCGGCAAACAACTTCCGCTCCAGGTTGATGGTCCAGGTGATCTTCTCCTTGTGCGAATTCTGGAAAAACTCGACGCAGCGTTGCAGGATGGCGTTGAGATTGCCGGACGCCTGCGTGCGGTTTTCCCTTTCCTGCAAGCTGAACGCCGCGAGATCGGACGCCACTTCAGCCGCCTTGGCTGCGGATTTTTCGACCTCGATCAAGGTGCGCCGCCACGGGTGCGCGGCCTCCGCCTTGCTCAACAGCAACGAGGTGTAACCGAGGATGCTTGTCAACGCGTTGTTGAAATCGAGCGCCACCGACCGCGCGAGTTGCAGCGCGCAATCCAGCTTTTGCTTGTGGGCCGAGCCGTTGTCGGGCGTTTTCGGGCCGCTGAGTTCCGAGACGTCCGGCAGCAGTTGCAGCAGAAGCAGCCGTTTGCCCTCGCGCAGTTGCAGACTCACCAGCGCCGAAAAGATTTTTGGCCCGGCCGGCAATTGCAGTTTGAGGGGGGTGAGTGGGGCCAGCGCGGTTTCCCCGTCTTTGAGAAACTTCTCCAGCGAGATGCAATTGTCAGTCAACCAGAGCGGGGCCAGCTTTGCGGAGTCGGCTGCCAGCGTGGGACCGAAGGTGTTCAACGCCGCCTGGTTTCCGCGCACGATATCCCCCGCGCCGTCCACCAGCAGGGCGGGCCAGACGGCGCTCGCGAAATCAAAGCTGACCTCGGTTTTCATTACCAGCACGTAATCCCTGTCAACCGTAGTTCGTTCAACTCGTTTCTCAAAACGAAATTCGACTCTCAGCCGTCAAGACGGAACGCCCCAGGCAGAAGCTCCTCCACGGAAAATTCCCTGACAATTTTCAGTTTCGCGGTGTCCGCCACGAACACCCGCGCGTTTGGCGCGTATTCCGCCAGCAATTGCCGGCAGGCTCCGCAAGGCATCGCGCCGCCGCGATGACGCGCGACCACCGCAATGGCCAGAAAATCCTTCTGCATGCTCGTCAGCGCCTTGAACAGGGCTACGCGCTCGGCGCAGCACGTCAGGCCGTAACTCGCGCTTTCAACATTCGCCCCGCTGATGATTTTACCGGATCGGGTCAGCAGCGCCGCACCAACCTTGAATCGGGAATACGGTGCGACCGCCGACTCCCGTGCCCGGAGCGCGGCGCGTACGAGTCGTCGCTTATTGATGGCGGCCATACAGTTGGGCAAAGTGTTTCAACAAGGCGGCGGCGGATGCTTTCACGCGGCGGCCGGTTTCCAACACCTCGCCATGAGAGAGCGGTGACCGGCTGATTCCGGCGGCGAGGTTGGTAATGCACGAGAACGCGGCCACGCGCAATCCGCATTGCCGAGCCACAATGGCCTCCGGCACGGTGCTCATGCCCACCGCGTCCGCGCCCAGCCGGGCAAAGGCCCGAACCTCTGCCGGCGTTTCGTAGCTCGGCCCGCTCACTGCGAGATAAACGCCGCGTCGAAGTGGGACGCCGCTCGTGCGACCCGCCCGATGCAGCAACGCGCTCAACTTTGAATCATAAACCTGCGTCAGGTCCACAAACCTCGGCAATTCCGGCGATGACTCGCCTCGCAGCGGATTGGCGCCCATGAAATTGATGTGGTCCGTGAGGACCATGAAATCGCCTGTGCGGAAACGCCGGTTAACACCGCCCGCCGCATTTGTGAGCAACAGATCGCGAACGCCAAAGGCCGCCAGCGTCCGCACGGCGAACGTCACCCGCTCCATCCCGTGCCCCTCGTAGAAATGAGTTCGCCCGCTCAACACCAGGATCGGCGAGCCTGCCAGATGACCCAGGTAAAGCTTGCCGGCGTGGCCCCCCACGCCGACCGGTGGAAAGCCCGGCAGTTTCTTGTAGGGAATCTGCTTATCCACCTCCATCTCTTCGAGCAAGTGCCCGAATCCACTGCCGAGCACCAGTGCCAGTGCCGGACGCAGGCGCGCGAGTTTTTTGATTTTGGCGGCGGTGCTGGAACTCGACACAGACATTTGCGAGAAGTCTATGCTTCACGTTTCAAGTGCCAAGCACCAAGACACGAAAGCCCCGCGGCGGCGGGTGGAAGCTGGATCGACCAGTTGCGGAGGCGGCCGGTTTGGATCAGCCCGCAAAGGTATAGTCGTAGGGCTTGCGCATCTCGCGAGCCAGGTGGGTGTTGGCTTCCTTCGCGCCTTCGCCCACAAATTGCTCCTTCGCGGCATCCCACTGAAACTTCTTGCCCAGTCGCAACGCAATGACGATGAGATGCCCGACGCTGGCGGAACGATGGCCGGCCTCGACCGGCGCAATTGGATTCTTCCGCGAGCGAACGCAGTCAAAAAAATTGCCCATGTGATCGTTGCTGACGTCGAGGCGAATGGCATTGTCCGGCAGTGGCGTTTCAATGATTTCATCCTTGCTGGCCCGCAGATCGGAACGGTTGACCCAAAGCCAGCCGTCCGAGCCCTCGAATTTCAGACCGTTGCGCTGGCCATCTGCCTTGATCACCGCGCCGTAGGGGCTGTCGTCGGGTGTGGTCTTTACAATCTGCTTTACGCCGTTGGCCCAGGTGAGCGTGGCTTCAAACTCGGGCGGCGTGGTGTAGCCGCTCGGCAGCGGTGGCGTTACTACGCGGGCTTCAATCTCGGTTGGCCCGTCCTGTCCAATGGCCCAGCGGGCGATGTCATTGTGATGCGCGCCCCAGTCCGTGACGGGACCGCCGGAATAATCCCACCACCAGCGAAATGTGCCGTGGCAGCGCTCCCTCAAGTAATCCACCTGCGGCGCCTGGCCGAGCCAGTAGTCCCAATTGAACCCGGCAGGTGGAGTCTGCGGGGGAAACGGGCCGCCACGAATCCCCGCCGGCACGAACACGGTCACTTGCTTCAACCGGCCGATGCGTTCGTTGCGAATCAGTTCGCACGCCAGCCGGAATTTTTTATCACTGCGCTGCTGCGTGCCAGTCTGCAAAACAATGCCACGCTCCCGCACCGCCTTCACCAACCGCTTGCCTTCATCAATGGTCAACGTGAGCGGCTTCTCCCCATAGACATCTTTCTTGGCCTGTGCGGCGGCCAGGTTGACCAGCGTGTGCCAGTGATCCGGCGTCGCTTGAACAATTGCATGGATATCATCCCGCTCCATGACCTTGCGGAAGTCGCTGTACTTCGCCGGGGACTTGTCACCCTTGGTCAATTCCTTGGCAGCAGCGTCAACTTGTTTCTGATCCACGTCGCACACGGCCAGGATGTCGCCGAACCGACTGGCGTTCCTGGCGTCACCGCGGCCCATGCCGCCACAACCCACCAGCGCGATGCCGGGACGGTCGTTGGGGCCAAGGGGCTTGGTGGTCACTTCGGCGGCGGCCAGTTCGTCTTTGATGAACCACAATGGCAGTCCCGTCGCGGCAGCCGTGGCGGTGCAGGTGGCGAGAAAGGAGCGGCGCGAAATCTGAAATGGTTTTGACATGGGCCTAGCAAACGCCCGGCGGCGGCGCGGGTCAAGCCCAAGCAACTCCTCTAAATTGATGACAATCGTATCCGGGAGAAGATGCGGGCCGTCAATGTGGCCAAACTCAGAAACGAAAGCCAAAGGTCACGAGCAGCGCGTGGCTCGTGAACTTGTACGTGCCGTCCGCAGTCTGGCCGGTGAAGTTCGCGGGTTCTGATGCGGGCGTGCTGCCGGTGACCGTGTGCGCCGGGCCGTATCCGAATTGATAGGCCACATCGAAGTCGAGGCGCTTGCCTTTGTGGCCGACGCCAACACTGAAAAAATGGCGGTTCAGGTCCGCGGCCAGAGGCGAGTAATAGGCGTCCGGCACCGAATTTTCATTGAACAGATAGCCTGCGCTCGCGTGCCAGCCACCTTCCAGATACCGCGTCACTCCGAAGCAATAATTCCAACTTGGCTGCCATTGGAGGGTGACGGGAATATCCTGCTGTACTGGAAATGGCGGCGGCGATTGCTGCCGGAGCAGAATGGTTCCGAGGCTGCTCCAATCCGTGTAGTCAGCGTTGAACTCCAGATTCCACTTGGGCGTGGGCCGGAATGAGATTCCAAAGACGGCGGTCAGCGGAAACTCAAAATCCGCCTCCGCCTTCAGCTTGGTGGGTTGAATGATGGGTTGTTGCTCGAACTCCGTATGGCCGCTCATCTTGAACGAGGTCGAACTGCGAAAGGTGGCGCCAAGAGAGATTTTCTCGTGCGCCTGCCAGAGCAGGCCCAGATTGTAGCCCACGCTCAGGCCGTCTCCTTCAAATCGGAAAATATTCGCGAATGGCGTCGCCGTGCGAAGGAGACCTTGTTCGAACTCGATGTTCCCATAGTCCACCATCACGCCGGCACCGACTGAGAGGCCCGGCAAAAGCTCCATCGCAATCACCGGATTGAACCGGATATAAGTGAGCTTGCTTTCGGTTGCGACGGAGCGGAAACCGGTATCGTCCGGCCAGCTTGCCCCCGCTCCATACGGGGCATAAACGCCCAAACCGAGGCTCAATGGGATTTTCTCCAGCGCGTGCGTGAGGAAAAGCTGCGGCGCGGCGGCAAGGTTGTTCTCCAGATGATAGCGGTTGCCGGCGTTGGGTTCCGACGCGGGTGGTTCAAAAGTTGGGTCGAGATAGAGTCCGTAAATGCCCGAACGCAGTTGGTCGCCCTCAAGCTGGGTGATGCCGGCAGGGTTGTAGTAAATGGCCGAAGGATTGTCCGCCGTGGCGGCGAACGCCTCGCCGCGCGCCGTCGCAAATCCATCCTGACTCGCCAGACGCATCCCGTTACCGACGATTACCAGCGGCGTTGCGAACCATACAGCAAGCGCGAGGAGTCTGGTCGTGGTGTGCGGGCTCATTGGCAGCTTGCTGAATCAAGCCTTGGTACACGTGGGCTTCACGGCGGGCAAGCTTGTTTCCCACCCACCGGATCCGGGATGCTCGTGTTCGCCGCTTTACTTTGGCCGGACGAAGGGCAATTTGGTTGCGTGAGCCGGCTGTTTCAGTTCGCTGTTTGCGCTTGGTTGCTCGGTCTCGGCCAGTCTTCGTCGCACGGCGCCTTCACTTCGCTTTACGTTTTTGGCGATGGCGTTTGCACCACGACCAACGGACCCGGCGGCGTTTATTACCACGGCAATCGCTACTGCAACGGTCGTGTTTGGGTGGAGGTGCTGGCGCAACGCCAGGGGGTGAGTTACGACCCGAACCAGAACTGGTCGTTCTTCGGTCATTACAGCCCCAACCTCGTCACCAACGTCGGCAGATTCATCGCCCCGCCGGATGTGAATACGGCGCTTTTCGTCATCTGGGTCGGCAACGCGGACTTTGTCTATGCCATCACGCAGTACGCTCCTTACACGACGAACAATCTTGCGGTCTGGACCAACGCGATAAACCTCTCCCTTTCCAATCATTTCTCGGCCATCCAGACGCTTTATGCCAAGGGTGCCCGGACGCTGGTAATGCCCAACGCGGTGGACCTGACCAAGGTGCCGTTCTACGTCGGGCTTTCCGCTGCCAACAAGAGTTTCATCCGGCAGCGCGTTGTGGAATTCAATCTCGGATTCGCCGCCCGGTTGAATCAAGCCCGAGTGGCTTTCACAAATCTGACGATTCTCTCCCCGGACATTTTTGCGCTGTTTGAGAATTTTCTGGCGCACCCGGGTGACTATGGTTTGACCAATGTGCTGTCCGGCGGGCAGAGCATAGACGCGTTGAGCGATCCCGCGCTGGCAAACAAATCCTTGAACGGTCCCGGTGCGAATTACATTTTCTGGGATTATTTGGATCCCACCGCCCGGGCCCACGCCGCCATGTCCGATATGATTCACCAACAGCTAGCGCCCACCCGGATCGCGGGGTTGACGCAACTTGCCGACAGCAACCGCTTGGACATCGTGAACCTCCCGTTTGGCCTGCCCGGATTTGTGGAAGCCACCACCAGTTTCGCTGGCTGGATAACGGTTCAATTGATTCCCGGCACCAACGCGCAATCTTCAATTCTTGTCCCTGCCACCGGAGCATCGCAATTCTACCGGCTGCGCTTTCCTCACGCATGGTCCTGGCCTTAGCTCGCCACCGTCTGCTAGATAGGCCATTCCAGCCGACTGCGATAGGCTTCCTTTCCCGTGGAGTCCGTTCTCACCATCAAGCGTTGCCGTTTGCCAGTGGGCAGATCTTCATTTATGATGCCCGTCCTTGAATTGATTTTATGAACCTTAACAACGAAGAAATCCGCCGTTACTCGCGGCACCTGATCCTGCCGGAAGTCGGTCTGGCCGGGCAAAAGAAGATCAAAGCCACCAGCGTCCTGTGCATCGGCGCCGGCGGACTCGGCTCGCCCATAGCCATGTATCTCGCCGCAGCGGGCATCGGCAAGATCGGCATCGTGGATTTCGACACCGTGGATTATTCCAATCTGCAACGACAGATTCTCCACACGGACGCCGACGTGGGTCGGCCCAAGGCGCAATCGGCCAAGGAAACCATCGCGGGAATCAATCCCAATGTCGAAGTGGTCATCCACAACACCGCCATCAATTCCGGCAACGCGTTCGATCTCATCCGCCCCTACGACATCGTGGTGGACGGCACGGACAATTTCCCGACGCGCTACCTCACCAACGACGCCTGTGTGCTGCTCAAGAAACCGAACGTCTATGGCTCGATCTTCCGCTTCGAAGGCCAGGCCAGCGTGTTCGCGCCGCACCTGGGCGGACCGTGCTATCGATGTCTGTATCCCGAACCGCCGCCGCCCGGCATGGTGCCGAGTTGCGCGGAAGGCGGCGTGCTCGGCGTGTTGCCCGGCATCATCGGCTGCATCCAGACCACGGAAATTTTGAAACTCGCGCTCGGCAAAGGCACGTCCATGGTCGGCCGCCTGCTGCTCTTCAACGCGCTCGACATGAAGTTTCGCGAACTCAAGTTGCGGCGCGATCCGGCGTGCCCGATCTGCGGTGACAACCCGACGATCAAGGAGCTGATTGATTACGATCAATTCTGCGGCATCCAACCCGCCCCTGCTGAACCCGTTGGCAATCCCGACGAAGTCACCGTGCAAGAAATGAAGAAGGCCCTCGACGATCCGAAGCTTGGCATCAAGGTCATTGACGTGCGCGAGGCGGACGAATACGAGATTGCAAAAGTGGACGGCGTGCCGTTGCTGCCGTTGAGCCAGATCAACGAACGCTTCACGGAACTCGATCCGAACCAGAGCTATTACATCCATTGCAAAGCCGGCGTGCGTTCAATGAAAGCGCTAAACTTCCTGCGCCAACAAGGCTTCAAATATCTCAAGAGCGTCAAAGGCGGCATCAGCGCGTGGAGCGAGGAGATTGATTCAAAAGTGCCGCGGTATTAAATGTGGCGGTTTCACAAGCGAACCCAAATTGTCATGCGAAACCTATTAGCCCGAAAATTTCATTGAAAAAAGTCGCAACGGTGATCTCGGCCCAACGTCTGTTGGGTTGAAATGAATACGAAACACACCGTTGCGACGGGCACAGTTTGTAACCCTGAACTCTTCCA
>Ga0315910_10002716_pt1 | contig 15338 bp, 8 predicted proteins | sample EdamamesoilMG_FD_204470 | JGI IMG/M metagenome (GOLD analysis project Ga0315910, IMG submission 204470) | Garden soil microbial communities collected in Santa Monica, California, United States - Edamame soil | ecosystem: Environmental > Terrestrial > Soil > Garden | place: USA: California...
AGCCTCCAGCCGAGCGGTCTCCGCCGCGGCAATCACCCCATTCGCACCCGTCGCAGCCGTCGCACCCGTCGCAGCCGTCGCAGCGGTCGCGTTCGTCGCCGTGGCCTCTCCATGCCGCCTCGCCGCGCACGCTCGCCACGACCCCAAGCTATGTAACGACCGTTACATAGCTTGGTCGCACTCCCGAGGTCGCGCGCGCGGGTCGGGCGTGGGCTCCAAGTCGGCCGGAAACGTCGAACGGGTCACGTGGCGCGCGGAGTGACGATCGCCGGACAAGGATCGCAGATGGAGGGCCGGGCTCCCGCCCGGCCGCGTATGCGCAGCGAGGGATTGGTCACCGGTCCGGCCTCGCGGCGAAGCAAGCGCTCCGGCCTCCACACCGGAGCGGGGGAGTTGAAAACACACCCGCGATCCAGCCTTTACGGCGGGGTCAGTTCGATCGACTCGACCTCGATTGCGCCTTCAGGGTCGTGGATATCGAAGAGCAACTGCGCCTGCTCGACACCGCCGATCCGCACGCCGTCGTCCGGTCCGCCGCGGCCCGAGGCCGGCGGAAGATGCACGTTCCACTCTCCGGGATAACCGACCGGCAGCTTCGATCCGCCACCGAGAACAAACGCGCTGAGCGGAACGGTCGTGTCGTGGTCGCCCGGCGCGAGGCGCCAGACGTGACTCCACGATGTCCCGTCGCCCTCGATCAGCACGAGCGTGAGTGAAGCGTCGGTCGTCGCCGAGGCGCGCACGCGCACCACACCCGCCGCGGGCAGGGTGCCGAACCGCGCCTCGAGCCGCTCGCGCACGGACCAGCCGACACGCATCGGTGGCGTCGCCCCCGCACCGCGCAGGCGCGCCGGACGCCCGTCACCCGCAGGTTCGAGCGTGACGAGCCACGGCCTGCCGCGCATCGCACGCTGGGCGTGGAAGAGCCGGGAATGGTCGTCCGCCGGGTCGAGCAGCACCACGGGTTCGTCCGGAAGAACGGCGCGCACCGTCCACTCGCCTTCCGCCGGCGTCCGCAAGAGCGAGCCGTCGGCCTCCACGGTCACGAACCAGCGGATACGCCCCGCGGCCTCGTCGGACGGCACTTCATGACGGAAGCCCCGGGTGCGCGTCATCTCGCGCTCGCGCCAGGCCGCGTCCGCATCGTGACGCGTGTGCAGAACCACCCGCCGCGGCGCTTCGCCCGATACGACCTCGACCACCCAGGGCGCGGCCGGGTGCCCGCGAGCGAGGCGCTCCGAACCGACATGCGACACCACCTGCGGCGGAAGATCACGCGACGGCGGGCAGACAAACTCCCGCAACCCCACCCGGCCGACTCGGGCCGGCAACGGCTCCGGCGGCGCGACTCCGGCGCGCGTGAGCAGGTACACCCCGGGTCGCACGGGAATCGTCCCGTCCACGGCGACGGCGCGATGCGCGTTGCCCGCGTCAAGTGGCTCCGCGGAGAACCCGGTGCCGAGCCCGGGCAACTGCACGCGCATCGGCCACGTGCGCCAGACCAGGCGCGACGACACGATGCGAAAGTTCTGCCGCTGCGCGAAGGGATCCTGCACGAGCACGGCGTCGGGATAGACCTCGAGGCGCCAGACGCCGTCGGTGAGTTCATCGAGAAAATACGCCCCGCCGCCCTCGTAGTCGACGACCTCCGAGCTCCCGCACGCGACGATGCGACGCAGGCGTTCCGCATGCGCCACGGGCGCAGGCAGGTCGCCGGCGTGCATGAGCGTGTCCTCGACCTGCATCCAGGCACGGCCACCGTGCTCGGCCGAGACACTGAAGGATCCGAAGTGTCGATTCCCTGGATACGCTCCGTAGCGGGCCCCGTGCGGCAGCCGGCGCATGGCCTCGGCCGCGATGATCGCGCCCACGGCCTTTTCCGGCGTGTAGACCAGGTTCAGGAAGTGTGTCTGCCACCCGAGATTGTACGGGGCGGTGTCGAGCATGTCGTAGGCGAACATCGCGGCGAATTGCGCGCCTGCGCCGCGGAAGGCGCGCACCATCGCCGGATACATCGCCGGGGAGAGCGTGTCGGCCGCATCGAACTCGTAGACGATGCGCGGGATTCCCGCCAGGAGCGGGTCGTCCATCGGCGGATAGTCGTCGACCCAGCGGAGATAGTTGTCGGTGAGCGTGCGCCCGGCGACGAGCGCGGTCGGGTACCAGCCGAAGGACACGCCCTGCGCGCGCGAGGCCTTGATCGGCGCGGCCATGCGGAAGTCCTGGCTGAGATTGTGGAAGAGCAGCTTCTCGCAGCCGGTGCTGCGCACGGCGTCGACGAGCGCGTTGATGTAGGCGATCGAACCATCGACGTCGTCGGCGTGGTGCCAGGGTTCGTTGACCAGTTCGATGAAGAGGAGCGCGGGCTCGTCCTTGAGCGCGATACGCGTGTACGGGTTCACGTGCTCGAGGATCTGCCGCAGAAAATTGGCCTGTGCGGCGATCGCCTGCGGGTCGCGGCCCATCTGGTCGCGCGGGAAGTGCTTCGCGAATCCCTGGATGTGGTCGCCATCCGTCCCATCCGGCCACAGCGCGCTGTGCGTGTGAATCGGTGAGAACAACATCGAGATGCCCCGCTCCTTCGCCTGGAAGAGCAGGTAGTCCATCAGGTCGAGGTGGTCGTTGGCGACGAGGTTGCCCTCCCGGTCGGAGTTTTCCCAGTCGCCCCAGATGGTCAGGCGCATGCCGTCCCAACCCATGCGCGCGAAATGCGCCATGTCGCGCTCGATGAGTTTCTTCCGGTCGACCCCGAGGTAGCCGGCGGCACGGTAGTCGCTCGCGGAGGGCAGGCAGTAGTTGGCGCCGAAGAGCGCGACCTCGCGGTCGTCGGCGCGCCAGCGGATCACACCGGCGCCGTCGACGTGGACGGCCTCGGCGCCGCAGGCGCGGCAAACCATCACCAGCAACCAGAAAGCGAATACGAGTTGCCGCATCGCGTCCTCCGGTCACCGTCCGGCGGCGGGCGCGGCGAGCGCGGCCGCGTCGCCCCAGCCGAGCTGGCCGGCGAGGCCGGGGTCGGCTGCGGCACAGACCACGAAGCCGCCGCAGCCCGCGGGCACGCGCACGACGATCGAGGCGATGCCGGCCTCGGCGGCGACGAGCGACGGACCGGCCAGCGTCACTTCACCATCGAGGGAGAACGAGACCTCGCGCGACTCCGTCACGCACAACGTCCCGTGCTCGTCGACGAGGCGCGCATGCGCGATGAGCACGTCCGGCTCGCCCTCGCGCGCGACGATGCCGAGGTCGTCGATCGACACCTCGAGCCCGGCTACCGCACCCGGCGTGCGCACGTGGTGGGTCGTCACGACCACGCCGCCGACGAAGCCGGTCGCCTCGAGCACACCCGGCACGAAGCGCGGCAGGTCGAAGACAAAGGGCGGATGCGGCAGCTTCTGGGTGTGCCACGTGAGGTCGGGCCGCCGGCGCCCGAGCGGGCTGCCGTTGAGCCGGAGCTGCACCTCCTCGCAGTTGCTGAACACGACCACGCGCAGGTCCGAGGCCGGCGTCCAGTGCGAGGCGATGAAGACCACCGGGCCGCCATTCCAGTTCACGCCGCCTTCCCCGGCGTCGCGCTGGCTCCGATACAGCCAATAGGAAAACTTCGGGAGCCGGAACACGTCGGCCACGCCGCAGGCCGCGCGCACCGGGTCGTAGCCGCGCGCGTAGTCGAAGGCCGCCCACTGGCCGTCGAGCACGGCGGGGCTGGCCAGCGTGTCGTTGAGCGCGAGCGTGTGGTTCCACGCCTGCTGGCGGAGCGCACGCTCGCCCTCGCCGCGGAAGTGCCGGCTGTTGCTCCAGCGCGCGAGCACGCCGGCGCCTGTCTTCTGGTCGAAACCCTCGTTCGTCGCGTAGAACTCCCAGTCGCCGTACTCGGCCACCACGAGCGCCTTGTCGCCGTTTTCCCAGGTGTGGATCCGGCCGTGCTGGCGCGAGTGGATGAAGACGTCGTAGCGGTCGATCCATCCGCAGGTGAACATCTGATCGCCGGGAAACTCCTCGTGGCCGGCGGCATGCAGGCGCGCCATGAAGGCGTCGTCCATCGCCGTCTCGTTGAGCGAGAGCTCCCAGAGCACGACGCACGGGTGATTGCGATCGCGCCGGATCAGGTCGCGCGCGTCGCGCACGCAATGGTCCTGGAAACGTGTCCCGCCGATGAACTGCCAGCCCGGGATCGCGTTCATCACCACGATGCCGAGCTCGTCGCAGGCATCGAGAAAGTGCGGCGACTGCGGGTAGTGCGACAGGCGCACGTAGTCGAAACCCGCCTCCTTGATCAGGCGCGCGTCGCGGTACTGCACGGCGCGCGGCGCCGCGTAACCGACGCGCGGATACTCCTGGTGGCGGTTGGTCCCGCGCAGGCGCAGGCGCCGGCCATTGATCTCGAATCCGCCGCTGCGCGAGAAGGCGATGCGCCGCAGGCCGAAGCGCTCCACGCGCCGGTCGAGCACGCGTCCGTCGGGCGCGCACACGCTCACGCGGGCGAGGAGCAGGTGCGGGTCGGCCGGCGACCACGGGCGCGGCCGGGCCAGCGTCAGCTCCGGTGCGACATGGCCGGAGCGACCGGTGTCGAGCACGAGCGACGTCGCCGCACGTGCGAGGACGAGTTCGCCATCGAGCAGTTCGGTGTGCACCTCGAGCTGCGCGGATTCGGCGCCGAGATTGCGCACGTGGGTCTGTACGGCCACGCGCGCCCCGCCGGCATCGAGCGCGAGTGTGCGGATGAGCAGGCCGCCGCCGGCCACCTCGCCCGCCGTCGCGGCCTCGGTGATGTGCACGGCGGGCCGCACGCGCAGCGCGGCCTCGCGGTAGAGTCCGCCGTACCAGCAAAAGTCGAGATCGCCGAGCGGCTTGCCCGGCGGGATGTCGGGCGCGTCGCGGTTGTCGAGGCGCAGGGTCAGCCGCACCGACTCGCGTCCGCGCACATGCGCCGTGAGATCCACCTCGAACGGCAGGTAACCGCCTTCGTGGCCACCCGCGCACGCGCCGTCGACGAACACCTCGGCCGTGTGCATGGCCGCGCCGATGGAGAGCACCACCTGTTCACCCGCCGCGAGCGCAGGCACGGTCAGCAGGCGCTCGTACTCGCACAGTCCGGTCCAGTGATTCGTGCCGTCGAGGTCGGGCTCGAAGGGCGTGTGCGGCAGGTCGACCGTGCTCCACGCGACGGCCTCCGACGCCGAAGCGGCGCCAAGGCGGCGGAATTTCCATCCACGATCGAGTGGCAGGGTGCGGGTCATGCCTGTTAAAGCGATTCAGTTCGAGGCCGGGCGCAACTGTTGCATCCGGCGGGCGGGCGGGATCTCCCGCGATCGGGTGGCGGTCGGTGCATGGAGGGCGATGGCGGGAGTCTACGGCACCGAGTCGCGCTCGATCAGCCGCACGGGCAGCGTGACCTGCGGCTCGGCCACGGCCTGGCCGCTGGTGAGCTGGTCAATCATGGCGGCGGCGCGCTCGGCCATGTCGCGCAGGGGCTCCTCGATCGTCGTGAGGGGCGGATTGAGGAAGCAGGAGATGCCCTCGTTCTCGCCACCGATCAGCGCCACGTCCTGCGGCACCTTGAGTCCCATGACGTAGGTGAGGATGTGCAGGCACTCGATCGCCTGGAAACTCGAGCCCGGCGCATAGATCGCATCGGCGCCGGCGCGTATCATGCGCGTCACGACAGAGACATGGTTGATCTCCGGCCCGAAGAGCGAGGTGCAGCGGTCGTCCGCCGTCAGGCCGGCCTCGGCGAGGGCCTGCTTGAAGCCGCGCAGGCGCTCAGCGAAGGGCAGGAAATCGCCACCGAGGAAGGCGGGCTTGCGCCGGCCGCGATCGATGAAGTGTCTCGCCGCGAGGTAGCCGGCGCGGAAGTGGTCGGAGTTTACCGAATACTCGCCGGGCTTGAGCGCGAAGTTGTCGAGGTAGACCACGACCATGCGCTTTTCCAGGCCGGCGAGGAGCGCGCGCAGCGCCTTGCCGAAGGTCACGGCCACCACGCCCTCGAGAAACATCCCGGGCAGCTCGGCCGAGGGATGGGTCGGCTGGAGCACGCCGATGTCGCGGCGCGAGAGCGCGAACGAGAGGTGCGCGGTCATCGTCGCGGCGTAGCCCTCGACGCGGTCGGTGTAGGTCGGCTCGGAGAGGATCGCGATCTGGCGCGTGCGGACGGAGGCCTGGGGCTTGAGATTGAGCTCTGTGGCGGCACGCAGCACACGGTCGCGGGTCTCGGATTTGACCTTGTCGCGGTTGTTCAGCACGCGGCTGACCGTGCCGGGCGACACGCCGGTGAGGCGCGCGAGATCGTAGATCGTGGGTTTCTTGCGGGAGGAACGGCGCGACGACGTGGAGCGGCTCACACCCTGCGATGTGCCCGCGGGCGCGACGGCTCGCGAGTCCTTTGTGGCCCTGGAGGCGGTGTCCGGCATGGCGTGTCGCGCGTGCATGCCTCAGCCGACGCGTCCGCGGCGGGCCTCGAGCTGCGCGCGGATCTCGTGGGCCCGGGCGCGGTTGAGCGGGTAGGCACGCAGGAGCACGATGGCCAGCACGGCCCAGGCGGCGGTCGAGAGCGCGAGGATCAGCCGCAGGCGCAGGATGGTCTCGGGCGACTGGTCGCCGCCGAGAGCAGCATCGAAGCCGGTGAGGTCGAGCGAGAGAAACGCGCCGAAGTAGGCGGTCGAATAGCCGACCTTCTGGATCCACGAGAAGATGGCGCCGAACAAGCCCTCGCGACGCAGGCCGCCGCGCAGCTCGTCCTCGTCGCAGATGTCCGCGAGCATCGCGGGCGTGAGGATATTGATCGCGATCCAGACAGGCCCGCAAAAGAGCGGATCGATCAGGATCTTCCACTCGTGCCCGGGCGTGTAGAGCACCCACTTGCCGATCGCGCCGACGAAGGTCAGCACGAACGCGATCATCACGGTCTGGGTCTTGCCGATCCGCTGCGCGAGCCACGAGACCGGATAGATCGCGAGGATGCCGACGATCGCGTAGCCGACCGAGAGATGCCCCTTCCACGCCGCGCCGACGTGCACATCGCCATCGAAGAGATAGTAGACGATGAGGTAGTAATCGAGGCTGCTGGCGAACATGCCGGCCACGATCTGGAGCAGCGTCATCGCCACGAGCACGACGAACGCGCGACTCTGGAAGGCGGCGGCCATGCCCGGGAGCAAACGCACCGTCTCCTGCCGCTCGACCTTGCGGAAATAGCGCTCGCGCACGAAGAGCGCGGGGATGGCCGCGACGACGCCGAGCAGCACGCACCCGACCAGCCAGCCCAGCGAGCGCACGCCGACGACGACGGAAATGAACAGTGACGAGCTCGCGACTGCGAACAGGTAGTTGCCGCCCATCTCGCCGACCTTTCCGAAGAATCCCACAAACGACGACACGCGCGTGCGTTCATCGTAGTCCGGCGTGATCTCATACTGCAGCGCCGTGAAGGGCACCGAGAAGAAGGCGTAGCCGATGTAGAACACGATCTGCGTCGCGACCAGCCACGCCGTGAGCTCCACCTGTCCCCACGATGCGGGTACCATCCAGATCATGCCGAAGGCCAACGCCTGGATGAGCGCGCCGAGCGCGATGAGCGGACGCCGCCGCCCGAAGCGCGTGTGCAGGTTGTCCGAGAAGCGGCCGACGAACGGATCGATGAACGCATCCAGAAACCGCGGCACGGTGAGCGCGGCCGCGAGCCAGACCGGGTCCAGCTTGAGCGTCATCTGGTAGAACGGCGTCGCGAAACTCCCGATGGCCGCGAGGCCGAGGTACATCGGCAGGCCGCCGACGCCCAGCGCGAGTTTCTCGCCGAAGCCGACGCGATCGCTGGCGCGTGTGGGTGGAGCGGTCGTGCTCAAGAAATAGGTCTCCCTGCTTTGTCTACGAACCTCGCCTGGATCGCCCGCAACCTCGCAGTCGTGGAGGGCCGGGCTCCTGCCCGGCCGCGATCGTCAAACGGCATACGCAGATCGATGTACCACGCGCGGCGGTGCGGGAGCACCGCCCTCCATCCTGAGGTGAGTTTCGAAGACACGATAGGGACGAGCCGGATCGGGCAGCGGGTCAACGATGGGGAGGGCGCCTCATCGAGGCGACCGCGAACAACTCACGGGGATCGCACGTCGTTCGCGGATGCCTCGGCGAGACATCCCTACCCTACCGGTATCAGAACTCGAGCCTGGCCGTGAAGGTGAACTTGCGCGGCTCCTGCAGACCGATGCGTTCGATCTGCTCGGGGTCGTGCCAGGTGACGGTGTAGATCTGGTACTTGTCCGAGTCGAAGAGATTGCTGACGTTGAGCTGCAGGTCGACCACGCGGTCGCCGAGCCACGCGGCCTTGAAGCGGTAGCCGAGCGAGGCGTCGACCAGGTCGAGCGAGCGGCCCTCGATCACCTCGTCGTTGGCCACGGTGATGGCGTTGGCGCTGCGGTAGCGATAGCCGCCGCCGACGGAGAAGCCGTTGCCGAACGTGTAGTGCGAGTAGACGCTGAAGTTGTAGCGCCGCTCGCCGCGGGCCTGCCGGCCCTCGAAGGCCTGCTGGCTGTCGATGTAGTCGTTCATCCACTGGATGTTCGCGCCGAGCGTGTCCCAATCGCCCCAGCCGAGGAGGAAGTCCGCCGGCGCCTCGGAGAGCCAGTAGGCGGAGTTTTCCGCGGCCCAGTCGGAGACCTCGGTCATGATGTTCGTCTTCACGAGCTCGTTGATCGAGAAGTTCGTGGTGATGCGCCAGCGGGCGGTGGGATTGGCGATGAGCTCGAACTCCCAGCCCTCGGACTCGCGGTCCTCGAGGTAGGAATTGGCGTCGATGAGGCGGGCATCGTACTCGGCCTGCGTGATGCGGCTGTCGGCGCGCAGCGCGTCGAGCACGTGCGTGTTGCGGTCGCGCACCTGCGAACCGATGTCGCCCCACTCCGCCTGGTGGCGGGCCGAGGTCGTATAGTACCCGCCGGTCGCATACAGCCGGCCATCGAGCAGATCGAACTTCAGGCCGAAGTCCTGGCCCTCGCTCTCGGAGACCGGCACGAAGTCGTAGCCGATGATCTTCTGCTGGATGTTCGGGATGGCGCGGCTGGTGGAGTGGTTGGCGTAGACCGCCACCTTCTTCGTGAGGTCGAACACGCCGCCGAGCGTGACGGTGTCGGCGAAGAAATCGGCCGTGCGCTTCGGCGCGGCCGTGTCGAGCTCCCACGCGTGGCTGGTGGCGTCGCGTGCGCTCGGCGTCTCCTCGACCTCGACCTTGTCGTGGCGGTAGCCGAGCGTGAGGGCGAGGCGGTCGTCCTCGAAGTAGAAGGCCTGAAGGCCGGCGAGGATCGTGTCCTGGGTGCGCGAGGTATCGATGATCTCCTGGCCGGGCACCCAGGTGGAGTTGAGCGTCACGCCGCCGACAACCTGGTTCGTCACCGCGTGGCGCCACGAGGGCGGGCGGATGTCGTTCACGTCGCCAGGCGTGATGTAGTAGCGGCGCCACACGCGGTTGGGCTGGTCCTCCGCGTTCCACGCGTAGGGGGCGCCGGCATAGACGTTGATCTCCTCGAGGTAGTAGTAGTCGCGCCAGGCGCGCTCATACATGCCGGCGAGGCGGTAGCGACCGAAACGCTCGGTCTGGAGCTCGTAGGACGCGGTGAGGTGGACGAAGTCCGAGTCGGTCTCGCGCGTGCGGCGGGCCCAGTAGTTCTCGAGGTAGAGGTCGCCGGCGCGGGGGTTGGCGGCCCAGTTGGCCGGGTGCCAGTTGGCGGCGTCGGCCATCAGCTGGTAGCTGAACCACTCGGGATCGTATCCTGAAAAGTCCGACGTCTGGTGATTGTAGGCGATCTCGTAGGCGAAGGCCTCCCCGACCGTCTGCTCATAGTTGAGCGTCCAGGTGCGGTAGTCGGAGGTGCGGTCGGCGTCCGGTCCGCCGGCGTTGGCCGCGATCGGGATGAGGTCGAGGTTTTCCTTCGTCATCGCCATGTGCACCCAGTTGTTGTCGGCGTTGGGCCAGGCGTAGGGCTGGTTGACCCAGTTCGCGAGCGTGCCGTCGTTTTCGATCCACACGACGTGGGGCTGCCACTGCTGCGTGACCACGGCGCTGCTCCAGTTGGCACCGTCGAAGGTCGGGCTGCCGGCGGCGCGCCAGGCGTAGGTCTGGTCGATCGCGACCCACGGGCGCATGACGAGGTCGTCGATGCTGCCGGTCTCGTACTCGGCGCGGATCGTCGCGTCCTGCGTCACCTGCCAGCGCGCGGCGAGGTGGACGCGCAACTCGTCGTTGTACTCCCACTGGCGCCAGGAGTCGGCGGTCTCTGCCATGACATTGGCGCGCAGGGCGAACTTCCCCGGGGCGAGCACGGCGTTGTAGTCGAGGGCGGCGCGGTAGCGGTCCCAGCTGCCGACGGTGAGGGCCACGGAGCCGAACGTCTTGTCGAGCCAGGCGCTCTTCGTCGTGGTATTCATGATACCGCCGGCCGAGCCGAAGCCGAAGAGGATGGCGTTGGGTCCGCGGGCCTGGTCGATGCGCTCGACGTTGTAGAAGTCCGACGGCGCCTCCCAGGTGAAGTAGTTGCGCGTGTAGCTGGCCGGCAGGCCGCGGATGCGCAGGAGCGTCTCCTGGTTGCCGATCATGGGGTTCGCGTTGAAGTTCGGCGCCGAGTCGCCGTACTCCGGCACGGAGTTGTTCGTGTAGTGGATCACGTCGGCGAAGCTCGTCGCGCCGAGGTCCTTGAGGAACTCGGGCGTGAGCACGGAGATCGCGGAGGCGGTGTCCTTCAGCTCGGTGTTGAGGCGACTGCCGGCGAGGGTGTTCTGCGCGAGGTAACCGACGTCGCGACTGGCATTCACCTCGAAGGGCGAGAGGACGATCATCTCATCCTCCGTGCCTTCCGAAGCGGCGACGGCGGAGGCGGGTTCGACAGTCGCGGCGGCGGCCGGGGTTTCGGAGGCCGGCGAGGTCTGCTGGGCAGGAACAGCGGCGGCGAATCCGCACGCGAGGGCGAGGCCGAGGGCGGCCTGCATGGGGTGTCTGCGGGTTGGGTTCATGGTTTGTGAACGAAACTCAGAAACGCGGGGATGCCGGAGCTGCGGGCGCCCGGCGGGGTGTGGGGAGCAACCGACCGGCTGGGGCGCCGGGCGGAAACAACGCCGATTCATACTCTGCCGCGATTTGTGTCAATAGTTTCTGTTATGGTGAAACTGTTTTATTATCGCGCGGCACGATCACCTGGGAAACGGGAAACGTCCCGGGCCGCGCGCGACGCCTCAGCGCCCGGGTCGTGCGCGCACGGCCGCCGGGGTCACGCCGAAGGCGACACGAAACGCGCGACAGAATGTCGTCGCGCTGGAGAAGCCGCTCGCCGCCGCGACCGCCGCCACCGGCAGCTCGGTGGCCTCGAGCATGGTGCGCGCGTGTTCGAGTCGCAGCTGGCGCAGCATCGCTCCGGGGGTCTGGCCGAATCGCTCGCTGAACGCGCGGATGAAATGCTCACGTGTGACGCCGCACTGGCGCGCGACCGTCTTGAGGTTGATCGGACCACGGAAGCGCGCGCGCAGCAGGTGGGAGCCGAACTCGATCGGATCCTCGTCGCGCGTGCCGTGCACCTGCTCGCGGTAGAGCGCGACGAGCAGCCGGTAGATCAGCTCCGACTCCTGGTAGCGGTCGGCAAACGCCCGCGTGCGCGAGCGGCGGAAGATCTCCTCGAAGAGCGCGCCGGCCTCGTCATCCGCAGCCATGCGCACGACGCTGCCGAAGTCCTCGCGCAGGCGCTGGAAGAGCCCGACGACGGAGCTGCCGGCCGAGAGCGAGAGGTAGCGCAGGCGGTACGGCTCGGTTGACTCGGGCGGCAGTCCATAGCGCGAGGCCTCGCGGTGGGTGAAGAGCATGGCCCAGCCGGGCGGGACGAGGCGGCGGCCGCGGGCGTCCTCGAAATACGCGGCACCGGCGAGCGTGCGCTGCACGATCATGCGGTTGGCGTCGCTGCGGCGGGCGTTGTCCCACTGATATCCGGAGTCGGCGCGCAGTTCCTCGGCCCCGCCGTCGACGAGGGCAAACACGTCGGCATTCATCCGCCCTTCCCTCCCACCACCCGCGCCGCCGCGCAACGCGGAAGGGCCGCGGACCGCCGAACCCAGGACGGCGACCCGCGGCCGGAGCGACGGAATATTCCCGCTCACCCGCCTACATCACTTCTTCGCCGCCGCCGCGCCCGTCGGCGTGAGGCGCAGGAGCACGACGTCGTGCGACGCGACCGTGCGCGTGAGCTCGTGGCCCTTGGCGCCGAGGTCCTTCGCGGCCCAGATGTCGCGCACCTTCGCCTCCTTCGGGAGGAACCACATGTGATCCCAGTCGATCGTGAGCTCGGCCGGCTCCGCGCCGACATTGAGCAGGCAAACGGCCCAGTCGCCGCCGTCGAGCTCGCGCACCCAGATCTCCTTGGTGGAACTCGCGTGGTAGCGCCAGCCCTGCTTCCCGAGGCGGTCCTGGTCGATCGCGATGGCCTCGCGGTTGGTCAGCAACGCGGTGATCTCGGGCGACATGTGGCGCACGTCGTTTCCGGCCATCAGCGGCGCAGCGATCATGCACCAGAGGCTGAAGTGTGCGCGCGACTCCTCGAAGGTGAGACCGGCGTTGCCGACCTCGAGCATGTCGGGATCGTTCCAGCGGCCGGGGCCGGCGAATTTCTCGATGCCGTCGTTCTGTCCGGTGTGCGGCTGCACGAGGCTGACCTGAAGATCGAGAATCACCTTCCAGCCGCGCTCCCAGCGCTGAAGGCAGTCGTGGCAATCCGTGATGTCGCCCGTCGTGCGCCAGAGGTGGCCGACGTCGCCGCCCCACTCCCAGGGCTTGCTTCCGCCCCACTCGCAGATGCTCAGCACGACCGGCCGGCCCGCCGCACGCAGCGCCGCGCTCATGCGGCGATACGCATCGGGCGCATTCGCGGTGCCGGAGAAACACCAGTCGTACTTGAGGTAGTCGACGCCCCACGACGCGTAGGTGCGCGCATCCTGAAACTCATGACCCCAGCCGCCGGGGTAGCCCGCGCAGGTCTTCGTGCCCGCGCAGTTGTAGATGCCGAACTTGAAGCCGCGTTCGTGCAGGTAGTCGCCCAGCGCCTTCATGCCGCTGGGAAACTTCTCGGGATGCGCCACGAGATTGCCCTGGGCATCGCGCTCCATCGCGCTCCACGTGTCGTCGAGCACGATGTAGGTGTAGCCGGCGTCGCGCATGCCGTTCGCGACCATCACATCGGCGGTCTCGCGGATGAGCGCCTCGTTGATGTTCGAGGCGAAGGTGTTCCAGGTGTTCCAGCCCATCGGGGGCGTCTGCGCGAGTTCGGTGAACTTCTGCGCGTCGAGCCGCGGGGCGAGGCAGCCGGCCGCGGCGAATGCGACGGCCAGCACGGGGAGCATGGAGTGGCGGGGCGATTTCATGGGAAGCCCCCAGTCACCATGTTCACACCCGCGGGTCAAACGAGCGGATCCGCCGGATCACGTTTTGCACATCGGCGATCACTTTCCCGCACGCCTGCGGGCGCGCCGGGGCGCCGGACGACGACGGGTGATCCGCCTCAGAAGGAAACCAACTCGGCTGCGGTATCCACCTTCGGCTCACGCGCGGCGGGTGCGGCCGGCGCGACGCTCGGGGCGTGCGCTGCCGGCACAGGGGGACGGTCGGAGCGCGCCGCCGGGCCCGAGGACGCCGTCGGGGTCGGGGCTGTGCCCGCCGCCACGAGACGCTGCTCGACCACGCCGTACCAACCGAGTCCGCGATACGTCTCGTACCCGGGCGTGAGGGCAAAGCCCACGACCGTACGGTTGTCCGGCGCGTAGCACCCGACCTCCTTGCCGCCGGCCTGGAGTTGATAGCGCTCTTCGAGCACGCCGCGTCCGTCGGAGGACGCGATCACACGATGACTGCGATCGAGGATCATGCAGCGCGTGTGCGGACGCTCCTCGTCGGACATGCGCACGCCCTTGACCACAGTCTGCGACTGGGCCTGCCAGTCGAAAAAGATGCCGAGCACGCCGACCACGCGGCCGTGCGTCTCGCCGCCCTCGCGGATCGCCGCTGCGTAGGTCGCGACCGAGCGGCCGCCGAGCGGGGCGTTGACTGCGATGTCCGCCACGGAGAACTCCGTCCCGTCGCGCGAGGCCATCGCCTCGCGAAACCACGAGGCCGAAGCGACCGACTGGCCGACGACCCCCGGGTACTGCACGGGCCGGCCGTTGGCCAGCACGCGACCCTCGGTGTCGACCACCCAGAGATCGAGGTAGACCGTGTAGGCGTCGAGGATCACGCCGAGGCGCTTGCTGCAATAAGCCGCGGCTTCCGTCTCGCCGCCGGTGCAGCTCACCACCGCGGAGTCGGTCGCCCACCAGCGCACGTCGCAGGAGCGCTCGTAGAGGTTGCGATCGATGATCTCGATCATGTTGAGCGCGAGGTCGGCCAGCCGCGCCCCGCGCAGCCGGGCGATCAGCGCGCTGCCCAGTGTATTCAACTCCTTGATGCGCGGCTCGAGCTTGTCCTGGAGCTCGTCCACGATGGTCGTGATCCGGTCGGAGACCGTCTTCACCTGTTCGGCCACGACGGAAAAGCCCGCCCCCGCCTGCCCGGCGCGCGCGGCCTCGATCGAGGCGTTGAGCGCGAGGATCTTCGACATGGTCGTGATCCGCTGGATGTCGTCGACCCGCGCGGACACGAGTTTGGAAATCTCTCCGGCCAGTCCGAGGATGCGTTCGGGCATATGGGGAAGCGTGTGGTTGCGAGGTGCCCGACCGGAAATCCCCCCATGAATCATCACGCCAGCCACATGCGGGCCGAAGCGGGGCCGGTGAGCTTCGGGTGGCGTGTGGACGGCGGAGAGGGGACAGCCGACGGCGCGAACCGCCGGCCGAGGCCGAGTGATTCTGCATCGACGTCCAGTCACGACCGATAAGTAAAAAATCCTGCGGCACTATGAGAAATCCTACCGCTTAGCAGTAGTTTCATTCATACATTCCGGCGCCGAGCCGGCTGGCGCGCTCATGGGACCCCACAGCCTAGCCTCGCCAAGCCCCCGGTCGCCGCCCCACCCTCCGGACGTTGTGGCCGAGAAGCGATTCACCCGAGACGTCGAGAACCTGATCGCGGACCTGCGCGGTCTTCCGCCGGATACGAGCCGGGCGAAACACCGGCAGACCCGCGGCCTCGGCGACGTGGTGGAGCAGATCCTTCACAAGTACCGCATCGGCATGGCCACCCCGGAGGACGCGATCCGGCAGGCCTGGCACGAGATCGTCGGCGAGGGCAACGCCACGTTCTGCCACCCCCTGCGGATCGACCGCGAGCGCACGCTCGTGATCGGCGTGAGCAACCCCGTGGTCCGCCAGGAGCTGCTCTTCCA